>Ga0075441_10000332_pt1 | contig 24391 bp, 23 predicted proteins | sample CoawatmetaG00DNA_FD_71582 | JGI IMG/M metagenome (GOLD analysis project Ga0075441, IMG submission 71582) | Marine microbial communities from the West Antarctic Peninsula - Coastal water metaG002-DNA | ecosystem: Environmental > Aquatic > Marine > Coastal | place: Atlantic Ocean: West Antarctic...
GTATTTCACCGACTACAGGTAGTTTCAGAGTGTATTTGTCTACCACGTCTGAGAACTTACCAGATCGTCTCTTGGCCTCCTTAAAAAGGAATATTGTTCCGACGATACCAAGGAGAACGATGAACCACCATTTCTGCATCCACTCTGAAATATTTATTATAAATTGAGTGAACACGGGCAACTCCGCTCCAAAGCCTTCGAATAAAGTTTCGAATTGCGGCACGACCTTCACCAGCAAAATAGCGGTTACAACGATTGCAACCACTATTACTGCTATAGGATAGGTCATAGCCTTCTTGACCTTCTTTTTAAGGAGTTCTGTCTTTTCGAGGTAAGTGGCTATCCTGTCAAGCATTTGCTCAAGTGCGCCGGCCTTTTCGCCTGAGTCGACCAGGTTGCAGTATAAGTCATCGAAGTACTTTGGGTGTTTCCGGAGAGCAGAAGCGAATCCAGTACCGGATGAAATGTCGTTTCGGATGCTCATAACGAGCTCCTGCAAGCCCTTGTTTTCTAGACCGTCAGCAACAATGTCGAAGCTTTGAACCAGGGGTACCCCAGCTTTCATCATCGTTGCCAACTGCCGCGTCAGCATTGCAATATCAAACGGAGATATTTTCTTGCTTCCGCCGAAGAGAGGTTTCGGCTTCTTTTTAACTTTGTCTGGAATAATCCCTTGCTTGCGCAATTGGGCTTTTACTAAAGCCATGTTCGAACCGGAAAGTTCGCCTTTAGCTTTGTTGCCTTTACGGTCTTTACCTTCCCAGATGTATGATTCCAGCTTCTGCGCTTTTTCTGCCATGCTTAATCCTTCGTCACACGGTTGGCTTCTTCAAGGCTGGTCACGCCCTCAATAACCTTGAGAAGTGCCGATTGCCTGAGGTTGCGGAAGCCTTCCGCCTGAGCCTGCTTTGCAATTTTGATGGAGCTGGCCTCTTCCATAATCATACTTGCCAGCTCGTCGGTAATCTTGACCACCTCGTAAATACCAACGCGGCCTTTATATCCACCATTGCATTTATCACAGCCCTTAGGGCGGTACAACGTGAAGCCTGTATCAATTTGTTCTTGTGTGAACCCTTCCTTCAAAAGCACGTCTTTAGGCACATCGGCGGGTTGTTTGCAGCTACTGCAGAGCCTTCGACCCAAGCGCTGGGCAATGATCAGGCTGACCGATGTGGCTATGTTAAAAGCGGGCACCCCCATGTTCATCATACGGGTGAGTGTCTCGGCTGCGCTGTTCGTGTGCAGCGTGGAAAGAACCAGGTGTCCGGTCTGCGCCGCTTTGATGGCGATGTTGGCAGTTTCCAGATCCCGGATCTCACCCACCATGATCACGTCCGGATCTTGCCGGAGGAAGGCGCGCAGTGCCTCGGCAAATCCAAGCCCTACACGGTTGTTTACGTTTACCTGATTGATGCCTTCCAGGTTGATCTCTGCCGGATCTTCTGCCGTCGATATATTGATACCTGGGGTGTTCAGAATGTTAAGGCCGGTGTAAAGCGAGACGGTCTTACCTGAACCAGTCGGCCCTGTAACCAGAATCATACCTTGAGGCTGGGCCAGGGCATCCATATAAAGCTGTTTCTGGTCTTCTTCGTATCCGAGCACGTCAATGCCAAGTTTTGCCTGACTGGGATCAAGAATCCGAAGAACGATTTTTTCGCCCCAAAGGGTTGGCAGGGTGTTTACACGGAAATCGATCGCTTTGGTTTTGGACAGCTTCATTTTGATCCGGCCGTCCTGCGGTACCCTGCGCTCAGAAATATCTAGCTGAGCCATGATCTTTACGCGGGCCGAGATCTTTGGTGCCAATTTAATAGAAGGCCGTGAAACCTCTTTCAATATGCCGTCGGTACGGTAGCGCACACGATAAACTTTTTCGTAAGGTTCAAAATGAATATCTGACGCACCACCACGAATGGCATCCAACAGCATTTTGTTTACATATTTAACAATTGGCGCATCGTCAATGTCTGTAGCAGATACGGCGCCATCGTCATCCTCACCTTCACCGCTTTCTGTTTCAACGCCCTCAAGATCGGCATCGTCCAGATCACCCATTGTCGTGTCCTGGGATTCCAGGTACTTGTCAATAGCCGCACGTAGCTTTGAGTCATCAACTAGAATGGCATCTGTACTCAGACCAGTATTGAATTTAATCTCATCCAAGGCTTGGATGTTGGTCGGGTCAGAAACCGCAATGAAAAGCCGATTGCCCCTTTTGTAAAGAGGGAGGGCGTTATGCTTTCGAACCAACTTTTCGTCGACTACCTTCTCCGGCATCATTTCCGGGAGGAATGAATCCAGATCCAGTACCGAAACACCGAATTCCATCGCGGCAGAAAAGGCAAGCCTGGAACTGTCGGCAAGTTGATTTTGAGTCAAATAAGTAATCAGTGGAATTCGGTTCTGGGACGCTTGGATGAATGCGTCTTTTGCGGTTTCCTCGTCCAGAAGGCCGTCATCTACAAAGCGGCGGGCAAGGCCCGTCAAGGTCACGTTTCGGTTGCTAGTCGCCATAAATGCTCTGAGAAAAATCGTCTAAGTGGCTGAATCGCGTGTTTATACCTACAGAGTTTAGATGTGTGCTTGGCGTTTGGAAAGCGGAGCCGGTCTCAGACTTGATGTTTCTCATAGGCCTGTAGCGTTCATCGTCTGGTCGAAATGGCGCGCCTAAGTGACAAAAAACGTCACTCTGAGACCGAAGGCGCCAACCTGATTTGCTTTGCCTGTCGCTGATTGGTATCGCCAAGGTTTGTAACCTGTTGTTAAGACGTTATTTTTAACAATACCTTGCAATTGGCATGAACGATGCTTAGCTTATCGCAAGCTCAGCGTGGTGAAGGAGCAAAGCTCCATCGCCCCAGAGCTGAAAAAGTGAAACGACAACTCTAGAGGTCGACAAAATGCAGAAAATTCAAATGAACAAAGGCCAGCAGGGCTTCACGCTCATCGAACTGATGATTGTTGTGGCTATTATCGGTATTCTGGCTGCAGTAGCTATTCCCGCTTACCAAGATTATATTACTCGTAGCCAAGTGTCTGAAGCTTCTGCTTTGACTGGCGGTCTGAAGGCTCCTCTTTCAGAGTACGGCGCTGATAAAGGTGCATGGCCGTCTGGCTTGGTTGGGCCTACTGCAACCCCGTCTGCTGGCCAGCTGAATGCAACTCTGATTGGCAAGTACGGTACTGTGGCTACTACTATTGGTGGTTCCTACCCGACTGGTACAGTAACCTTCACCATGACAACTGGTATGGCTAGCGGCAGTACCTTCCAGATGGTTACCAACGACGGCGGTGCGTCTTGGGCCTGTGGTACAGCTACGGTTAATGGCATCACTGCCAGCTCAACTATTGATCCGAAGTACCTGCCGAACGCTTGTAAGCCTTAATGGCTTAGTGCTTGCGCAGATTGGAGTTAACAGCCTCTCGTAATGAGAGGCTGTTTTTTTGTGGGGGAAAAAGAGTGAAAGGCTTTACTGACGTTAGGTTTAGAGTGCTTTTGTCCTGTGTTCTGCTAATTGGCTTGGGATTGTTTTTGTACTCTTCAATTCTGAGTTTTGAATATGTATGGGACGATACGCTACTTTTCGTCGATAAAGTTTCACTTTTGAATGAGCCGCTTAGTTGGGAGCTTGTTTCTCAGCCGGTTCTTTTTGGCACATCTTACTTCCGTCCGTTGGTTTTTCTCTCATGGTACGCAGAATTTAAGTTCTGGGGCCAATCCTCCACGGTTTCTCATGCTATTCATTTGGTGGTTTACCTACTGAATTGTCTGCTCGTATATGGTGTTGCCAGAATATTTCTAGAGTCCTGTGAGAGGCGTGAATTAAAATCTCTATTAGCTGCCTTAGTGTATTGTGCACACCCTGTTTTAATTGAGACGACCGCTTGGATATCCGGGCGTTTTGATCTTTTCGTCTCATTCTTTATGTACTTGGCCGTTTTGATATATTTTTCTGACAAGGTGAAAGGAAAAAGCGCACTGGTTGGCTTGTTTTATGTGTGCGCTTTGTTTAGCAAGGAACTTGGTCTGGTTTTTCCATTTATCATCTATGCGTTATGGATGGCTAAGTACGGGACTGGTAGCTCGTTGTTGGTGAGCACAAAGCGCTTCGTTGGTGAGAATAGGCCGCTCCTTATACTGCTGGTCGTAATATCGGTTGTTTATTTACTTCTGAGGTCATATTCGGTTGGTGGAATCTATCATCGAGAGATAAGCTGGTTTTATGTGTCGGAAGCGTATTTTTCAGATTTTCTACCATTCAAAGCGCTGTTGTTCTATGCCTACCGGTTGGTACTTCCATTCCTCGCAGGTGGTGCATTGCACCCGTATGAATACTATTGGACCGGATTTTATGAAAGTTTTCTGGCTATCGCTTTCGCGCTTATTGCTTTTGTTCTGGTAGTAAGGGGGCTAATCAAGAATGAAAGACCGATTTATTGGCTAATCCTCGCTGGTCTTTTTTGTTTGTCGTTGGTTCTTCATATTATCCCTCTGACCGTTGGGGAGAACTTGGGTCATGATCGATTCCTTTCTTCGGGGCTGGCATTTTTTGTAATTGCGGCTATGCGGCCAGATTATGTGGGGCTTTTGACACAAATAAAGGTACGTCGAAAAGTCGCTGTGGGAATTGTGGCTAGCTGTGTTGTTTTTTGGGGAGCGATAGTTGCCTTCACTCACCATAGTTTTCTCAACGTATGGAAAAACGAATTCTCGTTATGGCAGGAGAGTTACAGGGTTTACCCTGACTTTAAGCCTGGCACTTATAACTATGTATACAGCGCGCTTAAATCAGGGCGACTTGAGATTGCTGAGGAAGTCTTGCAGGAAATTGCTGAAGAGGAAGGTTTTGGTGTTTCCGAACAGAGTTTGTATGCAGATCTGTTGGTGAGAAAAGGTGATCCGGAAGCCCTCCGCTATCTCGAGGGGCTGGAAGTCGCTCTGCCGAAGTTCCATCAGGGTGAAGTTCCAATCTATATGATCACGAGTTTTCATGTTACTCCGAAGCAGCTCGGCGGCTTTTACTCTACTTACGCAAGTGCCTTGGTCGTATTTGAAGGCGATTTGGAGAAGGCAAAAGAATACAATGATATTGCTGCCTGGTATCTCGAGAAGGGGGAGGTGCTTCCACTGTTATACCAGCGAGCTGCTATAGATTACCTTTTGGGGAATTATGATGAGGCTCTCGATAACCTTGTTGTGATATCTAGTTGGAATTTTGCTCACAAAGAAGATTTGGTTGCCTTTTTTGAAATGTTGGTTGAGAAATACTGTAGTGGCAAGGAGTCACTTGAGCCCTGCGAGCAGTTTGATCAGAAGGAAGCGAAATGGTTGCAGATAGAGGAACAGCTCGCGCGTGGACTGGGTAGTTGATTAGGGAAAGGTGAGACACGTATTCGTCTTGTGTTAGACGTTTGTGAGGCTATGTAATTAAAGGCGCCTTTAGTGACGAAATTCGTCAGTAAAGGCGCCTGTTTTTTCCTTTTGTGTCACGGTTTGCAGGCGGCTGGAAGGTATTTTGTGTCTATGGTCGTTGCAGACGCAGAGTCGGCGTTGTTGTTGTTTGCCTTTCCGCATGCCCAAGTTTTTCCTCCATCCACAGTCGCCAAGGCGAGCGTCGATCCACTCGCCCTTCCTGTTGTTATCGTTATCGTCAGCGTGCCGGTTGGATAAGTTCCATTGATTGTTGGATTAACCGAGCTGTATTTTCCGATGATCGTCGCATTTAATTGACCAGCGCTCCCAGAGGCTGTCGTGTGGGCTAGAGTGGGCCAGGCATTGTGTTCGTGCCCATATGTACTTACTTGTGATTTCATGCCCATAGCGAGTGCAAGAGACTCTGATACCTGCGTCCTGGTAATGTTGTTTTGATATGCAGGTAAGGCGATAGCAGAAAGTAGCCCAATTATGGCTGTCACAATCAACAGTTCGATCAGCGTAAAGCCTTGTAGAGTATTTCTAGATTTCATTTCGCTCTCCGACAGGCAGAATGAGGTTGTTTACATAGAAGGTTTTAAAAGCTGAGCATAATTCATGCCAGTAGATGGTAGGAGGTTGGCCTGTGTCGACCTGCTCAGGCCGTTACTGGAGAGCGATGAGGGGATAATTGGGATCTGGTTAGAAATTGGCTTATTGAGTGATATGGCGGTGCGCAGTTCCTAAGTGAAAGGTACGAATTTTCCTTGTTTCCTATTCCACATATAGCCATGATCAACACTGGATAGCATGGGAACGTCTCCCAAAGTGTCGCCGTAGGCAAATGTCTCGCCAAGTATTTTGCCTTTTTTCCAGAGCTCAATTCGCGCTGATTTTTCTTTCCCGAAGCAATTCTTGTCTATTATCTTGCCGTTTCTTTTACTTGAATCGAGTTGGAGCTGTGTGCAGATCACGTCGTCGAAATTCTCGTTATGCGCCCACGAGTTCAAATAGACATCTAACGAAGCGCTGACTAATACGCATATATGTCCAAGTTTTTGATGACGGCGCAGCCGCTCCATTCCCTCAGGGCGTAGCATTGTCGGGACAATGTCATGGCTGAAGCGGGCACCTTTTTCCTGCAAAACACCTATCTCCTGATTGGCAAGGTAATGCCTAAGTACGAGTTGTTTCGCTAAGTCATTCCTCAAAACTTTGGCCAAGTAGGCAGCTAGCACAGGGCTAACTAAAGCTAGTTTAGTGTAATAGGTTGGTGAACCGACAACGTACTTCAGAAAGGGCATCAGGGTGTCGGATTTCGTCAGTGTCCCGTCGAAGTCGAAAAATGCGACGGAGGGTGCCCCGAGGGTTGCGCCGGGCATCATTAAAGAGACATACGTTTAAAGATAAACTCGGGAATCATCTTGATCACAATCATAATTCCGCGCCAGAACCCCGGGAGGTAAACTTCTCCCTTTCCCTTCTTCATAGCATTGATGATGCCATTAGCCACCCTCTCGGGAGTGCTCCAGAGAAAGCCGGAGGTATCGAATTCAGAGGTCATAGGGGTATCAACGAATCCTGGTTTTATCGTAACGACATCGACATTCGATTTGCTAAGACGGTTGCGTAATCCCTGGAGAAAGATAGAGACCATTCCTTTAGAAGCGCCATAAACATAGTTACTCTGTCGACCCCTATCGCAAGCTACTGAGCTTATTACGGCGATTACTCCATGCTGTTGTTCCTCCATTAGATTGGCAAGGGGCGTAAGCAGAGTCACAACACTCAGTGCATTGGTTTCTACTTCGCGCAGAGTCTGAGCCACGCTTGCCTGACATGCCTGCTGGTTCGGGAGAGTCCCGTGGGCTATTAGCACGGCATCAATTTCTCCGAGAAAGCTCTTTGCTTCATCAATCAGGCGCTGGTGCACCGCTATATCTGTTAGATCGGCTGAAAACCCATCAATACGCTGACTGCCGCCTGCGCGTACTTTAAGGTCTTGGATTATGTCTTCCAGTTTCTGTTCGTTGCGTCCAACGCAATATAGATGTGAGCCTTGAGAGACTAGATTTCTGGCCACTTGTTCCGCAATAGCGGAAGTGGCACCAAAAATAACAACACGTTTGAGAGAGTTCATACGGTTACACGTCGCCAAAAGCTAGATGAAAATTGTGGATCCACGAATTTACTGAATTCATGCCATACAGGGTAGCCAGACTGAAACAAGTCGGCGGGCATTCGGGCGTCTTTTGCAGGGTATAGTGCTCCTCCAGCTGCCCGGACGACGTCATCTAGAGCGGACAAAAGCTTTAAAGTCCTGCTGCCTCTATTCGGGAAATCCAAAGCCAGAGTGGTACCCGGTCTGGGAAAGGATAGCATTCCCACAGAGGGTTTTATCCCGAACGTCTTAAGAACAGCGAGAAATGACCCATCACCATGCTGGGCGATTGTTTCTAGTAAATCTGTAACCGCACCTTCGGCGTTCTCTGGCGGGATCACGCATTGATACTGATAGAAGCCTTTTTTGCCATAAATGCGATTCCAGTTTTGGATTGCATCTAATGGATAAAAATAGGGCGCATAATGTACGAGAGTTCCCTGAGGCTTCACAAGTTGCCGATAATATAAAGCGTTGAATGCTTTAAGGCTAAAATGGTTAACCATTGAAAACGGAGGATCGATTAGCATTCGCTTATCGCGAGATCTGTAGTTCAAGGATTGACTTTGAGCAGGTGCGTGTGCTCCGGCGAGCAAGATCCCTCTTCCTCTTGATTTGCCTTTTGCAAGACAATCTATCCAGGCGACGGTATAGGGCCAATTTGCTTCTGCTTCCCGATTCAGTGTCCAGAATTCGCCGAGATTGGCGAAGCGCTGGGACTGTACCCATATCCATGGATTCAGAATTGGCTTGAGTTGAATATCAACCCAACGGATAAGACCTGTCAGTCCAAGGCCACCGATGGTGGCGTAGAACCAGTCTGGATTGCGTTCTGAACTGCAATGAATTACTTCGCCATTACTCCGCCATAACTCTAGAGCCTTTACATGGTGGCCAAAACAGCCCGAATCATGGTGATTTTTACCATGGACGTCGTTGGCAACGGCTCCGCCGACGGTTGCAAGTTGAGTACCTGGCGTGGATGCCAGAAACCAACCTTGCGGTACGACCAGAGCAAGAATCTCGCGCAAGGTCATTCCCGCTTCGCAGCGAAGCCTGCCTTGTTTACGATCGAACTCTATAAAACGGTCCAAGCCTCGGGTAATTAGGAGCGTACCTTTATCGGTTAAGCAGACATCTCCGTAACTGCGCCCGTTTCCGTATGGAAGTAGCGGTCTTGGAAACGTGTCGGGAATAGCCGTTGCGCGACTGGTGAGGGAGCAAATCGCGTCCGGGGAAATGTCAGGCAACCGGTTCCATGATAAGGGTGTTGTCATATGGCTTTAGTTCCTGATGATTCATCGTGCCGACTCTTAATCAGGGCTACAAGGCCGATGAGAACGGCAAACCAGAGCGTTGCCAAACGGATGAATACTGTGGCTGCTATTGCATCTGGAGTGGACATGCCCTTTAACACTAGCAATGAAATCATCACCGCTTCGGCGCTACCCAATCCGCCTGGCAGGAAAGACAGAGCACCCACTAACATGGACAGGGCGTAAACAAATACAGCAAATGAAACGGAAATCTCGGCTCCGAGCCAGTCGAGTACCCAATAAAATGCCACTGCTTCAGCGCCCCATGCAGCGACACTGATCAGTGTGGCAAAGAAGAGGATGTCAGTGCGTTGACATCGTCTGGCTCCTTTAAGAGCAAGGATAATATGCGATGCCAGTATTAGGAGCCTTCGTTTGCTCTTGGTTGACCAATCAAGCAGTTTGTTGAGTACCGTCTCACTCGATATCAAAAGTAGAACAGTAAGAATGCCCAAAGCGCCAAGCAATACTGCACCCTGTGCTTGGGGAATCTCTGTCATTCCCAGCAGTGCAAGTAAAACGACAGCTACAAGATCTGACAGGCGCTCGCTGATGAATGCTGCGAAAGAGAGAGAAAACGGAATACCACGCTTGCTTAGGAGAACTCCACGAAATGCCTCGCCGGCTTTACCGGGAGTAGTTGTTAGCGCAAAACCGCTTAGATAGATACGAAGACTGGGGCGCCAGTGCAGGCGATGCCCAAGGCGAGCCAGGTATAGCTGCCAGCGAAAGAATCGCAGTCCATAGTTTACCAGCGACATTCCAAGAGCTAGCAAAGTTCCCAGCAGACCAATTTCAACAAAGGCGGCGACCACGTCATGCCAACCGCCCCAAAGCGAGAACGCCAGGTATCCGGACATAGCAACCGCGATTGAGATTATGAGTGCTCTAAGTCTCCATCCAGTCATGTAGTCAACTTGTTCACTCATGAAAGCACCCAGAGTGTGATGCCAACCCAAGCCATCACAGTTGTGAGTAGGTGGGGATCCTGGGCCAAGTCTTTTGCCGTGTCATTGCCTTTGGCACGGCGATGTAAAAGATAGAGATAACGGAATATTCCGTACACTACGAACGGAAGTGTGTATATCAGGTTGTCGCTGCCATGAATGGCAACAGTCTGTGGCGAAACCGTGTATAGGCCATATGCGATGATCGTGCAGGCGGCGGTAACGGATATGAACTGCTCAAGCATTTGCGGACTGTAATCATCCAGAACCCTTCGTGTAAGGTTGCTGTTCTCGTAATCGCTTGACTCCAGCATAAGCAGCTCTGCTCGACGCTTTGCGAACCCGAGAAATAGGGTCACCATCAGGCCGCATAATAGCAGCCAGGCCGAGGGCGCTATTCCCAGCCCCACTGTTCCAGCGAGTATTCTGAGCATGAATCCTGCTGAAATGATGAAAACGTCGAGAATAACAATGTGCTTCAGGCGCCAAGAGTAGAGAATGTTAATGGCCAGATAGGAAATTACAAACAGCAATACCCACCAGCTCGTCAAAGTTGAAAACATCACAGAGGAAAAAATCAGTGTTCCCAACAATATCTTGGCTAGCCGAAGGGAAATTGTTCCGCTTGGTAATGGTCGATTTCGTTTGACTGGATGGGCTCTGTCCGCCTCGATATCCAGAATGTCGTTCAGGATATACACGGCGCTTGCCATGGAGCAAAAAGCGAAGAATGCGAGCAATGTTAAAGAAAGAGTGCCTGAATCCCATTTGTGAGCGAACAGTGGGCCTAGAAGTACAAAGCCATTCTTCAGGTATTGGTGGGGCCTGATCAATTTTAGAACTGGTCGCATTCCCGACTCATCCTTGCACTAGATGGAACGAAGAAATTTGACCGAGTCTACCAGAATCTTCCTCTAAAATTGCGTTGACGTTGGCTCTGACAAGGTATGCTCGATAGAAAAAACGTCGACTATTGAATTGCCTAGTATAGCGACTGAAAGTTAGCTTCCAGCCAAATACTCCGCCAATGACTCAATCTCCCCCTCCGACAAAACTCCAGCCACCCCAATCATCGGCGTACTGTGTTTGGTGGGGTCCATCTCCTTGAGCCGTCTCAGGGCAATCCCAAGATATTCAGCCGGTTGCCCCGCTAGGCGGGGGGATGATTGATCATAGATTGATCATGGACAGGCACTAGCCTGACCCCTAGCCTGACCCGGGCACTAGCCTGACCCGATCTCCAAAGGCCCGGAGGTTTCGACCCCGGGCCTTTGTTGTTTCTGGCCGTTTGTATACTGCGTCTAGTTCGGGGTTATGGCAAAACGGCAGCGGCATTTCACAGAGAACTCCGGAAATCTGCTGATTCCAGGTGAGTGAAGTGCTCGGCAGGTCCGCCGATAGTTTGATTTGAAAAACAAAGGGGAGGGAAAATTTAAGCCGCGCGTCGGCGCCGCCCAGGATTCCGGTAATCCTGATAACTGCCCTCAAACGCGGTTGCTCGGTGGCACCACCGCTCCGGGTCCAGATTCAACCGTTCCAGGATCGGCAGCGCGTTTTCGTCAATACAGCCGCGTTTGTTGCTACGGCTGATCCGCCCGGTGCAATCCACCAGTTCCAGGTAATCTTCAAAACTGAACAGAATGCCTCGCTGGAAGCCGTTCCGAATCACGCCTTCAAAACCCAGCAGCGGTTTTAACGGCACCGAAAACTCATTCAGCGCCCGCTGTTCCGTTTGTCGTGCAATAGCTTCCGCTAGATCAAAGGTTGGGTAAATGCGTTCTTTAATGCTTGTGTGGTCGGAAGTTTCCGGTGTTTCTGCCATTGCAGCGCGGATTGGATTCAGGTCGACATAGGCCATGCAGGAAAGGAGGGCTTCTTCGGTATCCAACGCTTGAGACTTGAACCTGCTCTCCCAGAAGTGCCCGGTGCACTCATCTTCCCAGTTGGCCTGCCTCGCAATCGGCTCGTTCAGGCATTTCATAAACCAGCTCAAGTCCGCCAACCGCTGCCGGAAGGTTTCTGCGTACTCCTCCACTCGCCGAAGCTCGGCCGCACACAACTCATCACCCCGATGGTACCGCTGTACCAGTTGTGGCCCCTTATAGAGGCTGCACCAGCGCGCCAGCACCTCATCCATGCTCCACGGTTCCACGTCATCCGGGCTGAGCTTCACCACCAGGTGATAGTGGTTCGACATCACCGCATAAGCGGCAACATCCACCGCGAACACAGATGCCAGAAGCCGAATTCGCTCTTCAATCCAGCCGCGCCGGTGCTCGTAACAGCGCCCGGTGGCGCGGTCTTGCCCGCACAGGAAGGTGCGGCGCACGCAGCGTGAGACCACGTGGTAGAAGGGGGTGTCTGAAACGCTGACGAGTTGTGCTCTGGCTTTGGGCATAGTGAGGTCCTTGTCTTCCGTGACTGTTGACATGCTCTTATCATGAATTAATCATTCGAAACTGTATATATATACAGGCTGGTCATAATTGTGGGTGTTTGTTTTCTCTTCGAATATGCCATGCAGTGCAGTAATCGAATGGGATTGGTGCTTGGCTATGGGGGGTAACAGCTAAAAATTAACAGAGGTTTGACGTTTAACGGTAAGCGTTATAGGATTCGAGGATGATTAAGAGCTTCCGATGCAAAGACACTCAAACGCTGTTTGAAACGGGAAAAACCAAACGGTTTTCGGTGATAAAGGCTGTAGCGGAGCGTAAGTTGATATTGCTGCAAGCGGCTGCAGAACTGGATGATCTGAGATCTCCGCCTGGTAACCGGCTTGAAGCTTTGAATGGTGATCGTGAAGGCCAGTACAGCATTCGTATTAACAGGCAGTGGCGGGTGTGCTTTCGGTGGACGGATGACGGCCCAGAAGATGTTGAAATTGTTGATTATCACTGAGGAGGCTGCGCGATGATTCGAAATGGTATGCGCCCTATTCACCCCGGAGAGATATTAAGGGAAGAGTATCTGGAGCCGCTGGAAATGAGTGTGAATGCGCTGGCTAACGCATTGCACGTTCCGGCAACCCGAATGAATGAGATTGTTCGAGGGAACCGAGGTGTTTCTGCAGATACGGCTTTGCGATTAGCTCGTTACTTTGGCACCAGTGCGCGGTTTTGGCTCAACCTGCAAACTGAGTTTGAGCTGCGTCAAGCCGAGGTTGAAAAAGCTGCAAAGATTGCCAAGGAGATCCAGCCGCGGGCGGCCTAGCTGATGCGCTACATAATGATTGATCAAGGATCAGGGGGGCTGATTATGGACAGGAAGGGGCTGATTATGGACAGGCACAACCGCTGCCCGCTCCTCAATCCATCCTCGCCAGTGCTCAGAACAGCGCCCGCTATGGTAAATTGGCAGTCTTGAAAACAACTGAAAGTTGCACCGCCAACCGGAGCCGAAATGCCCACCGCCACAGACAACCACTGGTCAATGCCACCCAACCCCGAAAAAGCACTTATGCTTGCACAACGTGCGGTGTCGGTATTTGTTTACGATGCAGTGCGCCTGGAGGGCATCAACTTTACGTTACCGGAGGTACAAACCCTGCTGCAGGGTGTCACAGTGGGTGGGCATCGGCTGAGCGATCAGCAAATCGCCGTTAATCAGGGCGAGGCCTGGAAGCTGCTCTTTCAAATGATCCGGGAAGGGAGCTTCAGTTTATCGGCCGATTGCGCCATGGCTCTGCATGCGGTTGCTGCAAGGGAAGAAGCATTGGAGTGGGGCTGCTTTCGCAGTGGCTCCGTACTCATTGCCGGCACTGATTACGAGCCACCGGCGGCTAGTGAGTTACCGGAACGTTTTGACCGCATGATCGATGAACTACAACGCATGGATGATGTTTACGATCAGGCTGTCCACCTGTTCCTGACCATGGCCCGTTGCCAGTTTTTCTACGATGTAAACAAGCGCATGGGGCGTTTTATGATGAACGGCCACCTGCTGAGCAACGGCTATCCGGCCATCAATATCCCGGCTTCAAGCCAACTCAAGTTCAATGAACTTATGCTCCGCTTCTACGAGTCTGGCGACCAGCGTGAAATGAATGCATTTGTGCGTAGCTGCATGGACGAACGGGTTGTTCGTATTATGAAAGAAGAGTAAACGGGTCAGACCAGCAGTTCATTTCGGCGGTTATAATGGACAGGCACAAGCCAGATCAGAGCTTCTCTCATTTGCTGCAGGTCTGATCATCGTCCAGCCAAATACCCCGCCAAAGCCTCAATCTCCTCCTCCGACAAAACTCCAGCCACCCCAATCATCGGCGTACTGTGTTTGGTCGGGTCCATCTCCTTGAACCGTCTCAGGGCAATCCCAAGATATTCAGCCGGTTGCCCGGCCAGGCGGGGCATATCCCTGAAACCTTGTGCCTTGTCACCGTGGCAACCGGCACAGCGCACAGCAAACAGCTTCTCGCCAGCGTCAGCCTTGGTAGGGTCGCCGCCGGTGCGGGGCTTAGCCGTTTGCTGGCTGTAATAAACCGCAATATTAATCCGCTCCTCCAATGACAGTGTTTTCGCCAGCTTGGACATCACATAGTCCTCGCGGGTACCGTCGCGGAATTTCTCGAACTGGTTGAACAGGTAGAGCGGGTGTTGGGCGGCCAGGTTGGGTATGTATTCGCGCTTGCTGTTGCCGTCCTCACCGTGACAATAGCCACAGAAGCGGATGCGCTCGTGACCGGCCTCGTAGCTGGCCTGGCGCTTGGCGTCATCGGCCATGATGGCGTTCAGTTGTGACATTGCATCGTCGGCAGGGCTGGCTGAAACCATTGGAGAGGCCGCAAGGCCGACGACGATCATCAGTTTCCTCAAGTGCGAACTACCCAGCATAAGCCACCTACTTCTTCGGAAAGGCCAAAGAATAGTCGGCTGCCCCGGTTGTGGTCTTGCCAAAGATCAAAAATTCGGAATTCAGGGCGTTCGCATCGTCAAATGTTTAAAACAAGCGAGATCAATACTACGCTTGTTGGCAGGCGCTCACCATGCGGGGCATCGGTATCTTCTTTAACAGTAATGGATAAGGAGAACAGTATGCATAGCAAGAAGCAGGGATTATCCCTTGTCACAACGTCCGCTGCTTTGATTCTGGCGGCTTCACAGGCAATCGCAGAGCCAAAACTTGAGGTGGAAGTGTTTGAGGCCGGCGTGGAAGGTCGCGGGGATTCCATAGGCACGGTTACACTCACCGCTTACGATCAGGGCGTGCTGATTGAGTCTGACCTGACTGGGCTATCGCCCGGAATTCACGGCTTTCACCTTCATGAAAATCCGGACTGCAGCCCAGTAGAAAAAAACGGAAAAACAACGCCTGCCGGTGCCGCCGGTGGACACTACGACCCAAAAAACACCGGGAAGCACAAAGGCCCTTTCGATAAATCCGGACATCTTGGCGACCTGCCGAGGCTGCACGTTGGCCAGGAGGGAGAAAACGCCCAGACCAATATTGCGCCGCGGCTGCAGCTGAGCGATTTTAAAGGCCGGGCCCTGGTGATTCACGGTGGGGGAGACAATTACTCGGATTCACCCCAGCCTCTTGGGGGTGGCGGTGCCCGAGTGGCTTGTGGTGTTGTTCCGGGTTAAAACATTCATCAGGCCCCGGTGATCACCACTGACCGGGGTCAATTCCTCCCTCCACAGCACTCCCATCACCGGAAAATTACGTTAAGCTTTGTCTATCGCCAACCAGACAAGGACTTACGCGCCTATGAAACTCCGCTTCCTCGGTGGTACAGGCACCGTCACCGGCTCCCGTTATCTGCTTTCCGACGACAATCACCGCATGCTGGTGGATTGTGGCATGTACCAGGGCGTGAAAACCCTGCGCCGCCGAAACTGGGCCAAGTTTCCGGTAGATCCTTCAACTATTGATGCTGTGGTGCTTACCCACGCGCACATTGACCATTCCGGCTACCTTCCTGCGTTGGTCAAGAACGGGTTTAAAGGCAAGATCTACTGCACCAAAGCCACTCATGAGCTCTGCAAAGTACTGCTGCCCGATGCCGGGTTTCTGCAGGAAGAGGATGCCAAGTACGCATTCCGGAAAAAGTTCTCAAAGCACGAAAAACCGGAGCCGCTTTTTACCGAGAAAGATGCTTGGGAAGCCCTGAAGCACTTTGAATCCCTGCACTACCACGAGAAATTCGAGCCGGTAAAAGGTTTTGAAGTACAGTTCACCCCCGCAGGGCACATTCTGGGCTCATCCTGTGTTCACGTTACCCACAAGAGTTCCTCTCGAACGGTCGTATTTAGCGGTGATGTGGGGCGCCAGGACGACATCATCATGCGCCCGCCAGAGCCCATCAGCCATGCCGATGTGCTCGTGTGCGAATCCACCTACGGCGACCGCACCCACGGCGAAACCGATCCTGAAAAAGATCTGGAGCAGATCATCACCAAAACCGCAGGCCGTGGCGGAATCGTGTTGATGCCTGCGTTTGCCGTTGGTCGGGCCCAGATGTTGTTGTACGTCGTGCACAAACTGATGGGGCAGGGGCGTATTCCGAAGCTACCGGTGTATCTCAACAGCCCCATGGCCATCAAAGCCACGGAAATTTTCTGCAAACATCACAAAGAGCACAAGCTTAACGGCGCCCAGTGCGAGCTGATCGACGACAAAACAGAGTTCGTTCGCACCGTCGAGGAATCCATTGAGCTGGATGCCGTGAGATATCCCTGCGTGATCATCTCAGCCAGTGGAATGGCCTCGGGCGGCCGGGTGTTGCACCACCTTAAAACCCTGCTGCCAAATCCCAGAAATAGCGTTGTCTTTGCGGGCTTCCAGGCACCTGGCACACGCGGCGATGTCTTGGTGCATGGCGCCGAATCGGTCAAGATTCACGGTGAGTACTGGCCGGTGAAAGCAGAGATCCATAACATGGATTCCATGAGTGCTCATGGCGACTATCGGGAAATCCTGCACTGGCTGGAGCAAGGTACTCTGAAGCCCGAAAAGGTGTACGTGACTCACGGCGAAGCGGTGGCCAGTGATACCATGCGCAAACGCATCTCGGAAAAGTTCGGATGGGATGCCGAGGTACCGGATTTGTTCGAAGAGGTAGAGATCTGATGCACTACAGCTCCATACTGCCAGATGTGATCAAAATCGCTGATGAAGCCAGCGAAAAAGTGCTGCATATCTACCAGTCTGATTTCAAAGTAAATTATAAGGAAGATCACTCACCCATCACCGCTGCGGACATTGCCAGCCACGACATGATTGTTAAGGGGCTGCGCCAAATCAGCCGGGACATTCCCATACTCTCGGAAGAGGGCGCAGAAATCCCTTGGGAAGAACGCAAGAAATGGCGCCGGTTCTGGCTGATCGACCCCATCGACGGCACCAAAGACTTCACCCAGCGTACGGGTGAGTTCACTGTAAACATCGCCATGATTGAAGATGGCGAGCCCGTAATGGGCGTGGTCACCGCCCCGGCCCTGAAAGAAGCCTTCTGGGGCATAAAAGGTGAGGGTGCTCACATGCGCGATCGCACCGGCCGGGTGCACCGCATACGGGTGGCAGAACCCAAAGACACATTGCGAGTGGTCGCCAGCAAAAATCACCTGAACGATGAAACCCGCGCCTTTATTGGAACGCTTGGTGCACACGAAATCGTGCAGGCGGGCAGTTCCCTGAAATTCTGCCGAATTGCCGAGGGCCACGCCGATATTTATCCGCGCATGGGGCCGACCAGTGAATGGGATACTGCTGCCGCACACGCGGTGCTGCTCGCCGCTGGCGGTAAGGTACAAACCCCGGAAGGCCAGTCCCTCGTTTACGGAAAGGAAAACATCCTCAACCCCAATTTCATTGCGGCTGGAAACTGGTATTTTTAACCCATGACCTGGTACGCACTTCAACATAAGCCCGCCCAGGGTGACCGGGCGGTCCAGCACCTGCAGAATCAGGATATCGCCTGCTTCTACCCGAAAATCGAGGTAGAGAAAATCAAGGCAGGCAAGCGCACTAAAAAGCTGGAGCCCCTGTTCCCGGGGTACGTATTTGTGAACCTGGAGCAAACCGACCCCATGTGGGCGAAGCTTCGCTCGACTCGCGGTGTGCTGCGAATCGTCAGCTTCGCCAACCGACCTGCGCCGATTGACGACGAAGTGATCGCCCACATAAAAAGCAGTATGGATAAGGTGGCGGAACAGGGCGGTATCAAGCCCGGCCAGACCATAGAGTTGGATGATGGGCCGTTTAAAGGTATTAACGCCATTTTTCAGTCTTATGATGGTGAAGAGCGGGCGATAGTGCTGGTTACCTTCATGCAGAAGCAGCAGCAAGTAAGAGTGCCCGTTTCCGCCATTCGATCATGACGGGGGGTAGCCCCAAGGTTGTGCTGAAAATGTGATCAGGTTCGCTGCATTTTCTAATCTTTGACAACTTTTTACCGCTCCAACCCCCTGATTAGTCAAGTGTCAGACTTTTTGTCACTTGCTTGTCATACCGCATGCCGTAGAATCGTCATGCTTTTGAAATACTTCATTCATTCCCTGACAAGGAAGCTGTTGGGAACTTCTCTCCCGTTGTAGCCGTTTTCTCCTTGTCTAAAGAAAACAAAATCCTATGACCTCAAAACACTGGGCCCTGGTCGGTGGGGCGGTAGCGTGCCTAAGCGTTATCACAGTCAATGCGGCACCGTGGACAACAGTCGGCGATGCTTATGAGCGCCATCAACTCCAGAAACGAGCAGATTCCGGCTCTTTGAACCATATCGTTACTACCTGGCCGGTTATGAAAGCCTCTGTTGGCCTGGCTCGCAGTAACGGCCTGTCTGCTGGTTTGGCCATCTCGGGCAGCACAGAGAACGAGTTTATTACCGGCTACGCCGGCGCGGAGTCCCAGGAAGGCATGCTCGCAGCCAGTGCGGAGTATGATGGCAGCTGGTGGGCCGCTGGAATCAATGCGCACTTGGTTGCCAATCCAAGCGATGACGATGCAGCACGCCTGGATGGCAGTTACCTCGCCCTGTTTCCCGGCAACTGGGTCTTGGGAGCAGGCGCCGTTGAACGATGGTGGGGGCCAGGTTGGCAGAACAGTCTGATTCTCTCGAATAATGCTCGTCCTGCCCCTGGCGTTTGGTTAAGTCGCCATCGTGAAACGCCATTTGAAACGCCCTGGCTATCCTGGCTCGGCCCTTGGCAAATCACTGCCACCGTGAGCCAGCTGGAAGGCGAACGTGAAGTCGCCGATCCGCTCCTGGTTGGATTTCGCGGAACATTCCGGCCGGTAGAAGGGCTGGATATCGGCCTTACACGCACCTTTATTTTTGGTGGGGACGGTCGGTCTACCTCTTTCTCTACGTTCTGGGATGCCTTTGCAGGCAATGACAACCCCAGAGATGCCGCGGAAGATCCCAGCAATCAGTTGGGGGCGGTGGACGTTAGATACGGATTTGAAGTAGGTGAGCAAACCGCCTCTGTCTACGGCCAGATGATGGGCGAAGACGAAGCAGGCGGCTTTCCGTCGCGGAAATCCTGGTTATTTGGCGTAGATGCAACCACCAGCTTGTGGGGCAGGGAGCAGCGTTGGTATCTGGAAGGTGCAGACACGCTGGCCGATAACCTGTTTGGCTCTCCCATGGAAGACATAGCGTACGAACACCGGGTTTATCGTACCGGCTACCGCTACAAGGGGCGTAATCTCGCCGCAAGCATAGACTCAGACAGCCAGATTCTCACCCTGGGTTATTTCGACTTTCTGTCAAACGGCAGTACCGTCGGTGCGTCCGTCAGTTATGTTGATTTCACCGGCAACCCACCGTCTCGGGTTACCGTACCAGATTCAGACGTGACGTATTTCTATCCCTCAAGAGATCAGGCCGTCATGCTGTACGGCGGTTTTTGGGAGTTTGGGACGGAATACGGTAAGGTCAGGCTCTCCGGTCAGATCGCGGAAGATAAAATTGCAGTACGCTCGCGAGAGTTGGACCAATGGTCTCTCTCTGCGCGATGGTCTTATGGATTCTGATAATTCAGGCAAGATTGAATGAATAAACATCACCAGGCGAAAGCCACAGCGAAGATCGCTCCGCTGATGGCCTTCGTTGCTGTATTGGCCGGTTGTGCGACCGGTGGGCAGATAAACACGGCTAAAACCATTCCAGTTCCGCAGTGGTTAAACACCAAAAACACTGTAACCTTCCTTTCAGACCAGCATTCTCAGCAGATCGATAACGCCAGAACCGGAGAGACCGTAAAATTGGGAGCTTCGCCGTGGGGCGAGAATGCACAGCTACGGGTAGGCGAGCGTTACTTCTCCGCAACCGGTAAATCCTGCTTTATTACCCGCATAGTAAGTGCGGAAGGAACCCAGCCTGCAACGGTGTGCGAGTACCCGGAAGGCAACTGGGGAGTAACCCGGTCTTACACTGCAGAACAAAAGGCGGTTCAAGACCAGGCAATAGGAGGTGTGCAATGATCACTCGTCATTCTGCCTCCGTGGTGGCGGCACTATTATTTGTAGTCACTTCCATGGTGAGTGTGGGTGTGAGCGCACAAAGCCTGGGTGACATACCTGCTAGCCAGCGTGAGCGCCTGATGCCTCAAATCCAGGCTGCAACGGAAAACGCGGGCAACGGCCCTTCCGAAGCGGATACCGCAAACCAGGAGCGCCAGGCCAGAACCCTGAGGTCTACCGGCACTTATGGTCCGATCCTGACGGAAGAACAGAAAGAAGAGCTGCAACCTTTCGGCGCTGAGCTGTTTACCGGTGGCTTTCGCGGCTTGCGCTCAGATGGACTTAATCCCGACTACCGCGTTCTGCCGGGCGACCAGGTAACGCTTCGCCTTTGGGGCGCTGTCGAGATGGACCGAGTGCTCCCGGTAGACGCACAAGGCAACATCTTCATTCCTGCGGTTGGCCCCGTTCAGGTAGAGGGAGTCAGCCATAGCCAGCTGGATTCCGTGGTGAAGAGCGCTGTGCGTCGCGTCTACCCGGATAACGTGAATGTTTACACTAACCTCCAGGGCGTTCAGCCCGTCTCGGTATTTGTAACCGGCTACGTCAACAAGCCGGGCCGGTATGTGGGTGTGCCCAGCGATTCTATCCTCTACCTGCTGGACCAGGCCTCCGGTATAGATGAGGAGCTGGGTAGCTATCGGGACATCAAACTGAGCAGAAATGGCGAAGTGATCGCCCGGATCGATCTATACGATTTTCTACTTCAAGGCACGCTGAACCACCCTCAGTTGCAGGAAGGCGACACCTTGCTTGTTGAAAAGCGTGGCCCCGCCATCACCGCGTTGGGGGATGTCAGCAAACCCTATCTTTTCGAACTATCCCCAGGCCCTCTCATAGGCTCCATGCTTAGTGAGCTCGCGCCATTGCGCCCCGGCGTTTCCCACGCCCTGATTCGTGGAAAGCGTGGTACTGCGCCTTATTCCGAATATTTACCTCTTGAGCGTTTTGAATCCGCTGAACTCGCCAACGGTGATGAAGTCCTGTTTCTGGCTGATCAGCGCTCCCAGAATCTTGTGGTTCAGTTAGAGGGCGCCTACCTGGGTAAATCTTACTATGTGGTACCCAAAGGCACATCACTTCACGAATTGCTGAACGAAATTGCCATCAACCCGGAAGAAACCGCCTGGGAAAGCATCTCGCTGCGCCGGGAAACCGTGGCTGAACGCCAGAAGGAAGCTCTGAACGACAGCTTGCGACGTTTGGAAACCACCTACCTTGGTGCCTCATCATCCACGGCAGAAGAATCTGCCATCCGGGTACAGGAAGCGGAATTGATCTCTCGCTTCGTGGAAGAAGCCCGCAAGGTAGAGCCCAATGGCCGCCTGGTAGTCGCCCACGAAGGGAAGCTGGTAGATGTGCGGCTGCAGGATGGCGACACCATCACGCTACCGCAGCGTACGGATGCCATCCTTGTGTCCGGTGAGGTCTATATTCCGCAATCCCTGGTGTACATCCCGGGCCGCAGCGCTCGTGATTACATCGATGCGGCTGGCGGCTTCAGCCAGCATGCCAACCCGGACCATATTCTGATTGCCCGCCAGAACGGCGAGGTAAGGGACGCGGGTGAGGTGAAGCTCCTGCCGGGGGATCAGATACTGGTTCTGCCTAAGGTAGAGACCAAGAATCTGCAGATTGCGTCCACCGTCACCCAGATTCTCTATCAAATTGCCGTAGCAACCAAGGTAGCGCTGGACCTGTAAGTGCAAAGCGCGAAACGTACCCCCTGGCAGATAACCATCGGCGTATGGCAGGCCCTGTTCCTGAGGGAAGCTGTGGCCAGAATCAGTGCAGACAGGGTTGCCTGGCTGTGGCTGTTGGCAGAACCGATTGCGCACGTTGCGTTGCTGGTGTGGGTACGGACGTTAGCTGGTTCACTTCGTATCGTGGCGGGGGCCGAGTTCATCCCCTGGCTTGTTATTGGCGTTACCTTGTTCATTATGTTCAGGAACCAGATGAACCGGGGAATGGAGGCAATAGCCGCCAACCGAGGCCTGTTCGCCTATCGCCAGGTGCAGCCTGTGGATACCGTGCTGGCACGCTGTGGTCTGGAAGGTGCTCTCAGCACAATTGTTCTGAGTTTGATGATTTTTCTGTTCTCACTGCTTGGCCACAATGTGGTTCCCCACCATCCGATGGTAGTCCTCCATATTTGGGGAATTGTCTGGGCGTTCGGTATGGGGGTTGCGTTGATCTTCTCTGTGGTAGTTACCAGTTTGCCGGAAGCAGGAAAATTCATTCGAATGTTGATGTTTCCATTGTACTTCCTGTCAGGCATCCTCATTCCAGTGCAGTACTTTCCTCACGACTTACAGCAATACTTGCTCTATAACCCCATGTTGCACGCCGTTGAACTTATCCGCACCGGGTTTTTTGAAACCTACCGTGCAGTCGATGGAGTGAGCGTTTTGTATCTTCACCAATGGGTTTGGGGCAGTGTGTTTCTGGGCCTCTTGCTGCAACTTCGTTTTAAACAACGGTTGCTGGCGCAATGATCGAAGTTCGTAACCTCTACAAACGCTATCACGGCCCTTTTGGCGGCGATTGGGTGCTGAAAGACGTTAACTTCACCATTCCAGACAACGTCAGCGTTGGCTTGTTAGGTCGAAATGGCGCCGGTAAATCCACTTTGCTCAGGATCATTGGCGGGATGGACTCGCCAGACAAGGGCACCGTTAACCGGGATTGCCGGGTATCCTGGCCCATAGGCCTGGGTGGAGGCTTCCAGGGGTCTATGACGGGCCGACAGAATGTGAAATTCGTAGCCCGCATCCACGGAGGTGGAGATCGAATTCCGGAAATTATCAGTCGGGTTCAGGATTTCGCGGAAATCGGAAAGGCATTTGATCAACCCGTAAAAACCTATTCCTCTGGCATGCGCAGTCGCCTCGCGTTCGGTCTGTCACTCGCCTTTGATTTTGATGTGTACCTGTCTGATGAAGCGACCGCGGTAGGCGATGCAGCATTCAAAGCCAAGGCCACCAAGGCGTTCAAAGACCGTGTAGGCAAAGCCAGCATCGTCATGGTGTCGCATCAGGTTGGCATGCTTAAAGACCTCTGTCAGGCAGGGGTATGGATAAACAACGGAACCGCCACCTGGTTCGACGACATCAACGAAGCCATAAACAGTTACCACAAGAGCATCGGTAAATGATTCAGTTCCTCAAGCGCAACCCCTTTTGGGCCATTGCAGCCATTGCCACCCTGTTTGCCGTTATCTACTGGGGAGTAATGGCGACAGACCGCTATGTCTCCAGGGCTCACATCGTGTTGCAAACACCTGAAATCGTGCCCACGGGTCTGAATGTCTCGTCGTTGCTCTCTGGTACCAGTGGCTCTGGCGATCTTCTACTGCTGAAAGATCATCTGGAATCGGTCGCCATGCTCAGAACGCTGCAGCAAAAGCTGGATTTGCGCGGCCACTACTCACAAACCTCAATCGACCGGTTCTCGCGCCTGTCATCGGCGGACGTGCCAATAGAAGAGTTCCACGAATACATGGCCAGCCGTATCAAAATACTGTTCGACGACTACAGCAGCGTTCTGAAAATTGAAGTGCAGGCTTACTCACCCGAAATGGCCCAGCGTATTGTAAAGGCCCTGCTGGAAGAGGGTGAACGCCACATGAACGAAATGGGCCAACGCCTGGCCGAGGAGCAGGTAGAGTTCATTGATAAACAGGTAAAGGAACTTGAAGCCCGGTTGTTTGACGCCCGCGATGCTTTGCTGGCGTATCAGAACGAAAAAGGGCTGGTAGCGCCTACTCAAACTGTAGAAGCCATCTTCACTACCGTATCCCGATTGGAAGGTGAGTTGGCGTTATTGCGAGCTCGCATCAAGGCCCAGAGCACCTACCAGAGCCAGAACTCACCTGAAATTCGGCGGCTTCGGGCCGAAGCCCAATCGCTGGAAGAACAAATAGCCATAGAGAAAGAAAAAATGGCCCGCCAGGGCGGCGATGCCCTGAACAAAGTCTCGGCGGAATACGAAACCCTGCAGATGCGCGCGGAATTTGCCCTGGAGCTTTATTCCAACGCCCTGACTACACTCGAAACCACCCGGGTAGAAGCGGCCCGCAAGCTCAAGC
>Ga0075441_10000336_pt1 | contig 24302 bp, 39 predicted proteins | sample CoawatmetaG00DNA_FD_71582 | JGI IMG/M metagenome (GOLD analysis project Ga0075441, IMG submission 71582) | Marine microbial communities from the West Antarctic Peninsula - Coastal water metaG002-DNA | ecosystem: Environmental > Aquatic > Marine > Coastal | place: Atlantic Ocean: West Antarctic...
GCCGATCAAGGTGACGCGCGCGCTGCTCACCGCCGCGCTCGACGGTTCGCTTCGCAACGTCGAATTCCGCACCGACAAATATTTCGGCTTCGCAGTCCCGACCGCGCTGCCCGGCGTGCCGAGCGAAATCCTCAATCCGGTCAACACCTGGAAAGACAAGGACGAGTTCGACAAGACCGCACGTAGCCTGGTCGGTATGTTCCAGAAGAACTTTGCCAAGTTCGAAGCCCAGGTGGATGCCGAGGTGCGCGCCGCTGCGCCGGACGTGAAGCTCGCGGCAAGGTAAGAAAGCTCATTGAAGACTCTGATCATAAGGCAGCGCAATGTGCTTTCATTTTGCTATTTCAAGGGGGCAGCGAATAACATTCGAAGGTGATCGCCGCGCGCTCCATCAGGCTGCATCCATACCGCCGATCAAACGGATGAGGCGCCTTGGCAGAGCACGACCAGGCGCTGTCCTACCCTAAACGATGCTGATATAAGCTCTTATGAAAACTGGCCGAGAAATACCCAGATCCGATAAATAACGCTGACTGGACGTAGGACAGCGATGACGGCAAGTTTGGCCCCAAGGCTGCGCGTGTCGCGAACCGACTGGCAAGCATAAACCTAACTCGCTTGCCGAAGAGCGCACAGGCGGTCGATGATGCCGCAGAAATTGACACTTCCCCCCAGCTGAAATACTACTACTGAGAAGATGAAATTGGCTGGAGTCGAGACAATGAACTCCAAGATCATATTATCCTTAGCGATCGCAGCGGCAGCTCTTAGCCTACCCCAGGGCAAGTCGCATGCGCGTGGATATCGAGCGGCCGTCACTGTTGCTGACATTCAAGGTTGCGTCGTAGTTCCAACGTATAACCCTTTCATTTATCCGACCGCGAATTGGCGGCCGTTCTTTCTGCGCCACTATTATCAGTACGGACCAGTGCCGATCTGCGCAGTAACATCGTCCATATCAGGACCTGTTATTGCGGCCAAATTTTAGAGTACCTCTTCAAGTTCTCCGTGCTGGACAAGCGAACACCGTATTGGGTCCGCTTTATCCCTACGACACATCTTTCGCCATCAATCGCAAAGTAAGTTGTCGTCCGTTAAGAGCGACCAAGTGACTGATGTGGAATCGTAATCTGGCAGGCCGGCTTTTTTGCGATTGCAGGGCTTTGATGCTTCAGGGATCGGAACCTTGCAATTTCATTTTCAGGATTCCGTCGGATAGCCAGTCATGATTCCGTGGTCGCGTCGGAGGGGGCGATGCCGCCGAAGAAGCAGAAGGCGACGGGATCGGGCGATCTGTTCCGGGCCAGGCTGGACCAGATCATCAATATGAAGCACGAACTGGCTCAATTCGCGGCAGGGTCGACTGGGACTGGATCGACGGGGAGATCGCGCCGCTCTGCAGCGAGAACGGTCGGTCGGGCATCGCGACCCGCTTCGTGATTGGGCTGCTGCTGCTCAAGCAGATTTACGGCCTGTCCGACGAGGGGTTGTGCGAGCGCTGGGTCCACGACCCATATTTCCAGTACTTCACGGGCGAAGAGTTCTTCCAGCATTCATTTCCGCACGAGCCCTCGGATTTGAGCCACTCGCGCAAGCGGCTCGGCGACAAGCTGGAGCTGCTGCTGGCCGAGAGCTTGCGGGTGGCGCACGAAGCCGGCGCGTAACGCAGCCAGGACCTCAAGCGTGTCACGGTCGGTGACCGTGCAGCCGAAGGCGATCACCTTCCCGACCGATGCCAAGCTGCCAAGCTGCTGCACGCGGCGATCAAGGGGCTCAACCGCATGGCGAGGAAGCACGGGGTCAAGCTGCGGCAGCCCTGTCTGCGCGTCGCCAAGACCGCGGCAATGATGGCGAGACGCGACGCCCATGCCAAGCAATTCAGGCGGCATCAGCGGCAGTTGCGCATCCTGCGCAGCCGGCTGGGCCGGATCATCCGCGACTTCGGAGGCAGTCCATTGGCGACGCATCGTCTACTTTGTCGAACGTTTCAGCTTGTCAGCTCCAAATTAAGGCCTCGAGCTGTGTGATCAGCAATGCACTACCTTCAACTGATAAGACGGAAATTCGACAAATCTCCCATCCAAAATAACGACTTTGGCGCGCGGAATAGCGACTGAAAATTTTACGGCACGTCTTTGGCGGCATCGACCAAGCTGTCGTAACTCAAAATCGAGCGGCCCCCATTTACTCTTTGATCTCTTTTTGACTCGCGCAGATTGCTGCCAAGGCTCTTTCGGATTTTGAAAGAATTTTCAACCTAGCTTCAACAATTCTATCAATGGGTGGGGCAAGCCCCCTCAAGTCTAACTCGACACCGAGATCGTTTAGAGCTCTCTGATTAAACAGGATAGATTCATCGGCCCAGCGATTCATCTGTTCCGCCCATCGTTTGTTGAGATCGTTTTCCGACAGTTGCTGATACCGTCGACCACGCACGAGATAAGAATTCCTATTCTCTAATCTACGATTTTTCAGCATCGCTTCAACAGTTTCTCTCATCGCATCGCTCATCGACTGATCCTCTTAACGCAATAATGTGCCTCTTCTCGAAAATGCCGAACGGCTATCACATTAGGGGAATAGTTCTTGAACCGACGAGGGAGCGCCCGAGCATAAAGCCTCCTTGCAGCTGCCTTCCTGTTGAGCCGGTGATATGCAACTATGCCGTCGGTGTTAATCGACAGGCAAGAACGAGACGGCGGATACCACGCTCGCCGAGCCGATTGGGCAACTTTAGCCCAAGATCCAGGATGGCATGATTGGGTCGTCGGCTACGCAACCTCTGACTGGCGGTCAATGCGCCCGAGACGCCGGCGCTGGCCCGATAACGCAATTATCGTGCAGCAAGCTATCGGGGGATTCCAGCACTTTCTATGAATGGTGAAGCGATTGCGGCTGACCCACGCAAGCACTTTTGTCCCAAGCGCCAACCGCTCCCAACTGCTTTGAACAGACGAAACAGGGCTGCAATTATCGCACGCGGCAAGTCAGTTAGGTCACCGAAAATGCCCGTAATTACTTCCAACACCACCAATGCATCGAGCAACAATCCCTAATATCCGCCATCGCGAGAAATCAGATTTGCTCAAAAGTTAAGAGAATGGCTCGGCGACGACGTGCTATGAGCCAAATCGCGATTGCGCCTATCAATTGGCCGCTAGACCCGCCCCATTGCCTCCGACTGCGGCCGGAGCTCGGTATTTGCATTCAACTCGATGCCTGTTAAATTGAAAATTGTTCGCGAGCACGATTTTGCGAGGTTGCAGTGCCATTTTTCAGTAAGAAGGCAGACCCGTCGCGGCGTACACTTGTTTCTCGAAGCGCCTTGGAGCGAGCAATCACCACGGCGATCAAAACCTTCGATGTCGGCTGCCAAGATTTTGTGGGCGTTGTTGTTGAACAAAGTTCGTCCAAATCCTCTGCAGAGCCAAATTGGCAAGTAAAGGGTCTTCGCTTTGGCAAATCAGATCGAGACATGGCAACTGCGGCCCTCGATAGCGTTTTGCCACTCATGCAGAAGGAATTTACGCTCGAAGTTTCGGATCAGGACAAGATAGGATGAGAGAGCTTTACAACCTTGGCGAGCTTGGAAAGATGGCACTTTTCTCGTCCGCGACTGGCTCTACTGAGTGCCTTAGGATGTGCCGCCTCCGACGCCAATCCAACCGGCATTTGGTCGATCCCTTCGACTTATACCTAACGGCTCGCGCTAGAGCGCATGCAAGTTGAACCTAGGCCAAAGCCTCGTCTGCTTGTCCAGGCAAGGTTCGGCAGACCCATCCAGCCCCTGAAGATCGAAGGTTTTGCAACATCGCTCGGCGCAAGTTCCGCTGCTGCACTCTTGTAAGTAACTCTCAGAGCTGGGGGTCAGCAGGCCTATCCTCGAGCAGCACGGTCGTCGATGACGATGGAACCCCCTTGCAGGCCCTTCAGTCTGCGATTGCCATCGACCCAGGCAAAGCTATCTTTTTGACCAGAAAGGAGCGTCTCTTCAGCAAATTCAGCTCGTTGCAGCAGACTTGATCGTTCGCTAAAATGTTCCAATGTTAGCCTCATAAACTCGAATGAAATCAGAATCCTCGAAGCTCAACAATAGTGAAAGCCAGGATAGCGACGCGAAGAACGCAGCTGTCGCGCGATCGTCCAATTCTTCTTATCAAGATGCAGCTAGCGATAACGAAGATCACGCAGAAGGAGCATCAAACAAGGTAACAGTGTTCACTCAAACCCCAGCGGAACGACTGAATCGAGAAGTTGATTTCGCGTTGATGTTGGCCGACTTGATTAGAGTTGTGAAGCGAGATCCAGAACAACTTAGACTTACAATCTATGATTTCGCGCGGGTCAAACTCGCCAATGAACTGACTTGGGCCACTCCATCCGAGCGTGAAAGCCTCTTGCACTCACTAGAGGTCGCTATTCATGGCGTAGAAAAGTTTTCCTTGCGTTCGGAGCAAGTAACAGCCTTGCCGGCAGCCAATGCTATATCCAGCCCAGAGGTTGCCGCGTACTTTGACCAGGAAGCCAGATTTCGCACAGATATCCCCGAGACAAAGCCCGCCCCAGTTCATTTGGTTGAACTCGAAGCAATTCCTCAAAGAAGGAAGATTTTCTCGCCTCGGGGAATTGCAGTAGCATCGATTTTGCTACTCTTCATTTTTGGTGGATTTTTAGCTGGATCGATGGTGCTAGGTTCGGTCTTTTTGATGCGCGATAAACTCGTACAAGCGGTTGCGCCGACATCTTCCGAAAAGGTCGTACAGCAAACCATTGAGTCCCAGCTTAAAGGAGTTCCGACGCCGCCCCCTCCTCCAGCATTTCCGATTCCAGGCGACTATGGTGTTTATGCTTTGAACAATGGCGCGCTGGAGGAGCTAGAAGTACTATCTGAACAAGTTCCCGACAAGCGCATTGCGATGTCAACACCGATCATGCAACCAAGCCGGATAATTCTCCCGGACGGCCGTGCGAAATTCATTGTCTACCGTCGTGACCTCGCGAACAACGCTCCTGAAAGGGTTGACGTTCGCGTGGTCGCACAAGTGACAAGAGCGCACATGTTTGACGCGAAAGGCAAACCTACAACAGCTCCGGTCTCCGGCGCCTGGAATATTCGGAACATAACTTTTGCATTTAGAGTACGTCCGCTCCCGGGGAATGCCGAAATGTTGCTAATCCAACCTGAAAGCGCCGACTTCTCCCTCAAACCAGGTCGATATGTTCTGGTCCTGAAAAGCCAAGGATACGACTTCACGATTGCCGGAAGGATTACAGACCCGGCTCAGTGTCTCGAGCGAACAGAAGCTGCTAACGGCGTGTTCTATTCGGAATGCGAAAAGACTTGAGGCTCGGTAACAGGCTTTGTCAACTGCCAGGCGCTGGAAGATGTCAACTGGGCGACCGTCTATAGCAGAAGATCGTCGGGCTAATCCTAAGAAAAGCAGTATGCAATCTCTGAAACCAGAGCATACTGACCGCGGTCATCGAGAGGCGATTCTCGAACTGGCTCGTTTGTCGGCTGAAAACAGTTCGCATCAAAGACAACTGTTCCTCTTGCCTCATCGCGGGTGCGGCCAATTGATAGCATTGGCGCAAACCGTCGAGTGCATGTCGATTGTCTTTGGGTTGGGCGCGGAAGTTGATGAATTGCGCGCTGACTGCGGGCGCGGGATGCAGCAGGTCGGAAACGGAAAAGCGTTAGGGTCGAAACGTATTGTAGGCAATCACCTGAAACAACTATTCGGCTTTGACCTTTATCAGCAGGCTACGCCCTTGGGTGACCTAGCTAGCTGTGGAGCCTCAAGAGGTTGTCCTCAGTCAGACCAAGGCAGCTTGTCGGTGTTTGTGAATTTATACCGCTATGAGCCCCGTTCCAGTTGTATCGCGATGCATCGGCAGCTCTTGGGCGCGGCGATCGGAGGTTGGATATGCTTGGGCACAAGCCCATTCCGTTCAGATGCGCCAGTGCGTAAAGCTTGCGCTCTGATCCGGACAATTGCCAGATACGCTGCCCGCATTGGCCGTCCAAAATCACTGGCATAAACCTTAGCGAACCGCTCGGTCCCCCCCAACGCCACCTCTGGATCGCCCATATCCGTAATCTGATCCAGCTGAGGGCGGAGATTGCCTACTTACCGTTTCGCTGCGCTGCTACCGTGCGTCTCATTTCCCCAAACACAGGCCAAGGCGGGTCAACAGAAATCAGCTATGCGAAGAAGCTCTTTCCAAAACCCGCGCCCGCCGACGCTGCTCGTGACGGCGCAAAGCTAGGCGCGAAAAATCATGAAACGACGGAATAGCGCAATTTTCGCGAAACTGACCAGCTATTCTATTCAAGGTTATATTTGCGCCGAAGGCGTTCAAGTACCTCTGTCAGAATGCTCATAACGGCACTTCTATCTGACTTCCCAAAGCGAATACCTCTTACATCCCAATTAGACGATAATTGTGCCGTCGGCGCCTCTCTTTCCACGATAACACCCACAAATTGCCGACACTCGGGCGACGAGCCTTGAACAGCGGAGGTTATTTCAGATTCCAAGGCTTCTCGCGAGATACCTTCTTTTTGGGAGATCGTTGTTATCAAGGCCTCATCCTTGCACTAGGGTTCCTTCATTCCAGCTTCAAAACGAATGGCCTAATGCACCGTACACGATTCCCAGTGTTCGCTCGGAAAAGTTTCATCCACCAAAGCAATCTTTGCTCGGAATTATTAACGATTCCTCTGACGCAACTTAAAGTCGACCAAGGAGTCCTCAGTGGTCAAAACGACTCATCGGCCATATTTTACCGGTGTTGCTTGACGCGGCAAATCAAAAGTAGGAAGCATACCCTTAGGCTTGCGACGCGAAGGAAAATGGTTTCTTAGGGTGCTACTGCATGCTCCAATTTTCCATTTTGCGTTCGTGTCTGATTCGTCGCCAGCGATGTTTCTATTCTCATGGATGGATATACGAATGAAACGAACAGCTATCGCTTGTATTGCAATTGGGCAATTGATCCTGCTTGAAACAACATTGTCCGCTCAAACCATCTCGAACAATCGCGACAAGGCCGGCAATTTGACAAATCGTGGCACGGCGGCCGCTTTTGCGGTTCAACCGACGACGAACAATGAGCAAGGGATACGGAACACCCCACCTGCCAGTCAGAATATCGTGCCGAGCGCAGGCGGCATGTCACGGATTCAAAATCAGCGAAAGTGATGAGTTCTCCTCACCTCTCATCTGAACGTCGTGCCAATCTGAAAGGGCTCTTCGAATTAGATGAAGTTATCGAACGGCGCGCCTGCGGTTTGATTTCTGAGGTTGCCATTCGTGAGAATTGAGATTGAACGGTGCTAAAGAGAGGAGTTTTAGCAAACAAGTGGATCAAGAACGAGTAGAGTTCTGAATCATTAGCTTCGGCGATCAACAGCATAATCCACGTTGAGTCCTGTTGATGTATGATCACTTGCAGCTTCTAAGCGATGGCGCTCCGCTCGCAACTTGACATTCTTGCTTGATAGTCTGATCAACAAGCGCTGTCATATGATCCACGCGGCAGTGCACGACTACGGCAAGCGTAGCGCCGAGGCCCTTCGGATTGTTTGTGCGGAGTCTTGGGAGCACGGTTAGAAGAGTCATCTTCTGGAAGGGTGCTCACAATGGACGCTCATTCTGACGACATAAGACGACCGCTGTCACCGCATATCGAAGTGTTCACTGGTGCGGGTCGCAAGCGGTGGCCCGATGATTTGAAGGCACAGATTGCCGCGGAAAGCCTCGACCGGGGGCGAATGATGACGGGCGCATCGAGATGGACACGAATGTTGTCGAGCGTGCGATGCGGCCGATCAAGCTCAACGCCAAAAACTCCCTTTTTGCCGGTTGCGACAACGGCGCCGAGAATTGGGCAGTCCTGGCTTCGTTAATCGAGACCTGTAAGCTCAATGGCGTCAATGCCGAGCGCCGGCTCGCTGACGTTCTCGCAAAGCCCGTCAATGGTTGGCCTGCGGCGCGACTGGACGAACTGCTTCCCTGGACGTCGACGTACGCGATACATGATCACGATCCGAGGCTGGCAGCATGAACCTGAACACCACCGCGGTCCGGATCAAAGTGACCCTCAAGGACGTTCAACCGGAGGTGATGCGTCGCCTTGTCGTACCCGTCACTCTGCGCCTTGATCGGCTGCATCTGGCGCTTCAGGAGGCATTTGGCTGGACGAACAGCCACCTCTTCGAGTTCTTCGCTGGTGAGGTCCGTTGGAGGATTCCTGATCCCCACAACGATTACGGCCACCAGCCCATGGACGCCCGCAAAGCGCGGCTTTGCGATGTCGTTCGAGAGACCGGCGCCAAGACGATCCACTATCTCTATGACTTCGGCGACAGCTGGGACCATGTGATCAAGCTCGAAAAATGGTTCGAAAACACCACGACCGAAGGGCTTCCCTTTCTGCTCGAGGCCGCCGGTCGTTGTCCTCCGGAAGACGTCGGCGGTGCGCCAGGCTATGCCGAATACCTCGCCGCCATCAGCGACCCCACCCATCCAGAGCACGAACACATGCGCCTCTGGGGCCCGGAGCGGTTCGATCCCAACGTCGTCAACCGGAAGGCGCTCGAAGCCGCCGTCAACGCGTTGTCCGACACATGGATACCGCGGCGACGCGCCACGCGAACAAAATAGGCGTCAAGCGCCATTCAAAAGGGGCGCAGAGCGACGCTTACCGACTAGGTATTCGCTGAGGCGATCTCGCAAGGTCGCTGGACCAACGGGATAATTCACGCATGCATTTTACGTGGCGGGCATGAACACAGCGGCCCTCGGTCTTTCTCCTACCCAGCCTGCCTAGTGAACCGCTCACCGGCTCAGAAAGCGTCTCTAGGCCAGCTTTGATCGCGGCGATGTCCCTGCTCGACTTGAGAGATCGGCAACCGGTAGTTGAAGCAGGTCCTGGCTTTCAGATCAACCTCCAAACGCCGGCGGTGCATTCTATGGTCTTCAAGCGAATGACGGTCTGACGGTCCTCGCGTCAAACTCTCGACAACCAACTCAATAGCAAAAGACATAAAGCTACTCCACAATCAAAGATATTGACTACAATCCCGAGGGGCTACCGACAATTACGACGACAGTGAATCGGCCACCGGTGCGCTTGAAGCTTGAAGCCGATCCTGCGGCCGGCGCAGCGACGTTCCGCACGATCGGCGTGGCGGCCAAGTTGCTGACAACCCGATCCTAGGCTGAGAACCGATTAGGCCGAAAGCGCCACCTCTATCATCCTGGCGGAATCTTTGGAGCTCGTTAGGGAGAATCTGTCAGAGTTAATATTGGGACGGGGCCGTCGGGGGACATACGCGGCCTTGTGCTTGGGGTAGAGAGCCCGCCAATTAGCCAGCCCCGGCGGCGCTCTCCCTCAGCCCCTCTAAGCGGCAAGGCAAGGGCCACCACCGACCATCGCGTTGTCGCGACGGGTAGATTGCTAGCTATAACCGTCGCCATGCTTGGATGGCCTATGCCATCGTTCGCGGCGGTATTTCGATGCTGAATTGACAGTCTAAAAGCCAGCCGCCGCCCACCACTCGCTCCACTTGATCGCCGCACAAATCATCATTCCCCACAGCGCAATGTTGATTTGTAAAGCCGCAGCCATTGGTCCTAGCCTAAAGAGCATCTCTTAGTTGTATTTTATCGCAACGCCAACTTCGACCTTGAACCTTACTGATTTACGGAACTCTAACACCGCTTAAGTTCGCGCTAGCAGTTGTGGGATGCAATCGGGGATTTTACGGGGTGCTCTCACTCTCCAGCCTTTGCAAACCGGTTGTCCACAACATTAGCTCATGCTCAAGAGTTGCAGTGCCCACAAACTCTCGCCAAGCTCGCACACCGTTCATTCAACCCAAAGACGCGGATTTATCAGCGCGCGTCTGCCCCCACGGATACACGCCTCTCCTTCGACCTCAGCTCGCAAATCAAACAGCTGATACGCGCTACATCGCAATGCTTGGATGGTTGTTGGGTAGATACCTGAGCCACGATCAAGTTTGCGTCATGGATTTACGTCTGACGCGAAGCGTTTGCGCAGCTAGATGATCGTGTCTACAGGACAAAGGTCTAGAGCGGATTCACAGCCTATTACACAAATGGTCGCGGACGACGAACGCGGCTGAAAAGATACTTAATTTTGCTGCGACGAATCTAGCATCGAGCGCATGGATATGCAGCTTCTACAGGGTGACAGCGGTGTTCAGAACAGAGATTTTCGCCAATCTTCTCCTGTACCTCTTCAGGCCCAGGATCGCGACCCGACCCGCGGCATCGGCGCTCCGAAGCAACTTTCGAATGCTCTGCTGGAGGTACAACCGGACCGCGCACATCTCGGATGCGAATGGATCGCTGGACGAAGGAGCGAACGCGATCCTCTGCTGTATCTTTAGCAAGCCGCATTGACAGCGCTGCCGCAGCGCTCTTCTAAGATATATGCTAAGTCGCGCGGAACCAGCGCCGCAATTATGCAATCGGGTCGCCGATTTTCAAAGGCTCCATCTCCGCTAGAGACGGCACAAGCGAAGGCGCCTCGAATTCCTGCTGTTCTAATTGCTGCAACAGATCAAGGATCTTTTGAGGCATAGACGTAGTGGTTCGATCGATCTGCTGCCTCAGCCGTTCGCCAATTTCATCACAAATGGATCTGTAATGCTTACTATCGAGCCAGGTCGTATCCATGACTTTTCGTCCCCCAGCCGACAGCATCACGCTCACTCCATTTTCAAAATATTAATACGAGAAGCTCCCATCAATCCGTGGTGAAGCTTGGGTAAAGGGCGCGACCGCTCGACGTTCGGAGCTCGCCCTTTTCTTAAAGTTAGCGTTAACGCGATTTTGGTACTTTGGGCGCGCTTAAGTTTACCGGTGGGGCTAGAATGTGAACGCTATATTGATTGTTGTTGGCGGCTTAATTGTAATGCTTGCCTATTCGATTTGGTCGGCGATTCGATCTTACTATCAAAAAGGTAAGATCAAAGGCATTGAGGAAGCCGTCCGCGAGTTGCAGGTTGGGATGGCTCTGCACTTGGAAGCGGCGCCGACCCCCGACGTTAAAAAAGCCCTAACAGATCTGCACAAACGATTACGTCACCGCAATTCACGCATTTCCAAAGGAACTGATCGAATCCACCCTGATCTATGGGCAGTGGGAGCCGCATTGGCGGAGGAGAGTTGGCTAAAGGGCCACGGTGCGGGTGTTCGTAGAAAAGCACCTGAGGCCGGGAAACTTCGCATAGATTTATCGGCAGCAGAGTTGCTGCAAATAGGTAGTCTGGCGAATTTGGGATTCCAATACATGATGCCTAACATGCGCCTGATTGATGCTCCTCGGTTCTCAGGCAACGACGATGCCTTGGAAGCTTCCCGCTCAATTAGTAAGATCGAGGCAGCGATCCCAAAGATGCACAGGCCAGATTTAATCCTTCAGGTCACGAGCCGAGAAATTCTAATCGAAGACTGGTGGCAGTTGCGCACGCGCAAAGCTTAGCGACCTGAAGAGCTAAAGGTCCATTCCTAGGAGTCAAGTCGGTTCAGCCGGGTGGTCTGCCGAGACTACCTGCCTCGGTCTAGCGCTGAAACGTCTCGAGAAAGCAGCCGGCGCGATAATGCAAATGGCTCTACGGAGCGATCGCATTAGGCTTCGGTGTGCGTCCGGCGCTCATCGATGAACGCTTTTCCTCGATCAAGACGAGCCGCTCGGCTTCGACGCGGCCACAATACTTAGTTGTGCTCACCGAGCGAGCACCATAATTGCCGTCGCGTTGTCAAGCGACCGCGCTGGAGCAGCTCCAGCCTAATATGGCCAAATTTTTCTCGAGCGCCACAAATCTTCAACGGCCGCAATTGTGTCGTTCGTTAGCAACGTAAGCAATTTGACAACAGCTACTCGGGGTTTCTTGGGCCGAAAAGACCGACAGCGCAATCTATAGTCGTCCCCACACACTTGCGACATAAGCTTATGCATAAATCTTGTGAGATTGAGCCTTACGCAAATACTCCGGCCTATGGCCCTGTCAACAAAACTCCCGCGCGGTAACCTTGAGCAGTTAGGTTAAGGAACGGGTTCCGTTGCGAATGCTTAAAGCAATACTAATCTGCCGATCAAATTCACTTTCGGCAGAACATCAAAAATCGTGCATTCCTCCGAGACAGACACTTCGAGACGAACTCAGGACGTGCCGTCCGCCAAGCACGCTTTCGCCAAGCAGCTTACCCCAATTGGCGCTCGAGTCCGCAAGGCGATGAAGCCGTTTCTAACGGCTGCAATAATTGCCTGTATCTTGATCACTATGACAAGCTGGATTTTTTTTCTTTGCTGGCTGATCTGGCAACTATGCTGGTGGTGGTAGCGGGCATGGCGCGGGCACTCCAGCCGACCGAGCGAAGAGCTGAATAGGAACCAAGAGCCGCAGGCAGCCAAGAAATCTTATCCAAAGCGGGCACTGCTTCCGGCGGGCCAAGCCGCCATGCCCCATTGACGATCATTGTGTGGCTCAAGAGATCGAACCTACCTGCAAAGTCCTCTCGATTGTTCTCCTTCGATCGACTCGAGTTTCGAAATCTCCGATCTAGATTGTCCCCCGCTAACGACGATTTAATGTCGACTATGCTAAGGCATACTAAGCCCCACGAGGCGAGCAATGTGGGCTAAACCCACGGGGATCGACGTGCCGCAAATCTGGATGACCTACAGCGAGATTTCTGAACTTTTGGATTGCTCGATCGAAGAAGCGCGGAGCCGCGTTGTAATAGAACAACTAGATAGGAAAATCAGCCGCGACGGTCAAAGACGCGTTAAGCTCAACGAATTAATGATGATTACCTTCGTCCGCCGGATCCAAGAAGCATTTTTCGACAATTCGCACGCTGTTCGAGAACTTCGGCGCATGCACGACATGCTAAGATCGGAATCCGACCTTGCACGCAACATTGCTCCCCAATCGCGTCAATCGGTTGGATAATAGAAGCATCCAACGCCACATGCCCAGCGGTAGCACGCTTCGAGCTTCTTAATATACGCAGTTGCGTGCGGAAGCCGGCCCCGGTGCGCGGCAGGCGATGACCACTTAAGTGCAAGACACGTTTGCGGCGACGCTGTTTGGGCTTCGATAATGTGGGCCGCCTGGGTCCGCGTCGGCTCAATGCGCAGCCCGCGACGTTTTGCAGAACCAGCTGAAGCTCAAGACGCACCCGGGGCCCGGCGTCCAAACAGCCTATTGAGTCCGCTCGCGACGTTGCGACATGGAAGAAGATTGCAATAGGTACCTTCGCCGACTCTCTTGAGTTCCGCAACGAGCTCGATGTCAAGGCTGCAATGCTGGTGGTCAGGCCGCTGAAATCCTTGCTGGGCCAACGTTCACCGTTAGCTCACGGAAGACAGACGTAGAGCTTGTCGATTTAACGCCTGCACGACTTGGGCTCACCTCTGATACCGTCACATTGGCTAGCGTTCACGCAAGCGCTCCTTGGCTCGGCCTTGAACTCGCTGCGGCCGAAGTCGGCCCGCAATTGCGCCTCCAATATTTCGACCAACCTATTGGCGAATTTCTCATTACCGGAATGGACCCGATCATGAGATGGAGCGGCGAGCCGATTATTCTGAATGTAGCAAACGGCGGCGCCGATCCTGATCGGGCAGGATGGTCGACGCCAGGCGAATTTACCCGTCACATCTCGTTTCATTTTGGTCTGACCCCATCAACCGGCAACCGGCACCGAAGCCTTCGGATCAGTCGCTGCATTACTGCCGCTGTGACTTCGCGCAAATTGACTTCATCTTCCGGCGATTACTTATTTTTGGATCTGAAATCATGTTCGTGACTGTGGTTGCCTAGCTTTGTCACCTTACCGCCCAGGACTGCACTGAGGTGATCGTTACAAATTCGTCCTTGGAGTCGGGCGTTGCGCTCCAGGGGTGCATGATGGGTGGCCAAGTAAGCCTGGAGCAATGGAAGGCGTACCACTCTATCTACCGGTCCGAGGATTGGCGCGTTGAACGCTACAAGTGCGTTGCAGGTCGCTACGAGGCCAGGGCCAAGATATGATTTCATAGCCGTCGTCATGAATCCGCAATCTGGGCAGAACCTTCTCAGGTACGAGGCTGTTTTTTCCTGTCCGATGCGACGAAGCGGTCCTGAAACAGGATATTGGGTGAAACGACATTCGGCTGAAGCAGACCGAGCGCAGATGCTTGCGACAATGCGGGATATCGGCGAAAGCGATCCTCCCAATAAGCCCGCAGAGCGTCCCTTGCCCGTGATGGTTTGCGTCCCCCTACAACCGCAGTTGATGACGGCGTCGTCGGCGTACAGCCCAAGAATGCTTCGATATCGAGCGCGCGGTGAGCATCGAGCCAGTCCCCCGCAGCGACCATCGGGTCAAGGCCATATTCTCTCCTCTGCGAGCGCACAATCGAGTGAGCCCAAACTTTAGGCTCTAGCCCATTTGACTACCCGGATGCCCCCGTCCACAATACCCGGAGCGGAGGGCTGGTAATATGGACTACCGCAAAGAGCTTGAAGCGCTCATGATCGAGACTGTCGCGTTGACATCTCGCACACCACCCACTGTCCCGCAGAGATCACCTGTCGTTCTCGGTCTCCAAGCTCCTATCGATCTTGTTGTATCGATCCCGAACGAGCCTAGCCGTCAGGCTCCTCGACCCTATAATTACGGTCCGCCCGAGCGCGAGCAAATCAGCAAGCGCATCGAGAAGTTCAAAGCGCACCAAGAACGGTTTCGGCGGGAGCGCGAAGATTATTGTTCGCAAGTGATGAAGCGCGTGCGTGACGCAGCGGCAGGTCGGACGTTGCCCGACGATTAGCAGGATTTAAGAAGGTGATTTTAATGTCGCAGGTTGCCAAGCGATCCATTGTTGTAAGAAATCATAGATCGAGCGTGAGCCTTGAGATCGAATTTTGGTCAAGCCTTCGCGAGATCGCGAAGACGCTCGGTGTCAGCACGCAAGAACTAGTAGCCGAAATCGACCGTCAGCGCGAACATGCAAACCTGTCGTGTGCCATTCGCCTCTTTGTTCTCGACTATTATCGATCTCGCATTCGGAAACCTCTGCCCCCCGCCGTGGCCGCCCCAAGTTCTGATGGTGGCGACCAAAATCTCAGTCTCAACCTTTCTTTGGAACAGCAAGTTCGCTCTTAATACAGCGGATGTCTCATGGACGCTCAGCGCCGCTATGAACTAAAAGTTGCACTCGACCGATTGAGCGCCGCTTCAAACGAGTTGCGCGGGTTGGCGGACGAAGAGGAAGCCGCTTTCAATTCCACTCCGGCAAATTTGCAACAGAGCTACAGAGCGATCGCCCAGAAGGAAACATCGGAAATCCTTTCAGAGGCGGCGACGAACGTAGACGATATTGTACAGGCTCTCTCGCTGTTACTTGGCTAACGTGGCACCTGGGCGGCTAAACCGTCCCACAATTGTATGAGCCAGCAGCACAGCACTCCCGCCACTACATTGATTGAGACAATGAGCAGGATTTCAGCGGGAATGAACGATAGATTTTCGTCCGGCTGAGCCATCGCCAGACCTTAATCGACGGTAGCTCGGCCGTCGGCCCCAAAGAGTGCGCGCGACCCGAAATTATACGGGTGTTGCTGTGACGCGTCAGTGCAGGGGTAGCGTCGTTTGGCGGGACGAAAAGTCGGTCGCGGAGTTCCACGCAGCGGCTGCGAAATAGCCAGTAAAGGCGACACTTGCCGCAATCAAGAAAGCCGAAATGATCTGAGCCACGGACATCCTCACCGGGGTTCCTGACCACCGGAAAGTGCCGATGAGTGGTGGCAATTTAGCGGCGGAGCCATCGTTGCTATGCACGACAACAGGCATACGCCGTGCCCCGGGCGCGGAGACGCGGCGGTCGCGGAACGCTCTAGCTAGAGCCGCTCGGCGAGGCTCGAAATCACTTGGACAGGGACGTTGGACTCTCGCTACGGGAAACAATCAACCCGCCACGCCCCGATTGATTTGAGACGGGCCGTAGGCGACGGATCGTCCGCATGCCGACGCAGAGTGCAATCAGACCGCAAACGTCAACAACGAGGCGAAACAGCTCGACACGAGTCATTGCCACCGGGCATCGCTCCAGATCAATCGAACCATACCTGCTCATCGAACCGGATCGCCACCTGAATTGTTCGTCATAAATTTGGATGGCGTGCCGGGATGACCATTGGTCTTGGACCAACACCATCAAAGTAAACCCAACCGCGTCAACTTGTCCGGCTCGATCACGGCTATGGTTGGCCACTTCAATTGGAGCTCACCTCGCCAGACCCGTGCCCACACCTTCGATGGCACGACAACAAATAAGCCGCGCGCCTGATTCTTGCTTCGCGAACTGATACAGTGAATCCGGAAGCTCTATTAACTCGAGAGAAAAACCCCAAAAGCAACGGCTATCACTTATGATCATAGCCATATCATCCTGACCGGCCACTGAGTATTTCCTCCAGAAGAAGTTTGAATCCGGCCTGAAGAAGGACGGACAGATGAAGCGAGCAAGGTTTACGGAAGAGCAGATTATCGCGGTGTTGAGGGAGCATGAGGCCGAGGCGAAGACGGCCGATTTGGCTCGCAAGCACGGGATCTCCGAAGCGACGATCTACGACTGGAAGGCCAAATTCGGCGGCATGGATGTCTCCGAGGCCAAGCGGCTGAGGGCATTGGAGGAGGAGAACACGAAGCTGAAGACGCTTCTTGCCGAGCAGATGCTCGATGCGGCCGCCCTTCGCGAGCGCCTTTTAAAAAAATGTTAGGGCCCGCCGCCAAGCGCGCTGCTGTCGAGCATCTGCAGGCCTTCATGAGCCTGTCGGAACGGCGGGCCTGCTCGATCGTGGGCGCGGATCGGAAGATGGTCCGTTACCACTCCAGCAGTCCGCCGGACGTTGCTCTACGCGGCCGGCTGCGTGAGCTCGCCTACGAGCGGCGACGTTTTGGCTACCGCCGGCTGCTCGTCCTGCTGCGCCGGGAGGGAGAGCCCTCGGGCCGGATCTACCGGCTTTATCGGGAAGAAGCGCTCACCGTCCCCAAGCGGCGGGCTCGCCGCAAGGCCGAGGGGACCCGTGCCCCGATCCTGGTTAAGGCGAGGCCCAATGCGCGCTGGTCGCTGGATTTTGTCCACCACCGGTTCGCCAACGGTCGGCGCTTCCGCATTCTCAACATCGTCGACGACATCGCCAAGGAATGTCTGGGCACCATTCCGGACACATCGATGTCGGGGCGGCGCGTGGCCCGCGAACTGACGGCGATCGCCGAGCGGCGCGGCAAGCCAGGAATGATCGTGTCCGACCATAGCACCGAGTTCACCTGCAACGCTGTGCTCGCCTGGTGCAAGGACGCAGCCATCTACTGGCACTTCAACGCACCAGGAAAGCCGATGCAGAACGACTTTGTCGAGAGCTTCAACGGCCGGATGCGCGACGAACTGCTCAACGAGACCCTGTTCTTCGAACTCGATGCTCGTGCCAAGATCGCCAACTGGGTTATCGACTACAATCTCCAGCGGCCTCACTCGTCGCTGAGATACCTGACCCCCGCGGCCTATGCCGCCCACCTCACCGCAACGGACCACCGGCTGCGCAACCCCGACCAGCTCCGCCGATCGTCCGTTGCTCCACCCGCGCCGCTTGGCGTACAAAACCCCGAGACTCTAACCGCCACTGGATGAGAACTCAGTGGCAGGTCATAGTCGACAAAGCCACTGATTGTCGCGATGGCTCTGACGCCAAAGCTGGCCAGCGCTGACAGTGATAGGTCGGAATTAGGCCCGACCTTTGAAATTGCATCCCAAAGGGACTCGACAGAACTTGTCGTGCTGTCGATACCTTCGTCGTTCGCAGTGATTGTTACTCTGCGAACGATATCGCCTTCGGCCATTAAAAAATGAATTTCAAAATCTTGATCCTGTACGCAACTAGTGCGATGTTGTTATTCTTGAGAATGTTACTTAGAAGGCCCCGGTCAACAACGACTCGGGAATTCAAATGGCAAAAAAAGCCAAGAACAGAACACGCCGCACCTATACTGCGGATGATGTGAAGCAACTGCTTGCGCACTCGAAAGCACGCACGCCGGTAGCGAAGATCGCAAAAACGATGAAGAGAACTGAAGGTTCGCTTCGCCAGAAGGCAATCAAGCTCGGAATTAGACTCGGTCACCAACGCTGAGCGTCTCGGTTCGTCTCTTGACTCGGAAAGTTCTTGCCCAATTCTGGAAAGACTTTTCCGAGTCGAACCAACCGCGAACACGCTACGATGTCGCAGCCAGCGACAAACGAACCATCCTGGCTCACCGCCTGAACATAAAAAGCACAGTCTTTCTGCGGAAGATCATCTTCACCTCGCAGGTAATCTTCCCACATAAAATTCAGCGCATTATGGTCTATCAAGCGCCTCACGTCGGTCGACAAGATACCGCCTGACACCTTGTGAGCGAGGTCGTGGGCGCGCTGAGCCGCTTCTGCTTCTACCCTACGGACGGCCTCTTCGAGCATCAGGCGTTCGCGCGTGATCTCAGACTCGGATAGCTGCGGTTCTACGCTACGGAGTTGGGCGAGCTGTGCGTGCCCGTTCATTCAGGGCACGCCGGCTTTCTCCGGGGGCCCCGAGGTCAAATGCGGAAATCGCGCGAGCGATCAAAGGATAATAGTCGGCCAGGCAATATTCCTATTCGTGGACACATGGCAATAACACTACTTTAGACTGGCGCGCTGTACCGGTTTTTCTAGCCCAGCCCCCCAAAATCGGGCCGACACCAATTTGCTGCGCTCATAATCCACGGCCAGTCTGCTTGTCCCGGCGCTGAGCTTTCGCTATCCGGGCGCGCACAGCCGAGCCTGTTTTAGAACCGCCCCTACGAGACAGGCGCAGCCGCCAGTCGCGCCTGCGGGTGCCATGGGCGCAGCAGAACAGCCCTCCGCCTTGTAATATAGGTCAGGCAAAGCCGACCGCTGACGGTACTGAACGAAGATCGTGCCCGCAAAGCCATGCCGCGCGGTGGCTCACGAAACGGACGGTACGACAAGCTGCGTAGGCATCCCAAGTCGGTAGTCGGCGCCAATCAGTTGGTCGTTCCAACGCGCGACACAAAACCTTGGCACAACTTGTGCCTACTAATCGATACCGGAGTTTTGCATCCCCCCTCGGGACTGGAAAGCTGCCGCCCACGCTGATTTAAGCGGGCGGCGCTTTTAGTCACGGTGAAAAGGCCCTCCGCATCATGCTGGCGGATTCTTGAGCTTTGACTTGTTCGTACGAAGAGCAGTGCCCTCTAAGGCAGTTCGTCGTTCCCGCTCTTTGGCGCAGACAATCTTGTTCGGCATAGCCTTGGTCACGTCATGGAATGGAAATACGCGGTGATGTTCACGGTCGAAATCTACGGGACTGCCTTAGACGGTTCGGACTGGCTTATTCACCGAACGACCATTTTGGGAATTGACCAACTTGCAGCGCGCAAAACAGCGGACACCCTGCTTGCCGTGCGCAAGAAGGCGGCACGCGCCTGCGTGCTGAATGCGCAGGGGGAGACCATCTACATCGTCCACAAGTAACAGCCCGACGGCCCAAGCGCCGCGCGGGAGGAGAGAAACGGTCGCCAGGGCCGCGAGCACGCCAACTCGAATACACATGCGCACCGGCCATCCAACAGGACGAGTGCCGCCGCCGTCCCAGATAGCGCAGCTCATGTTCCAAGCAAAATGCGTGACCCTAGGAACTGCTGCGACATTCACCAGTTGCAGTATGCGCGGCCCAAGCCACTGCGCACACCCGGCCGCCCCCACACCTCAGAAGTCCTACAGCGGCCGGGCGCCTGCCAGAACCGTAATGTCTCGATGCACTACCTAATTGCGTTTCCTTCGAGGTTCGCCTTCAATTCCCTCGGTGAGGCCCTGAACGACCCAGTTGCATCCGCAAGGGATACCTGCGCCGAAAGAGTGTTCAATAAAACGACTTCGCCGAGGCTGCCGATTTTCGATAATCGTCAGTATTCGACCGGAGGTGCACCCGACATTCTCGAAAACTATTTTGCCGACATGACGCGGGGCAATCCACCGATCCTCATTTGCCGGGAATGCAGGCGGCCCATCGATTTTCTTGCAATGCTGCCCCACATCGCAAACCTGCCTGCCATATACGTCTTCAGATGCTTACCCTGCCGGAGGGTCGATACGATTACCATCCCGTCCTAGCGGACCGTCCGGCCAGTACTTCGACTTCGTCAGTATCCATTCCTTGGCCTCAGCCTCAGTCTCGAAATCTCCAATATGAGAGTCCGGCCCGTAACCCGTCACAATGGCTACGAACCAGCGCCCACCCCTCGTCAGCTCTGGCTTGAATTCAGGAAATTGCCGCTTCATGCTGACAGTATGGGACCTCGGCGTTCCGAAATCTATCCATATCGAGCGAGTTGCAACCTCTCGCCTTCCGAATTCTCCGATACCCCAACCGACGGCTGAGATGATCTTGAGTGGACGATAGCGAGTTCCAAGATCAGTCCTGCAACGGAATTTTGCGCAGAATAGCATCAAGCCCCGCCTGCGTGGCTTGCCACGCGCCGCGGTTCAGCTCGATCCAGCGCTTTCGCAGTAAGTCCTCAAGCGTCGCTTGCCCCACACCGAACGGGAGGGGACGTCTTCGATGAACGGCCATGATAGCTGTACGCTCAGCGTGTGTCGGAACATCCGGCGAACGCTTCCTGATCGCGCTCCGCCTAATGTCTATCCCGAGTTCGTGGGCTTTGCGCCGAACAGTGGTCTCCGCTCGATGGAGCGCGGCGGCAATAGGCTTGGCAAATTTTCCATCCTTTGCGAGCTGACGTAGCTGGGCGATCTCGTCCGAAGTCCAATCTCGTTTCATTGGCTAGAAAAACTTTTTGAATGAAAAATGCGGTGGATGTCTCAATCGCTTTCAGAGAATAAGCGAGTCGCCATAGTCCGCCCAGTCCCTTGCTATTTTGCCAGCTACCCCTCGAACGAACTGGCTCGCAATAGTCCCTCGGAGTCGCGGTATTCGACCTCAGCATAAAACTTGGGCTCTAGCCGCCTGGCGCCTCTCTGGCCAGAGCGACATGGATATCACTGGCCAGATCTCCCTTCAGTCTTAAGGATCGAAGGGGTCGCCTACCCGCTAGACCTTGCGCTCGCCCTCCGGATGCCTCAGCATTGCTGCATTGTCGAGATCGGGCCAAGGAGAAGTGAAATGGCGAAAGACGTCCATTTTGACGTCATCCGAAAACTGATCGTTGTCTCCGTGCTTCTAGGTAGCACAAGCGCCCAAGCAGAAAATTGTAAGCAATTTCCCCCCGGCCCCTTCCGCCGTCAGTGCGCCGAAGCAAACCATCCGCAGTTAGGTGCAAAGCTTGAGCGGTGCAAAGAGGAGGCCGGATCAATGGGTCTCTACCCGGGCAAGGGCGATCCCGACGCCCTCAAAGAATACGTGCAGGCATGCATGCACCGTCGCTAGCGGCGAGCACAAAGCAAGTGCGCGACTCCTAATCGAAGCATGCGGCAAGTGAGGCACCGTATGGATACCAGGAGGGCGCGTCCCCGATCGTATCTTAAAGGCGTCCTGCCAGCGTTTGAGTAGCACCGCGTTGATCTGGTTTGGATGGTGTCCCGCCACTCGCCCTCTTCGCGAAGCCAGTGCGCAAATGCCGAGCGTTCTAGGGCTCCCCTACGGGCACTAGCCCGCTGGCGTTCACCACGCTGTTTGCAACCTCGAATTACGTCATCGTGTGCACGCCGGCCGCGACCCGTGGAGTCATTGCGTCGACCTTGATTGCAGCAGTTCAGTAGCAAGCATTGATCTGCGAGTACCACCTGCGACCAACACCGATGTCAACTTCAGCTGTTCGGTGTTCGGGCGGCAATAGGAACTACCGCATTTTGTAAGCGTCAAGAATGTGGGCGATGAAAATCGCAACGCTTATAAATGCGAATGTCACAACGGCAATCTCTGTCATTGTACCATAGCCAATTTGCTGAAAACGTCTAGCGAAGGCCGCAGCAGAGGGACCTACTGCGGCCCGCGCATGGTCAAAATCAGACCGGGTAAAAAGATCTAAGTGAAATATGCAGCCAGCCCCGGTAAGCAGGAGCCTACCGCAGCTCTGCCGCAATGCAATGTTAGTTAGGACACAGTTGGAAACGTATTTAATTCGGAACCAAGTGAGGGAGAGCACCGCCGGGGCTAGCTAGCTGGCGGGCTCCCAAGCCCAGGACCGCCTCGTCCCTGCAGTCCCGTCCCGCGAAGAATAGTCCGCGATTCTCGCGTTTCGAACCACAAAGATCCCCGCCGTTCCGTTGAGGCGGACGGTACGGACATGCTAGAGCCTTGCGCGCCGTGCCTCTCGTGCGGAGAGGTATAGGCACCCGGCCGCAGGCACTGCCCAGATTAGCGCCTGCGGCCGATCAAGATTATTATCACGGGCTGGAAACATGCTTTTGCCGAGTTTTTCCGATGCTGTTTGTTGCCCAAAGGGCCGGAAGTAAGTGGGCGCCAGCTCTTGCCCCCAACCCTGCGAGCTGAGGCCGCTACTTTGCGCGGGCTACTTCTTTAGAATCAGCTTCATTTCTCGGGCCGCGCGCCTAACCGATCCGACATGCCGGTCTAGCGCTTGTGCAATTTCCAACGACGTGAGCCGACGGCGCGCCATCGCTGCCAGCTTTTGTCGCTCGATCTCGGTCCAATCCTTCCGGCTTCGATGATTTCATGTCGGGATCATCTACCCAGTCCCTTCGAGTCAAAGGCATTGGGAAATCTTACAATTGGTCAGTGCGACATGAGATTGTCGCCAAGCGACAAGAGTCGGGGCTATTTCCCATCAAGGTCGCTTCTTGCAGGCGTCCCAAGCCGCCGCCAAGTCTGCTTGCGCGCCCTCCAAGCCGAGCGCTGCGCCAGTTATGGGCAGCCCGTTCCCCGTTGGAAGGAGCTTCCAGACCCACCGAGGCGGCAACCTCTCAGGCGCGTAATGGATTCGCCCGACGTGTTGGCCGTCATCATAGATGGTGTAGTCACGTCCGCCGATCGTTCGCATCGTCAGGGCCATACTCCTCCTCCGATTCGATCGCACCATAGTGGTGCAATATTCGGAATCAGCAAAGTCCCGTTGACATGTGACAGGCTTTCGCCAAGGGATGAGCTAATGGGGCGGATGCCGCGGCAGTAGATTCTGCAGAACGGTCAGCTCTGGAAACTCGGCAGCACAGGCCTTGTAGCGCTCACAAATACGAAGATCGTTGCCGTTCGCCTGACCTGCCTTCGAGTGTCCTCCTCATCCGGCGCTACTTCGGCTCTATACCAGAGACCATAAGGCAGGCGGGCCCGGGGTGTAGACCACGTTCCGGCATGTTTGGAGTGAGACTCCACCTTCCATGCCGTTCGGGAAGACGAGATCGAGATCCCCCTTCGGACAGACTAGCTTCCACTCGCGGAGAGCGTGGATCACGATCGGCGGGCACCGAGCCAGCCATCCTGCCGAGGTCCCGCAATTGAGAAACGGCAACCGGGCTAGCGCTCGGTCCGGGGCAAATTCTGCTGCGCCTGCTGTCGCTCAAGCGCTGCCTCCGCCTGCAATACGATCGATCGCCGCGTGTCCTGGTTAGTTATTTTCTGAAACGCCCTGATCAGGCGAAGTATCTGCAGATCTTCGACGCCGCTCGGCATGGCAAAGCCCTTTGAGAAAATTGCATCCGAAAATGGGAAAACTATGCAGCGGCTTTGTCCCGAGTGGAACAGCTAACTCGGCCGAAGGTTAAATTCTGCCGGCCCGCCGCCGCCGGGCTGGCGGAGCCCAAAAGCCCCCCAGGCGGGCAGTTTCTTTGACATAGAATGTGGGATTGGAATGCCTGATGCTTCAACCGGACGGTTCAGATTGCGTGGAATCAACTGGAGAAGACGGGTGATCTAGGCAATGCATCAGAAGCCAGCCGCTTCCTTGTCAAAACCGTCGACGAGATGGTTCTCAAGGGCGAGAGCAAGAGGCTGATGCTGGCTAACCGCGCTATCGATGCTTACCGCCAGCGCCCAAAGGAAAAAAGGCCGTCCGCTTGAACAGCAGCCAGCGTCTTCACCGGAGCTGGATGCCCAAGGTTTCCGCAACCCGCTTGACCGAGGCGATATATCTTCGCAGCGCGCTCGCAATCTGGAGGGCGCTTGCTCCCTCAGTGGCCATCTCAATCAGCAACTTCTGCTCGGCGTCGGTCCACTGCCGAGGTTTCTCGCACCTCATCGTCAGCTCCGCCCAAGTGAAACC
>Ga0075441_10000338_pt1 | contig 24182 bp, 21 predicted proteins | sample CoawatmetaG00DNA_FD_71582 | JGI IMG/M metagenome (GOLD analysis project Ga0075441, IMG submission 71582) | Marine microbial communities from the West Antarctic Peninsula - Coastal water metaG002-DNA | ecosystem: Environmental > Aquatic > Marine > Coastal | place: Atlantic Ocean: West Antarctic...
GCTTCGCACAGCTGCGATGGTGCTATGGCAACGGTTTGCCCCTTCCGCCGAAGACGCGGCCTAAAGCGAACCGATGGCAGGGCGTTTCATCACATTTGAGGGCATCGACGGGTCGGGAAAGTCCACGCAGTCGCGCCGCTTTGTCGAAAAGCTCCGCGCTTTGGGGCAAGATGTTATTTTGACCCGCGAACCTGGGGGCAGCACAGGCGCCGAACAAATTCGTGAACTTGTGCTGACTGGCGATCCAGATCGGTGGTCAGCCGAGACAGAGCTGTTGTTGTTCACTGCTGCCCGCCGCGATCATTTGGAAAAGACGATTGAGCCCGCACTTGCCGCTGGTCGCACGATCGTTTGTGACCGCTTTGCCGATAGTACCCGTGTGTATCAAGGCGCGACCCGCGGGGATCTACGAGCAAAGGTGGACGCGCTGCACGCCCTAATGATTGGCCGCGAACCGGACATGACGTTCATTATCGACATGGACCCGACCATTGCGTTGGAACGGGGTTTGGCACGTAAATCTGGTGAAGATAGGTTTGAAGATTTTGGTCTCGGCTTTCAAGAAACGCTGCGCCACGGGTTTCTGGCAATTGCCAACACATTCGCGGATCGGTGCATCGTGATTGACGGCAACCGCACCGCCGATCAAATCGCATCAGAGATTGCGGCTTACGCATGAGTGACGACGCTCTTCCCGAACCTGACCGTATTGAGGGCGCCCCGCACCCACGCGAAACAGCACAGTTGTTTGGACAATCACGCGCTGCGGCTGATTTCCTAGAGGCGTATAACACCAGCAGGCTGCATTCTGGTTGGCTGATCACCGGTCCGCGCGGGGTTGGTAAAGCCACGCTCGCGTGGAAAATAGCGACGTTTTTATTGGCAGAACAGGCAGATGGTGGCATGTTCGGGGAAGCCTCCCCTGCGGCCACGTCACTGGCCATATCTCCCGAAAACCCAGATGCGCGACTGGTCCAATCTGGCGCACACCCGCGCCTTATCGTGATCCGTCGCCCCTATAATTACGACACCAAAAAGCTGCGCCAAGAGATTACCGTTGATGCTGTGCGCGGGCTTAAGGACTTTTTTCATATGTCGGCAGCAGACGGCGGTCGCCGCGTTGTTATCGTGGATGCGGCAGACGAAATGAACCGCAATGCCGCCAACGCTATCTTGAAGGAACTTGAAGAGCCGCCAGCAAATACCACCATCTTGTTGATCACCCACCAACCGTCACGGTTATTGCCGACAATCCGGTCGCGCTGCCGCGAATTGCGTTGTGCAACGCTGGGCACGGACGATCTGACCGCCGCCTTGCAGCAAGCAGGGATTGATGCGTCAAACGCTGAAGGCCTGGCCACACTTGCAGGCGGGTCAGCGGGCGATGCAGTTCGGCTGCTGCGGCACGACGGGCTTCAGCTTTACGGCGAACTTATCCATATGTTTGACGGTCTGCCCAATGCGAACCGTACCGAAGTGCTTAAGCTCGCGGAAAGCTGTGCGGCACGCGGCGCCGACACCCGGTACGGCCTGACCCTTGATCTGATTGATCAGTTTATTGCACGGGCTGCGCGGACAGGATTGTTCGGCGTGCCCAGCATGCAAGCGGCCCCCAACGAGGCCCGCCTTTTGGCACGTCTATCACCCAACGATCACGCCGCACGTGCTTGGGCGCGACTGCAACAAGACCTGACTGGTCGCGTCCGCCGCGGGCGGGCCGTCAACCTTGACCCTGCCTCGTTGATCCTTGATATGATATTTAAGATCGAACACACGGCGCGCTCTGTCGCGGCGAAATAGGGGCAGCTTATGCACGCAACGATTGTCGACAGCCACTGCCATCTGGATTTTCCCGATTTCGATAGCGAACGCCCTGATGTGATCGCACGTGCGATTGATGCAGGTGTCGAACGCATGGTCACGATCTGCACGCGTTTACGCAACGAGCCTGCCGTGCGCGCAATTGCAGAAGCCTATGCGCCCGTGTTTTACGCCGCGGGCACCCACCCAATGAACGTCGTTGACGAACCAATGGCGAACGTTGACGAGCTGATCGCGATGGCAGGACACCCAAAGTTTGTCGGCATCGGCGAAAGCGGGCTTGACTACCATTACACCGCTGAAAGCGCTGAACTGCAAAAACAATCACTGCGCATTCACATTGCTGCGGCACGCGAAACCAAGCTGCCGCTGATCATCCATTCGCGCGCAGCGGATGACGACATGGCTCAGATTTTGGCCGAAGAGCACGCCAATGGCAGCTTTACGTGCGTCATGCATTGCTTTTCCAGCAGTCCTGCCCTTGGCCGCGCCGCCCTTGATCTTGGATTCTATTTGTCGATGTCCGGCATTGCGACGTTCCCCAAAAGCCAAGAAGTCCGCGACATCTTTGCAGCCACGCCTAAAGACCGAATTTTGGTCGAAACCGACAGCCCCTATTTGGCCCCAAAGCCATACCGTGGCAGGCGCAACGAACCAGCCTATACAGCACATACTGCGGCGGTTGGTGCAGAGGTTCTTGGCATGGAATATGCAGATTTTGCGGCCCAAACGACGGCGAATTTTGACCGCTTGTTCTGGAAAGCCAAAGCATGAGCAGCGACACCATCGCCTTTCGTATTCTTGGATGTGGATCGTCCGGTGGCGTGCCGCGTCTCGGCGGGCATTGGGGGGACTGTGACCCGACAAACTCCAAGAACCGGCGGCAACGATGTTCCATGCTGGTGACCCGCCACAGCGGTGACAAAACGACCCGCGTTTTGATTGATACGACGCCTGACATGCGCAATCAACTACTGGACGCAGAGGTCGGGAGCCTTGATGCGGTGCTTTACACCCATTCACATGCGGACCACGTTCATGGGATCGATGATTTGCGGATGCTCGTGTTCAACACCCGCCAACGGCTGCAGGTTTGGGCTGATGGTGACACGGGCAACGCCCTGCTGGCGCGGTTTGGCTATGCGTTTGTGCAACCTAAAGGGTCCGCCTATCCCCCAATTTGCGAGCTGAACACATTGATCGGCGACGTCACCATAACCGGAGACGCGGGCCCCATTGCCTTCACCCCGATCAAGGTCACTCATGGCACCATTGATGCCTTGGGTTTCCGCATTGGCGATGTTGCGTATATGCCAGATGTGTCGGAAATTCCGGCAGCCGCGTGGGATCAATTGCAGGGTTTGGATCTTTGGATCATTGACGCGCTGCGCCGTGCGCCGCACCCGACCCATAGCCACCTCGACAACACGCTCGACTGGATCAATACGTCTGGCACCAAGCAGGCGATTTTGACCAATATGCATGTCGATCTTGATTATGACACGGTCACATCTGAAACCCCCGGAAACGTGTCGCCAGCATTTGATGGCATGGAAATCACCCGGCCAGCGTAAGGCCCGCATCCAAAAGGTTTTTGATATGGGCGGCCTGATCAACGTCATTATACCAGTATTTCTGGTCATTGGGTTTGGTTATATCGCAGTTTGGAAGGGATATTTCAACGACGCAGGTGTTGATGGGCTGATGAAGTTCACCCAAGGCTTTGCTATTCCCTGCCTGCTATTTCGCGCGATTTCGACGCTTGATCTTGGACAAAGTTTTCAGTTGGCATTGCTGCTAAGCTTTTATGCAGGCGCTCTGGCAGGGTTTACCATTGGGTTTCTTGGGGCGCGCTACATCTTTGGGCGTAGCGCCGAGGAAAGCGTGGCGATCGGCTTTATCGGACTGTTTTCAAACTCGGTTTTGCTCGGGTTACCGATCACCGAACAGGCATATGGCGTTGATGCATTGACCAGCAATTATGCGATCATCGCGATCCATTCGCCTTTTTGTTATGCGGTTGGGATCACCGCGATGGAGGTTGTGCGCAACGCGGGTAATTCGGCGGCGGCCATTCCGGCCAAGGTTTTACGGGCGATGTTCAAGAACGCGCTGATCCTAGGGATTAGCCTTGGTTTCGCAGTCAACCTGTCTGGCGTAACCCTGCCTGTGGCGCTCACTGATGCACTTGATTTGATGGTGCGTGCCGCATTACCCGCCGCCCTGTTTGGGCTCGGCGGCGTGTTGTACCGTTACCAACCCGAAGGCGACATGCGCACGATTTTCTTTATCGTCACGGTGTCGCTTGTGGTGCATCCGGTCATCACATTTTCGCTCGGCACTGCGCTGGGTTTGTCCACCGCCGATATGCGGTCGTCAGTTATGACGGGTGCAATGGCACCAGGTATCAATGCCTATTTATTTGCAAATATGTACGGGTCTGCCCGCCGTGTAGCTGCTTCGGCCGTGCTCATTGGCACGGCCATGTCCGTCGTCTCAGCTTGGGTATGGCTGTCGGTGTTGCCTTAGTTTGGCGACAGTCCACGCAGGCGTTCAGAACGTCTACGCAACAGTTCCACCGTTGTTAGCAACAGGATCGATACGATCACTAAGATCGTCGCAACAGCCAAGATCGTTGGGCTGATTTGTTCCCGCAGGCCGGTGAACATTTGCCAAGGCAGCGTCTTCTGGGCTGCGGCCCCAACGAACAGAACCACAACAACCTCATCAAATGACGTGATGAACGCGAACAATGCGCCCGAAATCACACCTGGCAAGATGAGCGGCATTTGCACCCGAAAGAATGTCACTGTTGGCGTCGCACCCATGTTGGCAGCGGCGCGGGTCAATGAATGATCAAAGCCCACCAGCGTTGCTGTCACAGTGATAATCACAAATGGAATACCGAGGGCGGCATGTGCCAAGATCACCTTAATATAACCGGAAAGCGATTTGGAAATCCCGAATGTATTTTCCATGAACAGCCCCATCTGGCTGTAGAAAAAGAACATGCCAGTCGCGGAAATGATCAAAGGGACGATCATCGGCGAAATCAAGATTGCCATGATGGCGCGACGGAATGGAACGTGGCTTTGGCTTAGGCCGATTGCAGCCAGCGTGCCCAGTGACACCGAAATAATCGTCGCAAACGGTGCAATGATTACAGAGTTCTTAAGCGGGCGCAGCCAGTCATCATTGGTGAAAAAGTCTCGGTAATGCTTGAGAGAGAAACCATCTGGGTCCAGTGACAGCATCTCTGGCGTGAATGTGAAAAAGTCCTGAGCGTTGAACGACAGCGGGATAATCGTCACAATCGGCGCGATCAGGAAAAACAGAATCGCCCCGCAGATGAATTTAAACGTGTTGTGCCACAGAACCTGCCCGGGTGTCGCATAGGGCGGCATGCTTGCGCGGTAACGCCCCGTATGCACCCAATAAGCGCACCAGCCTAAGGCGGCGCCGGACAACACACCGACGATCAATCCAATCGGGCCACCAACAAGCAGCCCAAGCACGCCAACGGCAGCAATTGCAGCCAAACGGCCCGTTTTATACGGCAGCATTGTTACCAACACATAGGCGATAATGGCACCAACGACAGCGCCGGCTATGATACCTAGCAACGCCCCTGCCCCTGTTGCTTGGCCTGCAAGTAGACCAAAGAATGCGCCGAAGGCCGCGGTAATTGGCAGAGTGAAGCCCATCAAGTTCGGGGCGATTGCTTGCCCTTTGAGTGCGGTTGTTGTCATGGCCTTAGCCCCCCAGCTTTACGTTATCGATGCCGACAATCCTGTCATATGCCCAGTATAGTAACAGAACCATGGCCAACAGAATTGCGCCAAGTGCGGCCGCTAAGCCCCAGTTGAGCGAGCTAGAAATATGATAAGCGATCCGGTTCGAGATAAAGACGCCCTTGGTCCCCCCAACGATTTCCGGTGTGATGTAATAGCCAATTGACAGAATGAACACGAGGATCGACCCCGCCCCAATGCCCGGCACCGACTGCGGGAAATAGACCCGCCAGAACGCAGTCCAGTTCGTCGCACCAAGCGATTTCGCCGCGCGTAGGTATGTCGGCGGGATCGTCTTCATCACCGAATAAAGCGGCAGTATCATGAACGGCAGCAAGATGTGCGTCATCGCAATGATCGTGCCTGTCGCATTGTTAATTAACGCCAGTCGGTTGTCATCGGCCACAAGGCCAAGCCACACAACTATATCGTTAATCACGCCCTGCTGTTGCAGCAGCACCTTCCAAGCCGATGTCCGTACCAAAAGCGATGTCCAGAACGGTAACAGCACAAGGATCATCAACAGGTTCGCTTGGCGCATTGGCAAGTTCGCCAAAAGCCATGCGACAGGATAGCCAAGTAAGATGCAAGAGATCGTAATTGTCATCGACATGATCATCGTGCGCACAAATAGCGTTAGATAAATCTGCTGATCCTCTGGGCGCCACTCGGCTCCATCGGGTGATTTCTGCATGTCGACCGCATTCAAGAAATAGCCGTTCGTAAATTTGGGGCTATACGTTTGAATTGTCTGCCACGTCTCAACAGTGCCCCAATCTTCGTCGATATCAATGTAGGCTGCTGCGAGGTCGTCCATTGCAAAACCACCGGCAACGGCCTGAGCGGCGGCAATTTCAGCGGGCAAACCACTAAAGTCAGCTGCTGGATCAGCGGTCAAATCTTGATGCAGAGAAAGGTATACAGTATGCCACGGCTGCTCTGCGCGCGAATCTTTGTCGTCTTCTGACATGATCGTGCTCGCAAAGGCATTATATGCGTCGGTTGTCTGCGGCAGTGCCTGGGCTGCAGATGGAGCCTCCATCAAGTCCGCCCAAAATGCAGGGTCGGCCCATGTTGGGTCAAATGCTACAAATTGATCCGTATACCCTTCACCCATGTCGTCAACTTTGCGCCCCGACTTGCGGAACAGCGATGACACGCCTGTGGTCTCATAATTCAAACGGGACCCAAGACGGGTGTGCTGTTTCTTTTCAACAGCGACCATCAGGTCCTTGGTCAACGCGGCAAAAACAGTGTTGTCAGGGGCTTCGCCAGAACTGGCATCCCATTCCACAAGCATCTGAGTTGTGCGCGGCAAAACTTCGCTTACGATTTGGTTCTCAACCGATCGGAACAGCATCTGCCCGATGGGGACTACAAACGTAATCATGATAAATATCAAAAGGGGCGCGATCAGTAGCATCGCGCGTAACTTTTGGCGGCGCAATGCACGATTGAGCGATGCTTTTAGCGGGCGGCCATCGGCGGCCAGTACAGGGCCAGAATTTGCGGTATCGGTCATGTTTGCGCGCACCTTGGAAAATGTCGGGGGTACCGCAGCCCCGACTGATCAGGGCTGCGGCGAAATGTAGGATGTGTTTTAACACATCAAACTTGACTTACTGGGACAGCCACGCCTGGAATTTTGCATCCAGATCGTCGCGGTAATCGGCCCACCATTCGTAATTATACAAGAACGTGTTCTTTGCGTTCTCTGGATCAGTTGGCATGTGCTGGGCCATGTCGATGCCGAGCGTTGCATGCTTACCAACCAGCGGTGCAGAAGATGCACGTGCAGGACCGTAAGAAATGTACTTGGCTTGGTCTGCAAGACGCTGTGTGTCTGTCGCAAACATGATGTAGTCAAGCGCACGGGCTTCACGCTCTGGAGACAGACCAGTTGGAATGATCCAACCGTCAAGGTCAAACACTTGCGCGTCCCAAAGCATGCCAACAGGTTGGTTTTGCTCTTCGATCAGTGCAAAAAGACGGCCGTTGTATGTTGTACCCATGATGACTTCGCCATCGGCCAACAGCTGTGGCGTGTCTGCACCAGCGGACCACCAAACAACATTGTCTTTGATTGTGTCGAGCTTAGCAAATGCTTGTGACTGACCGGCTTCTGTTTCCAGAACGTCATACACGTCAGCTTTTGCTACGCCGTCGCAAAGCAGTGCCCATTCCATGTTATTGATTGGACGCTTTTCCAATGAACGCATACCTGGGTATGCTTCCAGATCAAAGAATGCACAGATCGATGTTGGCGCAGTGTCGCCAACCAAATCGGTGCGGTAACCAGCAGTTGTCGAATAAACGATCTGCGGGATAAAGCAGTCGGACACCAGCAAGTCGCCGAAATCGTCAGATGCTTTGGACCCGTCGTCGCCATCAGCCAATTGTGTGTCTGGATCGATTTCCAGCGCAAGGCCTTCGTCGCACAGACGGATCGCGTCTGCAGCAACAACGTCAACAACATCCCACGTGACGTTGCCCGCTTCGGACATCGCACGTAGTTTAGCTACTGCTTCAGCAGAGCTTTCGTCGTTGACGATGGTGACACCAGTCATCTCAGAATATGGGTCGTGATACGCTGCTTTTTGTGAAGCAGAATATGCGCCGCCCCAGCTGACAATCGTCATTTCATTGGACATGTGCGAGTCTGCAAATGCAGTTGTACCCGCCATAACCATGGCTGTTGAAGCCATCAGTGTGGTTGTAAGTTTCATTCGTCTCTCCCGTTTAGATACCTGGTTTAGTCTTGATAGTTCGGAGGGATCTTCCAGGCTCAAACGCCCCCGTATTTGTCCGCGCAGACGCTTTTAAGCGTCGAGTGCGCGGCAATCTTGTGCAAGCCAGCCAATTTCGATCTGCTGTCCGGGGACAAGCCGCGTCTGATCAGGGGCGTTACGTGATTTGATCACAAAGTTGTCCATGCCAGCCACACGCAGACGCGTGCGGAAAATATCGCCCATGTAGATGAACTCAAGCACTTCGGCCTTCAGCGTATGCGCTCCCTCTTGCAGGCGATTTTTGTCAAACTCGACACGCTCTGGACGGATCGACACTTTTGTGCGGTCACCAACGGCAGATACGTTCACTGGGATCGCATCAATAATGTCGCCACTATCAAGTCGCACAATACATGTGTTGCCTTTGATTTCCTGAACGACACCGTCAAGGGTGTTATTTTCACCAATGAACTGCGCAACAAAGCTGTTTTGCGGCGATTCGTACAATTCGTCAGGCGGAGCCAACTGCTGAATACGGCCATCATCAAACACAGCAACGCGGTCTGACATTGTCAACGCCTCAGTTTGGTCGTGGGTCACGTAAACAACGGTAATCCCCAATTCGTGTGCCAAATGCGTAATCTCGAACTGCAGCGTTTCGCGCAATTGCTTGTCTAGCGCGCCAAGCGGCTCATCCATCAACACCAGCTCTGGTTCAAACACCAGCGCACGCGCCAAGGCGATCCGCTGTTGCTGTCCACCAGACAATTGTGTCGGACGGCGTCCTGCAAAGTCCTGCATCTGGACCATGCCCAATGCGCGCATGACCTTTTCCTCACGTATGGATTTGGCCATCTTGCGGACTTCCAGTGGAAAGGACAGGTTTTCAGCAACGGTCATATGTGGGAACAATGCGTAGTTCTGGAACACCATACCTATGCCGCGTTTGTGCGGTGGAATGTCGTTGATCGAAACACCATCAAGGCGAATTTCGCCGTGCGTGGCTGTCTCGAACCCAGCAAGCATCATCAGACAAGTTGTCTTACCCGATCCTGATGGCCCTAGCATTGTAAGGAATTCGCCCTTGGGCATTGCAAGATTCAAGTCTTTGACAACGAGATTCTCGCCGTCATAGCTTTTTTGCACGCGTTCGAACTCGACAAACGCTGTGTCGCTTTTCGTGTTGGTCAAACCCAACTCTCCCTGAACTCTGGTGGCTTAGGCCACGCTCTATGTGAGAATTAAAACAACTGATCTCAATATTTGCAACACAAAACTAACGATTTGACAAATGCTAGCGCCAACATGCCATTTTCCGGAGAATATCCCTCAAAAACTGCCCCATACGGGCGATTTAACTGGTGAAATCTATGGGCTACCCTGGTGCGGTCGGGGGGACTCGAACCCCCACGAGTGTTACCTCACAGCGACCTCAACGCTGCGCGTCTACCAATTCCGCCACGACCGCGCTGTCTAGGCTGAGGGTGCTCTAAACCATGGTTGCGGGCATCTCAAGTGCAAAATTGTACCCTTCTTCAAGCCATGTCTTTTGAAGAAAACAAATCGCTCCCTGCGATGCGATTTCCAATCCAATATTGGCTGCAATTCACGAAGCCGTCTAACCCAATCGGCTGGAAATACGCGGTTGACTGTAAGGTGGAGTAGTTCGTGTTTTCTTTAGTCTAGCTTGTTGGCAGATCGGTTTGGAACGCCTATTGATTGCGGGACACTGCACCAATCGCAATTGCATCGAACAAAGAATATCTTCGTGGGCGACAGCAAAGCATTAAAAAGGCTGACCTTTTGGTCTAATAACTATGGTTGAATGGATCACATCCCAAGGGCTAACCCCCTACGCCGACGCATTAACCTTTATGGAGGACCGTGTCGCGCAAATTTCGGCAGGGACCGCAGACGAAGCAATTTGGCTTGTTGAGCATCCGCCGCTTTACACAGCGGGAACATCAGCCAAGCCGAAAGACCTGCTGGAACCCGACAAGTTCCCTGTGCATGAGGCCCGCCGCGGTGGCGAATATACCTATCACGGGCCGGGACAACGCGTCGTCTATATAATGCTCAATGTCAGCGCGCGTGGCCGCGATGTACGGGCGTTCGTCAATCAGATTGAGGGTTGGATCATTGCGACGCTCGATACGTTCAATATTCAGGGCGAGCGCCGGGTTGGTCGCGTCGGTGTTTGGGTCACCCGTCCCGACAAACCACGCCAACCAAACGGCGACATGACAGAGGACAAGGTTGCGGCCCTTGGCATTCGTTTACGCAAATGGATCAGCTTTCACGGGCTATCGATAAATGTGGAACCCAACCTCACCCATTTTGACGGTATTGTGCCTTGCGGCATTGCGGGGCACGGTGTCACGTCATTGGTAGATCTTGGATTGCCAGTCACAATGGAAGACGTTGATGTCGCTTTGCTGCAAACATTTGAACAATCTTTTCCGCAAGCGCTGGGTAAACAAGTGTAAAACTTAGAATTCACACATTTACGGCAAGCTAGAGACAATAACTCTCAACTGTTGAGGCTGCAGATATCTCCGCTGGGGTGCGCCAAATTAACCCATGCAAATGCGCGTATGAAATGTTGCTCAACGGGGGTTCGTACACTAGAACCTGACCAAACGAAGGGTGCAGTGCGATTCCGCACTCTTTTCTGATTTAGCTAAACTGAGGAGAGCCACATGGCAGATGCAGCCGTCCACGGCCATGACCACGAAGATACACGGGGCTTCTTTACCCGCTGGTTCATGTCCACCAACCACAAAGACATTGGTATTCTTTACCTCTTCGTCTCAGGCTTCGTGGGCTTCATTTCTGTAGCCTTCACCGTTTACATGCGTCTGGAGCTTATGGAACCGGGTGTTCAGTATATGTGCATCGAAGGTGCGCGTTTCATCGCCGATGCCGCGTCCGAATGTACGCCGAACGGCCATCTGTGGAACGTATTGATCACATACCACGGTGTGTTGATGATGTTCTTTGTTGTTATCCCTGCCCTGTTTGGTGGTTTCGGTAACTACTTTATGCCACTTCAAATTGGCGCGCCGGATATGGCGTTTCCACGTCTGAACAACCTGTCGTTCTGGATGTTTGTAGCTGGTGTATCCTTGGGTGTCGCTTCAATGCTCTCGCCTGGTGGCAATGGCCAACTTGGGTCTGGTGTCGGTTGGGTTTTGTACCCACCGCTGTCCACATCCGAGGCTGGTATGTCGATGGACCTCGCGATTTTCGCCGTTCACCTGTCGGGTGCATCGTCGATCCTTGGCGCGATCAACATGATCACCACGTTCTTGAATATGCGCACGCCCGGCATGACACTGCACAAAGTGCCGTTGTTTGCTTGGTCGATCTTTGTCACCGCTTGGTTGATCCTTCTGGCCCTACCAGTTTTGGCTGGTGCGATTACGATGTTGCTGACTGACCGGAACTTTGGCACCACTTTCTTTCAACCTGAAGGCGGCGGCGATCCAATCTTGTACCAGCATATCTTGTGGTTCTTTGGTCACCCGGAAGTCTATATCATTGTCATTCCTGGCTTTGGTATTGTCAGTCACGTCATCGCAACATTCTCAAAAAAGCCGATCTTTGGCTATTTGCCGATGGTCTATGCGATGGTTGCGATTGGTGTTCTGGGCTTCGTCGTTTGGGCGCACCACATGTACACCGTCGGTATGTCGCTGACACAGCAGTCTTACTTTATGCTGGCCACGATGGTCATTGCGGTGCCCACGGGTGTTAAGATCTTTAGTTGGATCGCGACCATGTGGGGCGGCTCTGTTGAGTTTAAGACACCGATGCTTTGGGCGCAGGGCTTCTTGTTCTTGTTCACGGTTGGTGGTGTTACAGGCATCGTGCTGTCGCAGGCTGGTGTGGACCGTGTTTATCACGACACCTACTATGTTGTGGCGCACTTCCACTATGTAATGAGCTTGGGCGCAGTGTTCTCGATATTTGCAGGTATCTATTTCTACCTGCCAAAAATGTCGGGACGTATGTATCCTGAATGGGCTGGTAAGCTTCACTTCTGGATGATGTTCATCGGCGCAAACCTGACATTCTTCCCACAGCATTTCTTGGGTCGTCAGGGAATGCCACGTCGTTATATCGATTATCCTGATGCCTATGCAACTTGGAACTATGTGTCGTCTTGGGGCGCGTTCCTATCATTCGCATCGTTCGTGTTCTTTATCGGCATCATGGTTTACACACTAACACGTGGTAAGCGCGTCACAGTAAACAACCCGTGGAACGAGTATGCAGATACGCTGGAATGGACATTGCCGTGCCCACCACCAGAGCACACGTTTGAGACGCTTCCAAAGCAGTCTGATTGGGATAAAGGACACGCGCATTAAGCGCTGTTATCCTTGATACAAATACCAAAGGGCTCCGCATGTTTGCGGGGCCCTTTTTCGTTGCGTGGTGACCCTTGCCTGTGGCGATGACCGGATTACAATCAACGCATGCCTTATGAATGGACATCTTCGCCTAATGACCCAGAAAGTTGGGAACTGAGCCTTTGGCCCTACCGATCATTGCTGCGCAAAGACTTTGCTTTGTTTTTCGGGGCGACAGCCGTAATTGTTACCTTCCCTCTGATCGCTCTATTGGGAAAAACTGCCTTGTGGGGCATTTTACCGTTTTTCGGTTTAATGATGTTGGGGCTTTGGGCGGCACTAAGCGCAAGCTACAAGCGGGGCGAAGTGTTGGAAGTGCTTGGCGCGACAGTCGAACAGGTCAACTTGAAAAGGCACAATACGGACGGCTCGGTTCAGACGTGGACCGCCAACAGGTATTGGGTGAGCCTACATCTACACCAATTCGGCGGGCCGGTTGAAAATTATCTGACCCTACGCGGCGGCGACCGGGAGGTTGAGTTGGGGGCATTTCTGGATGTAGATGAGCGATTGGCGCTTTACGGCGAACTCAAGCGAGCGCTGCTCAGTGGACCACCAAATATGGGTTAAAACCCATCACAGTCGATACAGTTAGCCAAGGCGCAATTTGACCATTGGGCCGGCTTTACTAAAATCCATTTGACCCGTGTATTTGCCTTTCAGCACCGCCATGACTTTCCCCATGTCACGCAGGCTATCTGCGTCAACCTCAGCTATTGCAACATCGACGGCCGCCTCGGCCTCAGTCGTGGTCAACTGACGCGGCAGAAAGTCTTCAATCACCTTGATCTCGGAAAGCTCTTTTGCAGCAAGCTCTAGCCGACCGCCTTCTTCATACGCACGCGCACTTTCTTGACGCTGCTTCACCATCTTGCCCAGAATGCCCAAAATTTCGGCTTCACTAACGCCAGCGTCTTCTTCGCTTGTTCCACGCAGCGCAATGTCACGATCTTTGATCGCGGCATTGATAAGTCGAAGCGTTGACAACCGATCCGCCTCTTTCGACTTCATCGCGTCTTTTAGTGCTGCGGTAATGCGATTGCGCATGTCCATTGGTCGTCCCATCAGTGGTCAAAAGAGAATGCGGAACATAGGCGCATCAGGTCGCACTGACAACCACCTGAAAAATGGCAAGGGCGCCCTTGTTTTACGACGCATATGGGCCTTGACCCTGCCCTGCTCCGCCCATAGACCCCAAACCAATTTGGCTGCATGGGGATGTATGAAGATGACACAATCTGAACCGATTAAACCCACTGCTTGTTTGGCACTCGCTGACGGCACGATCTTTTATGGGCATGGCTTTGGTGCCACTGGTGAAACGTCTGCAGAGCTTTGTTTCAATACAGCAATGACAGGCTACCAAGAGATCATGACAGACCCGTCTTATGCGGGCCAAGTCGTAACCTTCACCTTTCCCCACATCGGTAACACCGGAGTTACACCAGAAGACGATGAAGCTGTGGACCCTGTTTCTGCGGGCATGATCGTCAAATGGGATCCGACAGAATCGTCCAACTGGCGTGCAACTGAAGAATTAGGTCCTTGGTTAGCAAGCCGTGGCCGCATCGGCATGGGTGGCGTCGACACGCGGCGACTGACACGCGCGATCCGGCAACAAGGCGCCCCACATGTCGCCCTAACACATGACCCAGACGGTGACTTTGACATTGCTGCACTTGTTCAAAAAGCCCGCGACTTTAGAGGTTTGGTCGGCCTTGATCTAGCCAAAGATGTAACCTGCGCGCAATCTTATCAATGGAATGAAATGCGGTGGGCTTGGCCCGAAGGGTACGCCCCCCAGACCGCCCCCAAGCACAAGGTTGTCGCTATTGACTACGGCGCAAAACGCAACATCCTGCGGTGCCTTGCATCCGCTGGCTGTGACGTCACCGTCTTACCTGCATCAGCAACAGCACAAGACGTGCTCGCCCATAACCCTGACGGCGTTTTCCTGTCAAACGGCCCTGGTGATCCCGCGGCGACCGGTGAATATGCTGTGCCAATGATCAAAGACGTCTTAGCCAAAACTAACCTTCCGGTGTTCGGGATTTGTTTGGGGCACCAGATGCTCGCCTTAGCGCTTGGTGCCCAAACCGTCAAAATGAACCACGGCCATCATGGGGCAAACCATCCCGTGAAAGACAACGAGACTGGTAAGGTCGAAATAACTTCGATGAACCACGGGTTTACTGTCGATAGTCAAACGCTGCCGGACGGCGTGATTGAAACCCATGTTTCTTTGTTTGACGGGTCTAACTGCGGAATCCGCATGGCGGATCGACCGGTTTTTGGCGTGCAATACCATCCCGAAGCGAGCCCAGGTCCCCAAGACAGCTATTACCTGTTTGAACGGTTTGCCGCAGCCATGGCCGCCCGTAGCGCATAACGCGTATATTAACTAACTATTAACGCGACTGACCGACAATAAAACCTTGTTAACTACAAGGCTCCGATGTTGCTGGTCCCACCACGTATTTTGCAAACAATGGTTCCGCCCTTGCGCGGGCTAGGATCGCTTGCGTCACTTTTAGTGTCTACCGACGTGCTGTCACAAGACAATGCCGAGGCCGCCGAGGCCATCGCCCAACGCCAAGGACTGCGCATTGCCGATGTACTTATGTCAAATTTTGGGATCGCGGGGTTATCTATCGCGCAGGCCTATTCAACGATGTACCAAACGCAAATGGTTAACCCATGTGAAGAGTTTCCTGATCCAGCATTGCTTGATAAATATGGCGCTGCAAACGCGATACGAAGCGGGCTGTTACCTTGGCGCATGATGGGCGCAAGCACCGTTGTTTTAACCGACAAGCCCGACCAGTTCAACCGCCAGTCAAAGGCCCTGCACGACACATTGGGCCCAGTCCGTTTAGCAATCACCACCCGCGACTATCTAGAGCGTAGCGTGCTCGCCATGCGCTATCAGTCACTTAGCTATGCAGCCGAAACCAAAGTCCCCGAACACCAAAGCAGTCGCGGATGGAATGCCCCTACTACCCTAAGACGCGGGCTGGCGGTTGTAATTTTCTTACTCGCTGGGCTCATCGCAGTTCCAATAGCGACGGTCAGTATTCTGTGCGCCTTAGCAGTGGTTGTGCTGATTTTGTCCACAGCATTGAAAACAGCTGCCGCCTACAAATGCCTCGGCACGAAAAACGACTGTTCCCCTCCCAACGCCGTTCCTGCACGCTTACCTGTGATTTCGCTGTTGATCCCGCTTTTCCGCGAAACTGAAATCGCGCAGCACTTGTTGGCGCGCATTCGTGAAATCGACTACCCAATGGAACTGTTGGACGTCTGCCTTGTGACCGAAAGTGATGATTTGACGACCCGCAAAGCGCTGGGGAAAACTATCCTGCCGACATGGATGCGGCCCGTTGTCGTCCCCCAAGGGACGCTGCGAACCAAGCCTCGGGCTTTGAATTTTGCATTGGATTTTGCGCGCGGCAGTATCATCGGTGTGTACGACGCCGAAGACGCCCCCGCGCCTGATCAACTCCACATCGTTGCCGCACATTTCGCCAATAGCGGTCCTGAAGTTGCCTGTCTACAAGGTATCCTGGACTACTATAACGACAGTGCGAACTGGCTAACCCGTTGTTTTACAATCGAATACGCAAGTTGGTTCCGGATTGTCCTGCCAGGATTGGAAAAACTAGGGTTGGTCGTGCCGTTGGGCGGAACAACGTTGTTCTTCAGGCGCGACATACTCGAGAAATTGGGCGGCTGGGACGCACACAACGTAACCGAAGATGCCGATTTAGGTGTGCGCCTTGCACGCGCCGGATACCGGACCGAGCTAATCCCAACGGTGACCCAAGAAGAGGCCAATGGACGATTTTGGCCATGGATCAAACAGCGATCGCGCTGGCTTAAGGGTTATGCGATTACCTATGCGGTCCACATGCGAAACCCGCGACAGCTTTGGGTCGATCTTGGGCCACGCCGGTTTTTGGGGGTGCAACTTTTGTTTGCAGGCACGTTGTCCCAATTTGTACTCGCGCCAGTTCTTTGGTCGTTCTGGATCATTCCATTTGGAATAGCCCACCCGCTGTTACAGGTATTACCGCCATATTGGTTTTGGGGCCTAGCGACCGTATTTTTCGTAACAGAGCTGATAAACTTTGCGGTCGCAGTCATTGCATTACGCGCGGCGAAAAAAACCTGGCTCATCAAATGGGCATTGACCTTGCAAGTGTATTTCCCGTTGGCTGCCGTCGCGGCCTATAAAGGCCTAAGCGAACTTGCTTGGAAACCGTATTACTGGGACAAGACCACGCATGGTGTCCTGCTACCCAATACGCCTACTCGACAGCATGCGCGTCCAGCTTCAGACGCGTGACATAGGCCTTGGAAATATGGTCCCGTAGGGCTGCATAGGCCGCATCGCCGTCGTTTGCGCCAATGGCCTCTACGATTAGGCCGTGCTCTTCCAACGTGCCTGCAATCCGGCCTTCTGCGGCTAGTGACGTGGTCGCCAAAAGCGCCATGGAGCGGTGTACAAGGTCAAGCTGCCGCACGAGGAACCTGTTATGTGACGCCAAATGTATTTGTTTGTGAAATCGACGGTTTGCACGGCTCAACGCAGCAGGATCATTGCCCAATTTATGATCATCAGCCAACATATCACGCAGTACACCTACCTCTTCTGGAGTGGCATGGCGGGCGGCAAGACGTGCGGCCAAACCTTCAAGTTCACCGCGCACAACATACAGTTCAGCCAATTGATTATGGTCAAGCGAAGCCACAATCAGCGAACGCCCATCGCGGGTCAGCAAATTCTGGGTCTCTAATCGCTGCAACGCTTCTCGTATAGGTGTGCGCGACACGCCAAACCGGTCGGCCAGCTCGCTTTCTACAAGGCGATCACCGGGCGTATAAATGTGGCTATCGATTGCCTCGAGGATAAGCGCGTAAGCATCTTTGTTTTGCGTGCGAGTGTCGTGCATGATCTGGCCCTTCATAATGCGCCACCTTACCCACACGCAGACCCCAACAGCAAGCCACGCAGCGCCACCTAATGTCGCAGATCGCAAAGTGCCCTTTCCGAACCGCGGTGCGCAGCCTATGTCTTGAGTATGAAGAAGCGAACTTTTGACATCTTTATTTCTGGCGGCGGCGTGGCTGGCCTTACGGCGGCTGCCGCCTTTGGCACCGCTGGGTTTTCGGTATTGATCGTTGACCCGACCCCGCCCGTCACAACCAAGACCGCCGAAGGCACCGATTTGCGGACCACCGCATTTTTGCAGCCCGCCAAAGCGTTCTTAGATCGCGCTGGCCTATGGGATGCGTTGGTACCGCATGCAGCCGCGTTGCAGGTTATGCAGATCGCTGATGCAAGCGGGCCAGACGGCGCAATTCGCACGACAGCCGCTTTTGATGCTGCTGATATTTCAGACGCTCCGTTTGGTTGGAACCTGCCAAATTGGCTACTGCGCCGCGAAATGATCGCGCGACTGGGCGCATTAGATAACGTGACGTTGGAAACCGGCATTGGGTTTTCTGACATGCTGGCGCGCACCGCTTATGCTTTGGTGCAGCTGACCGATGGATCGCAGGTCCGTTGCAAGCTGGTGATTGGCGCGGACGGGCGCAATTCACCTGTGCGCGCAGCGGCGGGTATTTCTGCAAAGACAACACGCTACGGCCAAAAGGCGCTGACGTTTGCGGTGACCCATGACCAGCCACATGACAATATATCGACCGAGATACACCGCTCTGGCGGGCCGTTTACATTGGTCCCCCTGCCCGACCACGACGGTGCTCCCTGCTCTGCCGTTGTCTGGATGAACGATGGCGCGACGGTTGCCGAACTCGCTGCCCTTGATCAGGCAAGTTTTGACGCGGCTGCAACACTGCGGTCCGGCGGGATTTATGGGCCACTAACATGCGTGTCAAAACGCAGCGCATGGCCAATTATCAGCCAAATCGCAAGTGCGATGAACGGACCACGCACTGCCCTCGTCGCCGAAGCAGGCCACGTCATGCCTCCAATCGGGGCACAGGGGTTAAATATGTCACTGGCCGATTTGGCTTGCCTGCTTGACCTTGCGCTAGATGCCGGCGAAACGATTGGCGATGCCACAATGCTTAATGCCTATCACACAGCAAGGCACAGTGATGTCCGGCTGCGGGTGACAGGTATTGATGCGCTTAACCGTGCCTCCATCGCCGGATCAGCTATCGCTCAAGACCTGCGTGTCGCGGGGATCAAGGCGCTGTTCGGAGCCGCCCCAATCCGCCGCAAACTGATGGAACTTGGCCTAGGGGCTACGCGTCAAAGTACTTGATCAAGAACGCCGGTAAGCCGGGCCACCGTAGCCGGAACATCATACAGCTTGTCCAAGCCAAACAGACCTAAACGGAACGTGCGGAAATCATCAGGCTCGTCGCATTGCAGCGGTACACCTGCGGCGATTTGCATGCCCAACGCCGAGAACTTGTACCCGTTTTGAATGGCCGCATCGTCAGTAAAGCTGACGACAACGCCAGGTGCTGCAAACCCATCGGCCGCCACCGATTTGATCCCCTTGCCCGCAAGATAGGCACGCACATCGTCACCAAGGGTTTGCTGCGCAACCTTCAGCTTATCAAACCCGTATTCGCGGGTCTCCAACATCGTATCGCGGAACGCGCGCAAGCCGTCGGTTGGCATTGTGGCATGATAAGCGTGGCCGCCGTTTTCATAGGCCTGCATGATGCTGTGCCACTTTTTCAGATCAAGTGCGAACGAATTTGACTGGGTGTCTACCATCCGCTCCACCGCACGGTCCGACATCATCACCAGGCCTGCAGAAGGCGTCGCAGACCAGCCTTTTTGCGGGGCGGAAATCAGGACATCAACGCCAAGCGCCTTCATATCGATCCAGATGCAACCTGACGCGATGCAATCGAGCACCATCAACGCACCAACTTCGTGGGCGGCGACGGCCATCGCTGCGATATAATCGTCAGGCAAAATGATGCCCGCGCTCGTCTCTACGTGCGGCGCAAAGACCACGTCCGGTTTGGCGTCGCGAATGGCCGCAACCACATCTTCTACTGGGGCCGGTGCAAACGGCGCGCGGGTGTCATTGCCTGCTTGCCGTGCTTTCATCACAGTTGTCTTGGCGGTAAAGTCACCTGCATCAAAAATCTGCGTCCAGCGGTATGAAAACCAACCGTTGCGTATAATCATCGCATGGGCGCCGCTGCCAAACTGACGGGCCACTGCCTCCATGCCGTAGGTCCCGCCACCGGGCACCAAGGCCACATGATCCGCCTGATAGACGTCCTTCAACATGGTGGAGATATCGGTCATGACGCCTTGAAACGCCTTTGACATATGGTTCAACGACCGGTCAGTGAAAACAACCGAAAACTCCATCAGTCCATTGGGGTCAATCTGTGACATTTGACTTGGCTCCTATTAACAATCGAGGCCAGAATGACCCAGTCGCTGATCATTGGCAAAGTCTATCTGTGTATACATTGTGGCGAAAATGAAGAACCACTTTCAAATTGGGCCGCACAATCGTTCTTCGGACAAAAGCACATTCGCCTCCACGTCACCGACCCCTGGCAATGCCATTATCCGGCGGCGCAGCACACGTTCAAAGTCGGCCAAATCACGGGCGACGACCCGCAAGCGGTAATCATAAAGCCCTAAAACATGCTCTACCGTTTGCACCTCAGGGATAGCCCCAACCGTGCGTTCGAAATCGTCCAGACTGACGCGGCCCTTGGTGGCCAACTTAATACCCAAGAAAACGGTCACACCAAATCCGACCTTTTCGGCGTCCAGCAGCAATTCGCGGCCTGCAATAATTTCTGCGTCCTGCAATCGCTTAATACGGCGCCACACCGCGGGCTGGCTGAGCCCGATTTTGCGGGCGAGCTGACTTGCGGTCTGGGTCGCATCACGCTGCAGCTGCCGTAAAACTTCAAAATCTAAATCATCCAAGATCATAATGGCAGCACCCGATCCGCCTTGACAGTCGACACGGTCATCAGCGCCTCGATGTCGGCAATATGGGGCAAAGTCAGGATTTGATCGCGGTACACCTGCTGATAATGGGGCAAGTCGCGCGTGACCAAAGATAGGCGCACATCGACGCGGCCAAGAAATGTTTGCAACTCAATTACTTCGGGCACCAATCGCGCCGCCGCCAAAAACTCATCAAACGCACGGGCCTGCGTTTTATCCAATGTGACCCGCAAAGATACCTGTACCGCAAAGCCCAATGCGGCCCAGTTTATCACAGCAACCTGCCCTTTGATAACGCCGCCAGTTGTCATGCGATCCAGCCGGCGCGCCACCTTACCCGTCGTCAGACGGGTCAGCGCCGCAAGCTCTGGCACAGTGAGGGACGGATCGGTTTGCAATTGGCGCAATATCGCGCGGGAGGTGTCATCAAGCATAAATATATCCATAAATCTCAACACCGCGCATAACAATCTTTTTTTGAGCATTAATATGGAAAAATTAAACCTCACATCGGCCCGCACGCTTGATATAAGCTTCCCCAGAAACCAACATAAAGGACCGCCAACATGCGCGTTTATTACGATCGCGATTGCGATGTGAACCTCATCAAAGACAAAAAAGTAGCCATCCTTGGCTATGGCTCTCAGGGCCACGCCCACGCGCTGAACCTGCGTGACAGCGGTGCGAAAAACCTTGTTGTCGCTTTGCGTGAAGGCTCCCCAAGCCAAGCAAAAGCCGAAGGCGAAGGCCTGAAAGTTATGGGCATTTCCGAAGCCGCGGCTTGGTGCGATGTGATCATGTTCACAATGCCCGACGAGCTGCAGGCAGAAACATACACCAAATATGTCAAAGACCACATCAAGCCGGGCTCCGCGATTGCGTTTGCTCACGGCCTGAACGTGCACTTTGGCCTTATTGAACCAAAAGACGGCATCGACGTAATCATGATGGCGCCAAAAGGCCCAGGTCACACGGTGCGCGGTGAATTCACCAAAGGCGGCGGCGTGCCTTGCCTTGTTGCGGTTCACACTGACGCGACTGGCAAGGCCATGGAAACCGGTTTGTCCTATTGCTCTGGTATCGGTGGCGGTCGGTCTGGCATCATCGAAACCAACTTCCGTCAGGAATGCGAAACTGACCTGTTCGGCGAGCAGGCCGTTCTTTGTGGTGGCGTTGTTGAATTGATCCGCATGGGCTTTGAGACACTTGTCGAAGCAGGCTACGAGCCCGAAATGGCCTATTTTGAGTGCCTGCACGAAGTGAAACTGATCGTTGACCTGATCTATGAAGGCGGCATTGCTAACATGGATTACTCGATCTCTAACACAGCAGAATACGGCCAGTACGTTTCCGGCCCACGAATCCTGCCATACGTTGAAACCAAGGCCCGCATGAAAGCGGTTCTCGACGACATTCAATCTGGCAAATTCGTGCGTGACTTCATGCTGGAAAACGCGGTTGGTCAGCCAACGATCAAAGCTGCGCGTCGTGCAAACGACGAGCACCAGATCGAAAAGGTTGGCGGCAAACTGCGCGACATGATGCCGTGGATTTCCGCAGGCAAAATGGTCGACAAAGCCAAGAACTAAACGCAACTTTGCGTAGGATGGGTTTTAGCCCATCACTCAGGGCGCCCCAGCAGGGGCGCCCTTTTTTCATGGACAGTTCTGCTGCCACATGATGAAACCAAACCATGCAAGCACCATCACTCACAAACTGGCTCTCGATCCTTGCACTTGGTGTGATCTGGGGCGGCACATTTATGGTCGTTTCAATCGCTCTGCAAGGCTACGGCCCGCTCACCGTTGCTTGTGCACGTACCACTTTGGGTGCAGCCGCGTTGTTGGTGCTCATGCGCGCGCTCAATCGCCCCTTGCCCAGCTTCGACGGACGGATGTGGAAATACCTTATCGTCATCGGCCTGCTGAACACGGCGTTGCCGTTCGCGCTTTTGAGCTGGGGACAACAATATGTGCCGTCCGCGTTTGCGGGCATTTCAATGGCCGCCCTGCCGCTTTTCGTTTTGCCATTGGCGCATATATTTACCGACGAAAAGCTAAGCACACGGAACCTTGTCGGCGTAACCTTGGGCTTTGTTGGCGCAGTGGTGCTAATCGGACCATCAATCTTGCGCATAAGTTCAGGATGGGAGCCATTGGGCCAAATTGCCTGCATCGCAGCCGCCTTATCCTACGCAATTTCAAGCATCATGACACGCCGCTGCCCGCCCATTGACCCCATCACAATGGCCGCACTTTTACTGGTGGTGGGTGCAATTGCGCTGATCCCCGCCATGTTAATCGTCGAAGGCGTTCCGACCATTGCAGACCGCACCAGCACAATCGCAATCATCTTTCTTGGGATTGTACCGACCGCCCTTGCGGCGCTTTTGCGGGTTTACACAATCAGATCAGCAGGTGCAGTTTTCCTCACCCTCGTGAACTATCAAGTCCCCGTTTGGTCGATGATATTTGGCGCATGGATTTTGTCTGAAATCTTACCACTGCGGTTCTTCATTGCATTGGGGTTGATCATGTTTGGCCTTATTGTCAGCCAATGGTCGAGCCTACGAACACTTGCAAGGCAAGCGTTTTCGCGCAACTAACACAACAATTTTCAGATCAAACTGCGGCTTCAACTTCGGCTACAATACCGTCGACTATCTGGGTCAACAAATCAGCATCTTCGCATTCGGCCATCACGCGCACCAGCGGCTCGGTGCCTGATTTACGGATAAGCAACCGGCCCTTGCCGATCAACTTTGCCTCAGCGTCCGCGATCACGGCTTTGACGTTGTCGGCCTCCAATGGCGTCTGACCAATCCCATAGCGGACGTTTTTCAACATCTGTGGCACAGTTTCGAAGCTACGTGTCAACCCGCTGGCCTTTTCACCGGTTTCAATCATCGCAGCCAAAAATTGAAGGCTCGCCAGCAAACCATCGCCTGTGGTCGCATAATCGGTCATGACGATATGCCCAGACTGTTCACCGCCAAGGTTAAACCCGCCTGCGCGCATCGCTTCAACCACGTAGCGGTCGCCGACGTTTGTGCGCAGCAGTTTCAGGCCACGCGCGTCCATGTTACGTTCCAATCCAAGGTTGGACATCACAGTGGCAACCAAAGTCCCACCATTCAGCATGCCTGCCTCAGCCCAACGCCCCGCAAATAGCGCCATGATTTGGTCACCGTCGGCGACCTGACCAGTTTCGTCCAAAATCATTACCCGGTCCGCGTCGCCATCAAGGCAGATACCAACGTCAGCACCATGCGAAATAATCGTCTCGGCGGCCGACATAGGTGACGTCGAGCCACAGCCTTCGTTGATGTTAAATCCGTCCGGTGTCACGCCAACAGGGATGACCGTAGCACCAAGTTCCCACAAAACTTCGGGGGCGACTTTGTAACCAGCACCATTCGCGCAATCGATCACAACCTTTAGGCCATCGAGCCGCATAC
>Ga0075441_10000341_pt1 | contig 24034 bp, 17 predicted proteins | sample CoawatmetaG00DNA_FD_71582 | JGI IMG/M metagenome (GOLD analysis project Ga0075441, IMG submission 71582) | Marine microbial communities from the West Antarctic Peninsula - Coastal water metaG002-DNA | ecosystem: Environmental > Aquatic > Marine > Coastal | place: Atlantic Ocean: West Antarctic...
AGGTAGGCCAGTGCGATAAAGCCCCAGCCAAGCAAAACGGTGGAACCCACAAAGCGCCCCATGGCCACCGCCAGGGCGGCAATGGCGACATCTTCCACCAACACGGCAATGGCAATACCAGCCACGCCGAAGCCGATGATGGTAGCCAGCGCCAGGGTCAGGCCGTGGCCGAGGAATTTGCCCAACAGTAACTGGCTTTTACTGAGGGGGTAGGTCATCAGCAGTAACAGGGTGCCGCCCTCCTCTTCCCCCACGATGGCGTCGTATGCCAACAGCAACGCTATGAGCGGAATCAGGAAGATGCCCAGGCTGGCCAGGCTGGCAATGGTCGCAGGTGTGGAGGCGTAGCCCACCTGCCCGGAAGCGGCGGCGCCGAACCAGGCAATGCCCAGGGCCAAGGTGGCGAACACCAGGGAAATGGCAACCAGCCAGCGGTTGCGGAAGCTGTCGCTTAGTTCCTTGCGGGCGATGGTCCAGATGGCGTTCATTGGCTTCCTCCCCGGTGAGCCAGGCCACCCGAGCCAATAAAGTGAACATAGATGTCTTCCAGGCTGGGCTGATGGATGCCCAGGTCTGCCACTTCGCCGGAGGCCATCAAGGTCTTGATCAGTTCCATTTTCTCCTGGGGTCTCACGTCTACCTGCAACCGTCCGTTTTCACTTTTCATCATCAAGCCGGCTCGCTGGTCGGCCTGGTCAATGGCTTTTTCCAGCGCCGACAGGCTGGTGGCGGGCTGTATGGTCAGGGTGACCGGCATGTTTGCCTGCCGCCGCAGCGATGGCAGGTCTCCAGACGCTTTCAGGGCGCCTTCGGTCAGAATCGCAGCGCGATCAATGTAAGGTTCGACCCCCGGCAGTACATGCGAACAGAGCACGATTCCGGCCCCCTCATCCCGAAGCTGGCGCAGCAGGCGGTACAGATCCGCCGTTGCAACCGGGTCCAGGCCGACGGTGGGTTCGTCCAGCATCAGCAATTTGGGCTTGCCGAGCAGAGCCTGGGCCAGGCCAAGGCGCTGGCGCATGCCTTTGGAATAGGTTTTGGTGCGGGCGTCCATGGCATCCCCCAGGCCCACTTGTTCCAGCAACTCTGGTACCTGCTTCAGCGGCGCGCCTTTGAGGCGGGCAAAATGGCTGAGAATTTCCCGGCCGGTCAGCTGCGGGTAGAACATCACGTTCTCCGGCAGGTAGCCGATGTGCTGGGTTACCTGCGGATCGCCTGCCGCGCCTTCCAGCACGGAAACCTTGCCCTCGGTGGGTTGCATCAGGCCCAGAATAAGTTTGATCGAGGTGGTTTTACCTGCCCCGTTATGGCCGAACAGGCCCAGAATTTCCCCCGGCTCCAGCCGAAGATCTACCCCGTGCAGCACCGTGGCCTTGTCGTAACGGTGGCTGACGTTCTCCAGTCGAAAACAGTTCATCGGATCTCCGATTGCAGGTGGTCGGGAATTCGCATCAAGGGGTGGGGGTCGCTCACCCCGGCAGACTTCACTACCGGGAAAGCATCCTGCACCCAACGCAGGGTATCCACCGCCGGGCTGAACATCAGTACTTTGGCCTCCGGATACTTCCACAGCAGCCGATCCACGTTGTCGTTCGGTTCATAAGGCACATCGCCGAGGCCGTCCTGATTTCGATCCCAGCCCAGGTAGTCACTCCAGTAGTTGCCTTTGCCATCCTCGGCCCAGAACTGGGTGCGAGTGGCCACGTACTTCACCTGGCGCTGGTTTTCCACAAAGGCGTTGTTGAACACCTGGTTTTCCTCGGAACCCGCAGTGAGATGAATACCGATATTGCTGTGGCCGAAATAATTGCCTTCGAAGGTGTTGTACAGCGAGTTGTAGATAAACACCGCTTTACCTTCGGCACCGGAAATCACCACCCCGGCGCTCTGGCCCTGGGACACTCCGGTAACCACGTTATTGCGCAACTCGGAGTTGGTGATGAAATTCATCAGAATGCCGTAGTTCTCGTCATTCTCAGAGCGGTTATTGAATACTTTCAGGTACTTGCTCTGCATTAACGCATACCCGGTACGCGTGCCCCGAGTAACGTTGTTTTCCAGCAGGTTATGCATCGAATACATGTAATGAATGCCGTAACGGAGATCACTCATCACATTGCCGCGAATGGTATTTCGGTTCGCGGTCTCTATGTAAATGGCATCCCGGGTCTGGCTGATATCGTTGCCTTCAATCAGCGCACCCGTGGTATTGAACAGGTGAATACCGTTGCCCCGATCCTGGGACCGCAGGCTGGTATCGCCGCGAATGTGATTGTCCCTTACGGTCGCATCCGGTGTTGCATCCAGCCACACGCCGAACGCCGGGCCCTGCAGACGGTTGTTTTCCACCACCGCCCCCTGCGCCTCGCGGGCCAAGAAGATTCCGGCATCCAGTTCGTTCAGGTCTTTGCCCCAATTGCGAACCTGGCAACCGGAAAACGTTATCCGCTCTGCCAGAATCTCAACCGCATTGCCCTGCCCGGCAGCGTCAATCACCGTTTCCGGGGCGCAGGACACAGATACCCCGGGCACTCTGATAGCCAGTGAAGACAAGGTTTCCGGAGGAAGTTCGAACGACGAACCCGGGGCCAGGTTATCCAGCTCTTGCTGCAGGTCCGCGTTGGCGGAGAGCGCAAACAGAGCGACTGACAGGGCCACTCCATAACGCAATAATTGATACATCAATAGATCTCGAGATAGTGATAAGCAACTAGTGTCCCGTCTGGCTAATTCCTTAATCTACTGCTTGCCTCTGAGGACTCTGACCAAGGCGCCAGTCTGCAGATGTGGTGGTTCCACATCAAGGACTGGCAACACAGGGCTCAGAGTCCTCAGAGACAAGCCCTCCGGGAGCTTCTGAAAAACCGAAGAACGTCGTTCTGCTGGCTCGATTTGGAACCACCAAACCTTCACCAGCACGCCTAGCTCTTCGTTTTTTCAGAAGCTCAGTAGGTTAAGGAATTAGCCAGACGGGACACTAGGGCCCCGAAAACGGGACCCCAAGTCAGGCAACTCTCTATCAGGCCTTTTCGACGAGCATCCGCCCGCCCATCTCCATATGGAGGGCATGACAGAACCAGTTGCAGTAGTACCAGTAAACCCCTGGTTTACCTGCCGTAAAGGTCACGGAAGCGGTCTGCTGCGGGCTGATCTCCATACTCACACCATGGTTCACCATACAGAAGCCGTGGGTCACGTCCTCAACCATATCGAGGTTGGTTATATACACAGTGACTTCATCACCCTCCTTCACCTTGAACTCGGTCATACCGTACTGAGGCGCAACGGAGGTCATGTAAACACGTACCTTGTTGCCATCACGGATGACCTTGTTGTCGGATTCCAGAGTCACACCGTCCTTCTCCGCCTGGGCACGACAGCTGGCGAAGTAGGGGTCGTTGCGCTCGTAGATCTTCTTGGTCTTGATCTGATCACGACGTACCAGGATACAGTCATGCGGCTCGGCATAGGTCGGGCCATCGTGGACCAGTTTCATTTCCTCACCGGAAATATCGATCAGCTGATCGTTCTCAGGATGGAGCGGGCCAACCGGCAGGAAACGGTCTTTCGAGAACTTGGACAGAACAACCAGCCATTTGCCATCAGCATCGCGGGATTCAGTCAGCGATGCGTGGTTGTGGCCCGGCTGATACTGCACGTCCAGCTTCTGACGGATGTAATTTACCTTGTCACCGTTGTAGTGCTTGATGGCATCGGCAATATTCCACTTGCACACCTGGCTGTCGATAAACAGCGTGGTGTAGGCATTGCCACGGCCGTCGAAGGTAGTGTGCAGGGGTCCGAGACCCAGCTCCGGCTCGGCCACGATGGTGTCGCGCAGTTCGATCTTGTCTTCAAACAGATCGTCCAGTTTATCAATGGCAATCACGGATACCGTTGGTGACAGCTTGCCGTTGGCAATGAAGTACTTGCCATCGGGAGAGGTGTTCAGACCGTGCGGGTTCTTCGGCACAGGAATATAGCGGGTGAATTCGGATTCGCCTCGGCCGTCGACAACCGGCACTTTGGAATCGCCAATGGTCTTGAAGTTGCCGGCTTTTACCGCTGCAGCAATGCGCTCCACATTGAACACAACCACCCAGTCGCGGTCGTTACGCATGGTGCCCGCAAGATCAACGGCACGCTCTGAGTTGTAACAGGTAGAAGCAGCGTACTTGCCGGTGTAGTCGGCATCGGTGTTATCCAGGTTACCGTCAACGATGACCTGCCAGGCCACATCCATGGTTTCTGCGTCGATGGCGGTGAACATGGTGTAGCTGTTGTCCAGGCTGAAATCCGTGCCGTCGTTGGGCTGCGGGATGACGAACTCGGCGTTACAGAACACGTAGTTGGTCTTGGGTACTTTCTGCAGGCGCAGACCATGGATGGCCTGAACGTTCGGGATGTGGGTAATCTTGTCCGTCTTCATGATATCCAGACGGATACGGGCAACCCGGGTGTTGGCCTTGTCGTTGATAAACAGGTACTTACCATCGTAACGACCGTCAGTCATGGAAATGTGCGGGTGGTGGCAGTCGCCATTCAGGTACTGCTGGTCACCGCCCAGGATTTCCTTACTTTCGTTGGTAATGCCCCAGCCGGTTGCGGAATCCACGTTGAACACCGGAATACGCATCAGTTCACGCATGGAGGGCACGCCCAGCACGCGCACTTCGCCCTGGTGACCACCACTCCAGAAACCGTAGTACTCATCCAGTTCGCCCGGGGCGATGTGAGCCTTGTTGCGGGCTTCTTCAGCAGCCGCAGCCCAGGTCTCACGGGACATGACCGAGGTGCCCAGACCGGTCGCACCAGCGACACCGGCCAGCGCAGCCGCACCCATAAAGCGACGACGGCTCAGACCACCTTCGGAAACCTCCGGCGTGTCCTTGGTCAGATCATCTCTTTTTTTCATAGCATCCAACTCCGTTATTGGTTATGGCGGTTATTGCTTCTCATGGCTTTCCGGGGCCTTATGGTTGGCTCCTCGGGACTACTCAGTTCACCTGCACCACCGGAATTTCCTCTGGGTGGCCGGGTGCGTTGTGACCACGGCGCTTGCCACGGCGCTTCACAATCAGCGGCGGGCACTTGTGGTCGTCGAAATAGGTCATCTGACAATCCAGGCAGTAGTGGCACTCCATGTAATTGATGTGTCCATCCGGATGGATCGCCTGGACTTCGCATTCCTTGTCGCAGAGACGGCAGGGGTTACCGCATTCCTTGCGACGTTTGAGCCAGTCAAACACCCGCAGTTTGGTGGGCAACGCCAGGGCGGCACCCAGCGGGCACAGGTAGCGGCAGTACACCTTGCGGGTGAAGATATTGACCACCAGCAACAGCACGGCGTAGGTCACAAACGGCCAGGTGCGGTCAAAATGCAGGGTAATAGCGGTCTTGAACGGCTCCACTTCAGCCATGCGCTCGGCAGTGGCCATGGACTCCAGAGAAATACCAAACAGCACCAGCAGGATGATGTACTTGATGGCCCACAGGCGCTCGTGCCAGGCAAAAGGCACGGTGTACTGCGGTACCTTGAGCTTGCGGGCGATTTCATTGATCAACTCCTGCAGGGCGCCGAACGGGCATAGCCAGCCACAGTAGACCGCCCGACCCCATAGCAGCACGATGCCAGCCACCACGGCCCAGAGCACGAACATGATCGGATCGATCAGGAAGGTTTCCCATTTGAAGCCGCTGATCAGGCTGTTCACAAACGTCAGCACATTGACGATGGAAAGCTGACCCAGGGCATACCAGCCAATGAAGAACAGGGTGTAAACCAGGAAGCCGTGGCGAATCCAGCGCATCATCTTCGGCTTCTGTACCAGCCAGTCCTGGAAGAACAGGATGAACAGCAGCACGGCGATACCCAGCCCCAACACGGTGATCTGGAACTGCTTCTGGTACCACACCTGAATCCACAGCGGCTGGTTTTCAAGCCACTCTTCGTCGGTCAGAACCGGTTCCGGGCGGGTGTAGTACTGGTCTGGCAACTGGTACTCCAGAGGGAACACCTGGAATTCACTGTCCAGCGGGCCGGTCTGGCGCTTGACAGTCAGCTCCAGCGTCCAGGGCGTGCCAGGATCGAAGTTGTACTGCTGGCGCACGATAAAGATCGCCATTTCCGAAAACTCGGGCATCCCCTCACCGTAAACGTCGCTGAGCCGATGGAAATCGAGATCCCGGAAGTTGAAGGTGTCGCCAAACTGGCGAATCTGCACCCGGTCAAAAATGCCGCCCCGTACGTAGCCAGAACCTTTGAAGGAGTATTCACCGTTGGCCATCACCGCGATGGCATGTTCCCCCTCCTGGAGCTCCGACATCAGCCACTGGTATTGGTTTTCACCCAGAAGGTTGCGGCCAATGGTCGGCGCATCCAGATAAGCAGCGTAGAGCTCGATCAGGATGTCATCGCGTTCGCCCGCGTCTGCAGTTTCGATGCCCTCGGCAGGGGTCCCCACAAAAGAGTCGTCGACCTGCCCTTTGGTCAACACCAGGCGGCGAATGGAACCGTCACCGGTCAACTCCTGCCAGGACTTCTCCTGAAACTGTTCCGAGTTCACATTGGCCATGGGCGGACGGTTGCTTTTGCCACCTTCAATCAACCCAATCTCGACCCCCACCCGGTGGGCAGTGCGCATGATGACTTCGTTAATAACCATCACGGTGACCGTAGCGCCGGACAAGCCATCCACCGCCACCTTGCGTTCGGTAGACGTGCCCCCAACGGTCACCCGCTGGTCGGCTTTCAGACCGGTGTACTGGTCAGTGAACTCATGCATCTTGCTTTCGGGGATACCCACCAGCAGGATGGGTTCATCGTGATGTATGACTTTGGCGGCACGAATTTCTCCGGCGGTATCGAGCACCACCATGGCATTCAGGGGCTTGCCGGAATAGGCGGGGGTCTGGACAAAATCCAGGGACTGGTAGGCGTAGCCTATAAGTTCGTCACCTGCATACACTTCCTGAACGGCACGATTGCCGTCCATGGGCTGGAGTTCTGTGGCGTTCGGAAAGGCTTTTTCGATGACCTGGCGCCCGGCGGGGGGGCTGTATTCTGAGACAGGCTGGGCGCATACCAGAGCGGCTGCGAACATCAACAATACAGACAGCGCAGAGCGGATTACGTTTGTCACTACAACTCCCAGGATCCAATGGACTACAGCAAGGGTGGTTCAAATTTGAGGAAAATCAAATACCTCTATAGGAATAGGCCGTGGTACCGGCAATCAGCCAAGGCTTACCCCAGACTGATTGCCTCACCCGAGCGGTTGAGTGGCAGGTAGTTACCCAAATGGCCCATGCGGATGCTCTCCACCATCATGGTCATGGGTTGCTGGGCTTCGTCGCTGGAAGGTGCAATGCCGCCACGGCCGGACATGGCCGCAACAAAGACCATGTCCCAATCCTGACCCGTGGTCCGAGATTCCTCCGCCAGCAGGTCAAAATACGGCGCTTCATCGGGGGTTTTATCGACACAGATCACCGGTGTCAGCGCCCCACCCTCGCCTCGTTCAAAGGCCGCGCGTTCGGCAGCCGAGGCGTCGTCTGGCAGCTCCGCCTTGCAGAATACAAACAGGAAGCGCTGGGGCTCCGGTTCTTTCCTGCTAGCTTGAACAAGGTCCTGGTAACTGCTGATCATGTCTATCCCCTGCTATTCGAGGCTTTAAAAAAACCGGACCCTGAGGCCCGGGGAGGCTATTGGCTGATCGCGATCAGCCGCTGAGGGTCGGAAATAAAGAGCTTGCTGCGATTTACCCGGATCAGGCCATTGGATTTCAGGTCCGCCAGAATGCGGGAGAAAGTCTCCGGCTGCATGGCGAGGCGTGAGGCCACCAGGCACTTGGGTAGCGGCAGTTCAACCTCGCCACCCTCTTCGATGCCGTTGGGCAGCAGGTCGATCAGGTAGCGAATCAGGCGGTCGCGGGCGTTCTGGACGGTCATGATCTCCAGATCGTGGAATCGCGAGACCGCGCGCATGGCATAATGGCTCAGCGCCGCCTGAGCGTACTCGGGGTTTTTGTCGAGCAGTTCCCGGTAGGCTTTCACCGGAATCATGAGCACTTCGCTGGACTTCAGCGCTTCCGCGTAACAGGCGTACTGCGGCGGGTTGGCGTAGATCATGACTTCGGCGAAGCAGTCGCCGGGGGCAATGCTGTCCAGAGTTCGGTCGATGCCGGAGGAATCCAGGCGGTACAGCCGCAGGCGACCAGAGATCACGAAGAAGAAGTGGTGCGCCGGCATGTCCTGGCGGTAGAGCAACTGATGATGGCCCAGTCTCAGCCGGCGTGATTGCTGAATCAGGCTGTCGAGGTCTTTGGGGCGCAGATTGCAGAACAGGGCATGGCTGCGAAGCGCTTCCAGGCTGTCTTCTTCATCAAGTGGTTTGTTGATGGCGACAAGCACCGGCTTGGTATATCGCTGTTCAGCAGTTTGTGTCATGGCCATGGTTGTACCCTCTCTGCATATTCATGCATTCAAAATCTTATTTTAAATACTAGAAGGATACTGATGAAAAATCGCTCCCCCGATGGGGGTATCCTTGGTGTTATTCCTGGGTAATTGACTTAGCTCAATTATTCGCTTTGCTAACCAAGCAGTCATTGCATCAAAGGCGAATCCGGCAGCTCCAGATCAACGCCCTCCACACCGGTTTCCGCAGCCAATACCTGGAGATATTGCCGGAATGCCCGGCGGGTCACGCTTTCGCTCAGGTACTGGCGAATCTGAGGTTTTACATGTTCATAAGGCAGCAGTTCGCCGTTGATTCGCTGGTCTACTCGAACGATGTGCCAGCCATAGCGGCTTTCGATCAGCTCGGGGTGGAGGCCTTCGTTCAGGCTCAGGACCGGGCGTTCGAATTCTTCGACGGTCTGGCCTTTGCTGATCTGGCCGAGGCTGCCGCCCTGGTGGCGGGATTCGCAGGCGGAATACTGTTTAGCCAATTCGTTAAACTGCGAGCGGCCGTCCAGGAGGGCAGACAGCAGCTGTCGGCCAGCTTCTTCCTGACGCATGCGCTCTTCAATATCATCCGGAGCGGCAGCCAGCAGTATGTGGCTGACGGCCATGATGGTAGGGCTGCAGAAGCGGGCGGGATTGGCGGCGTAGAAGCGTTCGCAGTCCTGTTCGCTCGGGTCTGGCACTTTGAGCTCGAGTTCCAGCACCCGGGCTATCCGGTCTTCTTCGTCTTCGATGCTGTCCAGGTTCAGGCGGCTGGCCTGTTGCAGTAACAATTCACGGATGGCAAGGCTTCTGGCTGCTTCGTGCCAGGCTTCCGCCAGCTCTTCCGCGGGATGGTGCTGCATTTCCCGGGCGATGTCGTCTTCATGGATGAGAGTCTCACCCACATAGACCGGCGGGAACTGGTTTCTGGGTTTGCCGGCTTCGCCGGTGGGGATCAGTTGCATGGTGCGACTCTCCGTCAATCAGTTTGCCAGCCTCCCTCCCGGGACGAGAGGGTGGCTGTATCCGTTCAGGCGCGCTTGCGAACCACCTGGTACTTCCGTCCGAAATACTCCACCGGCACGCTGAGCATGTGCACCAGTCGGGTGAACGGGAAGAGTACGAAGATGGTCAGGCCCAGGAAGATGTGGGTCTTGTAGATCCAGTGCACGTCGGCAATGTAGGCGGCGATGCCAGATCCTTCCAGGGTGAAGACGCCCTGGGCCCAGGCGGAGAACTTGAGCATGGTGCTGCCGTCGAGGTGGCCCATGGTGGGCAGGATGGTGAGCATACCGAGGACCAGCTGAACCACCAGAATGATGATGATCATGTTGTCAGCGAAGGTGCTGCTGGCCTGAACCCGCGGGTCGGTCATACGACGCCAGGCGAGCATGCCGCCACCGATGATGGCCATGACGCCGGCGATACCGCCCACCAGGATCGCCATCACCTGTTTCTGGCCCGGAGTGATGATCCACTCGTAGGCCCAGTGCGGAGTAAGCAGGCCCACCAGGTGGCCGAAGAAGATCACCAGTACGCCGACGTGGAACAGCACGCTGGCCATCACCATGTTTTTCTTGCGCAGCATCTGGCTGGAATGGGCTTTCCAGGTGAACTGGCCATGGTCATAACGCGCCCAGGTACCGACAAACAGTACCAGCAGGGCGATGTAGGGATAGATTCCGAACAAGAGTGTGTTGATATAGGACATTGTCTTTTCCTCCTGCGCCTCAGGCGCGCCCTGCCGGACGGGGCGTTGCGTCCGTCATCAGCTGATCACTCAGGTGAATGGTCTGGGTCTGTTCCAGTTCGCGGCGGCGCTGTCCAACCACGCCGCCGGTGCCACAGGAGCTGCCCTGGTCATCCACAAATTTCACCATTTCCTCTTCCCAGACTCTGTCCAGGGCTTCCGGGGTATCGTCGCGTTCTTCCGAGGCAACGAGCTGCGCCAGCTCCTGCCTGTCAGCCTTGCGTCCGGACAGTACCAGCAGGGAATCCATGGCGACGTGGTAGAAGCTCTCACGTTGGTACAACCGCTCGCCGAGCAGACCCAGAATGTGGTGAATATCTTCCAGCCAGTTGCGGATTTCCTCCCAGGGGCGGGTGGAGAGGTATTCCAGGAACAGCGGCAGGTAATCCGGCAGTTCTTTGGCATCAATCTCCAGGCCGTTGGCCCGGTATTGCTCCATCAGGTCCACCATGGCCTGGCCGCGATCGCGGGATTCGCCGTGCACATGTTCAAACAGCAGCAGGGAGGTGGCCCGACCGCGATCGAACGTGCCCACGTAGGCTTCCTGAAGATCCATCAGGTCACCATCGCAGAGGCGATCAATACAGGTCAGCAGTTGTTCCTTGTTTTGCCGCGGCAGCCGGCTGTCCTCCAGGACAGCGGCGACCAGGGCGTCTTTGGATTGCTGCAGTTCTTCGGTGGGGTACTCCAGTACCCGCGCCAGTACTTTCAAAAGTTGCATCGCGGCCTCCTCAGTCCTGCAGCTGCTTCGGGTCAACCTGCTTCACGGTCGCCAGCTTGCTGACCATGCTGGTGGTCTGCTTTTTGCCGCCGAACAGGCTGAAATCGCTGTCACCACCGTTGCAGCCATCGCCGAAGCTGAAGCCACAACCGCCGCGCTCGCCGTAAGCGGTCGCATCCGGGAAGGCTTCCTTGGCCAGCTCACGATGACTGGTGGGAATCACGAAACGATCTTCGTAGTTGGCGATGGCCAGGTAGCGGTACATCTCATCGGCCTGGGCCTTGGTCAGACCACACGCTTCCAGGGCTCGCAGGTCTTCCTTGCCTTCCACAGTTTCGGCGCGCTTGTATAAACGCATGGCCATGATCCGCTTCAGGGCCAGTACGATGGGCTTCTCATCACCGGCGGTCAGCAGGTTCGCCAGGTACTTGACCGGAATCCGCAGGCTCTCGATCTTCGGCAGTACGCCGTCGAACTCAACCTTGCCGGCTTCCGCCGCAGACTGGATCGGGCTCAGGGGCGGCACGTACCAGACCATCGGCAGAGTGCGGTATTCCGGGTGCAGCGGCAGGGCCAGCTTCCAGTCCACCGCCATCTTGTACACCGGGCTCTGCTGGGCAGCTTCGATCACATTCATCGGGATGCCGTCTTTCTTCGCCTGCTCGATCACTTTCGGGTCGAACGGGTCGAGGAAGATTTCCAACTGCTTCTCGTACAGCTCGTGCTCGCCCGGGGCGCTGGCCACTTCTTCAATGCGGTCGGCGTCGTAAAGCAGCACGCCCAGGTAGCGAATCCGGCCAACACAGGTCTCGGAGCATACGGTGGGCATACCGGCTTCAATCCGCGGGTAGCAGAAGATGCACTTCTCGGATTTGCCGGTTTTCCAGTTGAAGTAGATCTTCTTGTACGGGCAGCCAGAGACACACATCCGCCAGCCGCGGCACTTGTCCTGGTCGATCAGCACAATGCCGTCTTCTTCCCGCTTGTAGATGGCACCGCTCGGGCAGCTGGCAACACAGGCCGGGTTCAGGCAGTGCTCGCACAGACGCGGCAGGTACATCATGAAGGTGTTTTCGAACTGGCCGTAGATGTCGGCCTGCACCTGGTCAAAGTTCTTGTCCTTGCGGCGCTTGGCAAACTCCGTCCCGAGGATTTCCTCCCAGTTCGGGCCCCATTCGATTTTCTTCATGCGCTCGCCGGAGATCAGCGAGCGTGGCCGTGCAACCGGCTGGTGTTTGGTGTCACCGGCGGTATGCAGGTGCTGATAATCGAAGTCGAACGGCTCGTAGTAGTCGTCGATTTCCGGCAGGTCGGGGTTGGCGAAAATGTTCGCCAGCACCCGGAACTTGCCACCAATGCGGGGGCGGATCTTGCCGGAGCTGTCGCGCATCCAGCCGCCCTTCCACTTGTCCTGGTTCTCCCACTCTTTCGGGTAGCCGATACCAGGCTTGGTTTCGACGTTGTTGAACCAGGCGTATTCCATGCCTTCACGGCTTGTCCATACGTTTTTGCAGGTGACGGAACAGGTGTGGCAACCAATGCACTTGTCCAGGTTCAGCACCATGCCGACTTGGGAACGGATTTTCATTTTACAGCCTCCTGAGCATAGTCATTGCCTTCACCGTCGAGCCAGTCCACGTTCTTCATCTTGCGGACCACCACGAACTCGTCCCGGTTGGAACCTACGGTGCCGTAGTAGTTGAAGCCGTAGGAATACTGGGCATAGCCACCAATCATGTGAGTCGGCTTCGGACACACCCGGGTAACCGAGTTGTGAATACCGCCACGGGTCCCGGTGATTTCGGAGCCGGGTATGTTCACAATCCGCTCCTGGGCGTGGTACATCATCACCATGCCGGGCATCACTCGCTGACTCACCACCGCACGGGCGGCAATGGCGCCGTTGGCGTTAAACAGTTCGATCCAGTCGTTGTCTTCCACGCCGATCTCTTTGGCGTCGTCTTCACTCAGCCAGACAATCGGGCCGCCACGGGACAGGGTCAGCATCAACAGGTTGTCACTGTAGGTGCTGTGGATGCCCCACTTCTGGTGCGGGGTGATCCAGTTCAGCGCTTTCTCGGGGTTGCCGTTACTGCGCTGGTTGATCATGCTGCCCACGGCTTTGGTGTTGATGGGCGGGCGGTACACCAGCAGGCTCTCGCCGAAGGCGCGCATCCACTCATGGTCCTGATAGAACTGCTGACGACCGGTCAGGGTGCGCCAGGGAATCAGCTCGTGCACGTTGGTATAGCCGGCGTTGTAGGACACGTGTTCATCTTCCAGGCCAGACCAGGTGGGACTGGAAATGATCTTGCGCGGCTGCGCCACGATGTCCCGGAAGCGGATTTTTTCCTCTTCCTTGTTGGTAGCCAGATGAGTGTGATCCAGGCCGGTGAACTCGGACAGCGCCGCCCAGGCTTTGACCGCCACCTGACCGTTGGTTTCCGGCGCCAGGGTCAGGATGACCTCAGCGGCATCAATGGCACTCTCGATCTTCGGGCGACCTGCGTTGGCACCCTCAAGGTGGGTGTAGTTCAGGTCCTTCAGGAAGTTGACTTCCTTCTCGGTGTTCCAGTTGATGCCCTTGCCACCGTTACCCAGCTTGTCCATCAGCGGACCAAGGGAAGTAAAGCGGGCGTAGGTGTTCGGGTAATCCCGCTCCACCGTGATGAAGTTGGGCGCGGTCTTGCCCGGAATCAGGTCGCACTCGCCTTTTTTCCAGTCTTTCACATCGAACGGCTGGCCCAGCTCCGCCGGCGCGTCGTGCAGCAGCGGCAGGGTAACCACGTCTTTCTCGACACCCAGATGCCCCTCGGCAGCCTTGGAGAAGGACTTGGCAATGCCTTTGTAGATTTCCCAGTCACTGCGCGCTTCCCAGGCCGGATCGGTGGCAGCGGTCAGCGGGTGGATGAACGGGTGCATGTCGGAGGTGTTCAGGTCGTTCTTTTCATACCAGGTTGCGGTCGGCAGAACGATGTCGGAATACAGACAGGTGGTGGACATACGGAAGTCCAGGGTCACCAGCAGGTCGAGCTTGCCTTCCGGCGCCTGGTCACGCCATTTCACTTCTTCCGGTTTGGCGCCACCCTCGACACCCAGATCCTTGCCCTGCAATCCGTTCTTGGTACCCAGCAGGTACTTGAGCATGTACTCGTGACCTTTACCTGAGGAGCCCAGCAGGTTGGAGCGCCAGATGAACAGGTTACGCGGGCAGTTTTCCGGCGCTTCCGGATCTTCACTGGCGAAGGCCAGAGATCCGTCCTTCATGGACTTGGCCACGTAGTCCGCCACCTCCATACCGGCCTTCTCGGCTTCCGCGGCAATGGTCAGCGGGTTTCGGTTCAGCTGCGGCGCAGACGGCAGCCAGCCCATGCGCTCGGCGCGTACGTTGTAGTCGATCAGACTGCCACCGAATTTGGACTTGTCTGCCAGCGGCGACAGGATTTCATCCACGCCCAGTTTCTCGTAGCGCCACTGACCGGAGTGAGCATAGAAGAAGGAGGTGGAGTTCATGTGGCGTGGCGGGCGCTGCCAGTCCAGACCAAAGGCCAGCGGCTGCCAGCCGGTCTGCGGGCGCAACTTCTCCTGACCCACGTAATGGGCCCAGCCACCGCCGCTCTGGCCGATACAGCCACACATAATCAGCATGTTGATCAGGCCGCGGTAGTTCATGTCCATGTGGTACCAGTGGTTCATACCGGCACCGACGATGACCATGGAGCGGCCCTTGGTCTTGTCAGCGTTGTCCGCGAACTCACGGGCGATGCGGATCACTTTCTCGGCCGGTACGCCGGTGATCTGCTCCTGCCAGGCAGGCGTGTACGGCTTCACTTCGTCATAGGACGTAGCGCCATCGTCGTCACCCAGGCCACGGCTGATGCCGTAGTTGGCAACCATCAGGTCGTACACAGTCACCACGCGACCTTCGGAACCATCGGCCAGCTGTACCTTGCGGGTACCCAGCTTGTGCTTGAGGATGTCCTTGAATTCCACGTGGTTGTAATGGTCGTGTTCGATACCGCCGAAATACGGGAAGGCGACATCGACGACTTCGTCGTGCTTTTCAACCATGGACAGCTGTAGGTTTACATCGGCGCCTTTGGCGGTCTGCTTCAGGTTCCACTTGCCTTTCTCGCCCCAGCGGTAGCCGATGGAGCCGTTCGGCGCAGTCAGTTCGCCAGTGCTTTCGTCAATGGCGATGGTTTTCCACTCGGGGTTGTTCTCTTCACCCAGGCCGTCGACCAGGTCACTGGCGCGCAGGAAGCGGCCCGGCACGAAACTGCCGTCGTCTTTCTGTTCCAGCATCACCAGGTAGGGCATGTCGGTGTAGCGGCGAACGTAGTCAGTGAAGTACTCGCTGGGCTTGTCGACATGGAACTCTTTGAGGATCACATGGCCCATGGCCATGCCCAGGGCGGCATCGGTACCCTGCTTCGGGTTCAGCCACTCGTCAGACAGCTTGGATACTTCCGCATAGTCCGGGGTAATGGCAACGGTCTTGGTGCCCTTGTAGCGCACTTCGGTGAAGAAGTGGGCATCCGGGGTACGGGTCTGGGGTACGTTGGAGCCCCAGGCAATGATGTAGCCGGAGTTGTACCAGTCAGCGGATTCCGGCACGTCGGTCTGCTCACCCCAGGTTTGCGGAGAGGCGGGCGGCAGGTCGCAGTACCAGTCGTAGAAGCTCATGCACACGCCACCGATCATGGACAGGTAACGGCTGCCCGCGGCGTAGGACACCATCGACATGGCGGGAATCGGAGAGAAACCGATGATGCGGTCCGGACCTACTTTCTTGGCGGTGTAGACGTTGGCGGCACCGATCAGCTCGTTGACTTCGTCCCAACTGGAACGGACGAAACCGCCCATGCCCCGGCGGGGCTTGTATTCGGCGGTTTTCTTCGGGTCTTCGACAATCGAGGCCCAGGCCTCGACCGGATCGCTGTGCTGAGCCTTGGCCTGACGCCAGAGCTTCAGCAGGTGCTTGCGCATCAGCGGGTACTTGAGCCGGTTGGCGCTGTACATGTACCAGGAGTAGCTGGCGCCCCGGGGGCAACCGCGGGGCTCGTGGTTGGGCAGATCCGGGCGGGTGCGGGGGTAATCGGTCTGCTGGGTTTCCCAGGTGACCAAGCCATTCTTGACGTAGATTTTCCAGCTGCAGGAGCCGGTGCAGTTGACGCCGTGGGTGGAGCGCACGATCTTGTCGTGCTGCCAGCGCTGACGGTAGCCGTCTTCCCAGTCCCGGCTCACGTCGTGGGTTTCGCCGTGGTCGTTGGCGAAGGGTTCGCGCTTCTTCCTGAAGTAGTTCAGTTTGTCGATCAAATGACTCATGGTCTCTCTCTCCATCAACCCGTTTGCCGGATCGTTGTTCCGAATGGAGACCATTGTGTGGGATCAAACCCCTGAAATCTGCGTGGTTACTACCACATAACCCGGGTGTACCACCCTGTGGGTAGGCGACCTATAACCCGGGTTGGAGAAGCATCTTTCGCTCCTCTCTGCGGGCATGTCGGGAGAAAAGCAGCAGGCTGACACTCAGCAACAGGAAGAGAATCATGAATACGGCCGTACGCACGCCCAGCCACAGGTTCAAGCCACCAAACGCAACTGGCAGGACAAACGCAACGGCACAGGCGCTGACCAGCAATACACCGGCAAACAGGGACGCTTCCTGTCGGTTGGCCAGAATCACCATACGCTGAAGGGATCCCATGGCGGTACCCATGGCCACCCCCAGAATCACGACCAACGTGCTTTCAAGGACAACAGGCAGAGCGAACTCCACAACCAGCTCCTCTTCCACGCCGGTAATGAACAAAGTCATGGGGGGATAAGACAGCACCACGAGTGCCATCAGACAACCCGCCAGTGCCCGCGTCGCAACCCGGGCGGAACCGAAATGATCGGACAAGCCTCCGCCGGCCACCTGAGCTACCGCACCGGGAATGACAAACCATTGCGCCAGGCGGGCCCCGGAATCCAGCGTAAGACCATACTGGCCTGAGAGGAAATCCGGAAGCCACAACGCCAGCGCAAAGAAACTGCCGGCAACCACACCGAAATACAAACACAGGGGTAGATTCCGACCCTGCCGGATCACCCCGAGAATTTCTCTGGCTGATCGTTCACGGCTTTCGTCTTCTTCACCCGTGGCGTCGGTCAGCATAATCAACAGCGCGATCACCAGAAGCAGGGTAATGAGGTAGGCCAGAGGTACGCCCTGCCAGGAGAACGCCTCATGGAACAGCGGCACCAGATAATAGTTGAAACCCGCTCCGGTTACCCCGGAGCCAAAAACCCCGAGCACGAGACCCAGCCGCCTGGGCTGGCAATGGCTGACCACAAACTGCAGACCGGCGCCGTAGAAGCCGCCCGCCAGCCCCAGTCCGGCGGCGGCAATAAGGTAGCCAATGTAGGTGTTTGTCAGCAGCAGTATCCCCATGCACACAGCAAGACCGCACAGACACAACAGCATGACTTCACGGGCACCATATCGCTGCGCCGCAAGCCCGGCCGGAATCGCAAGTATGGCGCTGACCGCCATGGGCATGGCCAGAAGAACCCCAAACTGCAAACTGCTCAGACCCAGGTCGGCTCGGAGATGCACGCCGGCAACCGCAAACAGTGTCCAGCAACCGGCAGCCACCACAAAGCCGGTCAGCGCCAACGGCAACACTACTGCCAGAGATGCTAACCTCTCTTCATCCCGTTCCGATTGCATTACACGCTCCCTGAATCCCATTCTTTAGTCTCGACTTTTGCCTGAACACGGGTCAAAGGCTATGATGGGTTATAAACCATTGGGGTAATTGACTATCCTCAAGGAGGTATCACGACGGCGCGTTTTCCACGATAATTTTGCTGCCTGTCACTATCCACATCCCTCGAGCCTTGAAGCTATCCATGACCTCCAGAAGCCCGCTAGTAAATCGACTGGCTGTTGTTATCGGCGCCATCGTGCTGACGGCCATTGTCAGCATGGCCACCACTCTGGCTGTGTCCAACAGCATTGAGGGCAATGCCACTGCTATCAACCTTGCCGGTTCACTGCGTATGGGAGCATTCCAACTGGCGGCAAGATCGGCCTCTGAAGATCCCGTAGAAAACACTGACACCCTTGATCAACGCATTGAGGAGTACGAGGACAGGCTCAGGGATCCCGCCATCATCCGTTCCATTCCCCGCACCGATGATCATCCCCTCGTCGAACAATATAAAACCGTGGAATACGGCTGGGCCAATCAGCTCAGGCCGTCACTGGAGAGCCACCAGACTGGCGCCCCTCTATCCGCCGAAATGATCACGACAGTGGAGAGCTACACGGTAGAAGTGGATCGCTTGGTCTCCATGCTGGAACAACGCACCGAGGCCAGAATCGACCTGCTGCACCTTATCCAGATCATCAGCATGGTGTTCTCGGTATTGATTGTTCTCGCCCTGTTTCTGGACCTCAAAAACCGCATTCTCCGGCCGCTGCGGAAACTGGTGGGCATTGCCACCGCCGTGGGCGAACAGGATTTCAGCCACAAAGCCGATCTCAAAGGCTCCGATGAGCTGGCACAACTGGGCCAGGCCTTTGACCAGATGACCAGTGAACTGGCGCTGACCTACTACGAGCTTGAAAGCCGGGCCAGGCAGAAAACCGAGGAACTTGAAATCAGCCATGCGGCTCTGCAAGTAATGCACTCCGCCAGCCGAGGGCTGTTCGCCAATCATGATCTGTGCAGTGGCGCCATCCCGATGCTGCAGGATCTGGAGCAGTTGCTGGGCATCGGTCCCATCCGCCTGTTCCTGCATGACAAGGAATCGGCAGAACCGGTGGAGGCCATTACCACTGCCACACCCAAACGCCCCTTCTATTGCCGGGATCACCATTGCAATGCCTGTCTGGTAACCCCCGAGGTCTATGATGAGATGCCGCTGGAAAATAATGATGGCCGGCGGCTGTTGCTGCCAATCCGAACTCCCGGGCAGTTGCTGGGCACACTGGAGGTCTGGTATCCGGCTGAAAAAGGATTACCGGAGACCTCGCGCCGCCTGCTGGAGACCCTGACCGACCAGTTGGCAACTGCCATTTTCCTGGAAAAACAGATCACCGAAGAACAACAGCTGACGCTGGCAGAAGAACGCACGGTGATTGCCCGGGAGCTACACGATTCCCTGGCACAATCGCTCTCGTACCTGAAAATGCAGGTGACCCGTCTGCGCCGGCTGAACATTGATGGCGAGCAGAAGCCCATCCACGATGACATCCTGGATGAACTGAGCACTGGCCTGAACAGCGCCTACCGCCAGCTGCGGGAACTACTGGCCACCTTCCGGCTGAAACTGGATACGCCTGATCTGGCGACTGCCCTGCGTAAAACCATCGACGAATTCTCAGAGCGCCTCGGTAAACCGGTAGCGTTTGAATACAACCTGCCGCCCCAGACGCTGTCGCCCAATGAGGAAATCCACACCCTGCAGATCATTCGTGAAGGGCTGGCCAATGCCGTCAAACACGCCGATGCCACTGACATAGCTGTAAAAGTAGTGTTCGATTCACCACAAGTGCGGGCCAGCATACAGGACAATGGCAGGGGATTACCGGGTGGCGACCAGCCCGTGAACCACTATGGCCTGATTATCATGCAGGACCGTGCCCGCACACTCGGCGGCAAGGTCAATGTGCGAAACAGGGATGAAGGCGGCGTGGAAGTCGCGCTAACATTCGTACCCAAGAGCCGCAACCTGATTCCAACGGAAACTACGCCGGCCTGAGCCGAGCGCAGGACAAAAGAGAGAAACAATGTCTGAGACACCCGCAAGCATTCTGTTGATCGACGACCACCCGCTGCTGCGCCAGGGCATCAAACAGCTGATCGGCATGGAAGACGACATGGAAGTGATCGGCGAAGCCAGCAATGCCGCCGATGGCATCCGTCTGGCCACCGAGCTGGAGCCGGACCTGATCCTGATGGACCTGAACATGCCGGAAATGGACGGCATCGAAGCCCTGAGAAAGCTCAGGGAACAGAATGTCAGCTCGCGCATCGTTATGTTTACTGTCTCAGACCAGGAAGACGATGTGGTCGCGGCATTGCGGGCGGGCGCCGACGGTTACCTGCTCAAGGACATGGAGCCCGAGGACATGATCGCCCAGTTGCACCAGGCGGCGGTGGGCAAGATGGTGATCAGTGACCGCCTCACGACCCTGCTGGCTGAAGCCCTGCGTTCCAACAAACCGCAGCAGACCAGCCGTCCCGACTTCGACAGCCTGACGCCGCGGGAGAAAGATATTCTCCGGCTGATTGCCGAAGGCCTGTCCAACAAGATGATCGGGCGTAAACTCGACATCAGTGACGGCACTGTCAAGGTCCACGTCAAGCACCTGCTGAAAAAGCTGAACCTGCGCTCGCGGGTGGAAGTCGCCGTCTGGGCGGTCGAGGAAGGCTTGCACAAGGGCTGACTGTTCATTCCCCTGAGTTATATCAAATCCGTTTATTGCGGTTTGAGGTAGGCTCTCCCTGTCTGTTTCATGATTTCAGGAGAGCCTGCCATGCTGCCTACCCTGCCCAGTTTCGGCAAATTGCCCACACCACCCGGGTTCGCGCAGCTGCAACGCCTGAGCAATCAACTCCAGCACAATCCCCTTGCGGGCCAGACCCTAGCCGTGATCCGGGAGTATGCCCCGTCACCGGTGCCACTCCTGAACGGCATTGATCAGCGAATGCCCGTCGCCCTGAAACAACTGGCAGCGGAAGCGCCCCTCAACCGGCTTTTCTCGGACGCCATTGCAGAAGGTGAATTCGACGATTTCGAGGGCCGTCGAATCCGCCTCGAAATCAATGGCGGCCAGCCAGGCATTACCCTCGGTTATTGGGCCGGGCGCCTGCGGGTGCTGAACGGTCCTGGTGAAGCCACTATCCGGGGGTCCGTTGGTGCATTCCGTACATTGGCGGAACGAAAGCAAGACCCCGATCAGTTGTTCTTCCAGCGCCGGCTGGTTATCGAGGGGGATACTGAACTGGGGCTGGCCCTGAAAAACCTGCTCGACAGCCTGGACTGGCATCTGCGGCTCAGGGATTTTCTGAAACCCTGGTAAGCGCCCATTCCGGGAACGTTCTCCAACGGTTAATCCAGGCAGGGATCAGGGGCGCTTCAATGGGCGGAGACATGGCAAATCCCTGAGCGCATTCGCACCCGAGGCTCAGCAGAATCTCACCTTGCCTGACACTTTCCACGCCCTCCGCAACCACCTGCTTCCCGAAAACCCGCGACAGACCGATCACCCCCTGAAGAATTGACAGGTTTTCACTGTCATCCTCAATGCCGGATACAAACTCCCGATCGATTTTCAGAGTATCGACAGGAAGGCGCTTGAGATAAGACAACGATGAGTAGCCAGTACCAAAGTCATCCAGGGAGAAGGTCACCCCAAGCTCACGGCAATCCGCAATGGTCTGTACGGCTTTGTCCAAATCCCCAAGTGCAGCGGTTTCCAGGATTTCCAGATCTAGCCTGACAGGGTCAACCCCCGGAAAGCCAGACAGGATTTTTTGCAGGTGCCCGGCAAAGTGATCAGACTGAAGATGGTTAGCGGCGATGTTAACGCTGACATTGACCCTGACACCCTCTTGCTCCCAGCGCTGTATCTGCAGCAGCGAGTTTCTCAACACCCATTCACCAACCTGAATATTCAGCGTGTGATGCTCAATCGCCGGCAGGAAGTAACTCGGAGGGAGCAGCCCTTCCCGGGGATGTTGCCACCGGATCAGCGCTTCAACGCCCAAAACCTCTCCAGTCCGGAGATTAACCTTGGGTTGAAAATAAAGCCGGAACTCATCCTGGTTGAGCCCCCTGCGGATGTCCTCCAGTAACAACTGACGGGCTCGATACTGGCTCCGCTCGCCGGCATCAAGATACAGCCAGCCACTGCGCATCTCGTGTTTTGCCCGATACAGGGTATTATCCGCCTGCCTCAGCAAGCTGTCTGCGTCCTCAACGGCGCCATCCGGAAACAGGACAACACCAGCCGTAAACCCCGCAGAAACCTCAACACCGTCGAGTTCAAAAGGCTGACTGGCCGTCAAACGCAGAGCTTCCAGCCGCGACTCGGCTTGGCTGGCATCCGGCAGCAACAATGCAAACTCATCACCACCTGTTCGCGCCAGGCAGGCATCCGCCGGGATCGCATCCAGCCACCGCCGGGACAGCAAGCCGAGCATTCGGTCTGCCGCATCTTCTCCCAGACAGTCGTTGAGATCCTTGAAATTATCAAGATCAATAGACACCAGGGCTGCCGAGTTCTCAGCTCTCACTTCATCTGCAAGGTATTCACGAACTCGTCGGACGATGCCGTTTCGGTTCCAGAGGCCGGTCAAGGCATCGGTATAAGCGAGCGTTTCCAGATGGTGCTGATATTCTCGGGCTTGTTCTTCCAGGGCCTGATTCAGCCTTTCATGCTGTATTCGGGACAGCTCGTCTTCGGCCCTCAAGCGGGCCATTTTCTCCCGCATTAACTGAATCGTGCTTGATGAAAGCTTTCCGTAAATTTCCAGCAGCGCGTTGACCAGCACCGAGGCGGAACCGCTCAGCTCTGCATCGACCCGGTTTTTTGCCTCACTGACTTCCAGGCCTTGCTGAACCAACTCAACCGTCAGAGCCATTCGGCGATCTGATTCGAGGATATGGAAGGCTAACCAGCGTGTGAGGAAGTCAAACAGTCTGGTTAACACCTCTTCCTGAGGTTCGCGGCTGTTGCGCAGCTCCTCAACCTGCGCAAAAAACATCTGGTGTGACTCGCGGTGGCTTTTCGCCATCGCTGCTTCACTGAGGGTTTTGTTCCAGATCGCTTCCTCGTATTCAAAATGAAACGCCGCGTAGGTGAGCAACTCATCAAGAATCTGATCGGGCGTTAACTCGGAGGTATCCGATGCAAAGTGCCACGCCAGTCGATTCAGGATATTGACCAGCACCTTGTGCTGTTGATCAATATCATCAATGCCGGTCTCGAAATTCCGGTTCCAGGGGAAGATTTCGAAGGCATTCGGCACATTATTGGTCACAGAAGGACTCCCAAAACGGCAACCACCGTCTTGAGCATAGTTCAACTGCCAATAAATGTAGTTGTTTTAAATCAGAGAGCGGGCTGCCTCAGAGCTGGTCGCTCAACGCAAAATCCCGCAACGCCACCGCATTATTATGGTCGGTATCTTTGGCGGCAAATACCAGCGTGACGCGTTTGTGCTCTTTGAGGATCTGCCGGAACAAATCCAGGTCCTCTGCGGCCCCATCAGACTTGAGCTCTTTGAAGTAGCGGTCTCGAAACCCGGGCCATCTGTCCGGGTCATGGCCGAACCACTTCCGCAATTCTGTAGATGGCGCAAGCCCTTTCAGCCAATGGGCAATGTCTGCGTCTTCTTTGGCAACGCCCCTGGGCCAGATGCGATCCACCAGAATACGCGGGCCATCTGAGCGGGCAGCGTGGTCGTAGGCTCGTTTCAGGCGGATGTCCATAGAAACCTCCCAACCGGCTAATGGTGTCCTTGAGCCTAGCCTTCACCCCCTATGAATTCAAAACCCGCCATGACATAACGCATTTACCGCATCTCAAAAAACTCCCGATGCATCCGCCGGGCAGGCAGGCCCCATCTGCGGAATTCGTTGAACAGGGTCCGGGCCATGCCCAACGGGCCGCAGAACCACAGGCTGGCGCCTTGCCAATCCGGCACCGCATCGCGAATTTCCTCCGGTGTCAGTCGGCCTTCGGTACGACTGCATCGAATAACCAGGTTAACGCCCGCTGCTTCGGCATCCGCCCGCAGCTTTGTCAGAGCCTCCTCGCTGACATCGGCAGTGGGGTGGAACAGGTAGATAGTACGATTATCCGGTTTGCTGGCCAGGCGCCCCATCCGGGCAATAAACGGAGTAATGCCGATGCCCGCGCCTACCCAGATCTGAGTGCGGCAATCATCTTCAAAATCAAAACCGCCATAGGGCCCCTCCAGTGTAACCGGCATGCCCTCGCAGATCCGGTGGCTGGCCCGGCGGGTATGGTCCCCCAGTTCCTTGACCACGAATTTCAGACACCGGGTTTCCGGGTTCCAGTCTGAAGCAATGGTATAAGGGTGAGGGCC
>Ga0075441_10000345_pt1 | contig 23883 bp, 17 predicted proteins | sample CoawatmetaG00DNA_FD_71582 | JGI IMG/M metagenome (GOLD analysis project Ga0075441, IMG submission 71582) | Marine microbial communities from the West Antarctic Peninsula - Coastal water metaG002-DNA | ecosystem: Environmental > Aquatic > Marine > Coastal | place: Atlantic Ocean: West Antarctic...
AAATGTTTTTCAAGAAAATTTATTACCAGATAATGAAATAAATAATTATTTAAATAGAATAAAAACAAAGAATAGTATTAATGAAAAAATAATTTTAACAACAAAAACTCCAAAATTTAACAAAATAATACAATTCTATCAAGATAATATATTGCCTAATTATGTACCACATTCCAATAAAATTTATAACTTGTACAAAGAAGAAATAGATAAGAAATATATTAAACTTTGGAATAAAAGAGTTCAAAATTATGACGAAATAATTACCTCTTACAAAGAAAAAAGCACTCTAATTTTACAAACACAATTAATTGATATTTTTCCAGAAACAAGCTTAAACTTCGAAAAAAGTATTAATTTTGACTTCTTAAAATTTATAACTAAACAGAATTTACCAAAAATAAATTCACTAATAAGTCTATTTGAAGAAAGTAAAAATTTAAAGCCGATTCTTTATTTTCCATTAATTAAAAAATACCGTCGAAGTGATATTAGCAAGAATAAAAATTATTTTGAAAAACAAGATTTTTATCGAACTAAATATGAAAAAAAAGATTCTTATACCGCTACTTTAATTCCTGAATATGGCTCATGGGTTAGATTTAGTTTTCAAAGAGATAAAAAAGTAGATATCTATAAATATCCAATAACTGACAGATTTGAAGATGATATTATTATTCAAATCGATAAAATAACAAAAAAACCCATTGTACATTTATTAAGAGAAATGGGATTAACCGATGTTGAAATTTCTCAAAGTTTACAACATGCTGAGTTTTTTTATTTCAACTTACCATTTCTAACAACTTCAATTAACCAAAAAGCTTCTTTAGTCAGATTTAATATTAAAAATTTTTATAAAAATATCTCAGAATTTGCAAGACTTTTTGATTCTCGATATTATCGTCTTGGAAAAATTGGACGTTATAAACTTAACAATCGTCTTAATTTAAAAATTGTTGAACAAATAGACACAATTACATACGAAGATATTTTTGCAATCATAGATTATTTGATTACTTTGTCTATTTCAAAAACTCCAGGTGATGATATAGATCACTTAAAAAACCGTAGAGTTCGTTCCGTTGGTGAACTTATGCAACAATTATTCAGAATTGGATTCCAAAGATTATCTAGAAAAATACTTAGTCAAGTATATAAATCGGAATCTCCTCTAATTTTAAGTTCAAATATTATCTCTGCCACTGTCAAAGAATTTTTTGGATCAAGCCAATTATCCCAATATATGGATCAAACTAATCCATTATCGGCATTAACACACAAACGACGTATTAGTGGGCTAGGACCTGGAGGCTTTGACCGTGATCGAATTAGTTTTACCGTAAGAGATATTCACCCAAGTCATTATGGTCGAATTTGTCCAATTGAAACTCCTGAAGGACAAAATGTTGGCTTAATTGCATCTTTAACTACATGTGCTCGTGTTAATAAATCAGGTTTTCTTCAAACACCTTTCTGGCGTGTTATTAACGGAAAAGTTATTAAAACTGGAAATCCTATTTATTTAACAGCTGATATCGAAGATTTTTATAAAATAGCACCAGCTGATATTGCAACAAATGATATAAATTATTTGAGTAAAAGTTCTATTCCTGTTCGTTATAAACAAGACTTTATTAATGTTACTCCATCAGAAGTCGATTTTATAGCGATTTCAACTGTACAAGTAGTATCTGCTGCGGCTTCTTTAATACCTTTCTTCGAGCACGATGATGCTAATCGCGCACTAATGGGTTCTAACATGCAACGACAATCAGTTCCTTTATTATTGTCACAAAAACCAATTGTTGGTACCGGTTTAGAAAATCAAATTGCAATTGATTCAGGAATGTCTGTAAACGCAATAAAATCTGGTATTGTTGAATACGTTAGTTCTAAAAAAATTATCATTTTAGAAAAATCAGGAAAAAAATTAGAATATAGATTACAAAAATATCAGCGGTCAAACCAGGAAACTTGTATTAATCAACGGCCAATTGTTTGGAAAGGAGAAAGTATTAGTTCAGGTCAAATGATTGGTGATGGTCCTAGTATAAATGATGGAGAATTAGCTTTAGGACAAAATGTGTTAGTGGCTTATATGCCTTGGCATGGATATAATTTTGAAGATGCTATTTTAATTAATGAACGATTAGTCTATGAAGATGTTTTTACATCAATTCATATAGAAAGATATGAAATTGAAATTAGTTTAACGAATGAAGGTCGTGAACAAACAACAAAACATATTCCTAATTTAAGTCCAAACGAAGTTCAAAATTTAAGCGAAGATGGTATTATTCTGATTGGTACTTTTGTTAAACCAGGAGATATTTTAGTTGGTAAAGTAACACCTAAAGATGATTCTGAACAATTACCTGAAGCTAAACTACTGAGAGCTATTTTCGGTGCAAAAGCAAAAGGGGTAAGAGATAGTTCTTTTAGAATGCCTAGTGGAGAGTATGGAAGAGTAATTAGAACAATTATTTTCCGTCGTAAAAATAAATTAGCATACGAATTTGAGAAGATACAAATTTTTATTGCTCAGATCCGCAAAATTCAAGTTGGAGATAAAATCGCAGGTAGACACGGAAATAAAGGAATTATTTCGCGAATCTTACCAAGACAAGATATGCCTTTTTTACCGGATGGAACACCTATTGATATAATTTTAAACCCATTAGGCGTACCCTCAAGAATGAATGTAGGACAATTATACGAATGTCTTTTGGGATTAGCAGGTCACAAACTAAACCGTCGATTTAAAATCTTACCTTTTGACGAAATGTATGGACAAGAAGTTTCTCGAATTTTAATAAATAAGAAATTACGCCAAGCTTCACTTAAAAATAATGCAGCATGGTTATTTAATCCTTATGCTCCAGGAAAAATGGTTCTTATAGATGGACGGACAGGTAAAGAATTTGAAAATCCCATTACAGTTGGAAATGCTTATATGTTGAAATTAATTCATTTAGTTGATGATAAAATGCATGCTAGGGCAACAGGTCCTTATTCTTTAGTTACTCAACAACCTTTAGGTGGTAAAGCACAACATGGGGGACAAAGATTTGGAGAAATGGAAGTTTGGGCATTAGAAGGTTTTGGTGCTGCATATACATTGAAAGAACTTTTAACAATAAAATCAGACGATATGCAAGGAAGAAATGATACACTGAATGCTATCGTAAAAGGACAACCTATACCTACATCAGGTATACCTGAATCTTTTAAGGTTTTATTGCAAGAATTACGGTCAATTGGTTTAGATATTAGTACATATAAATTAGCGAAATTTGGTGCTACAAAAATATGTGAGATTGAAGTAAATTTAATGGAAAACTACGATCCAATTTTTAAAACATTCCCACCTACATCGAACATAAATAAGATTTTATTTTAATAATTTCAATTTAACAGTATCTAATGATTACATCTGAAAAAGAGTTTGACTATATAAAAATTAAGTTAGCTTCTCCTACTCGCATTAAAAAATGGGGACAAAGAATTTTACCTAATGGACAAATTATTGGTGAAGTCCAAAAATCAGAAACGATTAATTATCGAACATTTAAACCTGAAATGGATGGTTTATTTTGTGAAAGAATTTTCGGGCCAAATAAAAATTTAGAATGTGCTTGCGGTAAGTATAAACGTGTACGTTATGAGGGGTTAATTTGCGACCGTTGTGGTGTCGAGTTAACCGAATCTAGAGTAAGACGTCATAGAATGGGTCATATAAATCTAATTTATCCAGTTACTCATATCTGGTATATAAATAGTCGACCTAATTACATGGCTCTATTATTAGAAGTAGAGCAATCCGAAAAAAAACTTGATACGGGTATTGCGATTGACACAAAACCACTTAAATCAAGTCAAGTGAATGCTATGGATGAACGAATCCAAAGAATAAAATTAGCGTCTCTTGCATATTTTATAGCAGACGACGAAATAAGTTTTTACGGTCTTCATTGGGATTTTCAGCTTTATCGACGTAGTCGACGTTTAGGGTTCACAGGATATCCAAGAAAACCTGAACCAAAACCAAACAAATTGGTTCCTTATCATAATACACCTAAATATTTAGTTCGAACTACGCCTAATTATTTAATTGGTAGTATTATTATTAAAAAAGAATTAGAAAAATTAAATCTCGGTTCTGAAATAACAGATACAAGAAGTTTTATCAATTACTGTAGTCGTATTTTATCTAAAGAAAGTCCTTTTTATTTAAGTTCTCAATGGTTTCGTAAGTGGGAACAACAAAGAATTTATAAATTACGAGATCAAGCAATTAAAAGAATTCGCATTTTAGAAAATCTATTAGCAACAGGTTCTAACCCGGCTTGGATGATTATTTCAATTTTACCAGTAATTCCTCCAGCATTAAGACCTATGATTCAGTTAGAGGGAGGTCGATTTGCTACTTCAGATTTAAATGAATTATATCGCCGTGTAATTACTAGAAATAATAGACTTTTAAGATTATTAGAAATTGACGCTCCTCAATTGATTATTAGAAATGAGAAAAGAATGTTACAAGAAGCTGTCGATACTTTAATAGATAATGGAAAAAGGGGGAAAATAGCTTTAAGTGCTAATAACCGACCATTGAAATCCTTATCTGATATTATTAAAGGAAAACATGGTAGGTTCCGACAAAATTTATTAGGTAAACGTGTAGATTATTCTGGTCGCTCTGTTATTGTTGTTGGCCCAAGTTTAAAAATGAATCAATGTGGTTTACCTTATGAAATGGCTATAGAATTATTTCAGCCATTTATCATTCGTGAATTGATAAACCAAGGTTTAGCAAGTAATATGAAAGTTGCAAAAAACTTAATTCAACAAAATGAGCCAATAATTGAACCTGTTTTGAAAGAAGTTTTAACAAATCATCCTATTTTTTTAAATCGAGCTCCAACTTTACATCGTTTAGGGATACAAGCTTTTGAACCCATATTAGTTCAAGGACGTGCTATTAAACTTCACCCATTAGTATGTTCTGCTTTTAATGCTGATTTTGATGGAGATCAAATGGCTGTTCATATACCTCTTTCAATTCAGGCTCAGACTGAATGTTATATGTTAATGTTAGCCCCATATAATTTTTTATCGCCTGCGAATGGTGAACCTATCGTTATGCCAAGTCAAGACATGGTTTTAGGTTGTTATTATTTAACATTAAATAATGTTTCGAATTTATTAGGATCTACTAATTATTTTGCAAGCTTAGAAGATGTCTTGCTAGCATATAATCAAGAATTAATTGAATTACACTCATCTATTTGGGTTAGATATAATAATCTGGTACCAGATTCAGGGAACTTGATCCAAAAAATTCAATTAAAAGATGAAAGTTATATTGAGTATTATAATGATCTACAGATTCGAAAATCTAAAGATGGAAATCCAATAGTACAATATTTAAAAACAACGACAGGTCGAGTTATTTTTAATAACACGGTTCAAACAACATTAAATATTCTCTAATTTTAGAGTTTATTTAATTAATAATTTTTTATAGATATAAAATCAAAACTTTATGAACAATTATATATATCAAAATAGTTTAGTTAGTAAAAAACAATTAAAAGAATTGTTGTCTTGGAGTTTTACAAAATATGGGTCTATTAAAGCTTGTTTATTAGCAGATAAATTAAAATACTTAGGTTTTAAGTATGCGACACAAGCCGGTATCTCAATTAGTATTGAAGATCTTAGAGTTCCTTACATTAAAAACTCTATGTTGAAAAATGCTAACCAAGAAATATTGAAAGCAGAAAAAATCTGTGCCAAAGGTAAAATTACTGATGTTGAACGGTTTCAAAAAATTATTGATACTTGGAATATTGCAAGTGAATCTTTAAAAGACGAATTAGTATCTTATTTTAAAAAATATGATCCGTTGAATTCTGTATATATTATGGCTTTTTCTGGGGCACGTGGAAACTTATCGCAAGTACGACAACTTGTGGGTATGCGAGGGTTAATGTCAGATCCGAACGGTGAAATTATGAATTTACCAATCAAAAAAAATTTCAGAGAAGGGCTGACAATAACTGATTATTTAATGTCTGGTTATGGTGCCAGAAAAGGAATTGTTGATACCGCTTTGAAAACGGCTAATTCAGGTTATTTAACCCGTCGTTTAATTGATGTGGCACAAGATATTATTATTCGTGAAAAAGATTGTTTAACAAGCCATTCGTTTTTATTTATTACCGACCAAACAAAAAAAGATACGAATATCGCTTTTTATGAAAAAATTTTAGGTCGTTTACTGAATAAACCTGTTTATGATTTGAAAACTAAAGAATTAATTGCAGAAATTAACACACAGATAACTCCAAATATTATTAGATTATTTAAAAGTCGAGATGTTGAAAATTTTTATATAAGATCACCCTTAACTTGTTGTTTATATAGATCAATTTGTCAAAAATGTTACGGGTGGGATTTATCAAATGAAAATTTAGTTGATATGGGAGAAGCTATTGGAATTATTGCTGGTCAATCAATTGGTGAGCCTGGTACTCAACTAACAATGCGAACTTTTCATACAGGTGGGATTTTTACCGGTGAGGCAAGTAAACAATTGATTAGTTCAATTAGTGGCACAATAGAATTCTCTAAAGTTTTAAAAACAGTGAAATTGCGTACAAATCGTGGTGAGAATGTACTACTAACAGAAAGTTCAGGATCATTAATTATAATTTCTAATACTAAAAATATAGAAAATATTCAACTTGAATTACCACGAAATACTATTTTATTTATTAATAACAATCAATTTATTGAAGAAAATACTATTATCGGACAATTAACTGGAAATACAAAACAAACAAAAACCGAAACTAAATACATTGTAAGTGAAGCTTCGGGTGAGATTTTTATACCAAAATTAAAAAATGAAATTAACTTAACTACCAGAAATAAACTTTTATGGATCCTGTCAGGTCAAGTCTATCAAGCTCCGATGAATTCGTTTTTAAATTTTTACTTGGATCATAAAATTAATAAAAATAGTTATGTTTTTCGAAGTAAGTTATTAAATATACAACCGGGTTATATTAAAATAATAGAGAGTGACGAAACTAAATTTCAACAAATCCTTGAAATTTCTAATATTTATGATTCACTAATAAATTCGAAAATACACAAACTATCAAATGCTGTTATTAATAAAAATCATCTTCTAGAAATAAATTCCGTTAAATATTTAGTAGATTTACAGATAAAAAATAATAAATTATATATTCCTTCTTTACCAATTAAGAATTTTGCGGATTTAATTACTAATAAATTTCTTACCTTGACTGGAGGCACAAGTTATTATAATTTGAAACTTTATAGGAAAAATCAATTATACTTAAACAAATTAGTTTGTTATCTTAAAAATATTCAAAAAAGTTATTCTCGTAGTTTAATCTGGTTAGCAGAAGAAACTTATGAATTAAATTGTAATACGAATCTCTTAATTGCTAAAAATGATACTTTTATTCAAGAGAATTCTCAATTAATACCAGATATTTTTTCAAAAACAGCCGGATTCCTTAATGTAAACAAAAAAAACAGCCTTATTCAAGATATCTCAATTAAATCAGGGTTGTTTTATGATATTGAAGAAATCCATCATTTAAATACTTTAGACCAACAAATATTTTATCCAGGCGAACTAATATTGAATAGTATTAAGATTACTCAACCTTCAATTTGTGAGGTAATTAAAAATAATTCATCTTATCAATTATTAGTTCGACCATTGTATATTTACGAAGTACCTATTTCAAAATCTTTAACTACAAATTTTGTAGAAAATCAAAAAAAGGATTCTGTATTTAACACAACTAACCGCTATAGGTATTCGTATAACTCAGGTGAATTAATTAAAGGTGAAAAAAATTTACAACTTATAAATCAATGTGTTGATTTAAATATCAAAAATTCAAGTGAAAAAAAAGAAAATCTTCAAATCGAAATTATTAATGATCGAATAAATAATTGTTTAAATTTTCATGTATCTGAAAAAATATTTTTAAATCATTACATACCTGCACATTTAAAATACACAAACATCCAACCCTGTCTAATAATCGAAAATAATCAATATGTAGATTCGTACACAACTTTAGGTTATTTAGAAGCAATTACTGATCAAGCATTAGAATTAGTAAAACTTAAATTAAAACGAAAACAAAACAAACAAATTTTTTTAATTTCGAATAATGATTGTATAACTGTTGATAAAAAAAGAGCAAAAAATAAAACAATTAATGATTTATTGGTAGAGAATATAAATATAACTCAAACAGGTAAAGTTTTAATTGACAATAACAAAATTTTAACTGTCCAAAAAGGTCGCCCATATTTTTTCCCAAACTGTAAAAATGATGACTTTGTTGATGAAACTAATTTAAAATATCGGTTTATTTCATCAAGCACTCCAACCTTAAAACGTAAGTTTGATAATGTTCATATTAATTATTATGATATAACAACAAGATTACCTCAATATAAAGTTTCTCAAAATGATTATGAAAAGATTGAGTTTTCAAGAATTTTCATGAAAAAAAGAGGAAAGTCTTACACATCAGGAGTTCCTATATTCGTTCGGGAATTTTTAATAAATAAAATTACTGATTCTAAGAGTAAACTTGCAAACTTAGATTACAAACCCTGGTTCGGGTATTTAGACTATAAGGATAAAATTCATAAAACTAAACGCCAATATCTGTTACCCTATTTAGATAGAGTTAGATTAGATAATGTTTTTATAATGTTTATGAAAAGTTCAGAATTAATTACAAACAAATCAAAAAAGATAAATAAGTCGAATTGTGAATTTGCTTCTGTATCATTACTAGAACATCCTTTCAGAACTATAGGAATTCATTCAATAACAGAAGATTATTTAGATCAGGAAAATAATAGTGTTTATGGCAAGAATGGGGAATTCGTAGAGAAAGGCCAAATTATTGGACTAGTCAACTTTGAAAAAGAAATAACCGGTGATATTGTTCAGGGTTTGCCAAGAATCGAAGAGTTATTAGAAGCTCGAAAAAAGAAACGACTAAGTAAACATATTTCGAAAAGTAATAAAAAAGGCTTATTAATAAGAAAAACCAGTATTGATCCCAATTTTGAATTTAGAAAATTAGGTAGTCAAATTAAAGAAAATGAAAAAATAAACCCACATAATTTAATAAAAATCTATTTTAATTATTATGCAAAAGTAAAATATTTTAGTTCATCAAACAACAGTAAAGTTAAATTATGTAGGTTAACGAATAATTACGAAGCTAGTTATAGAAGTTTTAAAAAAGTTCAATTATTAATTTTAAATTCTGTTCAATCTGTTTATTGTTCTCAAGGTGTTACAATCGCAGATAAACATTTAGAAGTAATTATTAAACAAATGACTACAAAAGTTTTAATTACTCATGAAGGCGATACGCCTCTATTACCTCGTGAAGTTATCGACTTATATCATATTAAATATATTAATCAAATTGTTAAAGCACAGGGTAAAAGATTGGCTTATTATGTTCCATTACTTTTAGGAATAACAAAGGCTGCTTTAAACAACCCTAGTTTTATTTCTGCGGCAAGTTTCCAGGAAACAACAAAAGTATTAACAAAAGCCGCTATTGAAGGACGTCTTGATTGGTTAAGAGGATTAAAAGAAAATATTATTATAGGACATTTAATTCCAGCAGGAACAGGTTCAAAAACTTATATTAATAGTTTTAAAAACAATTCTCCGACTAATTTTAAAGGAATCATGCCTTTAGAAGATTCTAAAAAAATTAACATAAAAAATTAAAAAAGCTAGACTATTTTCTTTAAAATTTGTAATCTTAGTAATATTATAATTGTTCATTAAAATAAGGAGTTTAAAATATTATGGCTGATATAAGTTTAGCCCAATTACTTGATGCTGGCGTTCATTTCGGACATAAGGCTTATCGTTGGAATCCAAAAATGTTTCCTTATATTTATACGGAACGAAATAATATTCATATTTTAGATCTAATTCAATCTGCTCAATTGTTAAAAGAAGCAAATTTTTATGCTGAATCTGCAGCAGAACAAAAACAAACATTTTTATTCGTTGGAACTAAACGTCAAGCAAGTGCTTTAATAGCACAGGAAGCTAAACGCTGTAATTCTTATTATGTAAACCATCGCTGGTTAGGTGGTATGCTTACAAATTGGGTTACATTAGAGAGTAGAATTAAACGTTTAAAAGATTTGGAACAACAAGAAGCTAATAATGAATTTAATTTAATACCTAAAAAAGAAGCATCTTCGCTTATAACTGAATTAGAAAAATTACGTCGCCATTTAAATGGGGTCAAAAATATGGATAGAATACCTGATATAGCTATTATTATTGATCAAAAACGTGAAATGACAGCTATTCGTGAATGTCGAAAATTAGGGATTCCTATTATTTCGATTTTAGATACTAATTGTGATCCTGATCTAATTGATATTCCTATTCCAGGAAATGATGACGCTGTTCGATCTATTAAGTTAATATTACAATCATTAACAGATAGTATCAATTTAGGTAAATCAAAAATAAATTAACTGTTCTCAACTCACTTTGGAATAATAAAATAATTAAAGTTTTGAATAAACGATAATTCTGAAGAATAAAACGTTTATTAACTTTACAACTAATTTATTATTAAAAAACGTTGTGGTCAAATTAAAGTTTCAAATTTTAGAAACTTTAATTTTACTAAGTTAATTAAAATTGATTTTATCACCAAATTTTCTTTGGTAATAAAAGAATCTCTTAAATTAGACTTAATTAAAAAATAATTATTGCGTTATTCGATAATATTTGCTAGAATATAATTGAAATAGTGTTTTTCTAAATGCTGGTGTAGCTCAGTTGGTAGAGCAACTGATTTGTAATCAGTCGGTCGGAGGTTCAAGTCCCTCCACCAGCTTTAATGTAGTAATAGTAAACTAACGTAATAGATAATAGAATAAACATTATTATTTAGTGTTTTCAAAGGAATATAAAAAATATTTAGTTATCTATGTGAAAATTAACGAGGGACGAAAAGAATATAAATATATTTATGCAAAAAATAACATATATTTAAAAACTCACTTTTTTAGGCCCAGTAGGAATCGAACCTACATTGGAAACTTAGAAGGTTTCTGTCCTAATCCGTTAGACGATAGGCCCTAATTGAATGGTTGGTGTAAATAAAAATAAATGGGTAATACAGGATTTGAACCTGTGACCTTCTGCTTGTAAGGCAGACACTCTACCGCTGAGTTAATTACCCATAAACTAAACTCTACATCTAATTTATAACTGAAAGTTTGGAGTACGTCAATATTAGAATTAAAATAAATATTTTAATTCTAATATTGTCTTTTTTTTTCTGATTTGGTATGATATATTATTCGTTAATAGGGTCGGTGCCCGAGTGGTTAAAGGGGGCGGATTGTAAATCCGCTACGTTTCGTTACGTTGGTTCAAATCCAACTCGGCCCATTTATTTAATTAAGTTTTTATTTAATCATTTCTTATTTTACCAAGAAGGGTTTCAATATCTTCGTTTTCACAAGAATGCCTCTTTAATAATTCAATCTCTTCACTTTTATATTTTATACCTGTCATTGCTGCATTCGTTGCTCCTGGACTAACCATTGGATAACAATTCTCATTTTCGACAACAAGACAATCAAATAAAATAGGAGCAGGATAATTTTTGTAAGTTTCTAATGCTTCTGTCAACTCACTATTATTTTCAGCGTTAATACCTTTAATTCCGTAAGAATTTGCTAAAGCTACAAAATTGGGTTGCCCTTGGGCCATATTCGAATGAGAATATCGATTATCATAAAATGATTCTTGCCATTGTCTAACCATTCCTTGCCAGTGGTTATTTATAATTATAATCCTAATAGGTAAATTCCAATGAGCAATTGTTCCAAGTTCTTGTAAACACATTTGGAAACTTGAATCACCAGTAATACATATAACAGGCTCATCCGGAAATGCTATTTGTGCACCAATCGCTGCAGGTAAACCGTAGCCCATAGTACCTAATCCAGCACTTGAAGACCATCTACGTGGACCATTTTTGATAAATTGAGCTGACCACATTTGATGTTGCCCAACATCTGTTGTAAAAATTGCATTCGGGTATTTTCTACCAAGACTACTAATAACTTGTTGTGGAGACAATTTATCAATTACTTTAGGAACAATTAAAGGATAAGTTTTTCGCCATTCAGTAATTAATTCAAGCCAATTTAAACGTTTCGGAGGTAAAATATACTTTTCCGAATCCCATTTATGAGCCATTAAAATCTCCTGAAAGACTTTTTTTACATCTCCAATAAGAGAAATATCGACGATTTTATTTTTACCAATTTCTGCAGGATCTATGTCAATATGGATAATTTTTGATAAGCAAGCAAAAGAGTCTAATTTACCAGTTACCCGGTCGTCAAATCTTGCACCTACAGCAATTAATAAATCACATTCACTTACAGCAAAATTAGCATAAGCTGTTCCATGCATGCCTAGCATTCCTAATGATAAACTTTGTTTCTCATTGTAAGCTCCTTTTCCCATCAACGTAGTTGTTACTGGGATTAAAAATATTTGAGATAATTCAAATAATTCTTTATAAGCATGAGATAATAAAACTCCTCCACCGACGTATAAAATAGGTCTATCAGCTTTTCTAATAGAATTTATAGTATCTAATATACTTTGTTTATCTATTTTATATTGAAAACGATAACCCTGTAATTTTAAAATGTCTTTTTGTTGAACAGGATAATATTGAGTAATTTCTTTTGTTCCAATATCTTTTGGTATGTCTATTAAAACAGGCCCTGGTCGACCATTTTGAGAAATATAACAGGCTTCTGAAATAATATTACATATATCTTTCGGATTATTTACTTTATAAGAATGTTTTACTATTGGTAATGTGATGCCAAAAATATCAGTTTCTTGAAAAGCATCAGTTCCTAGAAAATTACTATTCACTTGACCAGTGATAATTATTATTGGTATAGAATCCATTTGAGCATTAGCAATACCTGTAATTAAATTGGTTGCTCCTGGTCCAGAAGTTGCAAAACAAACCCCAATTTGACCAGTAACACGGGCATAAGAGTCTGCTGCATGGATAGCTCCTTGTTCATGTCTAGTTAGTATATGTTGAATTAAATTTTGGTTTTCCCAAAAATATAATTCATCATAAATAGGTAAAATTGCGCCACCAGGATAACCAAAGATATGTTTTGTACCGTTCCTTATTAAAGCATCAATTAAAGCAAAGGCTCCCGTCTTGATATTTTGTATTTGTGTTTTAGACATTATTAAATTTTTTAATTAAAAAATTAAAATTTATAAACTGACCATATTTTTAAGAATAGTATATAAACTTATAAAAAATAGTAAAATAAATAAAATTAAAAATATTCGTAATTTTTGTATTTTAAATAAATTTTTAACAGGTGTTAAAATAACTAAAATTAATCCTGCTAGGCTACTTATAAAAAAACGAGGGTAGCGAAAAATATTATTCCAAAAGTTATTCATAACAGATTGAACTAGTTAAAAATTGTTTTTTATAAATATATTTTAATAGTATGTTAAAAATATAATAAAAAAATTATTTTACTAGAATTATCCTATTAATAATGTTACAATAAACATGTATAATTGTAGTTAAAGGCTCTGTAGCTCAGTGGTTAGAGCAGGGGACTCATAAGCCCAAGGCCGTAGGTTCAAATCCCACCAGAGCCATCTACAAATACTTTGCATAAAATTTAACTAAGGAGAAATGGCTGAGTGGTCGAAAGCAATAGATTGCTAATCTATCGTACAGTTATCTGTACCCAGGGTTCGAATCCCTGTTTCTCCTTTCCTAGAGATTAATCAGCTAGGTAGTTTTAGAAAACAAAATCAGATGTATCGATTCAATAGTTGACATTTAACTAATAATTATGGTATATTTGTATTATATTCAAGATTAAGGGATTGTAGTTCAATTGGTTAGAGCACCGCCCTGTCACGGCGGACGTTGCGAGTTCGAGTCTCGTCAGTCCCGGTTAGAACTAAAATATAAAACAATACACATTTAATAATAATATTTATAACAATATTATTATTATTAAATGCTAGTTACTCACCTTGAACTTTTAATAATGCGAATCCTAATGAAAGACCAAGTAACGTCATGAAAAAACATATCACTGCTACACCAACAATTTCCGCATTAGCATATGGGAAAATTTTTAAAACTAATTCCATAATATTTAAAAGTATTAAATTTTTATTAAAGTTTAATATTTAAAACCCGTTTCGGGCCCAAACAACTAACGCTAATGTAAATGTGAACATTGTCATTAATCCTGCCCATCCTAGACTTATAATATCCATATTGATTTGAAAATTAATTTAAATTTTTATAATTTAAAAGGAAGTTTAAACCTTTTAAATTATTTATTTATATTACTATACTAAATACCATTTGCCCAATCTACGTCAACATTTTCAAGAATTAGTGATGAATTATAGATTTGTAAAATAATTAGTAAAAATACTAAAAATGCTAACATCACTACTGCCATAATTGGAGTTGTACCCCAACCTGGAGCAACTTTACCGTATTCAGCATTTAATGGGCGTAAAATTTCCCCTAATCTTGTTCTTAATGCCATAAAAATATTTTATATTTTTAATAAATTAATTTTTGTATTACATGTTATATAATATTAAACTGTGTAAATTCAAATAATATTATAACATGGAAACAGCTACTATTATTGTAATTTTTGTATCAAGTTTACTTTTAGGTATCACCACATATTCAATCTACACTGCCTTTGGACCAGCTTCGAAGAATTTAAGAGATCCATTTGAAGAACATGAAGATTAAAGAATAAAACCACATATGTGGTTTTATTTTTTGATGATTCTTGGTGTATCTCTAAAGAATACAGCAAAGAAAATTACCATTAACGTTCCGATAAGTAAAAATGTATAAACTAAAGCTTCCATTTTTAAATCCTATTTAATTTTTAATTTATTTAAAAAAACAGGGGCGAAAAATTAAACAGCACCTTGTTTTTTAGTAGATCTATCACCAATTTTTTGGAAAGCACCAAATTCTACTTGTTCAGTTACTTCTGCGCCAATACCCGTAAACACATCTCGGAAAATTGTACGTCCACCATGCCATAAATGCCCTAAGAAGAACAATAATGCAAAGTTCGCGTGACCAAATGTATACCAACCACGTGGACTACTACGGAATACGCCATCAGATTCTAAACTTGCTCTATCAAATTCAAATACTTCACCTAATTGTGCTTTACGAGCAAATTTCTTAACGGTAGGTGCATCTTTAAATGTTTGACCATTAAGCTTACCACCATAGAAATCTACAGTTACACCAACTTGTTCAATACTATATTTAGATTCTGCACGACGGAATGGAATATCCGCACGAATAATACCATCTTTATCAATTAAAATAACAGGGAATGTTTCGAAGAAAGCAGGCATTCTTCTAACAGTTAATTCACGACCTTCCTTATCACGGAAAATTGGGTGCCCTAACCATGCTTCAGCAATTCCATCACCTTTATTCATAGCACCTGCACGGAATAAACCGCCTTTAGCAGGGTTATTTCCAATATAATCATAAAATGCTAATTTATCCGGAATTCGAGACCAAGCTTGACTTTCTGATAAACCTTCGCTTACAGATGTTTCTACTTGACGTTCAATTTCTTGTTGGAAATATCCACTATCCCATTGGTAACGAGTAGGTCCAAATAACTCAATAGGAGTTGCTGCAGCACCATACCACATTGTACCAGAAGTCACAAAAGCAGCAAAAAATACTGCAGAAATACTACTAGATAAAACAGTTTCAATATTACCCATACGTAACGCTCTATATAAACGTTGAGGAGGTCTAACTGTTAAATGAAAAATACCAGCAAAAATACCGAAAATACCGGCAGCAATATGATGTGCTGCAATACCGCCAGGATTAAATGGATTAAAACCATCTGCACCCCATGATGGAGCTACAGGTTGAACTTTACCAGCTACACCATAGGCATCTGATACCCAGATACCAGGCCCAAATAAACCGGTAACATGGAAAGCTCCAAATCCAAAACATAATAAACCTGACAAGAATAAATGAATACCAAAGATTTTTGGTAAATCTAGTGCTGGCTCACCTGTTCTTGGATCTCTAAATAATTCTAAATCCCAATACACCCAATGCCAAATTGCAGCTAAGAAACACATGCCTGATAAGATAATATGTGTTAAAGCTACTCCTTCAAAACTCCAAAGACCTGGGTTAGAAACACTTTCACCAGTTATACTCCAACCACCCCAAGAATCTGTAATACCTAAACGAGTCATAAACGGCATAACAAACATGCCTTGTCGCCACATAGGATTTAATACAGGATCTGAAGGATCAAATACAGCAAGTTCATATAATGCCATTGAACCAGCCCAACCAGCTACTAATGCAGTATGCATTAAATGTACTGCGATTAATCTTCCAGGATCATTTAAAACAACAGTATGAACACGATACCATGGTAATGCCATAGTAATTCATTCCTTAATTTAAATAATGGTTTTTGACTTTCTTACAACTAAACTATAAAAAATAGTTAGCTATATTATTATTATAAGTGAAGATAATAAAAATTAGTTAATTTAATTTAATAAAATTAATTTTTATCTTATTAATAAGATAAAAATTAATTTTAAATTTTAACTTGAAGAAAAAAAAAGATTTTTAATTCGTTTTAAAATAAGTTTCTTTTGATTCTGCGATTGCAGTTTTTAATGCTGTTTCAGCTTCGTCAGTAAATGTATTAGTGTCTCTCACAATTCCTAAATATAAATTTTGTGATGTGTTTAAATAACTAAGTAAGGCTGCGCAATATTTTTTAACGCCATTTACTTCGATGTCATCTAAGTAACCATTAATACCTGCGTAAATTAAACCTACTTGTTCTCCAACACCTAAAGGAGAATTTTGTGGTTGTTTTAATACTTCACGTAATCGTGTACCACGGGCTAATTGTTTTTGAGTAGCTTCATCTAAATCAGAGGCAAATTGTGAAAATGCTTCTAATTCAGCGAATTGTGCTAATTCTAATTTTAATTTACCCGCAACTTTTTTCATTGCTTTTGTTTGAGCAGCTGAACCTACTCGTGATACCGAAATACCTACGTTAATGGCAGGACGAATACCTGAATTAAATAAATCATTTGATAAGAAGATCTGACCATCCGTAATTGAAATTACATTGGTCGGAATATAAGCAGATACGTCACTTGCTTGTGTTTCAATAATTGGTAAAGCAGTCATACTACCACCGCCTAACTCATCACTTAGTTTCGCAGCTCTTTCTAACAAACGAGAATGTAAATAGAAAACGTCACCAGGATAAGCTTCACGTCCTGGAGGTCGACGAAGTAATAATGACATTTGGCGATATGCCATTGCCTGTTTTGTTAAATCATCATAAATTACTAATGTAGCTTGACCTTTATACATAAAGTATTCAGCCAGAGCAGCACCAGCATATGGTGCTATATATTGTAATGTTGCTGGGTCATTTGCGCTGGCACAAACAACAATACTATATTTCATAGCATCTTTTTCTTCCAATACATTTACAACTTGTGCTACTGTAGAAGCTTTTTGACCAACACCTACATAAACACAAACAACATTTTCTGTTTGTTGGTTAATAATAGTATCAACCGCAATAGACGTTTTACCTGTTTGACGATCACCAATAATTAATTCACGTTGACCACGACCAATAGGAATCATAGCATCAATTGATGTAATACCGGTTTGTAAAGGTTCACAAACTGATTTACGACTAATAATACCAGGAGCCATTGATTCTAACAAACGACTATCATCTTCAGCGATGTCACCTTTTCCATCAATTGGAACGCCTAAAGCATTAACAACTCTACCTAAAAAGCCATCTCCTACAGGAATTTGTGCAATACGACCTGTTGATTTAACTGTACCACCTTCAAGAATTTGACGACCATTTCCCATTAATACAACACCAACATTATCATTTTCTAAGTTTAGTGCGATACCGATCGTTTTATCTTCAAATTCTAAAAGTTCACCACTCATTACTTGATCAAGTCCATAGACACGCGCGATACCATCACCTACTTGTAAAACAGTACCGATATTGTCGACTTTAACATCTTGATCGTATTTTTCAATCTGTTCACGGATAATACTACTAATTTCGTCAGGACGAATATTTATCATTGTATTATTTTTAAGATAAAAAGTTAATAAAAGATTTTAGTTGTTTTTAAATTTCTAAAACACTATCTAAATGATTAGCTAATCTTTGTAATTGATTTTTTACTGTAAGATCAATTACTTTTGAATTAGTTTTAATTAAGAAACCGCCAATAAGATTAGCATCAACTGTAATAACTAACCGAATTTCTCGAGCGTTAGTAAGTTCTTTAAGTTTTTTAATTAATGTATTTTTTTGTTTATTTGTAAATGCAAAAGCAGTAGAAATTTCAATCATTTTAATAGAAGCTAATTGATATACTAATTTTAAGTATTGATCAATAACAGCATCTAAAATATTAATTCGATTTCGAGTTACTAAAATCATTAAAAATTTAAAAGTTTCTTGATTAATTTGAGGCTTTAATGTTTTTGTTAAAATTTCACATTTCGCTTTTACATTAACAAGAGGATTATTTAAATATTTTACTAGTTCTTCAGTTTTACTTAGAAAAATTTCTAAATTCTGAAAATCTGCAGTGATTTGATGCATACTATTGTGTTCAATTGAAAAATCAAACAAAGCACGGGCATAAGGAGCTGCAATTCTTACGGCTAAAGGATTAACAGTCATAGTAAATCTCCTTGTAGTTTATTAATAGTTTCATCGATTAGTGCTGTTGCTCGTTTTTTTGGTTCAAACGTTTCTTGAGCTCTAGTAACTGTACGTTTTAAAACTAATAATATTATTTGTTGTTTAACTTCTAAAAAAATTTGTCGCTCTTTCGAACGGAATGAACCTAATGCTCTACTAAAACGAATAGTTAAATCTTTTTTTGATTGAGAAGCCTCAGATTTAAGTAAAGTTTTTTTAGTTGCGATCGTTTCATTCTTAATTTCAGTTATAACAACTTGAGCTTGCGATAATTGTTTTTCTGCTTCACTCAAGCGTCTATTTGCCTCATTTAATCTTTCTTCGGCATCTTGAACACTTGTTACAATATCAGTCTTACGTGTTTCTAAAGTTGAACCTAAGAAATCTTTACCTACATAAACTAAGATTGCTAATAAAGCAATAATATTTAATAACCCAGTTTCAAGGATATCAAGATTTAGACCAATACCTTCGTTTTCAGCAAGTAATGTAAAAATTTGATTAAAATTTTCCATGTTTTATAGTTTTTATGTAAACTGTTAGCTTATTTAAGGAAAATTACGTATAACAAAAAATTTAAATTGATAATCGAGTTTCAATTTCAACGCATAATGATTGAACAATGGAATCTAAACTATTAAGAGCTGTAGTTTTTTTATCCATAAGATCTTTAGTAATGCTTTGTAATAAATTATCAATCGATTTTTGAGAAATAGTTAGTTCAGTTTCTAAAATTTCTTTATGAATTTTTTGTGAATTTGTAATTTCTAATTGTGCTTCTTTTCTTACGCTATTTAATTCTTGTTCGTATTGAGCAGTTAAATTATTTGCTTGTGCTAAAATTTCAGAAGCTTTGGCAAGATTATTTAAAATATAATCATTACGTTCTGTAATGACAGTCAATAAAGGGCTGTATAATATAACATTTAAAACAACCATTAGTAGTAAAAATTGAATTGCTACTAAAGGTAATGTTGCATTTATATCAAATAACCCACCCGGGCCACTTACTTCAGAATTGGAAATTAATATTGAAAAATTAACCATAGAAAATTTATATATTTTGCTATAGAATTAAAAATTTTAAATAGACATAGTTTAAGAAATTTTAAACTATATCTACTTTTAAAAATAAAATTTGATTATGTATTAAATGGGTTAGCAAATAATAAAGCTAATGCTACTACTAAACCATAAATAGTTAACGCTTCCATGAAAGCTAAACTTAATAATAAAGTACCGCGAATTTTGTTTTCTGCTTCAGGTTGACGTGCAATACCTTCAACAGCTTGACCAGCTGCATTACCTTGACCAATACCAGGACCGATAGCAGCTAAACCAATAGCTAAACCAGCAGCTATAACAGAAGCAGCAGAAATGATAGAATCCATAATAAACCTTAATTAATAAATATAAATATTATTTTCAAAAAATCTAGTTTTTTAATAATTTACTCAAGAGCTTCTGTAATATAGGCAGCTGCTAATGTTGAGAAAATTAAAGCTTGTACTGAACCTGCAAAAATACCTAACAGCATAATTGGTAATGGTATTACCAGAGGTACTAAAGATGTCAATACAGTAATTGTTAATTCATCAGCAAGAACATTTCCAAATAATCGGAAACTTAATGATAATGGTTTTGTAAAATCTTCTAAAATATTAATTGGTAGAAGAAGTGGGATTGGTTGAATATATCTTTTGAAATATCCTAATCCTTTTTTACTTAAACCTGCATAGAAATATGCAAGGGATGTTAATAAAGCTAATGCTACCGTGGTATTGATATCATTTGTTGGAGCTGCGAATTCTCCCTCAGGTAATTTAATTAATTTCCAAGGAACAATTGCACCTGCCCAATTACATCCAAAAATAAATAAGAATAATGTACCGATGAACGGTACCCATTCTTTATAAAAACTTTCACCTAATTGATCTTTAGCAATTCCAGTAACGAAATCTACTGCTGCTTCCATAAAGTTTTGCCAACTATGTGGAATTCGCTCAACATTACGAGTACCTAAAACTGAAAAGACTAGTAATAGAGCAAATACAAACCAAATTACAACTAAAACTTGTCCATGTACTAGAAATCCTGCAATATTCCAGTAAAAGTGTTTTCCTACTTCTGCTTCCGCTAATAATGTAAACGTACTTGAATAAAAATTATCTGGGTACATATAATTAACTAATTTAGTAAATTACCCAATATTAAAAAATATACAGGAACGATTATCAGTATAAAACCTTTAAATCTAATTTAGGTTAGTTTTTATTTAAAAGCTTTATTTTAAATTCTGATGATTAGTTAATTTCTTTTAGCCAATCATAACCTTTTAATTCTAATTCTTTAGCTAAATCAGCATTTCCAGTTTTAATTATTTTTCCATTTTGAATAACATGAACATATGTTGGTTTAACATAATCTAACAATCTTTGATAATGTGTTATTAAAATAATTGCTTTATCAGGATTCATAAAACTATTAATTCCATTTGAAATTATTTTTAAAGCATCAATATCCAATCCAGAATCAATTTCATCCAAAATTGATAATTCAGAATCGAGTAACATCATTTGCAAAATTTCATTTCGCTTTTTTTCACCCCCAGAAAATCCTTCATTCACATTTCTCCAAATAAAATCTTCGGATATATCCAAAAGTTTTAATTTTTCATTAAGAAGATTAAAAAAGTCCGTCGATAATGTTTTCACTTCTTTATTTTCAGCTTCTAATTTCGAATTGTATATCAGTTCTAAAAACTCTTCATTACTCACTCCTGGAATTTCTATAGGATATTGAAATGCTAAGAAAATACCTAAATGTGAACGTTGATCTGGTTCTAAACTTAAAATACTTTTTCCATTAAAAAGAATATCTCCACTTAAAATATCATAAGAAGGGTGACCTGCAATAACTTTAGAAAATGTACTTTTTCCAGAACCATTTGGACCCATTATGGCGTGAATTTCACCTTTATTTACAGTTAAATTTAAATCTTTTAAGACTTCTTTATCTCCGATTGTAACTTTTAAATTTTTAAGTTCTAAAATGGGTACTTTTGTAATCATTAGCCTACAGTTCCTTCTAATTTTAAACGTAATAATTGATCAGCTTCTACTGAAAATTCTAAAGGTAATTTTGTGAAAACTTCTTGACAAAACCCACTAACAATTAGGCCAATGGCTTTTTCTAAAGAAATTCCACGTTGTAAGAAATAAAAAATTTGCTCTTCTCCAACAGTCGTTGTCGTAGCTTCATGTTCAATTTTTGTTGTTGGATTTCTAACTGAAATAAAAGGAAAAGTATTTGAATTTGTTGAATTTCCCATAAGTAAAGAGTCACATTGTGAATAGTTTCTGGCTCCTAAAGCTTTAGCATTCACAGAAACTGCTCCTCTATAAGTATTTCTAGAATTTCCTGCACAAATACCTTTTGCAATTATTTTACTCCGACTATTTTTGCCAACATGAATCATCTTACTTCCTGTATCAGCTTGTTGGTAATCTTTTGTAAAAGAAACTGAATAAAATTCTCCTTGGGAATTATCTCCAACTAATAAACAACTTGGATATTTCCAAGTTACCGAAGATCCAGTTTCAACTTGTGTCCATGAAATCTTAGAATTAGTACCAGAACATAAACCCCGTTTGGTAACTAAATTTTGAATCCCGCCTCGACTTTTATAATCACCAGTATACCAATTTTGAACAGTTGAATATTTAATGTCCGCATTGTCTAATGCTATAAGTTCAACAACTGCAGCATGAACTTGGTTGTCATCGTATTGAGGTGCAGTACATCCTTCTAAGTAACTAACCTGACTATTTTCAGCTGCAATAATCAATGTTCGTTCGTATTGCCCGGATTTCGGTTCATTAATTCTAAAATAAGTAGACAATTCGTAAGGACATTTAACGTTTTCAGGTATATAGCAGAAAGATCCATCTGTAAAAACAGCAGAATTTAAGGTTGAAAAATAATTATCACCAATCGGAACAACTTTACCCAAATATTTTTGAATAAGTTCTGGATACTCTTGAGCAGCTTCTGAGAGTGAAGTAAAAACGATATTCATTTTAGCAAGTTCTTCTTTATAGGTTGTTCCTATAGAAGCACTATCAAATATTGCGTCAACAGCTACATTAGATAATCGTTTTTGTTCAGTTAGAGGAATTCCTAATTTTTCAAAAGTTTTTAAAAGTTCTGGATCAACGTCATCTAAACTTTCTAATTTTTTTGTTTGTTTAGGAGCTGAATAATAAATAATATCTTGGAAATCAATTTCCGGAAATTGTAGTTGACCCCACTCTGGAAATTTCATTTTTTTCCACTTTTTATAAGCTTTTAAGCGAAATTTTAATAAAAATGCTGGTTCATTCTTCTTTTTTGAGATTAACCTAATAATATCTTCATTTAAGCCTTTTGCAATATTATCGTTTTCAATATTGGTCGAAAAGCCGTATTTATAAGGTTGGTTTACAAATTTCTCTACATCAGTGTTATTTGGTTGATCAGTCATACAATTAACAAGTTAATCTATATAAGATAAATTATATTTAAAGTTATTAACTAATTATTTTTAATTTTTATTATAAAAAAATTATTTAAAGTTTAGGGATGTATATTAAAAGTATTCTATTAAGTTATCTTATTTATAAAACATATTTTTATTTTTTGCTTTGAAGTGCTTGTATAATTATTACTAAGGTTGGTTTTAACATTCAACCGATAGAACTAATTTTTATCAATTAGTTAAAAATCTATTATATATTACCTTTTTACTTTAAGGAGAAATAAATGTCTCAATCTGTATCAGAACGGACTCGAATTAAAAGTGACCGTTACGAATCTGGTGTAATTCCATATGCTAAAATGGGTTACTGGGATGCTGCATAT
>Ga0075441_10000346_pt1 | contig 23794 bp, 24 predicted proteins | sample CoawatmetaG00DNA_FD_71582 | JGI IMG/M metagenome (GOLD analysis project Ga0075441, IMG submission 71582) | Marine microbial communities from the West Antarctic Peninsula - Coastal water metaG002-DNA | ecosystem: Environmental > Aquatic > Marine > Coastal | place: Atlantic Ocean: West Antarctic...
GCTTATGCTAACGGTATCGTGCCAGAATCTCGTGGTCGTGCACAGCGTGTTGCTGAAGAAGCGCAAGCCTATCGTGCGCAGGTTGTTGCCCGTGCAGAAGGTGAGGCCACTCGTTTCACTAAGCTACTTACAGAATACCAAAAGGCGCCAGAAGTAACTCGTGAACGTCTTTACATTGTTGCCATGGAAGATGTGCTTTCCAATGCTTCTAAGGTAATGGTAGACGTTGAGGGTGGTAATAACATGATGGTATTGCCTTTAGATCAACTAATGCAGAACCAATCTTTGCGCGCAGCTACGGGTGTGGGTGGTAAAGTGTCTTCCAGTATGGTGGATGAAATTACCAACCGTGTGATCCAACAGCTAACCCAAGATGTTTCAGCTTCAAGGGAGTCTCGTTAACATGGCTACTCGTACTTTAGTGACCTTAATTGGCCTGTTTGTGGCGCTCCTTGTTGCCTCTTCTTCACTTTTTGTAGTGAAGGAAACGGAACGTGCCATTATGCTTAAGTTTGGTGAGGTGGTGTCGTTTGATATTCAGCCTGGCTTGCATGTGAAAATTCCGTTTGTAAACACTGTGCGTATATTTGATGCACGTGTGCTTACCTTGGATGCTCGCCCACAGCGTTACTTAACTTTAGAAAAGAAAGCCCTGATTGTAGATTCATACGTCAAATGGCGTATCTTCAATGTAGCTGATTTCTACACGGCCACGTCAGGCGATGAGTTTACAGCGTCTAAGTTGCTGGCCTCTCGTGTAGACACCGGACTCCGTAATCAGTTTGGCGAGCGCACCCTGACAGAAGTTGTGTCTGGTGAGCGAGACGACTTAATGTCTGAGCTTCTTTTAGAGCTTAACGAAGTGGTTAAGTCAGACATGGGTATTGAAGTGATTGACGTGCGCGTAAAGCGTATTGATTTGCCAGAAAAGGTAAGTGAATCGGTCTATGGGCGTATGCGCACAGAGCGAGAACGTGAAGCTCGTGAGCTGCGCTCACAAGGTAAGGAGCTAGCTGAAGGTATTCGCGCCGATGCAGACCGTCAAGAAACAATCATCGAAGCTAACGCCTACCGTGATTCAGAGCTTGTACGTGGTGATGGTGATGCCATTGCTGCTGCAACCTACGCTGCAGCCTTTAATAAAGACCCAGAGTTCTATAGTTTTTACCGTAGCTTAGATGCTTATCGTAAAACCTTTGGAGCAGGTGGTGACGTGATGCTTTTAGAGCCTGATAGTGAGTTCTTTAAGTATATGAACCAGTCTACTATAAAGTAAACGATTGGTTTCATTGAAGTCATGTACAAAAGGGGCCCTTCAAGGCCCCTTTTTAGTGGCTGGCTTTTAAGCTTGGGCTGTGGTCATCTGCGGCTAAAAGAAGTACAATTGTGTAACCGAGAAGTAGGGTCCAAGACGGGCTGTATGATGCTCGGTTTTTTTGTGTTTGAAGTATTAATAAAAACCATGAATGAATTGACACAACACTTATTAGTGGCCTTTTGCTTAATGCTCATACTGGAAGGTATTGTACCTTTCTTATACCCACAAAAATGGCGTAAGTTGGTGGTTCAGTTAGGCCAAATAAGTGACCGCCACATGCGTCTGATAGGCTTGGTAAGTATGCTTTTTGGTCTTGCCTTACTGCTTTTTATACGTTGATTTAATGCAATTTTTTGGGAAACAGGAACTCACATGAGTCGTACGAATCGTTGGTTGTTGCCTGATGGCGTGAAAGAAGTGTTACCGCCAGAAGCTGCCCGTATAGAAGGCCTTCGTCGCACTGTGGTAGACCTATACCAAGCTTGGGGCTACGACCTAGTCATGCCGCCGCTGATTGAATATATCGACTCTTTGCTGATTGGCACGGGTGATGATCTAGATTTAGCCACTTTTAAAGTGATTGACCAAAAAACGGGTCGCACCATGGGCATTAGGGCAGATATTACACCCCAAGTAGCCCGTATCGATGCTCATAGCATTGATTGTGAAGGGATTAACCGCTTGTGCTACTCAAACACAGTGTTACATACTAGTGCAGCAAATCCTTTGGCATCACGCAGTCCCTTACAAGTGGGAGCAGAGCTATATGGTCACGCTGGCATTGACAGCGATCTTGAAGTGATTAGCCTGATGTTAGAGACGCTTACTAGTATCGATATCAAGCATCCCATCACCTTAGATTTGGGCCACGTGAGTATTTACCGAGGCTTGATTAAAGCGCTTGGTTTGGCAGATGATGATGAAACAGAATTATTTAACTTGCTGCAAAGTAAAGCAGTAGCAGATATAGATGCTTTAGTTGCAGCGATGGATTTGACTGACGAGGCAAAAACGATATTTTCACAACTACCCCGCTTATATGGCGAGGCAAGTGTGCTCGATAAAGCAGACCAACTCTTTGGGCATGTGTGCACAGATGTGGCAGATGCCATTAGGTACTTGCGTGACTTGGCAGCGGCAGTCACGGAGCGCTTCCCACAGGTCACCCTATACTTTGATTTGGCTGAGCTGCGCGGTTATGAATACCATACAGGGGTTGTTTTTGCGGCCCTAACACCTGCCTTTGGCCAAGCCATTGCTAAAGGCGGCCGTTACGATGACATTGGAAAGGTGTTCGGCAGGGCTCGCCCTGCAACAGGATTTAGTGCAGACCTCAAAGTGTTGTCAGAGCTTTCTGAAGTGCTTTGTTTACAGGCTGACGCCATTGCGATGCCAGTGGAAGCAGGCCTCAGCAATGAACAACGTCAAAGCTTGTGGGACATGCAGTCTAAGTTGCGTGCACAAGGAGACCGTTTAGTTACGCAGTTAATTGATAGTGCTGCCCCTAAAACGTGTTCTCGCCAGTTGGTTTGGCAAAATAATGCTTGGAAGATCGTCCCAGCAGGCTAAGCTTGAATAGATTTTTTATTTAAACTACGAGTTTTTTAATTTTAGCGTGATTGTACGCACAGCAAAACAAACTAGAGCAAAATATTATGGGTAAGAATGTCGTCGTTTTAGGCACCCAATGGGGTGATGAAGGCAAAGGTAAGATCGTTGATTTACTCACTGATCAGGCCACGGCAGTGGTGCGTTTTCAAGGCGGACACAATGCAGGGCATACATTAGTTATCGAAGGCGAAAAAACAGTTTTGCATTTAATTCCTTCTGGCATACTGCGTGACACAGTAACCTGTTTTATTGGTAACGGTGTAGTAGTGGCTATGGATGCGCTACTAAAGGAAATGAGTGAGCTAGAAGCGCGTGGCATTCCTGTGCGTGATCGTTTGCGTATCAGTACTGCTTGCCCGCTGATTTTGCCTTACCATGTTGCTCTAGACCAAGCGCGCGAGTTAGCGCGCGGTGAAGAAAAAATCGGTACCACAGGGCGTGGTATTGGACCTGCCTATGAAGATAAGGTAGCCCGTCGAGGATTACGTTTGGGCGATTTATTAGACCCACAGCGATTTGCAGTCAAGCTCAAAGAAGTGATGACCTATCACAACTTTGTGTTACAAAATTTCTACCGTGTTAAGCCATTAGACTATAACCAAGTGTTAGAAACTGCCTTGGCTCAAGCTGAACAAATTAAAGCCATGTTTACAGACGTGACTGCAGAAATCCATGACTTGCGCCGTGCAAGCGAAGATATTTTGTTTGAGGGAGCCCAAGGTACACTGTTAGATATTGACCATGGCACATACCCATATGTGACCTCATCAAACACCACAGCAGGGGGCACAGCTACGGGTTCTGGCTTTGGTCCATTGTACCTAGATTATATTTTAGGTATCACTAAGGCTTATACCACCCGTGTAGGCAGTGGCCCATTCCCAACAGAATTGTTTTGTGATGTGGGTTTAGGTCTAGCTAATCGTGGCCACGAATTAGGTGCCACAACAGGCCGTCCACGTCGTTGTGGTTGGTTTGATGCAGTTGCACTTAAACACGCTATTCAGATCAACAGTGTGTCAGGTATTTGCCTTACTAAGCTGGATGTATTGGATGGCATGGATGAAATTAAATTGTGCGTGGCTTATCACGATGCCAATGGTAATGAAGTATCTTGCCCAAGCGACGCTGAAGGTTTTGCAGCAGTTACCCCTATTTATGAAACGATGCCGGGTTGGACCCAGTCTACCGTAGGTGCGCAGTCAGAAGCGCAATTGCCTGCTGCAGCGATGGCCTATATTGCCCGCATTGAAGTGTTGATCGAAGCACCAGTGGATATTATTTCCACAGGCCCAGATCGAATTGAAACAATTGTTAAACGCCATCCTTTTGGCTCCTAGGTAAAAATGACACAAATCGACGATCCCCACGCTCAGCGTGAGGCGCAAAAGTATGACAATCCTATTCCAAGCCGTGAATTCATTATGGATCACTTGCGTGACCGAAGCGGCCCAGCAACACTAAAGCAGGTGAGCTTTGAGCTTTCCTTGTTTGAGGCAGAGGATGTAGAAGCACTGCGCCGTCGTTTGCGTGCCATGGAACGTGATGGCCAACTTATAAGTGACCGCAAAGGCGCCTATGGTGCCATTCAGAAGATGGACCTTATTCATGGGCGCATTATTGGCCATCGTGATGGCTTTGGTTTTCTAAAGCCTGACGAAGGTGGTGACGATTTATTTCTTAGCCACCGCCAAATGCGTGCTGTTATTGACGGCGATAAAGCCTTAGCTCGTGTGACTGGCATAGACCGCAAAGGCCGTAGCGAAGGTGCTATTGTTGAGGTGACTGAACAAAACACACACCAAGTGGTGGGTCGGTTAACCAAAGAAAATGGTATTTGTTTTGTACGCCCAGATAATCAGCGCATAAGCCAAGATATCCTTATTTCTAATGATAACGTGCTGCAAGCCAAACATGGCCAGTATGTCACTGTGCGTATTACCCACCAACCCAATAAGCGTAATCAAGCTGTGGGAGAAGTGGCGGAGATTTTGGGCGAGCATATGGCTCCAGGAATGGAAATCGATGTTGCTATTCGTACCCACGAAATACCCCATGAGTGGCCTTTAGAGGCCAGCCATGAAGCTGCACAGCTGGCGCCAGAAGTAACAGAAGCTGACAAACATGATCGTATAGATTTACGTGAGATGCCTTTTGTTACCATCGACGGTGAAGACGCACGAGACTTTGACGACGCCGTTTATTGCCGTAAAAGAACCTTAGGTGGCTGGCGTTTATACGTTGCCATTGCAGACGTAAGTCATTACGTACGCACAGGTACAGCCCTAGATACAGAAGCCCATAGACGAGCCACTTCAGTGTATTTTCCTGAGCGTGTTATTCCTATGTTGCCAGAAGCTATTTCCAATGGCTTATGCTCTTTAAATCCCCATGTTGATCGTTTAGTCATGGTGTGTGAAATGACCATAAGCAGCAAGGGAAAGCTTGGCGGTTATGAATTTTATGAAGGCTTAATCCACTCTCACGCCCGTTTAACATACACCAAAGTAGGTGCAATGTTAGACTCGTCAGATGAACAGTGTCAGGCTTTGCGTGAAGAATATCAACACGTTGTAAAGCCAGTAGATCAGCTACATAAATTGTATGCCGCTTTGCGGTTAGCTCGTGACGCCCGCGGTGCTATTGATTTTGAAACCCAAGAAACTCGTATCATTTTTGGTGAAGACCGTAAAATTGATGACATAGTGCCGGTGCACCGCAACGACGCTCATAAACTGATCGAAGAGTGTATGTTGGCAGCCAACGTGAGTACTGCTAAATTTTTAGCAAAGCACAAGTTGGACGGACTGTTTCGAGTACACAAAGGGCCAAAGCCTAGTAAGCTTGAAAACTTGCGTGGATTTTTGGGTGAAATGGGGCTTTCATTACCAGGTGGTGAAGAACCAAAGCCAAAGCACTACCAAGCGTTATTGAGCTCAATTAAAGGCCGTCCAGACGCCCACTTAGTGCAAACTGTGATGCTGCGTTCACTAAGCCAAGCGGTGTACACGCCAGAAAATGAAGGTCACTTTGGTTTGGGTTATGACGCCTACGCCCATTTCACCTCTCCTATTCGTCGCTACCCAGATTTAATGGTGCATCGGGCCATACGCAGCGTTATCCAAAGTAAGCGCTCAAGCCGCTATGTTAAACGCATAAAGGCAACACAAAAGCAGCCTGAAGCACCTTGGTATCCTTACTCTACAGCAGATGTAGTGGTGCTAGGTGAGCATTGCTCTATGGCGGAACGTCGTGCAGATGCTGCTGTTTGGGATGTGGAAGGGTGGTTGAAGTGCGAATATATGCAAGGCCACATTGGTGATTACTTCCATGGCACCATTAACGCGGTGACAAGCTTTGGTTTGTTTGTAGAGCTGGCTAATGTTTATGTAGAAGGGCTAGTGCATATCAGCGCCCTGCCTGGTGATTATTATCACTTTGACGCAGCCAAACACCGTCTCCATGGAGAGCGCAGTGGCAAGAGCTTCCGTTTAGGTGACAGTATTGAAGTACAAGTGGTACGGGTAGACCTAGACGAAAAGAAGATTGACTTTGAGTTGGCAGATGCGCCACCCAAACCTAAATCTAAGCCTAAGGCAAAACCTAAATCTAAAGCAAAGCCAAAGCCCAAAAAGGCAGATGTGGACGCAAAAGCTGATACCCCTTTGTTTGATCAAAAGGGCAAACCAACTGGTACACCACGCAAGCCTCGGACTCCTCGCACTCCTCGTCGTAAAAAGACTGAGCCGTAAATAAGTTATTTGAGACTCGTTAATTATGGCTAACATTGAATACGTTTTTGGTATCCATGCTGTGCAAACTAAGTTGCAACGTAACCCAGAGCGGGTGCAGGAGATTTGGTTTCAAGAAGGACGTGACGATCAGCGTTTAAAGCAAGTTAAGGCGCTTGCAGATGAGCAGGGCATTGAGTGTCAAATCATGCCCCGTCGAGACTTAGACAATAAGGTTAGTGGTCGTCACCAAGGCGTGGTAGCTGGATGTACGCCAAGCCCAGTGAAAGACGAACACTTTTTAACCCAGCTGTTAGAAGGGCTTAATGAGCCGGCATTTTTGTTGATCTTAGATGGTGTTACAGATCCACATAATTTGGGTGCTTGCCTGCGCACTGCAGATGCGGCTGGGGTGCATGCTGTTATTGCACCCAAGGATAAGTCAGCTTCTCTAAACAGCACTGTAAGCAAGGTGGCTTGTGGTGCAGCAGAGACTATTCCTTTTGTACAAGTGACCAACTTGGCGCGTTGCCTCAAAGGCTTGCAGGATGCAGGCATTTGGATTACAGGCACAGCAGGAGACGCCACCGCCCACATTCACCAAGCCGACCTTAAAGGCAATATGGCTTTAGTGATGGGCGCTGAAGGTGAGGGCATGCGTCGCCTTACCCGTGAAGGGTGTGACCAGCTGGTTAAGATCCCTATGGCGGGTGAGGTGAGCAGCCTTAATGTATCAGTGGCTGCTGGCGTGTGTTTGTTTGAAGCTGTGCGCCAGCGCAACTAATCTAGCTTTTGCTCACTAATTGAGTAACACGTCTTTAGCCTGGTTTATTTGGCTAGCCAAATAGGTGCTGCCCCCCTTGTCAGGGTGGTTTTTAGCCATCAAACGCTTATAGGCTAAGATAATGTCCTCATTAGTGGCATCTGTTTGGACTTCCAGAATTTTTCTTGCTTGAGGTTTGTCCATCGCTGACTTACTTTGTGCAGCTTTGTTGTTATCTGCATAGCCATCAGAATTAGCGCCAGAACTATCCTTGGGTTTTCTAAAGCGCTTGATCGTTTGCCATACCCCAAAAGCTCGCAGTATAGGCTTGCCATAGACAGCCAACCCCCCCAACAAGCTCATAGCTACAGGCCACAAACCACTTAATGCTAAGCCAATGGCAGCCATAATGATCACCACCACTGCGACCAAAAGAAGTAATGGCTTGCCTGTTATGGAAGTTCTTTTAAGTAACATTCTTACCAAATAGGCAATGATGGTAATGCCTAAAACCCATAATATTAAGATCATCTTAAGCCTCCAATTGCTCGTTTGGAACGGCTTCATCCGTTTGGCCTTTAGCCTTAGCTGCCAAATTCAACCGGATAAGGTTGCCCCGTTCGCGAAATACAAAATAAATTACCACACTAAAGGCCAGTACATCTGCCACAGGGAAAGAATACCAAATGCCATTGATGCCATAAATCTTTGGCAATATGAGCAGAGCTGGGATAAGGATAAGGTATATTCTTAAGGAAGATAAAAATATAGCCTGGCGCGCTTTGCCCAGGGCCTGGAATAGAGAGCTAATTACACTATGTGCATTAGAGAGTGGAAATAGTAAGAATGACCAAAAAGCGATGCCTGCCGTGGTGGCTAATAACGCTTGGTCTTGGGTGAAAATGCCAATAATTTGGTGAGGTATCAATAACATTAAAGCGCTCACGCCAAGGCCATAACATAGGCTTGCTGTGACGCCTACTTTGATAGTGGCCAGCACACGGTCATAATGTTTGGCACCATAGTTATACCCTGCAATAGTTTGGAAAGAGATAGTCATAGCGATAGCGGGCAAGATGAAAAATATCATCAAGCGTCCGATCAGCCCATATGCACTCACATACAAGTCGCTATCGACGTCTTTAAATTGGGCTACAGTGTAGTTGGTTAAGCCAATAAAGACAGACACCCCTGCATGAGAGATTAAGATAGGCACTCCCAAAACAGTGATGTCTTTCAAAATGCTCCAGTCCATTGGGTAAGCAAAAGGGCGTAACTTAAGCTGTGTTTTGCCACCTAAAATGAAGTAAAGCATCACCGCTGCTGCAAATATTTGAGACAAAATAGTGGCATAAGCCACCCCTTCCACACCCGTCTCCAGCACAAAGATAAACACAGCATCTAATATGATGTTGAGAACAGCAGAGGACACCATACCAATCATCATTAGCATAGCTTTTCCTTCGGCTCTTAGTAAATCACCTGGAATACTGCTCACAAGCACAATAGGAAAACTGAGCAAAACTAACGGCACTAGATAATCATATGCGTAGGGCCACAAAGCGTCTGACACTCCTAAAAAGTGCAATAAAGAATCGATATTTAAATAGATGCTAAGGGTAATCACTACAGCCAGAGCTAAGCCCAAACGAAAGGCCATATCGATGGTGCTATTGGCCTTATCGTCCTGCTTGGCGCCTAGTTGCCTAGCCACAATGGAAGCCATGCCACTACCCACTAATGTGGCTAAAGCAAAAATAAACATTTGAATGGGGAATACAATAGAAATGCCACCCATGGCATTAATGCCAATTACGCGGGTTACAAAAATGGCATCTACTACATTGTATAGGCCATGCACCATCATCCCCACGGCAATAGGTGCGGCCATACCAAAAAAAAGTCCAAGTATGGGTTTGGTGCCTAAGTGGCTAGTTTTTTTGCTCATTGGTGGAGTGCTCGTGGCTAATGAAAAATTATTGGGTCACGTGTTGTAGCGTGGTGATCACTTGATCAACATCTGTAGCCCATGCCATGGCTGCGGCATTCACTTCTTTTAATGGGTGCACAATGTCTTCACTATGCAAGGTAATAAAAGGCGTGCCCATAGCGGCGCAATAGCCTGCGTCAAAAGCTGCATTCCATTGTTTATATTTGTCACCAAACCTAATAATCGCAATATCTGCCTGGGCGATCAGGTTTTTGGTGCGAATTGCATTCACCTTTGCCGACTGGTTATCACGCCAAAAATTGGTCGCTGTATCGGCCAAATGATCACCGGCTGCATCGCTGGCTTCATGGTTAGTGCAGGCTGATGAAAAGTTCACAGGCAGGTTGAGCTCTTTGCAACGATTGATGATTTGATCACGCCAATCTGTGTGTATTTCGCCAGATAAGTAGATGTTCCACATAGTGTTGTCTCTATTAGTGTTAGTTTGGTTTAGGTGCCCATGAAGACAAACGTCTAGGCTCGCCCAATGACTAACGTAATATAGCAGTCGCCATGGCCCTAGTCTTCAAAAAACAGGCGACGGCACTTATATGTTCTAACATTAGTTCTAACTAAGCCTTCGTGGGAGCAAAATAGCTTGGCTTGTACCTTGCAAGGAGATTACGTATAATGCGCCATCACATTTTTACGTGTGATTTTTCTCCTTGCTTTAAGGTGGTAGTTCAATAACGAATTACTTAATGCTTAAGGCTATTTAACCCATAAGGAGCAGCAATGCGTCATTATGAAATTATCTTTTTGGTCCATCCAGACCAAAGCGAACAAGTACCCTCTATGATCGAGCGTTACACCACGACTATTGAAGCCGATGGTGGTTCTGTTCACCGTTTAGAAGATTGGGGCCGTCGTCACTTGGCATACCCAATAAACAAAATCCACAAAGCTCACTATGTGCTTATGAACGTTGAATGTTCAAACGTTGCATTAGACGAGCTTGACAGCAACTTCCGTTATAACGATGCCGTAATTCGTAGCATGGTTGTACGTATGAAAGCTGCCGAAACTGGTGACTCTCCTGTTAAAGCTGCTGAAAGCCGTGAAGACCGTCGTCGTCAAGAACGCGCCCCTCGTGCCGAAACTCCTGAAGTAGAAGTTAAAGCAGAAGAAGCACCAGCCGCCCCAGCCGCAGCTGAATAATTAACCGGAGATATTGACCATGGCACGTTTTTTTCGTCGTCGTAAGTACTGTCGTTTCACTGCCGAAGGCGTGACTCAAATTGATTATAAAGATATTGAAGTTTTAAAAGGCTACGTATCTGAAACTGGCAAGATTGTACCTAGCCGTATTACCGGTACCAAAGCACGCTACCAGCGTCAGCTTTCTACTGCTATTAAGCGCGCTCGTTACGTTGCACTATTGCCATACACTGACGCTCATCAGTAAGCCGTATTAACATGCGCGGACTAGCTCAATACGCCATGCGTGGCAATAGACAAGCAACTTTGGTTGCAGTGTTGTTTGCCATTATTCCTGTGTTGTTTTGGATAAGCGCGGCAATTATGGCCTTAGTAATCTTGCGAAAAGGTTACCAAGCCGGTGCCAGTGTTTTTATGTGGAGCCTACTACCTGCCATTGCTTGGTGGAGTGGAGGTGACCCAACGCCTGCTTTAACCTTAATTGGTGTGGCAGGTTTGGCCAGCGTTTTACGCTACAGTGCCAATTGGGCGTATGTGTTAGTTGCCAGTATTATTGTGGCGCTTGCATCTATGCCTATTTTGGCAAGCTACTTGCAAGATGTTATGGCTGCTTTTGCCGAAGCTGGTGTCCAGTTTCAAGCGCAACAAGATTTGCCAGAAAATGTTGATGAAGTGCTCATCCAATCTCTCATGGAGGGATTGTTAGGCGCTGTGCATATGGCTATATTATTAGCCAGCGTAGTGCTAGCACGTTGGTGGCAGGCGGCTTTGTATAACCCAGGCGGGTTTCAAACCGAATTCCATCAATTGCGTTTGCCGCTATGGCTTACGGGAACACTTGCTTTTGCCGTATTCGGCCTAAGTAGTATCACCGATATGACCCAGTGGCTGTTTGTATTATCAATACCATTATTATTTGCAGGCTTAGCACTAGTGCATGGGCTGGTAGAGCAATTGAAATTAGGCCGTGTTTGGCTGATTGCAACCTACTTAGGGTTTGTAATGACAGGCACAGTGGTCTTTACGCTACTGGCATTGTTAGCGACTTTGGACAGCTTGTTCAATTTAAGGCAACGTTTGCCAGTTAGAGTAAAAAAATAGAATTAGACTCTTCGTGTATACATGTTGAGCAAATTAAGGAATTAAAAATGAATGTAATTCTTCTTGAAAAAGTAGGTAAGTTAGGCTCTTTAGGCGACACTGTTACAGTGAAAGCCGGATACGGACGCAACTTCCTAATCCCAACTGGCAAAGCTGTACCTGCCAACAAAGCGAACATCGAAGCTTTTGAAGCTCGTCGCTCAGAGCTTGAAGCTGCCGCTGCTGAAAAGCTTGGCGCTGCACAAACTCGTGCAGATGCTATTGGCAACCTAACTGTTTCTATCGCCGCTAACGCTGGTGAGGAAGGTAAGTTGTTTGGTTCTATCGGCACTAACGAAATCGTTGCTGCCCTTTTGGCTGCTGGCCATGCTGTTGATAAGACTGAAGTACGTTTGCCTGAAGGTTCATTGCGTGAACTAGGTGAAACTGCTGTTGCTATCCAGCTTCACAGTGACATCACTATTGAAGTGACTGTAGCACTTGTTGCTGAGTAACTTATTTTTGCCCTTATTACGATAGGCCTTAGGCCTATCTAGTGATGCAGATAGTGTGCTGTTTAAACAATCTTAAAAAGCCCCGTTAAAGGGGCTTTTTTGTGCCTGTGGTAAAGGTTATCATGGTGTAGTAATCAGCTTATAAAATAGAAAATTCATGCAGCCAGCTTCACATTTACTTAAGTCAGACCCTCAACTTGATGCGCTTAAAGTGCCCCCTCAGTCGTTAGAAGCTGAGCAGTCTGTGCTGGGTGGTTTAATGCTGGATGAAATGGCATGGGACCGAGTGTCTGAAGCTGTGGCAGAGGTAGACTTTTACCGCCAAGACCATAGGCTCATATTTAGGGTAATGACCAAACTTGTGGGTGATTCTAGACCCATAGATGTGATCACCCTTTCTGAAGAGCTAAGCCGCATAGATGAACTTGCCAATGCCGGTGGCATAAGCTATCTGGGTGAGCTAGCAAAAAACACACCTAGCTCTTCCAACATCACCGCTTACGCTAATATTGTGCGAGAAAGAGCCATCTTGCGCCAGCTCATTGGTGTGGCCAATGACATTGCCGAATCTGCTTTTCATACAGAAGGTCGCTCATCTGATGACGTGTTGGATGAAGCTGAACGTAAAGTATTTGAAATAGCGGAGGCTCGCCCAAAAGAAGGTGGCCCACAATACGTTAACCCTATCCTTAAAGGGGCCGTAGAACGCATTGATCAATTGTTCCGCTCAGACAGCGCTATTACAGGCATTAGCACGGGTTTTACAGACCTAGATAACCGCACTGCAGGCATGCAAAAATCTGACTTAATTATCGTTGCGGGCCGTCCATCTATGGGCAAGACCACCTTTGCTATGAACATAGTAGAGAATGCAGCCATTATTGGTGATGCGCCTATCCTCGTGTTTAGTATGGAAATGCCTGCCGAGCAGCTGATGATGCGTATGTTGTCATCCCTTGGCCGCATTGATGCCACTCGCATGCGTACGGGTAAGTTGGAGCAAGATGATTGGCCCAAGCTCACAGGTGCTGTAAATTTACTTAAAGACAAGCCGCTATATATTGATGACAGTGCAGGCCTAAGCCCTACCGAAATGCGCACCAGAGCAAGACGTATTGCCCGTGAACACGGCAGTGTGGGCATGATCATGATCGACTACCTGCAGCTGATGCAAATCAAAGGCCATACAGAAGGCCGTACTGCTGAAATTTCTGAAATTTCACGTTCATTAAAGGCCCTAGCGAAAGAGCTAAAGTGCCCAGTCATTGCACTATCACAGCTTAATCGTAGCTTAGAAAACCGTCCTAACAAGCGCCCAGTGAACTCAGACTTGCGTGAATCTGGAGCGATCGAGCAAGACGCCGACCTTATTATGTTCATCTATCGTGATGAAGTGTACAACGAAGATAGCGAAGACCAAGGCAAAGCCGAGATCATTATTGGCAAGCAGCGTAACGGCCCTATAGGCACATCTCGCTTAGCCTTTATAGGCAAATACACTCGCTTTGAAGATCTAGTGCATAGCTACGATGGCTACGACGACATAGAATAACGCATAGTGTTAGTAAAGGAGTGCGGTAATGAGCGACTGGTTTGATGATGATGAGGCCCCAATCGACACAGGCATTAGTGCCACCTTGCTCACTCATTTGCCTATTGGCTACGAGCTTATTACTACCGCCAACGACCTGCGCTTGTATGGTGATCATAGCATCGACCTAATGGAATCATTGCACCTAGCTGGTGGTCATTGGGATCCAGATCTATTAGCCTACAGCATTCCACTAGGCCGTGATGCCCAGCTTGAAAATGCCCTCAAACACTATACTCAACAGCAACAAGGCATGGCTGATACCATGAGCATCTTGGCCAGGCACATGGCTCCTGATCAAAACCAAGTGGAAGAAGATCGCCGCAAAAGAGCCGTAGACCAGCGCATCAAAATTATTGTGGGCCGATACAAGGCAGGAGACTTACTAAAAGGCCATGAAATCCTAAGCTTAGGCAAGCGTTGGCAAGAATTTCCAGGTTTAAAGTGGCAAATGACAGATAAAGCCAAGTGCATAAGCTGTGATAAATTTGCCCGAGTGTCAGCCTCTCAAATATGCCAGCAATGCACTGCCAAGGGCAGTGGTCTTGAGCCTATCACCTACTGCTACGCCTACTTTGATTAGCTTTGTTTTTTAGCAATCAAACTAAAACACAAAGGTGGGCAGTGAGGATTGTTTGCTAAAAATGCACCCTCACCCGAAATGTCATGCCGATACTCTTCAAAATGAGTGATGTTTAAGCCCAGTTTGATACATTGCCCAAGTATGTCTGCCAGAGTGTGTTGAAACCAATAGCTGGAGGATTTTATTTGGGTGGTTGGATCCATATAATCATTGTGTGATTCCAGTAAATAGGCTTCTCTATTAAAATAATCAGCAGTTAGAGTGGTCCCTGTTTCAGGTTCAAACATCACCATGGCAGGGTGCATTTCATACATAAACAGCTGCCCACCAGGTTTAAGCATCCGTGCAATAAGGGCAAAATAGCTAGCTAAGTCGGGTAACCAACCCAATGCTCCGACAGTAATATAGACCAGGTCAAACTGGTGGTTATACTCATCACCAACAGCATAAATGTCACTGCATACTAATTCTATTTCTACAGCTGCTACATTGGCCAGCTGGCGACCCTGAATAATAAAGGCATCACTAATGTCTAGCCCTAAGCACCGCTTTGCGCCCGCTTTTTTTACAGCAATTAACTCACGGGCGTTGTTACAAGAAAGCTGTGCAACGTCTTTTCCCGTTAAATCGATTTGCGAAAAAACGCGCTTTTCCACGTCGTCAAAAGTTGTGTAATCAGGATCTTTGATACGCTTCAACAAATCTTCAACATAGTTTTTTTGATGCACGTCGGCAGTTTCGTTCCACATACAGCGGTTGGCTTGAGTGTAATCTTCGTGGTCTTTCATTGGTTAGTTTCTTTAGGAATTCTTCAAATCTTAGTGATTACAAGTTTAGACCATAAAAGCAAAACTTCCTTTTTACTTTAAAGTGGGAGCAAGTATACAGCCGGCAAAGACAGCAATAGCTTAAGACAGAATCGCCAATAACGCTTGAGGCGCCCTAGCAGGCTTTTGGCGCTGGTAATCAAAACAGCCCATGTGAGTTTCACCCAAGGCAATAGCATGGTTAGTTTGGCTGTTTGTGAGCTGATAAACGATAGTAAAGCGGGCCTTGCCTACCTCGCGCACACCTAGCGTTAGGCTGAGGTGTTGATGCAGGTGTGCTTGTTTAAGATACTCTATGGTAGCGCCTGTCATAATGAGGCCGCATCCACCCACATCTTGCTCACTAAGGTTGTTTTGGCTTAGCCACAGCGCTCTACCTTCATGAAAATAGCTCAAAATACGATCATTACCTAAATGATTTCCATAATTTAAATCAGCCACTCTCACTTGTATGTCACAATGAAATAGCACGTTAAAGTGAGGGTCTATTTTAGTCTGTGGCATGCTCTTTACCATTTTCTTGTTTTATAGTTTGGCCATGTTCTTGTAAAAAATAACGCTCTAATACTCGCAGCATACCATTGCACAATTCGGCTAGGTCTTCTTGGCTCATCACATAAGGGGGCATCACGTATACCAGCTTACCAAAAGGCCTTACCCAAATGCCTTGTTCTACAAACATTTTTTGGATAATGCCAAGGTCTACTGGGTGGGTTACTTGGATTACACCGATAGCGCCTAATACTCGCACCTGCTCAACATAAGGCAGCGAAGTAGCGGGTTGAAGAAGAGCATTTAAGCCTTTATTTAGACCATCTACTTGGGCTTTCCAATCGCTGCTTTCTAATAGATCTAAGCTTGCGTTAGCCACAGCGCATGCCAAAGGATTGGCCATAAACGTGGGGCCATGCATAAAGCAGCTAGCCTCACCACGAGAAATGCTAGTGGCTATTTCACTGGTGGCTAAGGTGGCTGCAAAGCTCATGGTGCCTCCTGTAATGGCTTTGCCAAGGCACATGATGTCTGGCTGCACCTGGGCATGATCACAGGCAAACAAGGCGCCACTGCGGCCAAAGCCTGTGGCTATTTCATCGGCAATCAATAAAATGTTGTATTGTTTGCAAAGCTTGGCGGCACCGCTTAGCCATTGTGGGCTATAAAACCGCATGCCACCGGCACCTTGCACTATGGGCTCTAATATCAACGCAGCAATGTTGTTATGGTGCTGGCTCATGGTGGCTTCTAGCTGGTCTAAATCGCCATCTTGTAGTGGGCGATCAAAGCCCATGGGCGGTGCATCTACAAAATAATGTTGCACCAGCACGCTGGCAAATAGTCCATGCATGCCGGTGACTGGGTCGCACACTGCCATCGCTCCAAACGTATCACCATGATAACCATTACGGATAGTGAGCATACGGTTTTTGTTGGGCTGGGCTTTTGAGTGCCAGTATTGCAAAGCCATTTTTATCGCCACTTCAACAGCCACAGAGCCTGAGTCTGAGAAGAATACCTTGTCTAAGCCAAAAGGGGTGAGATCTACTAAACGCTTAGCTAAAGACACAGCAGGGGCGTGGGTAATGCCACCAAACATCACATGGGACATGTCCTCTATCTGCAGCTTCATAGCTTGGTTTAGGTAAGGGTGATTGTAGCCATGCACTGCACACCACCAAGACGCCATGCCGTCAATAATCTCGTGTCCATCAGCCAAGGTAAGACGCACGCCTTGAGCACCCACCACAGGGTAAGCCGGTGGTGGGTTGTCCATAGATGCATAAGGATGCCATACGTGTTTTTGGTCTAAGGCTACCACTGTTTCTGGAGTCATTTTTTCAAGAGTCATAAGGGTTAAGCTTTGTCTGTTATTAATGGTATTTTAGCATAGCTAAGTCATGCTTTTAGCTGATTTCAACCACATCTATACGATCCAAACCTACTTGCCAGCGCAGGTTGATGTCGGCAATATTGCAGCCGTAAATGCGCTCACAGTCTTGCTGATAGGCGGGCCTTGGGTCATGCAGCAATACTTGCTCTATCAGCTCTTGTAGCTGCGGCCGCAAAGCTAAGGCTATTTGTGCCTGTGCACTATAATAAATAGGCAGTTGAAGCGTTTGATCTTCATTGGCAAAGCCACTTTTTGCGTCGGCTATAGATTCTACCCAAGGCAGGTATGGTTTAATATCTAATATGGGTGTTTGGTCTATTAAATCAGCCCCACTCACGTGCAGGGTAACGCCATTGCTGGTATCAATAGACTCAAGCTTTACTAATGATAACCCCAGGGGGTTGGGCCTAAAGGTTGACCGAGTAGCAAACACGCCCATTTTTTTATTACCACCTAGCCTTGGCGGCCTTACTTTGGATTTCCAGCCGTGTTGTGCGGTGTGATGAAATATAAAGGAGAGCCAGATGTGTGAAAACGCCTCCAACCCAGCCACAGTGTCTGCTTGGTTATAGGGTGAGTGTAGCTCTATTTGTGCTAAAGCTGCAGGCACTAGGCCAGGTTGGCGCGGGGCGGCAAACTTTTCCTTGAAGCAAGAATGGATGATCCCTATCGGTTTGACTTCAAATATTGCTGTAGTTTTGGCTGTGGGCATGATTAGATCATTTATTCACTGTGTTTTGGCTGACGCCAAGGGTTAAGCTGGTTACAATAGCGTTAGTTTAATCGTCTCGTTTAGGAAAATATATGGCTCGCAAGCCCTACGTTAAAGCCAAGGCCATGCAAGGCCGTGGTCATCTTCAATCTGTTGCCACTGATGGCCCCCATGTGGAATGGCTGGGAATGCCAGAATACTACATCCATACTCTAGTTATTGACGAACAAGAGTATGCTTATTTTTCTGCAGGTAAAGCCCTTGAATTTGAAGTAGGCGCTTATGTTTGTTTCCGTTTTAGAGAGTCTAAAAAAGGCTTTTACATCGAAAAACGCTCTCTAGGTATAGCGATTGACCCTGCGGAGTATATGCGCCAGCTTGAGTCTAACAACGAATGAAAAGTAACATATTCTCTCCTCTACCGGTTAACGACCACACTTGTGGCTGGACCCAAGCGCTTGTGTCGCGTCAACCTAATGCTAGCTTGCAAGGTGAGCATACAGCAGATTTTGTGGTAGTAGGTGCAGGATATACTGGTTTGTCGGCAGCTAGACAATTTGCTCAGCTAAACCCTAGTGCACATGTGATTATTATTGATGCGCAGCGAGCAGGAGAGGGCGCTAGTGCTAGAAATTCTGGTTATTTGGTAGATTCTACTCTTAATGATGGCCATATGTCAGACACGGGTTTGCAGCAATACCGTGAAAAATATGCCCTTAATAAAGCCGGGGTAGACTGCGTTAGCCAGATAGTAAATGAGCATAAAATTGATTGTGATTGGGATGCCAGTGGCAAATTTCATGCAACGGCTGTGCCCGCACATGAAGCTAAATTACAGCGCTTTAGTGAACTGCTAGGTGAGCTAGATTTAGAACACACTCTTCTGGATGGTGCGCAGCTAAATAAGCGTTTAGGTACCTCTTATTACACCCAAGCTTTATGGACACAAGGTGGTGTGATGCTGCAGCCTGCTAAGTTGGCTAGGGCTTACATTGGTTTGTTGCCAGAAAACGTAAGTTTATATGAAAATAGCCCAATGCTGACATGGCGCAAACAAGGCAATGACTTTTTAGTGTCTACGCCCATGGGTCAAATTAAAGCACCACACATGCTGCTGGCTGTAAACGGCTTTATGGCCAGTGCCAAGGTGAAGCGCAAGCGCGCTTTTCCTCTTACGCTAACAGCTAGTATGACAAGGCCTTTAAATGATGCCGAATATGCAGCAATAGGCAGCCCCAAAGCATGGGGTTTATTGTCTGCTCAGGCCATGGGCGCTACGGTTAGATTAACCGAAGATCGGCGCATTATGGTGCGTAATACAGCTGAGGTGTGGCCCACCATGAACATGTCTGCATTGCAGCTTGAACAGAGAAAGCGCCTGCACTTGCGCGGTCTTAAGCGCCGCTTCCCGCAGCTTAGTGATGACCTGTTTGATAGCTGTTGGTCTGGTGTAACATGCATAAGTGGCAATAATGGCCAAGTGTTTGATCAGTTAGACTCAAAGCTATTAGTAGCCGGCTGCTACAACGGTGGTGGCATCGGTTTAGCCACTTTGTTTGGTGAGCAAATGGCTTACCGAGCTAGTGGTCAAATGACTAACGCCATAGCAATGATCCAAGCAAGGCCCAAGCCAAATCGATTGCCACCCCAGCCTTTATTAAGCTTTGGTGTAAGATTGCGTTTGATCCGTGATGGGATTATTGCACGCAAAGAAAACTGATCCAATTTTCTTATCTTAGCTCATTTATTGACCCGCTTCGCGACCTATCTGCCAGGTAAAGTGCTAACCAAAAGCTCAGCACTTACCGGCAGCAGCGCTTTGGGCTTGGGCAACCCAAGGGCATCCTTAATGAGCTGGGTAAAGGTGGCGATGCATATGTCGTTGGGTGACACCACTGTGGCAAGTTTGGCCCGCTCTAAATCTGTAGCGTTAGCAAATTGATCGGTTGAAAACGGCAATATTATCTGGCGCACACCCATGCCCAAAGCCTCTTGCACACTGTTATTGCCCCCATGATGAATGATTAGGTCGCACTCTTTGAGCAGCCCTACCTGAGGCAAACTTGCTTCAATGAGCCAGCCTTTAGGCACGGGTTCAAACCCAGACATTGGGTTAGCCCCAATCGCCATTGCCACTTTCACATTCGCATGCTGAAGTGCAGTGGATAGCTTACCCAGTACGTCGCCTCTGTGAGATAAAAAAGTGCCCAAGGCCACATAGATTGTGGGCCTATCATCATTCGCATCTAGCCACTGTTGATAATGAGGCGCTAACACTTCTTCACGTATCAATGGCCCAACAAAGGCATGCTTTGGTGGTAAATACATTGAGCGCTCAGCACTGTGATAATGTGCTGGGCTATTGTAGAGCACCTGGTTGCCGTGCACACGAAACGCATCTTTTACAGGGGTCATTACAGGTGCAATTTCTTGTAAGGCGGCATTCCAGCGGGCAGTAAATTTAGCAGTCACTCGGTCTGTCACATCTTCTTGCCTAGCTAAATCGGCAGCTTTAGGCTGCATGCAGCTTGGCCACACTGCGGGGATACCATAGCGTTCAGTACCGACAGGTAGTTGGCTTGGGTGGCCTGGGATGAGGGTGGTAAAGGAGCGGCCAGTGGCATACACCCCAAGGGTTGAGCCAAAGGAAATGTGGTCCACCAAAATATCATCTGGGTCTAGCTTGTCACATAGCTGTGCAATCTGCTTGGCCACCTCAACCGGCTGCCAGAGCAAATCTTTTTCTCTATCCAGTGCTTGGCAACGAATGGTGGCTAAAGCACCTTCTCGCGTTGCGTTTAAAAAACGCGTAATAGCTGGATTTTGAGCAGCGATACCACTGTTAGCACTTTGGCTAAGCTGCAGTAGTTGCCATTCAAACCCTTCGGCTTGCACATGGGGCGCCATGTTAACCCCTGTGGCAAACACCACGCGCCTACCAGCCTGCTTTGCTGCTCTAGCGACCACAGCTAACGGGCTATAATGGGAAATAAAATCAGGGCTAATTACCAGAAGTGTCATACTTAATCTTTGACCGTTAGATACAGTGAAGTGAGTTTTTCTGCCATGGTGTCTATAGCGTAGTGCTGTTCCACCATTGTGCGTGCTTTGAGGATTCTACCTGGGAGCTCAACTAGTGCAAACCCTTGGCTAATACAACGCCCAAGATCGTGATCTGGATCCACAAGAATGCCGGTTTCTCCATGATCGACAAAAGTGGAAGGCCCTCCAGTGCTTGGGGCAATGACTACTAATCCGGTGGCCAATGCTTCTATCAAGGCCAGGCCAAACTCTTCTTTGGGAGCGCCATCCACATAAATGCCGCCAGCAGCCCAATATCCAGGTAGCCCCATCATAGTAGCCACCATAAGTTTGGCAGTATCAGCTCTTGGGCGGCCACCCAGCATAACCAAACCAGCACGCCTAGGGTCATTGATGGGCACCGCCTCATCAATGGCCTGCATTACACCTGTTTCTATGATGGATGGGTTGGTTAAATTGCCACCCACCAATACTAGATTGCAGGAGGTGTAAAGCAATGGGTCTGCAGCCCAAGCAGCAGCAATGCGGGCCATGCCTTTAATAGGGTGGAAGCGCCCAACGCTAAGTAATAATGGCAGGTGGCGCCTGGTAGCGCAGATGTTTGCTACCAATTCAGTGATCACACCATTTCTAGCGTGATCGCCCAGTGAATAGCTTCGCGCGGCCTCACTAATCAGCTTTATATCAATACCTTCAGCTATAGTGACAGAGTTTTGTGTGTGTGGGCTTAAATGTTTGCGAATATCTTGTAGCAAAAGGGAGCATTTTGGTTGTGGAAATAGGGCCACGTGGCTTACTGTGCGAGCCATTTTCTCCAACATGCGTGCTCGAAACCATAAGTTGCTTTGGCTGTCCGCATTTAACAAAGAGTGGGGTGTTAACGGCTGGCCACTTTTTAATGCTTGCACTGTGTTTTGAGGATCTGGAGCAAAGCTAAAGCACACCGGAATATCCAGCTCGTCAGCTACGCTAGCTGCGGCAAAGGTGCCTGCATCTAGCATGCGTAAGTGCATGATATCTACGCCTCCAAAATCACCTAGGCAGCGCTTAATGCTGCGGCTGAGCACAGGTAGGTGCTCCCAAGCATTAGTGCTGTTTATGGGTCGTAAGGCACAGCCAGCGGTAATCACACGAAACGGCTGGGGGGTGCCTCCAGCCGCACAAAGGTCACCTATCGCATCTTCAATGCTTCCAAGCCCTATAGTAAGCACTTGGCCAATATTAGGTTGGCGCGCTAAGGCGTCACCAAGAGACACCAAAAGGCTAGCCACGCCGCCAGTTTCACCACAGCCACCATTGCTTAGGCTTTTATCTACCTGGGCAAGCACCAGCTGGCACACACGCAAGCTACCATTATTGTGTGTGCTTGGGAGGTGTGGAGCAGTGGTTTGATCATGGAGAGCCAAAGTGGCATAAGCGCCAATTTCATCATCTTGTTTGGCTAATTGACAAAGTAGAGGCTCTAACGAGCTGGCCAAAGCATCATGGCGGCTACCTAATGCACTTATAGCCGCAATACGCGCCGGGCTAGCTTCTTCAGTATTCTTGGCCAACTGTGCCAAAAGGGCTGTGACTTTCTCCCCCTTTAAAACACCTAGCAGGTCTACTAACCTAGCCCTTTTTATGACATCTTCACTAGCAACCAAAGCATTGTTTGTAGCCTGAGTAATTAACTCAGGCTCAGATTTGGCCCATGTTGCCAATGTGTAATGAGCGTGCATGGTATCAATGCCGCCAGCACACAGCTGTTGTAATAGCAGGGGTAATGCTTGGGCAATGGGAGCTCTATTGGCTAGCTTCCAAGTGGCTTGGCGGCGCACGCTTTGGTGTGGATGCGTAAGGCAGGCAACAAGAAATGTGGAGGCATCTTTCAGGTGCATTTGCGATGCCGATTCAATAGCCACTAAGCTTGCCAGAGGGCTTGCTGCAGCTAAAGTAGTTAGGTCATCAAGTAAGGGGTAGCTGTGAGTGTTGTTTTTAGCAAATCTTGCCAGGTGAGACGACCTACTAAGCATGCTTTCAAAATCTACTAAATCAATAGCCTGACTTAACTCTTCAATTAAGATGCTGCCCATGCTTGCCTGGGAAGATGCCAAATTTATACGCTGCTGGTGAGTTTTGCGCTGTTGCATAGTCATGTTTTGCCACATGGGCAATGGTATGAGCACTGCCAAAAATAGTTGTACAAAAAAGGATACTGTACAAGTAAATGCTTGTACACCGAATGTTTATGTATCCTATTGTTTTTTTGTATAGTTGTGTAAAGGTAGGTATGTATTTGAACATGCAGCTTTAAAAAGGCGTTTAAGTGAGCTAAAACTAACTAGACACTGTCGGTAAAGAGCCAACAATTGGTAGGGATGTTAGCATCATGAGTATTAGCCAAAAATTACTAAACTACTTTGATCGTAAAAAATCAAAATCGACCCAAAAAAACCATACCCGTTTTAGAAATGATATTTGTAATCATTGGGATCTTGATTACATGACTACACAGCAGCTAGAAGAGCAGCTGAGTCAAGATGTGGTGGAAACAACCATCACCCACAAAAAACAAGACCTGCCTTAGCGCCATCCCATAGGCGATCATTCTTTCTTTTTTGCTTGAAACCCAGCTATATCTAGGCTTTAAAGACAATAAGCTGAAACAACCTGAGTGTTAAGCCAAGATAAAATTTTGCCAACGGTTTGATTGTCTTGCCTGCATAAATACCGTACAATATCTGCCCTGATTTAAGCATGTTTCACATGGACTTAAACCAGCTGGGGTAATGCCCATTTCCGTGATGTCGCCAATTATGGCGCGTTGCATTGATGAATAGTAAGTGATTTCAAAACTTACACGACGTAAAGGGATCTAACGCAATGGTAACCATTCGTTTAGCTCGTGGGGGCTCTAAAAAGCGCCCTTTCTATCATTTAACTGTAGCTGATCAGCGCAATCCGCGTGACGGTCGCTTTATTGAGCGTGTGGGTTTTCATAAC
>Ga0075441_10000347_pt1 | contig 23670 bp, 16 predicted proteins | sample CoawatmetaG00DNA_FD_71582 | JGI IMG/M metagenome (GOLD analysis project Ga0075441, IMG submission 71582) | Marine microbial communities from the West Antarctic Peninsula - Coastal water metaG002-DNA | ecosystem: Environmental > Aquatic > Marine > Coastal | place: Atlantic Ocean: West Antarctic...
CGGTGGTGTGGAGCTGCGATCCGATGCACGGCAACGTGATCAAGGCCGGCAACGGCTACAAGACGCGCCCGTTCGACCGCATCCTCAACGAGGTGAAGGGCTTCTTCGCGGTGCACCGCGCCGAAGGCACCCACGCGGGCGGCATCCACATCGAGATGACCGGGCAGGACGTGACCGAATGCGTCGGCGGGGCCGTGGCGATCACCCACGAAGGGTTGGCCGACCGCTACCACACCCACTGCGACCCGCGCCTCAACGCCGCGCAGTCCATCGAACTCGCCTTCCTCCTCGCCGAAGCCCTCAACGCCGAACGCGAAACCGCAAAGGCCCGCGCCGCCTGATCCACAACGCAACGCCGGGATACGCACAGGGCGCGCGCGGCGGGTTCAGGCCCGCCGCGCCGCCGTGCGCACCAGCAGCAGCATCGGCGTGGCGATGAAGCAGGCCAGCCCCATCGCGTAGAACACGTTGATGTAGGAAATCATCACCGCCTGCAGGTTGACCATGCCATCGACCATGCGCAGCGCGGCTTCGCCCGCCGGGCCGAACGCGGTGATGCGGTCAAGGTTGAATGGCACCGCCGCCGGGGTGACATGCGCCCCCAGTTCGGCGTGGTTGACCTGGATGCTGCGCGACAGGGCGACCGAACTGATCGCAATCCCGATCGACGATCCCAGGTTGCGCATCAGCGTGATCATGCTGGCCGCATCGGTGCGGAACCGGGGCGCCAGCGTGGCAAAGGCGATCAGGTTCATCGGAATGAAGGTGAACGCCAGCCCGAAGCCCTGCACCAGCCCGGCGGCGACGATCGGCAGGCGCGGCATGTCGATCGACCAGCCGGTCATCATCCAGGTCGATGCGCCCATCAGCAGCAGCCCGGCCAGCAGCAGGATGCGCGTATCCACCCGCGTGATGATCGGCGCCAGCGCGGTCACGGTCACCAGCATGCCGATCCCGCGCGGCATCACCAGCAGCCCCGATTGCAGCGCGGTATAGCCATAGACCTGTTGCAGCAGCCCCGGCAGCATGGCCATGACCGACATCATCACCAGCCCCATCAGGAACATCAGCGCCATGGCGATGGTGAAGTTGCGATCGCGGAACAGCGCCAGCGGGAACAGCGGGTTGGGCGCGCCCGAAAGGTGGAAGAACGCCAGCCAGCCGCCGCCTGCGGCCAGCACCGCATAGATCACGATTTCCGCCGATGCGAACCAGTCCACCGTCTGGCCACGGTCGAGGATCAGTTGCAGCGCCGATACCGTCAGCACCACCAGCCCCCAGCCGACAAGATCGACCCGGCGGCGCTCGGTGGGCAGCGAAGGCAGGAAGATCGCCAGCAGCAGGAAGCACAGCACCCCTACCGGCAGGTTGACATAGAACACCCAGCGCCAGTCGAGATTGTCGGTCAGCCACCCGCCGACGATCGGCCCGGCAATCGGGCCAAGCATGATCCCTTGCGAATAGATCGCCATCATCTTCGGCCGTTCGGCCTCGGTACACGAATCGAGCGTGACGGTCTGCGCCAGCGGCGAAAGGAACGCTCCGGCAAAGCCCTGGATGATGCGGAAAGCCACCATCTGTTCGATGTTCTGCGCCGCGCCGCACGCCATCGACGCGACCGTGAACAGCGCCACCGCCATCAGCATCATCCGCCGCAGGCCAAGCGTATCGACCAGGAACCCGGCCACCGGCAGCGCCACCGCCGATGCCAGGACATAGCTGGTCAGCACCCAGGTGACGGTATCCTGCGTCGCCCCCAGCGCCGCGCTCATGTGCGGCAGCGCCACGTTGGCGATGGTCGAATCGAGCGTGTACATCGTCATCGCCGCCATCGCCCCGACCAGCAGCAGCGGCCGGTTGCGCGAAACGATGCGCGGGCTGTCGGGATCGTGGGCCACGGGCGGCGGAACCGGCGGTGCGGCGCCCCCCGCCCCGGCGGTGGCGCTACTTGCCGACATGCACGGTAACGTCGGCGCTCAACCCCGCGATCAGCGGACGGTCGGCCTTGCCGTCGATGGCGATGCGCACCGGCACGCGCTGGATGATCTTGACCCAGTTGCCGGTCGCGTTCTGCGCGGGCAGGACCGAAAACTCCGATCCCGTCCCCGCGCCAATGGATTCGACATGGCCCGCCAGTTCAAGGCCGGGATAGGCGTCGATTTCGATCACCGCGCGCTGGCCGGGGTGCATCTGTGCCAGATCGGTTTCCTTGAAGTTGGCCTCCACCCGCGCGCTGCCATCGCGCACGATCGACACCATCGGCACCCCCGGAAAGACCATCTGCCCGACCTGCAGCCGCGATACCTGCGTGACCATGCCATCGGCAGGCGCGCGCACCACGGTGCGTTCGATATCGAGGCTGGCGCGCGCCCGCGCGGCCTGCGCGGCGGCAATCGCCGGGTTGACCCCCGGCACGGCGCGGCCCTGCGCCAGTTCGGCCCGCGCCTGTTCGACTTCGGCCTGAAGCGCGCCGATCCGGTCGCGCGCGCTGGCCACGGCATGCTGCGCGGCATCCATCCGCGCGCGGGTGTTGAAGCCGCGATCCATCAGCGCCTTTTCGCGCGCATAGTTGGCCTGCGCCAGCGCCAGATCGTCGCGCGCGCCGGCCAGTGTCGCGGCCTTGGCGGCAACATCGGCATCCAGCGCGATGACCCGCGCCTGCGCCGCCGCGATTTCCGCATCGGCCTGGCGCACGGCAGCGGAAAAGGTTGCCGGGTCGATCGTGAACAGCACATCGCCCGCCTTGACGTGCTGGTTTTCGCGGACCTTGACGCTGGTGACCAGACCGGTCACTTCCCCGGCCACGGCAATGATGTCCTGCTTGACATAGGCATTGTCGGTTTCGACCACGCCGGGCTGGCCGAACCAGTACCACAGCCCCGCCACCACCGCGAGAATCGGGCCAAGCGCCATCAGCACACTGCGCGTCCGCCGCTTGCGCACTTGCGCCACCGCCGCGCCGGGGCCGCCGGGCGTGGCAGCCGGGGATGCGGTTCCACCATCGGGCGTGTCGTTGATCGGGAATGGGTCCGCTTCAGCCATGTTACGTTTCCGCTTCTGCCGGGATTTCGTCCGAAAGATTGCTGCGCACCCGTTCAAGCAGGGCGAGCAACTGGTTCTGCTCCGCTTCGCTCAGGCCCGCCACCGATTCGGCCACCACGTCGCGCGCGCACGATGCCATGCGCGCCATCAGGTCTTCGGCCTGGGGTGTCAGGTAGAGGCACCAGCGCCGCCGGTCGGCCGGATCGTCGCGGCGTTCGACCAGCCCCAGCTTTTCCAGCCGGTCGATCATCCGCGCGGCGGTGATCGCTTCGACTTCCAGCCACGATGCCAGCGCCTGCTGGTTGGTGCCGGGGCTGCGCTGGATCACGCCAAGCGCGCGCCATTGCGGCCCGGTGACCCCGAACCGGCGCGCCGCCACGCCAAAGCGCCTGCGAAACAGGCGCCCGACATCGGACGACAGGAAGGCGACATTCGGCTTCATTGCCGTGGCGATAATAGCAATGCTTACTTTAATCAACGCAGATTTCGACATCGCTGCACGCACGCGGCTACACACACGCAGGCGCGGCGATCAGCGGTGGACGCTGGCGCGCTTATTTTCCATAGGGAAGCCAGCCCGCCACCCCCGGCGGCAGACCGCGCAAGAGGGCACCTTGGCCGATACCGCTCCGCCAGACATGTTTTCGCTGTTCCTGCAGACCTGCCGCGAAACCCCCGACGCCCCGTTCCTGATCGCCGCCGATGGCACGGTGACGCCCTATGCCGGAGCGCAGGCGCGCGTCGCGCAGATCGCCAACCTGTTCCGCGCGCACGGGGTGAAGCCGGGCGACCGGGTGGCCGTGCATGTCGAAAAATCGCAGACCGCGCTGCTGACCTGGCTGGCCGCCTTGCAGGCAGGCGCGGTCTACCTGCCGCTCAACCCCGCCTATACCACCGGGGAACTGCGCTATTTCCTCGGCGATGCGGCGCCCGCGCTGGTCGTGTGCCGCACCGCCGATGCCGCACCGATGCAGGTGTTGTGCCATGAACTGGGCGTGCCCGCGCTGCTCACGCTCGACCCCGCGGGGACCGGCGGCACGCTGGCCGAAGGCATGGCGCAGCAACCGGCCCACGGCGATGCGGCCCCCGCCGACCCGGAAGGGCTGGCCGCGATCCTCTATACCTCCGGCACGACCGGGCGCAGCAAGGGCGCGATGCTGAGCCATGCCAACCTTTCCTCCAACGCGCTGACGCTGCGCAGCATCTGGCGCTTTACCGCGCACGACCGCCTGCTCCACGCGCTGCCGATCTTTCACACCCACGGCCTGTTCGTGGCGACCAACCTGGTGATCGCCAGCGGCGCGGCCATGCTGTTCCTGCCGCGTTTCGATGCTGGTGAAGCGGTGCGGCTGATGCCGCAGGCCAGCGTGATGATGGGGGTGCCGACGTTCTATTCGCGCCTGCTGGACCACCCCGGCTTCACCCGCGAATGCGCCGCCGGGATGCGCCTGTTCATTTCGGGTTCCGCCCCGCTTTCCGCCGAAACGCACAAGGCGTTCCGCGCGCGCACCGGCCATGCCATCCTCGAACGCTATGGCATGACCGAAACCAACATGAACACGTCCAACCCGCATGATGGCGAGCGTCTGCCCGGCAGCGTCGGCCACCCCCTGCCCGGCGTGGCGCTGCGCATTGCCGATCCCGAAAGCGCAAAGCCCTTGCCGCAGGGCGAAATCGGGGTGATCGAGGTGCGCGGGCCAAACGTCTTTTCCGGCTATTGGCAGATGCCCGAAAAGACCGCGCAGGAGTTTCGCGCCGATGGCTTCTTCATCACCGGCGACATGGGCTTCATCGACGATCGCGGCTATGTCCACATCGTTGGCCGGGCCAGGGATCTGATCATCGCGGGGGGGCTGAACATCTACCCGGCAGAGGTCGAGGCCGCGCTCGATGAAATCCCCGGCGTGGCCGAATCCGCGGTAATCGGCGTGCCCCACCCCGATCTGGGCGAAGCGGTCGTGGCCGTGCTGCGCGCCGACGACCCCGCACTGGACGAAGCCGCAGTGATCGCCGCGCTGGCCGACCGTCTGGCCCGGTTCAAGCAGCCGCGCGCGGTGCTCTTCGTGCCCGAACTGCCGCGCAACGCCATGGGCAAGGTGCAGAAGGCCGCGCTGCGCTCCGCGCACGCCGCGCTGTTCGCAGCCTGATCGCATGACGCCCGATTGTGCCGCCATGATGACGGGCCACGCCGGGGCGCGGCGATGATCGTCGCATCCATCGTCCTGCTGGCGGCGATCTTTGCTGCGGCCATGCTGCTGCCGGTCAACATGGGGCTGATCGGGCTGGCTGCGGCGCTGGGGCTTGGCGTGTTTGCCGCAGGGTTGAGCGTGCGCGATGTGCTGTCGGGCTTTCCGGCGGACCTGTTCGTGACGCTGCTGGGCATCACGTATCTGTTCGGCATCGCCAGCCGCAACGGCGCGGTGGACTGGCTGGTGGGCCGCGCATCGGCGGCACTGGGCGGGCGGGCCGGGCTGATGCCGCCGCTGGTGTTCGTCGTCGCGGCGGTGCTGACCGCGCTGGGCGCAGCAGGCCCGGCAGCAGTAGCCATCGTCGCCCCGATCGCGCTGCGCATGGCGCGCCAGCATGGCCTTTCGCCGCTGATGATGGGCCTGCTCACGGTGCACGGCGCGCAGGCCGGTTCGTTTTCGCCGATCTCGATCTATGGCGGGATCACCAACCAGGTATTGCTGCGCAGCAATATTGCGCCGCAACCGGTCCTGCTGTTCCTTGCCAGCGCCGCGTTCAACGCCGCCATCGCGCTGGTGATCTGGGCCGCACACTGGCGGCGCGCGCAAGGGCGGACCCCGCCGCCGGTCGCGGTGCAGGCCCTGCCCCCGCTGGGGCGCGACGGGGCGTGGACGCTGGCCGGGCTGGCGGCGCTGGCGGCGGGCGGGCTGATCCTGCGCATCGACATCGGGTTCATGGCGCTGCTGGTCATCATCGCGCTGGCGGTGGTCGCCCCGCGCACGCAGGAAGGCGCGCTGGCCCGTGTGGACTGGTCCAGCATCCTGCTGATTTCGGGCATTGTCATCTATGTCGGCGTGCTGGAACGGATCGGCACGGTCGAAACCGTCAGCACGGCCATCGCCACGCTGGGATCGGCGGTGCTGGCCGTGCTGGCGCTGTGCTATCTGGCCGGGGTGCTATCGGCCTTCGCCTCGTCCACCGCGCTGCTGGGGGTGGTGATCCCGCTGGCGGTCCCGCTGGTCCACGCGGGGAACCTTCCGGCGGCGGGCGTGGTGGCGGCGCTGTGCATTGCCACGACGATTGTCGATACATCGCCGTTTTCCACCAATGGTGCGCTGATCGTGGGCAATTGCCCCGAAGGCGAACGCGCCACCATGCTGCACAAGCTGCTGGCCTATACCGCCATCGTCGCCACCATCGGCCCGCTGCTGGCCTGGGCCGCGTTCGTGCCGCGCTGAACCGGGCGGAAACGCCCCGCCGCGCCGCGCCAGCGGGGCATCACGCCAGCGGGGCATCACGCCAGCGGGGCCAGGCCAGACAGCACGATGCGGGCAAGATCCGCCTGCCCGACCGCCCCGGTCTTGGCATAGATGCGCTTGGAATAGTTGCGCGTCGTCTCCACCGTCAGCCCCAGATCCAGCCCGGATTCGACCAGCGGTTCGCCCCGCGCAATGGCCATGGCCAGCGCCGCCTCGCGCGCGGAAAGGCCATGCTGCGCCTGCAGCACGAGCGCGCCGGGGCTGTCTGCCCTGCCCTCGCGTTCGGTAGCCCCGCCGTTCTCCTCCGCGTGGCGCAGCACGCCGATCACTTGCGGGCGCGCGGCGGGTTCGGGCAGCGCCAGATCGGCGCGGCGCAGCAACAGATCGGTGCCCCGGCGCGCGTCGATCCGCACCATCCGCACCGGCGCGCCGGTTCCGGCGGCAAGATCGGCACAGGCCGCTTCGAGCAGCCGCGCCGCTTCGGGCAGCAGCGCCAGCCGCCGCCCCGCCGCGTGGCCCGGTTCCGGCGCAAAGGCCAGCGCGGCTTCGGCCTGCGGATCGGCAGCCATCACCCGCCCGCCCGAATCAAGGGCGATCTGCCCCACGCCCAGCCGGATCAAGGCGTCCTGCGCCAGCGCCGCCTGCAACCGCTGCGCGTTGAGCGCCACCAGCGTGCGCAGCGCCGAAGCCAGATGCGGCGCGATGGCGGTAAGCGTGGCCACCGCCGCCGCCGAAAAATCCTCGCGCAGCCGCACCAGCACCAGCCAGGCGTCGGCCACTCCGCCCGCCGTCACCCGCAGCCAGCGGGCATGGCGGATGCCCATGTCTTCCAGCGCGGCGCGCTGCACCGCCAGTTGCGCCGGATCGTCGTAATCCAGCATCTCGTCCAGCGCATAGACGCGTTCGGGCCGCAGCGTGCCGAACGGGTGCAGGCGCAGGTCGTAAAGCCGCATGAAATCCAGCCGCGGCTCCTGCGTGGCGCGCGGCGACATGACATGGATCACCGCCGGTTTCTGGTCCGGCGCGGCATTGGCCTGGTGGATCAGCATGAAGGCCCGCCGCGCCCCGGTGCGCGCCACCAGATTGCGCATGAACAGGCCGAAGGGCGGTTCTTCCTGAATCCCTTCGATCAGGGGCAGGAACAGTTCGCGCTGGTCGGCAGACATCATGGCCATGCCGACCGCTCCCATGTGGGAGCAGCCGCGTCAAGACCGCAACAGGGCTGGCGCGTGGCCGGAGCCGAAGATGAGGGCGGGGCCTAACCCGCCGCCTTCACCACGGCGATCTGGTCCAGCACCATCTGCGCGTGTTCCTTGCGGCAGATCAGCAGGTCCGGCATGTAGGTATCGGCCTGGTTATAGACCAGCGGGCTGCCGTCGATCCGCGATGCGTGCAGGCCATGGGCCAGCGCCACCGCCACCGGGGCGCACGAATCCCATTCGAACTGCCCGCCCGAATGCAGGTAGATGTCCGCCTCGCCCAGGATCACCGCCATGGCCTTGGCCCCGGCGCTGCCCATCGGCACCAGTTCGGCGCCGATCGCCCTGGCCACTTCCACCGCTTCGTGCGCCGGGCGGGTGCGGCTGACGACCATGCGCAACGTGGCGGGCGCTGGCGGAACCGGTTGCGGACGGTCGGTGCGCAGCACCAGCCCGGCACCGTCGGCCGCGCCCGGCAGGCCGACCGCGCCGATGCTGGCCACGCCATCGATCGCCAGCCCGACATGCACCGCCCAGTCGCTGCGCGCCTCGCCATATTCGCGCGTGCCGTCCACCGGATCGACGATCCAGGTGCGCGACAGCGAAAGACGGTCAAGGTTGTCCTTTTCCTCTTCCGACAGCAGCCCGTCATCGGGCCGCTGTTCGCGCAGCGCGTGGACAAGGAACTGGTTGGCGGTTGCATCGCCCGCCTTGCCAAGCGGCTTGGGACCGAACATCGCGCTTTCGCGCACGGTCAGCAGCAGGCGTCCGGCATAGTCGGCAAGATGGGCGGCAAGTTCCGCATCGGTCATCGGTATCCCCTCGCATGTGGTCCGGCCCGTCGCGCTGCGGGGCCTCGCCGCCGGGTGTAGTGCGCCGCCACGGCCCGAAAGCTCCCAGATGGGACCACGCCGTGCCTGCCGCGTCAACCGCCGTGCCCGGCCCGCGCGCGGCCACGGGCGCCAAACGGGGCACGGTTTGCACACTTGAAGGAAATCGGCTATCGAACCGCAATTATACCTTCAAGAAGGCGCACCATGGCCGAATCCACTTCAATCGTCAGCCAGATCGGCGATCTTGCTTCGGCGGGCGAACGCATGATCGAACGGTTGCGCCGCAAGGCCTTCCTGCCCGAAAGCCGCAAGGAGCTCAACGCCCGCTTCGGCATTGCCGAGGCAGCGCAACTGCTGGGCTGTTCCACCAACCGCATCCGCATGGCCGAAGACGATGGCCGCCTGCCCCCGCCCCCGGCGGGCGGCAACGGGCGGCGCATCGGCTATTCGATGGAAGACATGCTGCGCATGCGCGAAGTGCTGGGCGCCTCCCCCGCCCGCGCGCCGGGCGATGTTCCGGCAATCATCGCGGTGCAGAACTTCAAGGGCGGCGTCGGCAAATCGACCGTGACGACGCACCTTGCCCACTATTTCGGGGTGCAGGGCTACCGCGTGCTGGTGGTCGATTGCGACAGCCAGGCCACCACCACCACGCTGTTCGGCTTCAACCCGCACTTCAACATCACCCGCGACGAAACGCTCTATCCCTACCTGTCGATCGACCCGACGCAGACCGACCTGCTCTATGCGGTCAAGCGCACGCCGTGGCCCAATGTCGACCTGATCCCTTCGAACCTCGAACTGTTCGACGTGGAATATGAACTCGCCGCGTCCGGGGCCGATGGCCAGTCGGTGCTGGCCGCGCGCTTCCGCAAGCTCAAGGCCGGGCTGATGGACATGGCGCGCGATTACGATGTGGTGATCCTCGACCCCCCGCCCGCGCTCGGCACGATCAGCCTGGCGGTGATGCAGGCGGCCAATGCCCTGCTGGTGCCGCTGGCGGCGACGACGCCCGATTTCTGTTCCACCGTGCAGTTCCTGTCGATGATGGACCAGGTCATCGCGCAGCTTGTCGAAGCCGGGATCGCGGTCGATTATTCCTTCGTGCGGCTGATCTGCTCCAAGTTCGACGGCGGCGATCCCAGCCACGAAATGGTCCGCACGATCATGGAGCAGACCTTCGGCCCGGCGCTGCTGCCGGTGCCGATCCTCGAAAGCGCGGAAATCAGCCACGCCGCGCTGCGCATGATGACGATCTACGAACTGGAAAAGCCGATCGGCACGCCGCGCACGCACAAACGCTGCCGCGCCAATCTGGACGAGGCGCTGGGCCAGATCGAACAACTGGTGCGCGCCGGATGGGGCCGCGTTGCCCCGGCGCGCGAGGAGGACGTGATCCATGCCTGATCGCACGGCCGGTATCGCCCGCCCGCTTTCGGAAACCGCCGCAATCGGCGCTTTCCTACACGGCGTTGTTCATCATATGTTCCGTGCTTTTCACGACGAGGTGAACCATGGCGCGTAAGCAATCCGATTATCTCGCAGCCCTGCTGGCCGACGAAGCGGTTGAAACAAAAGCCGAAGGTGGCATTTCTGCGGATGGCGCACCGGCTTCCGCGCCGCCTGCCCCCTCCCCTGCCCCGCCGCGCGGCGAACGGATGCGCGGCACCACGCTGCTCGGCCGCGAATCCGCGCTGGCGCGCGTTGCCAGCGGCGAAGTGCGGCAGGTCACGCAACTGCTGCTCGATCCCGCGCGCGTCCGGGTGTGGCCGGGCAACGCCCGTTCGTACCAGCACCTGAGCGAGGAATCGTGCCGCGAACTGATCGATTCGATCGTGGCCGAAGGCGGGCAGAAAGTCCCTGCGGTGGTCCGCCGGGTCGAAGGCGACCCCGATCACGATTACGAAGTCATCGCGGGCACGCGGCGGCACTGGTCGGTTTCGTGGCTGCGCCGCCACTCCTACCCCGACATGCACTTCGTGGCGCAAGTCGCCCAGCTTGACGATGAAGCCGCCTTCCGCCTTGCCGATCTGGAAAACCGCGCGCGCAAGGACGTTTCGGATCTGGAACGTGCGCGCAATTATGCCCACGCGCTCAAGGACCATTACGGCAACCACCTGACCCGCATGGCCGAACGGCTCAAGCTGTCGAAGGGATGGCTGTCCAAGATGCTCAAGGTCGCCAGCCTGCCCGATGCGGTACTGGCCGCCTTTGCCAGCCCGGCCGATGTCCAGCTCAAGCCCGCCTATCCGCTGGCGCAGGCGCTGGACGACCGCGAGGCCGCACCCGCCATCCTGCGCGAAGCGCGCTCCCTTGCCCGCTTGCAGGAAGAGCGCGCCAGGGCCGGCGATGCCCCCCTGCCCGCCTCCGAAGTGATCGCCCGGTTGCTGGCCGCGCCACGGTCCGACGACGACCGCCCCGGCCCGCGCGTGTACGAAGGCCCGTTCGGCCGCCCGGCGCTGACCGTCCAGACCGTCAACCGCCAGGGCATCACCTTGCGGCTCCACGCCGGATCGGGCCTCGGCCTCAAGGGCATGCTCGACCTCGTGCTCGATGCGCTGGTCGAACTCGACGTGGACGGCAAGGATCTGCTGCGCTGATGGGCACGCCTGCACGGAATTGGCCTGACAAGTGTTTCCCCAGGGAAACATCGCCTGAAAGTTTGTGTTTCCCCAGGGAAACGCCGCTTCACAATTTGTGTTTCCCCAGGGAAACATTGGCGGCATGACCGCGCGCCGCACCATCGGCGGGGGCGAACAGTTCGACCTCTTCCTGCCCTATGTGGCGGACATGCCGCTGCGCGATCAGCGCGAAATGATGGAGCGCCCGTTTTTCAGTCTGGCCAAGTCTAAGCGGGTCAAGCCGATCGACTATACCAGCCCGGACGGCAAGCTGTGGGTCCACGTTTCGGCCAGCCCCGATTATGGCATGGCAACGATCTGGGATGCCGACATCCTGATCTATTGCGCCAGCGTGCTGGCCGACATGGCCCGGCGCGGGATCAACGACGTGCCGCGCAAACTGCACCTGATGCCCTACGATCTGTTGCGCGCGATTGGCCGCCCCACCACCGGGCGCGCCTATGAACTGCTGGCCCAGTCGCTCGACCGGTTGGTGGCGACGACGATCAAGACCAATATCCGCGCCGATGCCGGGCAGCCTGCCACTGCGGGGCGGGGGCGGCGCGAGGCAACGTTTTCGTGGCTCGATGGCTGGACCCAGCTTGTCGATGAAAAGACCGAACGGTCGCGCGGCATGACCATCGAACTGTCCAACTGGTTCTGGGAAGGGGTGATGATGAAGGGCGGCGTGCTGTCCATCGACCGCGCCTACTTCGCCATTACCGGCGGGCGGGAACGCTGGCTCTACAAGGTGGCACGCAAGCACGCGGGCGGGGCAGGGGAGGATGGCTTTGCCATTTCCATGCCGGTCCTGTTCGAAAAATCAGGCGCGGAAGGCGAATACCGCCGCTTCAAGTTCGAAATCCTCAAGCTGGCGGAAAAGGACGCGCTGCCTGGCTATGGCCTGACGGTGGAGCCGGGGAAGGGGGGCGAACCGCTGCTGCGGATGCGGCGGATCGACGGCAAGGACGGCGCCGAACGCCGCCTGCCCGACAGCGCACGGCCCGAGGAAAAGCCGCCGGCGGATCTGTTCCAGCGCAGTGCGGCCGCTGTTTCCCTGGGGAAACACCCGCCCGCACCCGCGTCGGAATCGCCCGCCGCCACCGAAACCGCTTCTGAAACGATCAATGCCAGCGCGCTGATCCGCCGTGCCATTGCCGGGGTCAGCGACGCCGCCACGCGCGGCTTCATCACCGACGAAACATTCGACCACTTGCGCGAAACCTGCCCCGGCTGGGATCTCCACGCGCTCCACGCCGAGTTCGAACGCTGGGTCAACGCCGATGCGACGCGGCTTCCGGCCAACTGGCAGAAGGCCTTCATCGGCTGGGTCCGCCGCCACCACGAAAAGAACCGCCACACGCTCCGCCGCTGATCGGCGATGGCTGGGGAAACGCCTGGCGTTCCCGAAGTGTCGGGCCGGACGGAAGGGGCAGGGAAGGGCGCTGCCACAAGGCGCCGCTGTCCGCAGTGTTTGAACCTCTATCGCACGGCACCATCGCAAAGTGATTCAATCGCTGCGCTGCAAAGCGCGGCTGATCGGGAGTTTCGATCCATCAGGAACGCATCAAGGGCCACCTTCGACCTTTCGGGAACGCAGGGCCGATCCTTCGGGAACGCAGGGCCGACACTCCGGGAACGCTCACCCGATCCTTCGGGAACAGGCCACACTGCCCGACTCGGCAGGAACCGGCGAGTCGCAAGGCCGGTTGTGGCGCTTAACCTGTCTAACTCCCTATAAACCCCTCTAACCCGCAGGAAGCCTTTGGCTTTTTGAGAGGAAAGGGAAGACCGCAGCCGCATTCCCCGCTCAGGGTTCCGCCGCGATGCCAAGCTTTGCCAACCGGGCGTCGATCGCTGCCATCTCCTCGTCGAACGAGCGCAGGATCCCCGCTACTTCGGGAGCAGGGGAGGGCGGGGCGGCGGGACGGCCCCGGTCCGGGGTGCGATGGCCGGTGGCAATGGCGATATCGGGGGTGACGTAGGTGCGCCACGAACCGCGCCCGGAAATCTCCACCAGCACGCCCAGCGCACTGGCACGTTCCAGCAGCTTGCCCGCCCCCGATATGGTCAGGCCGAGCAGGGGGGCAAGGCTGCGTGCGGCAAGGCAGGGCCGCGCCAGCGCAACCCGGCCCAGATCGGCCAGCTTGCCGGGGCGCCGCTCTGCCGCGATGGCGCGGGCGGCCTGCGCGGTTGCCGCCTCAAGCCGGTCAAGCCGCTCCAGCCCTGCCTCAGCCTGCCGCATGACCTGTTTGAGCAGGCGGCGCAGCAGCACCGGGCGCGGGGTCAGCGCCATGCGCTGGGCGGCGTCTCCGGGCACGATACAGGGCAGGGCGGCGCGGGTCAGCCCGATGCGCCGCAGCAGCAGCGGAAAGGCCAGCCAGGGCGCGATGGAGCGATCGGCGCGGCACGCCAGGTCGAGCAGGGTCAGCGCGCGCACCAGCGCCGGGGCATCCTGCCAGCCCGGCGGCGGATCGAACGTGAAGGGCAGATCCTGCGACCAGTGCCGCCCCGCCGGTTCGGCCAGCAGCGCCTGCCATCCGGGCAGGGCGGCAAAGGGTTCGTCTTCGGTGCGCACAAGCGCGCGGCCGGGCAGGCGCAGGCCGCAGCGGTCGGCAATGATGTCGATTTCCTCGACCGCCGACTGCTGAAGCGCCAGCGCCGCCGCATAGCCGCTCCAGCTTGCCCGCAAGGTCCACCCCGGACGCAGCGAAGTGGCGCAAACGCGGGCGTCGAGGCGGGCGAGCGCGGCGCTGGCATCGGCCAGGGCGGAGGCCAGCGGCGCGGTCCAGGCAAGCGCGGTGAAGGGCGGGGGAGGCGTGCTCACCCGGCGATTATAGACGCAAAAGGGGGTTTCAGTCCACGTGCATTGATGGACTTATGCCGCGATCAGGGGCGGCGGTCCGACCGTCCCTTGTACCCGCCACCGGCACCGCCGCCGGGACCACCATCGCCGGGGCCTTTGCCACGGTGCGGGCGCTTGTCGGCGCGGGCGGGGAACTTGCCGCGCGGGCGATCCGGGGCGCTGCGCGAACCGCGATCGCCCTGCGGGCCGGGTCCGGTTGCGCTGGGCTGGATCACGATGCCGCTTTCGTCTTCGGCACCGGCCTTGCCGGTCCGGCGCAGCGCATCGGCAAAGCGAGCGGCGATCGCGCTGGGCACCTGGAAGAAGGTTTCGGTGGCGGCAATGCGGATCGCGCCGATTTCGTTGCGGGTGATGTGCCCGCGGCGGCAGATCAACGGCAGCAGCCAGCGCGGATCGGCGTTCTGGCGGCGGCCGATATCCATGTGGAACCACACCGTATCGTCGAACCCTTCGCGCAGGCGCGGCCCGCCACCGGCATCGGGGGCGGACTGGCTGACCAGTTCTTCGGGTTCGGGGATGCCGCGCTTGCGCGCCGCGACCAGCGCCAGCGCCACGGCCATCGGGTCCATCGTTTCGACGATGCGCGCGGCGGCCTCGCGGTCGGCGTCGGAGGCTTCGACCGGTTCGTTGAGCGCGGCGAGCAGGCGTTCCTGATCGCGCTGGCGGATCGCTTCGGCGCTGGGCACGTCGATCCACTGCGCGGTGACGCGGGCCGAACGCAGCATCATTTCCACGCGGCGGCGGCGCGGATAGGGCACGATCAGCACGGCGATGCCCTTGCGCCCGGCGCGCCCGGTACGGCCCGACCGGTGCTGGAGCACTTCGGCATCGCGCGGGGTTTCGACGTGGACGACAAGGCTGAGCGAGGGCACGTCGATGCCGCGCGCGGCCACGTCGGTCGCCACGCAGATGCGGGCGCGGCCATCGCGCAGCGCCTGCAGCGCGTTGTTGCGTTCGTTCTGGCTGTGCTCGCCCGAAAGCGCCACGGCGGCAAAGCCGCGCTCGGTCAGCGAGGAGTGCAGGCGGCGCACGCTGTCGCGCGTGGCGCAGAACAGGATGGCGGTTTCCGCTTCGTGGAAGCGCAGCAGGTTGACCACCGCGCTTTCGATGTCGGCCGGGGCGACGGCCACCGCTTCATAGACGATATCGCCATGGCCGCGGGTATCGCCAGCGGTGGAAATGCGCAGCGCATCGCGCTGGTAACGCCGGGCCAGCGCCTCGATCGGCTTGGGCATCGTGGCCGAAAACAGCAGCGTGCGGCGTTCCTGCGGCGCGGCTTCGAGCAGTTCCTCAAGGTCTTCGCGGAAGCCCATGTCGAGCATTTCGTCGGCTTCGTCGAGCACGACATGGCTGATCGCCGACAGGTCGAGCGCGCCACGTTCGAGATGATCGCGCAGGCGGCCGGGCGTGCCGACCACGATCTGCGCCCCCTGTTGCAGCGCGCGGCGTTCCTTCGACGGGTCCATCCCGCCAACGCAGGTGGCGATGCGCATCTGCGTGCGGCCATAGAGCCAGGCGAGTTCGCGGCTGACCTGCAAGGCCAGTTCGCGGGTCGGGGCGATCACCAGCGCCAGCGGCGCGCGCGACCACTGGTTGGTTTCGCCCGAAAGCAGGCTGTCGGCCATGGCGATGCCGAAGGCGACGGTCTTGCCCGACCCGGTCTGCGCGGACACCACCAGATCGCGGCCCTGCGCTTCGGGGGCGACGACGGCGGCCTGGACGGCGGTGGGTTCGGCATAGCCCTGCGCTTCGAGGGCTTCGGCAATGAGGGCGGGAAGGGGGGGGAATGGCATGGTGAACGTTCGATTCAGGACTGGGCCGGTGATGGCACGGGACAGGGGCGGCGCACCGGAGCGCGCGCGTGTTGGCAGGCAAGCCCCAGGGCATTGCGCGGGCAGCAGGGGCGTGACCGGTTCCGGGCGCCGTTTCGCACCCGCATTTCCGCCCTTGGCTCCATTCGCCCGCCGCCCTTAGGCTGCAATGCAACAAAAAGCAAACCGGGGCTGCCGGGCGGTGCCTGCGGCCAGGCCGTAACAGACCGGGCGTATGGCTTTTTGCCTTTGTTCGGCCGCCGGGGATGGTAAAGGCGGTTGGCCTACAGACCGGAGATCCCGCCCATGAAGACCCGTGCCGCCGTCGCCTTTGCTCCCAAGCAGCCGCTCGAAATCGTCGAGCTTGATCTGGAAGGGCCGAAGGCCGGGGAAGTGCTGGTCGAAATCATGGCCACCGGGGTGTGCCATACCGATGCCTATACGCTCGACGGGCTGGACAGCGAAGGCATCTTCCCCTCGGTGCTGGGCCACGAAGGCGCCGGGATCGTCCGCGAAGTGGGCGCCGGGGTGACCAGCGTGAAGCCGGGCGATCATGTCATCCCGCTCTACACCCCCGAATGCCGCCAGTGCAAAAGCTGCCTTTCGGGCAAGACCAACCTGTGCACCGCGATCCGCGCCACGCAGGGGCAGGGCCTGATGCCCGACGGGACGAGCCGGTTCAGCTACAAGGGCAGCCCCGTGTTCCACTACATGGGCTGTTCGACCTTTTCGAACTTCACCGTCCTGCCCGAAATCGCGGTGGCCCGGATCCGCGAGGACGCGCCGTTCCAGACATCGTGCTACATCGGCTGCGGGGTGACCACCGGGGTCGGCGCGGTGATCAACACCGCCAAGGTCCAGGTTGGCGACAATGTCGTGGTGTTCGGGCTGGGCGGCATTGGCCTCAACGTGATCCAGGGCGCGCGGCTGGCGGGGGCGGGCCGGATCATCGGCGTGGACATCAACCCGGCGCGCGAGGAATGGGGCCGCAAGTTCGGCATGACCCAGTTCCTCAATTCGCGCGGATTGAGCCGCGAGGAAACCGTCGCCAGGATTGTCGAGATGACCGATGGCGGCGCGGACTATACCTTCGATGCCACCGGCAATACCGACGTGATGCGCACCGCGCTGGAAGCCTGCCACCGCGGCTGGGGCACCAGCATCATCATCGGCGTGGCCGAAGCGGGCAAGGAAATCAGCACGCGCCCGTTCCAGCTTGTGACAGGGCGGAACTGGCGCGGCACCGCGTTCGGCGGCGCCAAGGGCCGCACCGACGTGCCCAGGATCGTCGACATGTACATGACCGGCAAGATCGAAATCGACCCGATGATCACCCACGTCATGGGCCTTGAAGAGATCAACACCGCGTTCGACCTGATGCACGCGGGCGAATCCATCCGCTCGGTCGTGGTGTTCTGACGCGCCGGCAAGGGGCGGGCTGCACCGCTTGCGGGCATGAAAGCAAGCGCGCCGGTTGCCGGTTTTCATGGACGAAGGTGTTGAAATGATTGACCGATCATTGCTCGCCGGGGCAGCATGCCTGATCGCCGCCCCGGCGCTGGCCGAAGAAGCGCCGCCACCCGACCTGCGCGACCAGATCGTGGTCCATGGCCGCGCGATCGCACAGGTCGGTATCGCCACGAGCGGGTCCGAAGGCACGACCGGCTATGCCGATTTCGAAAACCGGCCGATCGCACGGGTGGGCGAACTGGCGGAAAACGTGCCCGGCCTGATCGCCACGCAGCATTCGGGCACGGGCAAGGCCAACCAGTATTTCCTGCGCGGCTTCAACCTTGACCACGGCACCGATCTGGCCGCGCTGGTCGATGGCGCGCCGGTCAACATGCGCAGCCACGGCCACGGGCAGGGTTATCTCGATCTCAACTTCCTGATCCCCGAACTGGTCGAACGGATCGACTATGCCAAAGGCCCCTATCACGCCGGGAACGGCGATTTTTCCTCTGCCGGGACGATGCGTTTCTTCACCCGCGCGCAGCTTGACCGCCCCCTGGCCGAAGTGACCGGCGGATCGTGGGGCTATTGGCGCGCGCTGGCGGCGGGCAGTTCCGATCTGGGCGCGGGCACGGTGCTGGCGGCGCTGGAAGGCACGACCAGCAACGGCCCGTGGGTGCTGGACGAAGACCTGCGCAAGATCAACGCGCTGCTGCGGTATGGCACCGGCGATATTGCGCTGACGCTGTCGGGCTATTCCAGCCGCTGGACATCGACCGATCAGGTGCCCGAACGCGCGATTGCCAGCGGCCTGATCGCGCGCAACGGCTTTATCGACCCCGGCCTTGGCGGGCGGGCCGGACGGCTGGGGCTGACCATCGGCAATACCGGGCGCAACGGGGCGGCTGACGCACGCGTGGACGGTGAAGGGGCTGGGGGTGAAGGAGCGGGGGGCGAAGGCGCGGGCACGACATGGTCGGCCTATGCCATTGCCTCGCGGCTGGAGCTGACATCCAACTTCACCTATTTCCTCGATGATCCGGTCAATGGCGATCAGTTCCGGCAGGTGGACCGGCGCGGCGTGTTCGGCGGGGCCATCGCGCACCGTTTCGGGCAGGGGGCCGTGGTCTGGACGCTGGGCGCGGATGCCCGGTTCGACCGGATCGGCGCGCTGGGCCTGTACCGCACCAGCGGTGGCACGATCCGCCAGAGCGTGCGCCAGGACCGGGTCGACGAATATGGCGGCGGCGTTCATGCGCAGGCGCAACTGCGCCCCGCGCCGGGGCTGCGGCTGGTGCTGGGGCTGCGCGCCGATGCCATCGGCTATCGCGTGCAATCGGCGCTCGCGGCCAATTCCGGGTCGGGATCGCAGGCCATCGTCACGCCCAAGGCGGCGCTGGCATGGCAGCCGGGGCGGGGGGTGGAGCTCTATGCCAATTATGGCGAAGGCTATCATTCCAACGACGTGCGCGGCGCGACCATCACCATCGACCCGGCCAGTGGCGATCCGGCAGACCGGGTGCCGGTGTTCGCCCGTTCGCGCGGGGCGGAACTGGGCCTGCGGGTGGAACGCGGCACGCTGTCGGCTGCGCTTGTCGGGTTCTGGCTCGATCTGGCGTCGGAGCTGGTCTTTGTCGGCGATGCAGGCACCACCGAACCCAACGCGGCATCACGCCGCTGGGGCAGTGAAGCCACGCTGTTCTGGAAACCGGCGGTGTGGCTGACAGTGGATGGCAGCGCGGCGTGGACGCGGGCGCGCTTTCGTGGCGCGGGCGCGGGCGGGGCATTCATTCCCGGTGCGACGCCGTTTGTCGCGGCCGGGGGGATCAGCGCCGAACTGGGCGGCGGAATTGCCGCCACCGCGCGCCTGCGCCATTTTGCCGCCGCCCCGCTGATCGAGGACGGATCGCGCAAGGCCGATGCCACGACACTGGTGAATCTGGGCCTTTATGGCGTGCGCGGGCCGGTGCGGCTGGCGCTCGACGTGCTCAACCTGTTCGATGCGCGCGACCCGGACATTTCCTATTTCTACGCCTCGCGCCTGCCGGGCGAAGCGGCTGACGGAGTGGAGGATCGCCACATCCACCCGGTAGAGCCGCGCCAGGTGCGGGTTTCGCTGCGCTACCGCTTCTGACCCGCGCCGATCAGCGCCCGACCAGCACGAACGGCGCCCACAGCGCGGGATCGCGCAGGGCTGCATCGCGCCCTTGTGCCATGCCCAGCATCGCCCGGCGCAGCGCCTGCGCCGGGTCCGCGCCGCGCGCATAGCGGTCCAGCGTGGCGACCGAGAGGCGCGCAGCGGCATCGTCGCGCACCGCCCAGTGCGATACCAGCAGGTTGCCTGCCCCGGCGTGGAGGAAGGCGCGCGCCAGCCCGGCCAGCCCGCCGCCGTCCGCGCCCGATCCCGCCGCCGTGTTGCACGCCGAAAGCACCACCCACGCCCCTGCCAGCCGCAGCCGCATGATTTCATCCGCCGTCAGCAGGCCATCGCCCGCAAAGGGATCGCCCGCCAGCGGATCGGCAGCAGGCGCAGCGTCCGGGCCGCGCAGGGCCGGGGTCAGCACCAGCGCCGGTTCGTCCAGCCCGTCGATCTCGCCCGCCACCAGCCCGTGGGTGGACAGGGCCAGCACGTCCACCGCAGTCAGGTCTGCACGGCGCAGCGCCGCCTCGGTCGCCTGTGCGCCGGTCAGCACGGTGGAACTGCGCGCGGACAGCGCCTTGCCCAGCGCGGCAAGTTCGGCGGCGCTGGCGGGCAGGGGGGGCAGGTCCGCAACCTTGCGGGCGTTGGCGGCAGAGCGATAGACCGCGCCGCCCTTCCATCCCGCGCTGTCCGGCCCCGCGTTGTCCGGCCCCGCGCCATCGAGCAGCGGCGCGCCCAGCGCGAGGAAGGCGTTGATCCGCCGCGCGGGCTGGCCCGGTTGCGCGCCGCCGGACGGGGCGGGGGAAAGCGCGGAGAGCGCGGGCAGGGTGACCAGCGCGTGGTCCTGCACCAGCCAGTGCGGGCGCTGCGCGGTGCCGCTGGCCAGCACGGCAAAGGGCAGCGAGGCCAGCGCCCCGCCGCTGGCCACCAGCAGGCGCGGGTGCCCGGCGATCACCCCGGCCACGGCATCGGGCACGATCATCGCGCGCAAGGCGGCGCTGGCGGCATGGTCGAAGCCGCCGGGCCGCTCCAGCCCTTGCCGCAAGGTCTGCACCAGCGCCGCGACGCGCCGCGAATCGGCGCTGTGCACCACTTGCGCGGCGGTGCGGCTGGCGGCGATCACGACCAGCCCGCCGGGGCCGGGCGCGGCCACCAGCAGCGCCTCGTCCGCGCCCAGCGCGGCCTGCGCGCGGGCCAGTGAAAGGCGTTCGCTGCGTTCGTCGCGGGCCAGCGCGGGGGCGGCGGCGGCAAGCTGGGCGGTGGTTTCGGCAAAGTGCGCGGCGGCGGCGCGGCGCGCCTGTTCCAGCGCGGCGATGCGTTCGGGCGCGGCGCCCAGCCCGGCCAGCCGCAATTGCCGGTCGAGCAGGATCTGCAACTGCCCGGCGGCATCCTGTTGCGCGCGCAGCAGCCCGGCCAGAGCCGGATCATCCAGCGCGGCGCGCCGTTCCGCCGCGCGGGCGGCCTGTCCCGCCGCGCCTTCGACCACGGGTTGCGCCAGATCGAAAGCCAGCGCCGCATCGCCCGCCATGGCCGCCGCTTCCATCGCCCAGCCAAAGCCGCTGCGGATGGTGCGATCAAGGCCGGACGGGCGCGCACCGGTGGCTTCGGTTTCCTGCAGGCGCCGGTCGAGCCGTTCCGCCGCCGCGCGGGCGCGGGCCAATCCCGTGGTTGTGGCGGTGGAGGTGGAATCCCCCGCGCCCTGGCCGCTGGCCACTTCGATCGCGGCAAGGCGCGCTTCACCGACCAGCGCATCGGCATCTTCGGCCGTGCCGGCGGCGGCGCGCAGGCGCTGCGCTTCGGCCTGCGCGGCCAGCGCGCGGGGGCGGTCACCGGCATCGAGCGCGGTGATGGCCAGCCGGTCGTGGCTGCTGATCCGGTCGCGGTGGTGGGCGGGAAACAGGCGGGTGCGGATCGCCGTGGTCTGTTCCAGTTCGGCCAGCGCCCCGGCGCGGTCCGCCCCGGCGGCCAGCGCCTGCGCCAGCGTTTCGCGCGCCAGCAGGGTACGGTCGGATTCCGCCCCCAGATCGGCGGTCAGCCGCGCGGCGGCGGTCCGCGCCAGCGTCTGCGCTTCGTCGGCCTTGCCCTGCGCCGCCAGAATCCCGGCCAGCGTGGTGACATAGAGCATTGTCTGCTGGCTTTCGCCAAAGCGGGCGTGGGCGATGTCCACGGCCTTGCGCGCCACGCTTTCGGCTTCGTCCAGCCGCCCCAGATCGGTCAGGATGCGCGCCAGCGTGTTGAGGTTGACCGAAAGGAAGGGGTGGCCTGCGGGCAGGAAGGCTTCAAGCTGGGCCTGGGTCTTGCGGCCCTGTTCGGCGGCTTCTTCCAGCCGCCCGGCGGCATAGAGGAAGGTTACCAGATTGGCGAATTGCGGCGCGGCGTTGGCGGGGATCGGATCGAGCTGCTGGTTGATGGCAATGGCCTGCCGGGCGCTGGCAATGCCGCGCGCGGTTTCGCCGTTGCGGATCTGGGCGTTGGCCAGATTGCCCCACGCCGCCGCCAGCGCCGTGCTGGGCTTGCCGCCCGACGTGGCGATGCGCCATTCCAGCACCTGTTCGCTCAACGCCGTGCCGCGTTCGAAATCGCTCAACGTCAGGTAGATGACGACTTGCGCGTTGGCGATCTCCATGCGCTTTTGCCGCCATTGCGGCCCGGCGGCATCGAGCACGGCGGATATGCGCGCCAGCCGCGCTTCGGCGCCCTTTACATCGCCTTGCAGGTAATCGGCGGTGGCCTGTTCGGCTTCCAGCCAGGCCAGCATCGGGTGATCGGCGGGGTACAGCGTGCGGCCATAGGCCAGCACCTGTTCGAAGGCGCGGCGATAGGCGGCGGGATCGGCGCCTTCGTCCAGCGCATCGGCAGCGGCGAACATCGCATCGAGCCGCGCGCGCTGGGCTGCGGTTGGTGGTGCCTGGGCCGGTATCTGGGCCTGTACCTGCGCCGCCGCCGCCGGGGCCAGCGCCAGCAAAACGCCCGGCAGCAGCCAGCGGCCCGTCCTTCGTGCAATCGTCTCCGGCATCGCTGCGCAGTCTTGCCCAGCGGGTGCGCCTTGGCAAGCCCGCTGGGCGATCAGGCCAGCCCCTGCTGCGCCAGAAGATCGGGGATGCGGCTGCGCAACTGGAAAAAGCCCTTGCGGCAATGCGGCCAGGCCAGCGCATCCCATGGCCGCCGATGTTCGGCCAGCGGCAGACCGGCGGCGTCGAGTGCGGGGCGCAGCCGGTCGAGCGCGGCGGCCACCGGGCCGACCGGGGCAAAGCCGGTGGCGATCTGCGTGCAGCCGTGCGCGCGCGCTGCCGCTACCAGCGCGGCGGCATCGGCGGCGGCGATCACCGGCACGCCCCAGTGGCGCGCGGCGCGCGCCAGCGCATCGTCGCACGCGATACGGTCCGCCGCGCCAGTCGCCAGCGCGGGCAGGTGGGCCACGGCGCGCACCGGAACGGCCCCCAGCACGGTTTCCAGCGCGCAATCTTCGGGCGTGACCAGCAGCAGCGTGGGCGCGGCAGGATCGACCGGCGCGGCATGGCGCGGCTCCACCGTGGGCAGCGGCGGATCGGCGGGGGGTATGTCCGCATGCGCCGCCAACCCTTGCGCGTGCAGCGCGCCGCCGGTCATCGCCGCGATGCGCGCGGGATCGGCAAGGTAGGCCTTGCCCGGCGTGTGCAGACCGGCCACCCAGCGCCAGCTCAGCGTGTTGGCGGCGGGGTCTGCATCGTGCAGCCGTTCGAACATCCACGCCGCACCCAGTTGCCAGGGCAGGCGCAGCGTGAAGACCCAGATCGAGGCCACCTGCATCCGCGCCCAGTTGTGCAGATAGCCGGTGCGCGCCAGTTCGTGCGCCCAGTGGTCGAACGCGGCAATCCCGGTCTGCCCGGCTATCGCCGGGGCGCAGGCACGGGCCACGGCGGGATCGGCGCGCAAGTGCGCGGTCTGCGCGCGCCATTGCGCCCACTGCGCCGGGCGCTGTTCCAGCCAGCCCTTCCAATAGGTGCGCCAGAACACTTCGGCGATGAACTTTTCCGCCGCGTGCAGGCCATGCGCGGCCAGCACCGCGCGCACCACTTCGTCTTCCCCGATCACGCGGCGGCGCAGCGCGGCGGACAGGCGCGAAACAGCGGCATGATCGCCGCCGGGATCGACCCGGTTGCGCCGCGCGGCATACTCCGCCCCGGCGCGCGGCATGAAGGCGGCGAGCCGTTCGAGCGCAGCGGCGCGGGTCAGCGGCAGGACCGGCGCAGGCGGCAGCGGAAAGGGCCGGGGGGGAAC
>Ga0075441_10000348_pt1 | contig 23597 bp, 22 predicted proteins | sample CoawatmetaG00DNA_FD_71582 | JGI IMG/M metagenome (GOLD analysis project Ga0075441, IMG submission 71582) | Marine microbial communities from the West Antarctic Peninsula - Coastal water metaG002-DNA | ecosystem: Environmental > Aquatic > Marine > Coastal | place: Atlantic Ocean: West Antarctic...
AGGCCAACATTGTCTGCGCCGATCCTGTAGAAACCCGAATTCCCATCGCTAAGAAAACTATAGTACGGAAGGCTCGCCGTGCCGTTTCCACCTAACCATTGAGCCGCAGAATCAGCACTTGTCGTTAACGCATCTCCCGCCGAATTAAAAGTAACGAAAGCCCCTGCAACTGGCTCTGGAAAAGTAGTTGAAGCACTACCTGTATAAGTGTCAGGGAACTTAAAAGATTGGCTAATGTCTTTGTCACGTTCCTGACCGGCCATAGCCAGGCGATCTAAATTTGTTTCAATGGTGTCAGCTGAAAACGGATCGTTGGCAACATAATCGGAAGTTTGTGTGGTGGCAGTATTCCTTCTGATGTGCCATTGGACAGTATTAGCCGGAGCGGTCCCCGCAACAACAGCGCCTGTTGAACCATTGCCGCCGGTAACAGTGTAATGGGTGGTGTAACTTTTTGTTACTTCGACGCCTGTAGCAATTGTTCTTTCGACAACTGTAAGTTCAGCCGTTGACCCTGTACCTAGAAAAGGAAAGCTAACAGCAAAAGTCGTGGTGCTTCCGTTGCCCGTGAAAGCCAGTGAAGTTGTTGTGCCTGATACCGTCATTGTATTTGCCTTCCGACATTTTCTATAATTTCTCTTTGTTGCGCTACCTTTTCCCGTAAGTCTGCAAACTGTTCAGCGTATGCATCGTCTTCAAGTATTAGGTCTAATGCATCTGCTTTATAATCAGAATCTACGCCTCTTAATAATATTTGTTTATCTAAAATTGTGCCTTCCCTAAACGTCTTACTTTCAACAGTTACCTTTAATTCATCATAGAAAGATGGGAAAGGTTTGCCCTTAGCATCCCTACCCGGCAAGTTAGCAGACAATTTCACCAATGTATCGTACTCAGTTGCAGTTAATGGTATACCCTCAACTTTACGAGATGCTGGTCTTAGCGGCACCCCGGCTGTTACAATTTCTACCATCACAGGGTCGGCTTCAATCTTTTTCAAATCGTCACCTAAGATGTCTGCAATAAACGGCGGCAGTAATGTCTCTCTAACGGTAGCCCCTTTAGATATACGAGGGTTGGCAAACCTGTCACGAAGTGCCGGGCCCTCTTGATCACCAAATGGTAGCCGCTCTTCCATCCTGGCTAAACCAGCGTAAAGGTCGCGCAACCCTATAGGCTCACCGCGGTCAGGTATAATGTTGTTTAAGCTAGGGTCACGAACTCGCTCAATGTTAGCCAGCAACGAAGAGTACGGCACTTGTGAACCAACAAGATCCTGGATAAGCCTAGACGCCGCTTGCTCCATTTGTGGACTAGCCGTTTTAGATATAAGGTTAGCAATGTTTGCAATTCCTCTAAGGAAGGTTTGTTCCTTCATGTAGTTAAACACCGTGTCCATTGCAGACATAGCGATGTCTTCGCCTTCTACTTGTGTAGCAATCGGCCAGCGATAGGCTTCTGTAACGTCAGCCGCTATAGCCAACACCATCGACACAGGCTCCATCCGCTGATAACTAATGTAGTCAACATCTTCAGGGTGAAGGATTAATTGATGCCCAACTTGAAGCCACCTTGGATTCTCAATGCCTTCTTTAGGCGAAACTAAAGACCAACGCTTCCAGCCAATACTTTCCATCTGGTTACGCAATGCATAATTTCTTGGCCCACTGCCAGTGATTTTACCTTCTACATACTGTGTCCCAGCATACCCCATAGCTATTGAACCCATAGACGCTCTAGCTATAAGGATGTCTCTTTTAATAGGGTCTTTTGCATGTCTAATTGCATTGACAATTCCGTAAGGCGATCTTTCTAACCCCGCTTTAAAAATGTTTACTGGGGTTTTAAAGAACGGAACCATCATGCGACCAAAGACTGTGCTTTGTACAAATGACCCTAATTGGCCTATATCTCCCTCAACCGGATTTGTAAAAGTTGAATACTGTGCAAAGTCTTCCGCTGATGTTGAGATGTTAACGTCCACCCCAGCAAAAATGTCGGACATTGCCGCGTCAATTTCATCAATAGACGCGCCACTCCTTCTCATGTTACTAGCCTTACGAATGGCTAATGAGTTTAACTCGCGGCGATACGCTACAGCTTTAAAAAACTCATCCTCTGCTAATAACGCACGGCCAGGCAACCGCGCTCCAGCCCCTATATAATCAATGCCGCGACTTAAAAAATCTCCCCCTGGCGTTCCCACTAATGCGTCAGGAGTAAGGTTTTCACCAGTAATCATTCGACGCTGTGCAGCCTCAACCTTGCTAACTACATCACGCACAGGAGCTTCAGTTTTAAATGAATGCCACGCCATTTTAAACCCGTCACCAATGCCTTGGACAAGACCAAAAATTTCTGCATTGGTTTCTTGAAGATAGACACGGTCAGCTTTTGATCCAAGAGCTTGTCTAGCCGCACCGAGAAGACCCGCTCCAAATCTTTCTGGAATTTGCACTAGCTGAAATATTGTGTTGCCTGTCATGTTGACAATATGTGTGCCGGGAGCAGACAATAGGCCATTAATCCATATTTCCATCCATGTGCCTTTAACCTTATCCCAAGCACCATATGAAAATTTATTCCGCTGGGCCATACTTGGCAAATCAAGATAAGACTTTGCCATCTCTCGTACAGACTTATCCCCACCAAATTCTTGCATTAAATCTGACATAGCCTGGGCATCGACATCAGAACCTACGCCCCGTGGAATTCTAAACGCTGCTAAAGCACGGCCAGCTTCTGCTTGGGCGCCTTTCATTTGTATTTGTATGGCACTGTGAAATGCTAAGTGTTGCCTAAATTTTAATAGTTCTCTAGCGTCATTGCTATTAGAAGCAATCTTTGCCAGCCTATTTAATTCCATGCCGGATGTTGCTACAGCTTGTAAGGATGCTGTGATTGTTTCAGCGTTCATTGCTTCTGAAGGAACACGGCGCAACAAGCGTTCAACGGTTTTGCCAAGCCCTAGGTCGTCAGCAAGTTCTTTAATCTGTTCAAAAGACATTTTTCCGCGGCCAGCAACTTGACCAGCGTCAGTCCACATCTGTGCAACGCTATCAACAGTAGCTTTTAAATCATCAGGACCGCGAATGTTCTCCAAATTAAATTCTGCGACAGGCATACCTTCAGCCCTTTGTGTCGCTGTAGGTGATGGCACACCTTCTGTCTTACCCGTTAAAGAAGAAAACTCCATTACCTCTTCTGGTGTGGCCTCTCTAATAATTACATGATTATCAATTACGCCAGCAAGAGAACCTTCAGGGATAACATCGCCGATGCTGGGAATTTTAGTTTGAGTTCCCATCTTCTTACCGGCTGGTCCCATGATGGCTTCAAGAATTACTGCACCAGCACCGGCAATTTGTGTTTCGGGCTGATCAATCTCTTCTGTCTGAGGCATAATAGGCGAAGTCACGGGTGCCGACATAGGCTCGACCATGGGTTCAACCATAGCAGCATCAGCCATAGCGTTTGATGGTGGATCTGCAACACCTATTTGCCCATCAAAAAGCCCCGGCACTGGGGCCGAGGCAATCTGGTCAGGTGTCTCAAAAGCCAGTGGGTCAGTTGCCATTACTCGCCTCTGCTCCGTCTGCGCTCAAGTCTGTCTGCGGCTCTGTTAAGGTCGCGCTGGAAAGAACTTTCAGAAAGCCCTGATCCTTCTGACTTGAAGCTAGACCCTCTAATTCTATCTGATCCATCAACTCCCCCACGACGAGCGACACTTCGTTCGACTGTTTTAATTTGGGCATCAAAACCTCCTTCACTCAAAATCTTTTTGTAAATACCCTCTACAAATAATAACTCAAAGTCAGGGGTATCCGCAATGTCAAAATGCGTCATGTCACCAGCCGCCAAGATAGCCCTAAGACGCCTATCTTCCCCTGCCGCTTCACCTTTTTCAACTAAGGTTTTAGCCCAAGACCAGACAGTTTCTTGCACTTCCCGCGGCGTCCATGATTCGCCTGTTCTTTTAGTAAGGACACTTGCAGCCTTTCTCGCTACTGCCGACAGTGCCAGATACGTTGACCCTTTGCCGGGATCAGTTCCAGCTACATTCTTTGACGCCGATGACAGTTTGTCGGCAATACCGGGGACACCCGTGTAGTTAGCCATCCAAGCATCGTTTGTAACTTCATGCACTACATTTAAAAGGTTCAACATAAAAGAATTAACCTTCGCACCAGACAACACAATCTCTCTGGGGTTGCCAGAAGATAACGACAGCACGGCGTTATTCTGCCACGCCGGCAACACGCTATCAATTCCTTTACTACCCTGAACTGACCCCCCCATAATTTCCAGAATTGCCTGTCTTTCAGTAGGGCGACCAGCTTTCGTCCAATTAATCCAAGTGTGCAGTGCGTTTATCGTGTTGCTTTCAACAGAAGTCTGTGGAGACATTGCCGCCAACAGCCCCGCAAATCTAGGGGCATCATCTGCACCGAATACTTCTACTAATGCTCTAGCAGAACGCTGATACCAGCCGCGCTTGGCCCGACCAGCGAATGCCACTGACGCCATCTCACTGGCCTCTGGCATCTCTGCAAAGATTTTACTAATTGCCGATGCGCTGTTGGCTTTCATCTTCTTAGCTTCTTGCGGCGTAAGATACTTTACTACGTTACGGAATCCGGGGATCGTGTCCCTTAATAATTTAATGCGGTCCTTTATCTTTTTGCTTTGGCCAGGGTTAATATCGGCCACAGTTAAATCTCTAAGATTCGCAGCGGCTTCAAACGGGTCAATGTCATCTATTATTGTTGATGCGCCGGTGACTACTTCTTCAAAGTTTCTAGCTGGCAGTGTTACCTGGGACGGATCGAATACCGTGTAAACATCACCATCAGGGTGGCGCACGATCACACCGTCATACCCTTCAGATTTCATACGGGTGACATCTTCAGCATCCCACTCAAAGTGGCGCCCCTCTGTTACGCCATCGATTTCATAGGGACGTTGGATATTAATATCAGCCCTTTTGACATTTGCCCCAAATCCCTTTGCGAACTCTTCGTTATTCGTAAAATATGCTGGTGTATTAAACTCGACAAACTCTTCAACGTCAGTGCCGTGGAACACGCCTTTCCCACTGGTTGAAACATCCTCAATACTCATACCAACCGGCACCGGAGACTTGCCTTCTGCATAACGTGCCGCGGCGGCTTTTAGCGTTGGACTATTCTTCATGGCACGATAGAACATCCCAATGCCTTCAAAGGCTCGTTCAGCAATTACGCCTGTGACGCCGCCTTCAATAACTTTACGAGGCAAGTTCTTTAGCCTCATCATAAAGTCATTTTCATCCATTTGAACAGCAAACGCTTTTTCAATTAAAGATTGAACTTGAGGGTCGTTATCAATAGCCTCTAAACCCATTTCCATTAATGTAGTTGTCTCTGGTGATACAGCCGCAACTTCAGCCACGCTATAGCCAAATGTTTCGGCAAGAATTCTTGACCCCACACCAGCGGCACGTATTGCGCGAGTAGCTAACGCACCGGGGACAAGTATCTGGGATAGGGGTGACGCAACACTTGCTGTGACCTCTTGAACCTGACCTTCTGGTTGTAAATTTTCTTGAGCAAATTGATTAGCAGCATCAAGACCAGGCACATTTTCTCTTAACATTGGGGCAATAGTTGAAGACCAGTAACCGCTAGTTAAAGTGTCTCCAATCTGTGTCCCAGCTTCCTGTGCGCCCTGCACAACGCCTTTGCCAATGCCAGATAAAACATCTCCAACGACTCCTGCAGCCCCTTCAGAATCTGCATTGCCTTCCTGAACTGGAACTATCTGGTTGGTTGCATTGTCCAACGTATAGGATACACCGGATTGAACACCAGCTTCTGGCATTGTTGGCTGACCAATTGGCTCCGATGCCGGCGGGTTATCTAAAAGATTTAAACGCTCACTGTATATTTCATCGAGGGTTGCCATTAAAACGCTATCCTTGCTGCATTCCTAATCTTTTGGATTTCTGCCGTAGTATATCCATCTTTTATTAAGACCGAAATAACAGATTCAACTTCTTCTTTTTTAGTAATGCCTAACATAGTAAGGAGTTCAATAGCCTCTTTTCGCTCCTCGATAGTATTATCTGCCGCACCTTTTTTGAACTCTAAAATTAATTCTTGAGTTCTTTTAACAGGGTCGTATGATTTTCCTTTATCGGTTGCTTCAATTTGCTCTGCAAGTATTGTTGTCCAAATTTCAGCTTGAGCCACCCCTAGAACATCACTGCGTTTATCTCGCCGGTTAGTAGCTATAAACCCTGGTTCTGCAAGAATTATTTTTTTTGCTTTAGCAGTTCGGCCTTCACTTTTTGTTTCATATAATTTAAGTAGTTCGTCAATGTTTGACAACTTAGAATTAATAATGTCTGTAGTAGTAACTAATTGCGGGGTTCTCATAATTTTAATTAGTAACTTATTTCCAGCTTCAGTGTCGTCAAACCTGGAAGTTCGACCACTTAAATCTTGCACCATAGTATTATAAGCCGATGGGTTTGTTTGGGGGTTTTTTGCTAACTTACTTAGGATAGTAGTCTTTCGCTCTTGTGATGTATTTAATTGGTAGAATTCCAACTGCAACTTCATAGCTGCAGTCTTTGCAGTTGCTATGTCGTTTTTTTCTTTTCTACTCTTAAACGTCAAACTGCGAGAAATGTTTGTAATAGCTGAAGATATCAGGCCAGCTTTTTTTCGCTCGTCGGAACCAATTAATTCCCAATATTTTTGAATGTCTTGATCTACGAATTTACCAGTTTCCATTTCTATTAATTTAGATCTAGTAGTACCAGCAAGAGGGTCATTAAGCCAACCGACTACAGCGTTATCAGCCAAATGGCTAACAAATTTTAACGCTCTTTTAGCACCTTTATCCGCTGTAATTACACCATTTTTAACGGCATTTTCAATATCAGCTATGCCCATTTTTATAGCGGTATCAACGTCTACTTTTGTCGGTTTTGTTCCTGGCTTAAATACAGCAAGGCTTCTAGAGTACATATCTAAAGAAAACTCAAGGTCGCCTTCAGCTTTTGCAAATTTACGCTTAACACCAGCTGATTTAATCTTTAATTGAGACTGAGCAGACAACACCTCAAAATTGTCGGAGAATATTTTTTGTGCCCTTTTGTCAGTAATATGTGACCCAGCTTCTTGAAAAATTTTGGTTTGTTCTGTTTGAAATGTTTCATCAATAACAGCTGGCAAACCGTCCATTGTAGACATTTCAACCTCAAGTTTATTTAGCTTTAAGGTGGCGTTTACCTTTGCTTGAGAAACATCACTATCTGCTTGTATCTGGGTCATTTGACCGCCGATAGCAGTCATAACATCAGAACCCTTACCCACAGCCTGACCAATATAATCATTAATTTGGACAGACGGCAAACCTCTTTGGCCTGTAGTAGTTGGCAACCCAATTTGTCGAAGATACCCTGGTGCAACTGCCATTATGATAACAATCCTGATCTGTAAGCGCCTTGGCCTATTTCAGTAGTGGCGTTAATGTACCCAGCAAGTTTTGCCCGTGATGCATTGTCTCTAGCATTTTGAGCGGCAAATGTTTGCCCCTTGGCCCCCGCACGATGTGCCGATGCTTGAATATCGCCTTGGTGTAACCTAGCAAGACGTTCAGAAGTAAATTCTTCGTATGAATTAATAGTAGTTGCTAAATTAGACCCATCAGCGATTACCGTGCCGCTCTTACCCATGTTTGCATCTTTCTTAGCCATAAACCTAGCGCGTCTTTCGTCGATAATGTCAGCCTCGTACTCTGCCGACCTTTCTGACATAATGGCATTGTTTTCATCAATTTTAGCTTGATATTCTGCCATCTGGCCTTGGTAGGTCATGTTGGCTTGTTGAGTGCCAGAAGTGTACAAAGCGCCAACAACACTGCCAAGCGTACCTAACGTGCTTAATGTCGATCCAAAAGTAAACGCGCCTCCAGCCCCAAATAAGCCAGACGTTGCCGCCACAGCCGCAGATGTTGATGTGGCTGATACCGCCGCAGTACCAAGCATAACAGGTTCACACATTATTTATCACCCATCGTTTGTCACCAGCCTGGTGATAATTGCAGTGATGTGGATAGGCAAAGGTTGATCTTGTTTAATATACAACTGACCTTCTTTGCTCCACCCACCTCTAAATTTAATTTCTTTATCACCAGAAAACAACGGCGGTGACGAATCCATTGGGTCAGACCCAGAACGAAATTGAACTGTATCGTAATCAACACCATTAGAGCTAACTTTTGCTCCTAGAGTTTGCATAAAACGAACTACTAGATTAAAGACCCTCTTGCTTTTACCCTGGGCTGCACCGTCATCTGCCCCAGCTTCAGGCCGTAAAGTCTTTATTAAAGCTGTTGAACCAAGACCAATTTGTGCAGCTTCAATAGTTGGAGACAATCCAGATATGCCGCCAGCTGAAACTGTTTGGTTAGCGTACACATTGCCATCTCCAAGGATCTGAACGCTGGCACCCTCTAAGTGATCAAGGCCCGACACGGTGCCTGTGGCAGACCCCCCGTAGGTTAACCCGCTATCAACAAAGAAGGCATTAGTTTTTGTTGAACTTTCTTCAGTGTCAAACGTGCTTTCTAAAAGTTCAACGTATCTCCTTGTTACCTCATTAATCGTGCGTTTTACAATCATCCATAATTCGTCTTTACCCGACCCAGGAACTACAGCAATACTTTCTACAATGCCCCAGGCTGTACTTGAAAAGACTCCACCAATTTTATGACGATGCCATGCAACGACTTGTTGATCCCGCAAATATGTAAGGCCGACAAGTTGCCCATCGGCCTTCACACCCCAGATGGTAGCATTTGGTTCTTGTTGAAAAGCTACCTCTGTTAATCCACCCTTGGCGACTTGCGGAGACAAGATCGTCAAATCAGGGGATTGGTAACTGTCTTGTTCAAATGCGTATGTAAATTCTCTGAGTTTACGCTGTTGGCGTTGGATGAATATAACAACATTGTCAATTCTAATGGGTTTGTGTTCTGCCGATCCGCGGGTTCCTTCTCTAACCACTCTGACGTTTGTTGGAGTAAGAGGGTCAGCCGTTGTCGAACCTGAAATAATAAACTCACCGCCAACCGTGCCAACCGCCATTACCTTACCAGGTGACAACCATCGTATAGCGTTTACTTGGTCGGTAGCCAGGGTGTAGATTACAGGGTCGTTGTCAAGTGTTCCTGGCGTATGATTTTCATAATCACCCGACTTAGAACCGAATAAAGTTTGTGGTTGTTCCGAAGTCCCTGCATAAAACAATCGTTGTTCATAAAACGCTACAGCTGCAGGGTAACCAGTTGTTGCCGACCACGCTCCTAGTCGCCATTTTGTTTCAGCTGTTGTCCCGCCAAAAGTAGCGTTAACTGTAACCACAACAACAGTCGTACTGTTTCTTGCAGTGACAGTTGCGTAGCCCCATTGAATGCCACCATCACGTAAAAATTTCCAAGTACATTCGTCATCAACAATTTCATCGCCCTCACCTGAAGGGCCACCAGAACTAGCACTATCGCCAGCCTTTAAACATTCATAGACATTGCCTGAATTTCTTTTTACATCGCCCACTGCGTATGCAGTGCTTGCCGCCCACGCGGCTGCTTGATGTCCAATTGATATTAATCTTCCTACATCTGTTGTCTGAAACCCACTGCCGTTATTAATTCCTGTTATTGAACTTGCAGTTATAGTTTTGGCACTGCCAGAAGTAGCGTTGGGAGTTAATGTAGTTGTTGTAATATTTTCTGTTTGGTAAGGGCCATCAGTAAAATCAATATCTTCAATAGTCCAAGAAGTATGGGCTGTGCGTGATATTTTTTTTGGTGCGTAAGATTCATGGGCCAAGTACAAAACGTCTGCAGATTGAGCAAATTGAATATTAAATATATCAGCTGTTAAAAAAGTAGTGGTTAATGTAAAGACCCTAGCAGCCGTTCCACCTGAAGTGTACGTTGTAAAAGAAGAACTGTTTATGTTTACATCGTCAACATTTGTTAATTCAAATGTGTTGGTAGCCTTATTCTTGATTTTGTAATATTTACCATTGAGTTCAGTCATTCCAGCGACAGACGCTATATATATTTCATCACCATTACTGTAACCATGCGAAGTCGCTGTAACAACGCAAGGATTAGCTTTAGTCGCTGCGCTAATAGTTTTATTAGCCTCTAAAATTGCGCCTTGGTCTTTATAAAAACGAATGTATAAATTCCCAAACTCAAGGACATATGCTTGAGTTGTTGAGAATTCAAACGGAATTAAACGTGTCTTCGCTGCGCTGCTTTTTATTTCTTTAACAAATCGAGTTCCTGGGCGCCTTGAAATTCCACCGTGCGGATGCACAATGAAATTTTCAATAGTCTCCGCACCATTTGAATATTTTGAAATATCGACGCGCCCAAACAGTTCCTCTGACAGTTCCCCGGCAGTAAAATTAGTCTGTATAGTTGTTACACGACTCATTAGCTTCTTGCCGTCAGCCAGGATTGTTCACTAGCAGACAAGCTTTCTTGAGCGTCTACTAATCGAGCCTCTTGTAATAGTGCCGAATATTTCTGTTCTGCAGTTGCGGCAACTGTTTGAGATGCTGTGATATCGTAGGCAATATCAGCGGCAAGACGTAACGAAAATGCCTCAATGAACTTTGCGTCAAACAAATTAGGGTCTGTCACTCTTTCAATGTAAACAATTTGCAAAGGAGCAGAGGCATCACTAACAATTTGCCGCCCTTCAACAGCCCAATCTTCTGTTGTGTTAACTTCAATAATTCTTAAAGTTCCATCAGGAAAATCAAACGCGTTAGTGTATTCATATTCTGGCGCTATTGCGTTAGCTGCCAAGCTGGCACGTTTAATAGCAAAGTTCCATGGATGATCTCTCAGCAATTGATCTCTGGTTTGTTCAAACAATCTATTGCACGAACGGCCCTCTTTTGTGTCGTCTGATAGTGACGTTATAGGGTCGCCACCAAGATATGTGATGGCCCGGTTTGCTATCTCGACAAAAGTTGTTGCCATCAATTATCTCCTAAAGAAAGATGGGAAGGGACATTGCTGCCCCTTCCCAATCAATCATGCAACGTAAGCAATATAACCAACGAGATCGTCGCCGGCTACTTGAGCATTGTCAGTCGCAGTAGCGCGGATAACAACACCTTCTTTGCTTTCAAACACGAAAGTTCCACCCGTCAAAAGGTTAGCCGCAATGGCACCTTCAAACGTAAAGAAACCTACTGTGTCAACAGCAAGTCCGTCTACTAACCCGTCTGGATCAGCCGCTACAGCATTTCCATTTAGGTCTGTATAAGCATCCCAGCCTAAATCCAATGTGGCTGAACTAGTTGTCCAATTCACATAAGCTCTAGAAAGAGAAGACAAAACACGAACTCGACCAGCCGGAAGTTCGCAGAGAGCAATATTGGAACCAGTGTCTCCCGTTCCAACTTGAGCGTGAGTAAAAAAGGCCAAGCGAATACTGCCATGCTGCTCTGTGGTGTTGTTATTCACCGGGGGAGTAGCAGTAGCGTTAGTGTATTCGACGGACTTTTGGGAAGTAACAGCCATATCAAAGTCCTCCTTTTAGGTTGGGTCACATTCGATGTACCCAACAAGATTTTCTTGCATCCGGGTAGCACCAAGTGACATTGATGTGAAGACCTGAGTTGCGTAATTTTTATCGTCACGCTCACTGATCTTGACTTGTGGCTCACTGCCTATAGCAAGCTTCATTCCAGCCATTTGCCAATACAGAACTTTATGGTCACTGTTAGAATCAATGCCAATTCTTTCTGTACGTTTAAAATCAAAGCCTAGGAAAGTGTCCACTTCTCCATGAACCAAAGCTTTAATAGCGGCAAAATCGCTTGATGTAACTTCAGTCTCTGCAAGCAGATTTTGAAGTTGCTTTGCGTTGATAACCATAACGCGGTCACCATCTTCAGCTTCGTTAGCATCAAGCAACTGTTTAGCAGCGCGAAGTTTGCCAACATTCAAGCCAGTGTCTGCAGCTGGTGAGATACCAACCTGGACATCGACCGTCATATCAGCATCATACGTTGTTGAAGTTCCACCAGATACGCCAGTGAAAGCAGTGCCATCGGCGGCTGCAATGATAACATCATCCATTGCCCGGCCCATAGCCATCGCCGCGGCTTTCGCATACGGCCCTGTAGGATCGATCAACATTCTGACTCTGTCTTCATTGTCAATAAGGTCAGACCAATCATAATCTGCTAATGAAACGCGACGACGAGAATGGGGTGTGTCCATTCTGGGCGTATCGCTATGACGACTTGTGCGAACTTGAGCCGCGGTAGAGCCGATCTGCTCAAAGAAGGCATTCTTGCCCGTGACTGACTCAACTGAGACACAATCACGAAGGCGGGAACCCTTCTGTTGAACGAGGTGTTCGACATTACCTTTATACTGCTCAACGAACGCGGTAGTAATTTGAACTGACATAGTCAATTCTCCTTTTGCGTTGGTTAAAATAAAAGTAGGTTAAAAGGGTTGCCCGTAAAACGGACCCTGTAGGCGTTTTGATGGACCCTTACGGGTTGCCCATCTAGATATTAACGAACGGGTTCTTCCCCGTAAGCCAATTGGTTTAACTTCGTCAATTTTTCATTGAGAAGTTTATATTCTGCATGACTCTCATCGTAGAGTGCCGGATTGGCGCGGATTTGCGCGATCTGTTCTTGTGCCATTTCTGGTGTAGTACCAAATTGACCAGACCCTTCCGCGTCTTTAAATTGGGGCCCTTTGCCTAGGGCCATACCTATCTTGGCAAATGCTTTGACGAATTCTGGGTTAGAACCCATTCCGCTTGCTGTAAGGGCCGCTTGAAGTTCTGGTGTTCCAAATTCTCTAATAGCGCCCCTGGCCGCGGCAACCCGTTCATCGAATGCTGTGCCGTATTCCTGTTTTAACTCGCCTTCCCAGGTTTCTTGCTGGGCTTGTTGGTTACTTGCTTGCTCAGTGTAAGAACTGCCCATGCGTTCAACAAATTGGTCGTGCATAGCCTGGGCCATAGAAGCCGGCATCTTCGCTGAATGAGCGGCTTCGCGAAACCAATCTGACAGACCTTGGTCGTATTGTTCCATGCCTTCTGGTGCGCTTAGTTCGTAGCCATCGGCACTGTCAGGAGTGCCTAATTTCGACCAGCCTTCCCACTCAGCTAAGTCGGTGTCAGCTAATGGCAAGACGACTTTATCAGCGCCAACTGCTTTTTCTAGGTTAACATAACTTTCTAAAACGTCACCAGGTCCAGACCAACCCTTGGCCGTTACCAGTTCATCATAATCAGTTAGCCCAGAATTCCAGGTAGCTTCCCCAGCTTCTGAGTTACCCGCTACAAGAACGGACTCTTCTGCTTCATTCGACATTTATCGTGTCTCCTATTGCTATGCGTGTGATTTGATCTTCGTCCAATGCTAAGATCGTTATGATCCTTCGCACCATATCGCGGCCACCTTCCATATGCTGTAATGCAGAATCTGTCTGATGACCGCTAATATTAAATAGGCCAGACGACTTCAGCATGTCCTTAAAGATTACCTGGCCCTGTGGCGTATGGAGAAAAATCTCACGATACGCTTGCATTATTTCTGCTTGAACCTTGTTCTGTGTAGATTTTACCATTGATCCCCCAATGAGTTAAGACTGTGATGGACCTAGCTGCCCCATATCTGCGATCTGAGCAACTTTAAGAGCAGCGTCTGCCGCTTGTGGCGCACCTTGAATCATTTGTTGTGCGGCCTCTTGTTGCCCCTTCTGTTGACGTTTGGCATCAATGTCAGCTTTGTTGCGGAGTATTTTTTGTGGAGCGCCGTTAGTGTCAGCTAAAATTCTAGTGATTTCATCGGTATCAAAATTATCCATAACACCTGGATCAACGGCGGCAATTGGTTGCACCATTTCTAGGGTGCGTAGGATGCCAACGCCTTCTTCTGCCTTCATGGCACGGCTCAACGGTGAGACATACTCAATATCATACTCGCCGCCGGCCTCAATTAACGCTGGGGGCAAGGGGGGGATAAGTCCTTGTGATTCGAGTACATCAAACTCCCGCTCAATAAGCGGCCCCAGCATCTCTGTTTGCTGACGACCAATGGTCGGAGCTAACAAAGCACCTTTTTCTTGTGCGCGTTGCAATACTTCTGTCGCCGTCATTGTTGGGGTTTCAACTAAGATCTGGAATAAAGTTACCAGGAAGGCATCATTAATAACTTTGCGCCGTTGCTCCATCATTTCAAAACCAATATCTACTCTTGCGCCCGTTTGCAAAGGTTGAATTGGCGGTATGTTACGACCGTCCATTCTTGCAAAGGTAACGGCTCCAGGATTAGAATTTATTGGAAACATAACGCCTTCGTCTGCAACAAGAAGTGGTGGATCAACTACTTTTTGCCCCGCCCGAATAACTGTTTTAGACATTTCGTTTATCATTTTGATGTCTGGCAAAATGGTCATAGCTGGTGACCGGCCATAAGTCTCACGCGGCCCTGTGACGTAACGAGAGACAATGTAAGGCATGGTGTCAAACCCACCTTCCTCAATCATCTGTTTTGTTTTAACTTCGAAATATCCACCAAACCACGGTGCGTTTTTGCGATCTCTTTTAGTAGGGTCACGGTCATACCTAGGCATAACAACGTGCAGTAACTTTACCTTGGCGTCCGGCGTTTCCATTGCAGCCTTACGTAAATCGTCAGACAAGTCCCCGTCTTCAAACATTCGCAAAGCCTGACGCGCAGACACTTCAAAGTGCCGAAATACTGTATCGACCATGCCATGCTCATTCTCTGCAATGAAAACATCTGCTAAATGGCATGCGCGATAGATACAACCGCGCACTGGTCCCTCATCGACAAACGTAGCCCCTGTCCCAAAAGCGCCAAGAGACATATAACCTTCGTGAATTTGTCCAGCAAAATTAGCTTTAGGCGAGTACCGATGTGAAAACATTGAGTTTTCAACCTGGTCGAACCAGGCCCGGACTTCGTCATCTCTATTTAAGGCTTCATTAGTTGAACGTAATGTATGCCAACGCGCACCGCGGGGTGTCAATAAAGACTCAACAGCCGCTGCAAATCTTTCCAGGGCCAAAGCCGCTGTAGCGTCATATAATTTTTCTGTTCTTTTGTCGCCTTGTTCACGCTCACCAACAAACTCTGCCGACCGGGGCAAAACTCGTTCTGCAATTTCTTCCCAATGAGACTCCCACACTCCGCGCCCATTACGCAAAAGTTCGAACCGTTTGAAAATTTCGTTGTTGTCCATATTAAACGCCTAACATTGTCGTTTTGCGCTGTGCATCAACGCCGCTGTTTCGCGGGGTGCCGCTTAAAATTGTTGAACCATTAGTGCCACCAGAAGCAGTAGACGCCGCAACCCGTTGACCCTGATCTAAACGATAGCCAAGAGAACCAGGAGCAGCCTTAACCCCCGAAGATTGCTTCTGCATAGTGTTCATAATTTCTGGATTACACATTAGCTTCCCAACAAAGTCTTGCCAATATTAGCTTCACCTAAAACACCGCGACGACCAGTAAGATTGCCACCGCGCCCTGCAGCTATTGCACGGGATCGTTTTCTAGCACTGCTACCAGAAACAATTGTGTTGTCTTCAGGTGACGCAATAGGCGCCGGGGCCGGTGCAGGGGCCGGTGCAGGGGCCGGCGCGGGTGATGGTGCCGAACCGCACATTCTATGAACCTAACAACGTCTTGCCAACATTAGCACTGGATTCATCACCCAAAGCTCCTGACAAGATGGTCGAACTCCGACCCTTCGATGCCAATATCCGTTTCCTCTTTGCCGTTGCTTCCGCGTTGATTGCCGGGTCGTCCCTGGTAGGGGCCGGTTCCGGTGCCGGAGGAGGAGGAGGCGGTGTGGGCATCTTTGGCATTGATGGTGCTAGTGGACCTACGCACATGATTAAAATCTCCATCACGCTCCAACCTGGAGCGCGTCCATGAATAACAGTGAAAAGTTTTTCTAGTGGCGCCGTAGTCCTCTACCGAACATTCACGTAACGCACCTAGAACCTCTAACCAACGGTGAGCAGTGTCATGCCCATCCATCGACCAACAATCCGCTCTAACCGCACCAGAATCAATTAACAACGGCATCATTACTCGACGAATATTCCTAGTAACTGTCAGGGCCACATCCGGCCATCGATCTGTCGAAAACATCCATACTGTCCAAAATTGGGGCCGTATCATCGTCGCTCCCCAAGTGGCTACAGGCCGTCCCAAAGAAAGCGCAACGCTGGCGATCCCGCCAGATGCACAAATACCCATCGCTAAATCTTCTGGTTTCCCTGACCATGTCAGGGGCAAAATTTCTTCAGCGTCCAATTCACGCATATTACGCGCAATATAAACAACGTCACCGTATCTGGCTGGGACAACATCAACCAAAATCCGTATCCATAGGCGTCATAACAGGAAGACCGTTTGACATTCGACCTGTCCTAGCAGCGTGCGCCAATTCATCAGAGCTACCATCACGCAAACCTACCGCTAAATATCGGAAGGCATCACACGCATGACTTGATTTATCGTGGTTTGGTTTATCTTTCCAATCGCCAGTGCGATCATTGAATTGACGATGGTAATGGCGTAGGTGTTTTAAACCTTCTGCAACATTGCCGCGGTCAAAGTAACACCTGGGGATCAATCCGCGCACTGCTTCAATTCCGTCCTGAACGGATAGTTTAGGTACAACAGTCGGTCGCACCCCCAGGCTTTGTAATGTTTCATAGCGACTATGACCGCTACCAAGTTCTCGCACCATAACGTCATGGGGGAAAAGATGCTTGTCATAAGTATATGGCCGGCTTTGCAATTCCTTTATGTAGTGGTGTAAGCCCTCACCAGTGTCCTCGTAATAGTCAATAACCCTAAGATATTGTTCGTTTTTTGCCTGTTGTACCATGAAAATTGCGGTAGAATCGGCAATTCCTAAATCCCAAGCTGTTGTTACCGGAAGGTTTGGCTCCCAAGGAACTCGATCAATTTGACCAGCCAGGTCGATTGAGTCCAACTGCTTTGCATAATATGAACCAATTAACGCCGCTGCCCACGATACCTCAAATTCCTGTAGGTATTGGCTTTCATCCATGGTCGCCCTAGCAGCGTCCAACTCTTTTTGTGCTAAAACATCAGTCCTTGAAGCCGGAAACAACATCGCAAACCATTCGTCGTTTCCATCTTCCATCTCTCTCTTGGCGGTGTCGTAAATTTCTTTAAACTGGTTCTCGCCTCTGGGAGTCCCAATCCACAAACATTTACCTGTTCCGAAATCAGAAAGGGCTGGCCTGACGATCTCTGGAAACAACCGCGAATTCATGTCAGCATATTCATCTAAACACGCTGCATCGAGCCTCATGCCACGTAATGCGTCTGGATTCTCCGATCCTAACAACCAGATCCGCTGACCGTCAGCAAAGTCGCACCGCAGTTCAGCCTCGTTAAACTTAACACCAGGCAACACACCTGCGTAATCTCGCAACATCACCCAGGCAATTCTCTTCGCAGCGCCGTAAGTTGGAGCAATGTAAGCGCCCTGGGCGCGGGGATGGGGTGACGTTAAAACCTCTCTAAGCAACCAATTAATTGCCATCACAGTTTTACCAAACCGGCGGTGACACACCGCAACACTAAAACGCTTCGCCTTCTCATGAAACACTTTCTGCAATGGCCGCGGCGTGTAAGGTATGACAATCTTGTTTTGTTTACCCATCCTTCGATCCCCCAAAGAACATAATCAACGAAACCCTCTCGCCACTGTTCCTGGAAACGCTGTGGACGTTGTTAGGACCACTGCTATAAACCAGTAAATCACAAAAATGAAAAACAGGATTGTTAGGCTGATCCCTAAAATAAAAACCGCCGCCAGTGAATCGATTAGGCGGCACAAGCAAAACAGAAGCACTGTACTTACACCATCCCATATGGCCCTTAGTTCCTGTGTCCTGGTGCCATGGGTGGCCCTCAGTGCGTTGCTCAACTCTTGCATAAGAACTCTCGCACAACTCTATAGGAACCAACCCTCTAACAATATCAAGCACCCCAGCAATACGCACATCAGTAAAATCGATGTAATCAAGAACGCCAGCAAGCGTTTCAGCCTCTTTAGCCGTTAATACGTTAGCTACCAACTCCCTCATTAATCAATAAGTTTGCCACCAAGCCTACGACTCCTGGAACCTGTCCTCGACCGCGTAGCCCTTTGCATCTCACGATGGGCCTGGTCAGTGTCTACATAAGCCTCGTTAACGTCAGGCGTCAAAGGATCGTCAGCCTTAAAAGTGCCATCAACCTTCTTTGCACGTTTCTTTGGAGCCACTTTCTTCTTTAATGATAAAGCCATAATAATCTCCTAACCTAAAATTGATCTGCGTATTTTTTCTTGTAATCTTGTAATGGTGTACACCTTTGTTTTTAAAGTAGGTGTCGGGTTTGAGTGGTGGACCCATCGATAAGGCAAATCTGGCGAAAAGTCTGGGGTACCCCCCCTTGTTCTCAGCCAGAAAATAAAAAAAATAGTTTCATTTATACATCAAAAACCGCAGAGTTCTGCCATTGTTAGGGGCAAAGTCGCATAATATGTATTATGGAAAATTGGAGCATGCAATGCACGTTAACTCATTGATATTGCTACGTTATCTATGCTTGTTCACGTTATGATTACACATATATTACCTAACTCGCATGTGCGAGGCGGGAGATACGTGAAGGCCAACCTTCAATTCGACACATCCTCGCTTGTAATAGAGTCAAGGTACTCATCACTTACGATACGTGCAGCCTCTTCACCTTGCGGTTCAACGTCCCAACCAATGACATAAGGCCCAACGTGGGCCACCTCTTGCTTTTGGACAGGCTGGAAGTCTTTGAGCAGCTTCTCTGCTTCCCATCGGCTATGCGCCAGGCATTCCTTAGCTCTAAGTATTTCGTCGCGACCCACGGCAGTTTCTAACCTCAGCTTGTCTAACTCCAGACGGGCCAGGATGCCGTCACACCGTGCTTCTCTGACCTGTTCACGCAGTTCACCGTCACCACGTTTCCAAGAACGAACGGCTGACGGGTCAACGCCAAGTTCCTCACACAACCCATTTTCGTAACGGCCTTCTTCTAAACCAATAAGAATAGCTTCAATAAGTGCCGGGTTGCGTTTTGTTGGTCGTCCCATGGTTCACCTAAATAAAAAAAGACCCCAAGCATGTGCTTGGAATCTAGTTTGTAGGGAGAAGTTAAAGCCAATTGGCTCAACATAACAACCAAGCTATTAACGAAATCACATCAACGCAAGGTTTATTTTATTTTATAATATTGAACCAAGCCATCCAAGGCCAACCGCAAAGCCACCATGCCATCCTGGTGCGGACGTTTACTACCCTTAACCCCTGACCATGTGCCAGCTGGATAATCATTCCCAGCAACATGTTCAACAACAGATGCCAACGGATTACCTACAAAAAAGAGTGCGGCTCGAACCTTTTTTTTGGTGTCGTTAACCTTTTCTAAAAACTCATCACTAACACCCCCTGGAGTGTGACCAAATCTAACATGGCTATAGGCTACAGTAAGAGCAGCTTGTCGATAATGGTGTGCAAAATGGTCCGCAGCTTGCCATTGAGATTGTGTGATTGTTTTCCGACGATGGTACGTTGTAATCGGGTCAACAGTGACATTTCTCAAGGCCTTAATTCCGGCTACGTTAGTTTCAAATTCAACGTATTCACCATGTTGCTGCCGTTCAATTGGCCCTTGGTCTGCGATTGTAATTTTCTTTTTTTTCTTTGCCATCAAAATGGAACCTCATCAACATCTGGTAATGGTTGCCTGATTTTAGTGATCACGCTTCCGGGAAACTGGTCCTTGACTACATTGACCAGGGTTTGGCTGTGGAGTATCCGGCACACCTCATCCAGTGTGTAAATTGTTGAGACCTTATCGATACGAGTGATTGCTTGTGCCGATGCATTATCCTTAGTGATTGCGAATGGTTCGTCAGTCTCTGGATGCCGCCAGTACCAGGCGGTTGCCACTTGGTCGATGGTCATGTGATGTGCCGCGGCTTTATCGAGTGCTTGCCATCCTCTAATCATTGCCGCGGCCTTTTGCGCTACTAGTTGCGGGTTGCGTTCGTCTATGGCCTGGTCGAGTTGTGCCTTACCAATACCAAACTGCATTGCTAGTTTTGATGGCACCAGACTTTCCAACCGATCAACACCCCACTTCATCTCCATGCTGTGGCTTAACTCATCGAGGGGCCGCAGCGCCCTGTATATTGCTTCATCGATCTCCGATCCTACTGCTTGAGGATTGGTTATCCGATCTGGTTTCTTATACCCTGTCATCACGGCTCCTTACCTTACCTTACACCCTTACATCTGTAATTAGATGTAAGGTGTAAGGTGGGAATGAGTAAGCATCTTACATATGTAAGGTATGATGTAAGGTATGTAAGGTGAGATGTAAGGCGGTTTGATTTACTGTTTGTTTTCATAAGCCTAACCCTTTTGGGATAACCCATACCGCCTTACTGTGTATTGCTATCTTGCCTTGGGCTAAGAGATCGTCCTTTGCCCTGCTAAAACGTGTCATTACAGCCTGTGTAAGGTTGCCTTTGTCATTTACATCGAGGTAGCCGCGCACCTTTAGCTGATCTCTAACCTGGTCCATTGTTGTTGCGACCACTGCTTTACCATCCAAACCCAGCCTCTTTGTGTCTGCGAGATTATTGATGGCGTCAACAATGTTAACCTTTAAGTCTGCCTTCTTGCTGCCGTTGCCTTCAACGACATCTTCATGGTGCCATTGGTTTTCTATAAGAGCTACGTTTTGCGGTATGAACTCGACCATATTATTATCTGTTCTTAATCGTGCCTTCTCAAATTCTATCTTGAACCCTGGATCGTTGTTCTCTCTTCGCTCTAGCCTGATGACGGTATCCATCTCCCACATCTTGGTTGATGTGCCGTATGCTTTAGTTGAGTTGTGACCGGCGTGATCCATCCATATCTGTGCTATTCTCAGTGATGTGATGCGCCTGATCATTGCCTTGACGGGTTCCCATGGTTCCTCTTCTTTCATGTTACCTTGAAGTAGGCACATGATGGAATCGAAGACGATTAGGTCGGGCTTGTATCTGTCGATCTGCTTGATTAGCCAGGCTTCGCCTACATCTGTATTTAATGGCGGCATTCCTTCGTCGCCTAGTTGGTCACGGTTTAGGCCGAAGAACGGAATGTTTGGCTCGTATATTTCTGCTATTTGCTCCATTCTTTCCTTAAATGTTTCTTTCGGCATCTCACCATCAAGGTATAAAACCCGGCGTTGTTTGCCACCGGCCCAGCCCAGGAAGGGTTTCCCGGCTGCAACGGCGGCGGTCATATTAAATACAAACAGCGTCTTGCCTAGACCTGTCTGCCCGTAAAGCAGCCACCTTGATGTCGTACACATGATCTTACCCAAGGTATAGTCCCTGGGTGGCAGCTTCATCTTTAACCAAGCAGCCAATGAGTTGCGGTTGGGATCGTAATCATCTTCGACAACCTCGCCGGTATCGTGATCAATAACAACGGGGGGCCCGTCTTGCTTGGCGACCATCGAATCCCATGCTGCCTTGTTCTGTGGGTTCTCTACTGTTTCCACCGGGGCATAACCCTTCTTAACTGCACCGCGCAGCATAGCATCGACTTCGCGGCCGGTGTCCTCATTAGTGTAACCAGGCTGCGTGAAGGCAAAACATGACAGGCGAATGGCGTCTGCCGGCCAGCCCAGGGCCACCCAGGACGCTACCTGGTCACGCACAGCATTGTGCCAAGTGCCTTCCTGGATGGCTTCCAGGGTCTTCTGTAGTTCAACGCCAGGACTTGAAGTAGGCAGACCCAACCCACCCGTAGAACCTTCTCGCCCTGGCGTCACACTGGCTGCAGGGGAGCCAGCGTATTCGTTGTGCATGTGGACGGTGTCAACTAAGTCGCGCTCTTCACCATCAAATTCTGTGTGGAATGTCACTAGTTCAGCAACATAACCCTTTGCCACCTTCTTCTTTGTTGGGTAGCTGATACACCCTGCCAGCCTTAGTATGCGGCGGGGGTCTATAACCTTATCACCCTTGAAATAATTGGCTAGGCCAATCTGTGTCTGCTTCCAGGCTTCTAGGTTATAAATGGGGTTTTCATGCTCCCAATGTAGGTGAACCCTGCGCGATGGGATCGTGCCAGTGTTTGTTGTGGCGGTGTTCTTTATTGGCATGCCTTCTGTCGCAATGTCGATGGACGCTTGAGTGTCCAGGTCGGCGAAGCTGAAGAACGAACACATAACGTCATTGTCTGTTGCGCTTTTGTTAGGGTCAAGGCCAGCCTTGCGAGGGTTCTCACCAACGTAAATATTCCACCCTGCGCTGTTCCAATCCATGGCCCACTGCGCGCCGTTAGCTAAACCTTCAGGTGACGTTGTAAACTGTCTTGATATCCAACCGGGCCCATCAACCTCTGATCGATCAAGTTGGAATGTGGCGTCTGGGCATTCGTCCGCACACCTTGAAAAGAGGCGGGTCAAATGCTTGACTGTGCCGTCCTTTTCTTGAGTAGGCAATTTATTGTCCTGTGTCATTATGTATCCCCGCATAGAAAGAAAGGGGGGCCAGGTGTTGGGCCTGACCCCCAGTTAGTAGCTAGAAGGCATCTCCAGATGCCTGTGGTGCCGGCGGTGGCACCGCTGGAGCCGCTGGAGCAACCTGTGGTTCTGGTGCAGCGTCCAGGCCAATGTCCATAGCTTCTGGTCGCGGCGTCCAATCGATGATTTCAAGCACCGGCTGGTAGTTGGTGCCGTGCTTGCCTTCGATAGGCGTGACCGATGTGCATTTAACGACCGGTAACTTAAAGTTGTTCGCTTCCGCACCAGCTTCCCATGCGTCATATAAAGCATTCATTGCATCGTTACAAACACCGGCGTTAGAAGAGAATTCTCTTAGTCCCCCGATGTTCTTGTCACTGAAGATGTGAACGAGAAACCCGCGCTTGAACCCTTCGTCGGGTTGGGTGGCATCGTTTGCACCGGCAGCGGAATCGAAGCTATGCTCTGGCGCCTGACCGGCTGCGAACTTCAGCAACCCCGTTTTGATGTTAGCAAAGTCGAACACGGCAGTCATGTCGTTGACTTCACGGTCGCCTTCACCATCGTATTTTGAATACCACCGCCCTGCTTTGGCATTGTATTTAATGTACAGTACGAAGTCTCCGGTTCCACCGGATGGTAGTCCTAGTCCCATTTTATTGGTTCCTTTTCTCTCTTTGTGTGGACATTTTCAGGCAGTCCACTACGCCTGGTCGTTCTTTGTTATGTAATCTTGTCCCCTGCCGTAGAATTCGGTCGGGCCATTGTGGTTGGCATCAAATAAATACCAGGCGTAATCCAATGTTCCGGGTGTCCCTTCAAACCACTGGACCCGTCCAATGCTAACGATTTTCAGGCACTTCTTCATGTGCGGCCCCATGCGCTGGTTGTGTGCCATTGCCGCCGGTAACAGTAGCCAGGTCG
>Ga0075441_10000351_pt1 | contig 23500 bp, 18 predicted proteins | sample CoawatmetaG00DNA_FD_71582 | JGI IMG/M metagenome (GOLD analysis project Ga0075441, IMG submission 71582) | Marine microbial communities from the West Antarctic Peninsula - Coastal water metaG002-DNA | ecosystem: Environmental > Aquatic > Marine > Coastal | place: Atlantic Ocean: West Antarctic...
GATGCCCAAAATAGTCACCGAGGCGCCCACGATGCCGGTAGCTGCTGCAAAGATCATAGATACAAACAATACGGCTACAAATAGCGCACCACGTGTGCGAGACATCATCATTTGTACAGCATTAAACAGGCGCTCCATTAGCCCTGCTTGCTCCATCATAATGCCCATAAAGATAAACAAAGGCACCGCTACAAGCTGGTCGTTAAGCATGGTGGAGTTAACTTGAAGGGTAAGCAAGAAGAAAGCTAACTTGCTACTACCTGCTATGGAAGCAAACACAAAGCCAAGAAAAATCAAGGTAAAGGAAATAGGAAAACCAATGAAAATAGAAAACAGCATGGCAGCTAACATGAGCATACCAACCATTGGTTTTGAAATACTAACATCACCTATTAGGCTAGATATCCAGTCTCCTAGCGGCAACACTTCTGGATAGAACACCGATACAAAAACACACGCCAGACCGACGAGGTAAAAAGGAAAGAATTTTAGAAATTTCGATTCTCTTTCTTTACCCATTTGGTGAAAAGCGCGGAATAGCTCTGGGAAACCCTGTAAAAACAGTAAGCCAGCACCAATAGGCATAAAGATGCGAGCAGGCCATAAGTAAGGTGCCCATGTCGAATCAGCACTTGCATCTTCCCAAATGCCCCATTCTTCACCCCAGCCATTAAAGCCTAAAGAATCACCGGCAAAGCCCAGTGCGCTCCAGAAGAACAGTAACATCGCAGGGAAATAGAACAGCAGGTATAACACAGCATCCACAGTGGCTTGGGTTCTTTCATGCCAATTGCGGTAGATAAAATCGGCGCGAATATGCACACCACGCATCAGAGCATAGCCTGATGCGGCCATAAATATGACACCCCCAAGCATGCGACTGACATCGTAGACCCAAGTGGTCGGTCCCAAATTCACAGCACGGGCCAAATCACCTAAATCATAAGAAACCAATAAAGCAAACATGCCACGAGAGAATACTTCGGTCACCATGACAGCCACTAAAGGAATAATGGCCAAGCAAATGATGCGCCCCATCCATAAATTCAACACATCAATAAAAGCGGTAATGGGACGCTGCCAAGGCGTCATATCTTCTGGTGTTTCTCCAGGTTTTTCGGCCCGCCGTTCGGCGATTAGTTCATCGGTGATTTCAAGCTCGCCGATGTCTGTTGCTTGTGTAGCCATAATGGCTTCCTCTTATTATTTTCTATAATTATTATTATGCCTTGTCTTCAGTACAACTGACTAAAAAGCACTGTATCTCGTGGTTACAAAGTGAAAAAATTTATCATAGGTTCCTGTACGAAGGGTGCGAGAATACTATGATAAAGTTCTTATCATCGTGTAAATTGAAAAACTATTAGTTGCGCTACCAAAAACCGACCTAGCACTAGGTACTAGGTCGGTATCAAGTCAATACAAACTATTACTTGATGCTGTCAGCAAAGGCCTTACCTAAACTAGCGTTAGACGCTTGTGCACCAGCCCAAAAAGGTACCGCGATTGCAGCGAAATCTTTCTGTGACTGCCAAACTTCTGCAAAGAATTCATTCTCGTCAGACGCTTTTTGAAGCAACGCATTGGCTGCATTCATGTAGGCAGGGAAGTAATCTGCTGGCGTATCATGCAACTGCACACCATGATTCTCGGTCAAGTCTTTCAAAGCTTTACCGTTCTCATAGATACGGTAAGAAATTGATTTTGACAAAGAGGCGTTAGCAGCAACTTCGATAGCTTTCTTCTGCATAGTAGATAGAGAGTTATAAACGTCACCGTTTAAGTACATGTCAGCATTTACGACCACTTGGTGAAGACCTTGTAGGTAGTAATGCTTTAATACTTTTTGGAAACCAAACACGCTATCAGGCTTTGGACAACACCATTCAGCGGCGTCAATTGTGCCTTTTTCAAGTGCAGGTAGTATGTCACCACCGCCCATAGCAACAGAGGCTACGCCAATGTCTTTATAAGCTTGACCCACCATGCCTGGAGGAGCACGGAAGCGCAACTTACGGAAGTCATCCATAGAGTTGATGGGCTCTGGGAACCAACCCAAAGCTTCTGGGCCAACAGGCTGTAACATAAAGCCTTTAATGTTTACGCCCATTTCGCCCCAAAGACGATCATAAAGCTCTTTACCACCACCGTACTGGAACCAAGAAAGGAAGGCGATGTTATCAAGGCCTACACCTGCACCAGCGATAGGAGCACCAAATAGGTTAGCAGCCGGATGCTTACCACCCCAATAATGGGTCCAAGCAAAACCACCGTCTAGCAAACCAGCATCAATCGCATCGATAATGTCTGTGTTACCAACAACAGATCCACCAGGGAGTACTTCGATAGTGACAGAACCGCCAGTTAATTCATGCACATCCTTAGCAAATTCCTTTAGCATGTGCACTTCATCGGACTTAGTGCCAAGTACTGATTGAACACGAATGTTCACGTCTTTAGCATAAACTGCAGTGGTACTGAGAACAAGCACACCAGCAGCAACAGCAACCTTCATTTTATTTAAAACGGACATAATTGTCCTCCATTATTATTATATGCCTTCTCAATTGCTGTTTACGTTTGCTGCACGGAAGGCGTCATGCAACGTCCCCAAAAGGGATAACAGACTTTTACTGCTAGCCGGTTAATAACCCACTAGACAATAAATTCATAACACCGTCATACAGCATGACAATGGTGAGATACACTAAAAACACTAAACCCACATAAGACACCCATGGGTAACGCAGCATAAATCTCATAATGATTGACGCAAAGAAAGCCATCATCACAATGGCCAGAACCAAGCCGAAAATCAACAACTGGGTATCTTCTCTTGCAATCGCAGCGACCGCCACTACATTGTCCAAAGACATGGAAATGTCAGCCACTGCAATGGTAAATAAAGCGCCTAATAGTGTGTCTTTTCCTTGCGCATCACTGGCTTCGGTAGGGTTAGCTGCATTGTTGGTGAATTCAACAATTTCGTGATAAAAACGCCAGCACACCCAAGCCAACAATAAACCACCTATGATTAAAATACCAGGGATATCAATGATGTAGGTAGCACCAGCTGCAAAAATGATGCGGAAAAATGCAGCTAATCCCATACCCACAGCCAACACCATGCGGCGTTTCTCTGGCGCTATACCTGCCGCCACCATGCCGATCACTAGGGCATTGTCACCTGATAAGATGATGTCAGCAAAAATAATCTGTATTAAACCGGTCCAATCAAACATTAACGCTCTCCTGCAAAATCATCGCAGCTACTTTTTCACCAATCATAATTGCTGGAGCGTTGGTATTGCCTGAGGTAATAATAGGCATAATAGACGCATCCGCCACGCGCAAACCCTCAATGCCATGCACCTTTAGCTGAGCGTCTACCACGGCCATATCATCCTGCCCCATTTTGCAGGTACCCGTGGGATGGTAAATAGTGGTTGCGGTGTCTCTAGCCCAGTTAAGAATATCTGCGTCGGCTTCGTGACCTACTTTAGGGCCTGGGCTAAACTCCTCTGTGACTAAAGCGCTGAGGGGCGCTTGCTGGACGATACGACGGGCGGTTTTGATGCCTTCTACCATGGTTTTTTGATCCAAATCTGTGGCTAGGTAATTGGGATGAATATCGGGGTGGTCTGCAAATCGATTAGACACTAGGCTCAAATGACCAGCGCTTTCGGGCCGCATTTGCAACACTGAAGCTGTAAATGCATCAAACTTATGCGGTCCTTCAGCCGGAGAGTCGGCACTAAAAGGCTGGATATGAAACTGAATATCAGGACGTTCTGGACTCAGGTGGGTTTTAAGAAAACCAGTACCCAAACTCGCAGCCATGGTCATCGGCCCTGTTCTTTTGAGTAAGTACTCTAGGCCCATTAGACCTTGCTTAAACCAATTACTTATTTCTGTGTTGATGGTGCTAGATGCGCATTTAAATACGGGCCTAGCTTGTAAATGATCTTGTAAGTTTTGCCCAACGCCTGGCAGTTCTTTAACCATGGCAATCTTGTGGGGGTTTAATTGTTCGCTAGATCCAATGCCCGACAACATGAGTAGTTGAGGTGAGCCGATAGCGCCAGCACTTAGAATGACTTCTTTATTGGCCAAAATTTGACCATGGGCTAGTTGTACACCCGTCACACGCTGTCCATCTAACATGAGTTTTTCAACACAGGCGCGGGTAATTATAGTGAGGTTGGCACGCTTTCTAGCCGGATTAAGATAAGCTACGGCACTACTGCAACGCCGGCCTCTTTTGGCTGTGAGCTGAAATAAACCCACCCCTTCTTGATCTGTGCCGTTGTAATCGTCATTGGTAGGGTAGCCACAGTTTTGCGCCGCCTTGAGCCAAGCGTCAACGACAGGGCGACTCACGCGAGTTTGAGACACCGTTAGCGGGCCACCTTTACCACGCAGATCACTAGCCTCGCCTTGCCAGTCTTCAGACCGTTTGAAATAAGGTAGTACTTGATCCCATTGCCAACCATCATTGCCTAAGTTAGCCCAATCATCAAAGTCTTGAGCTTGACCACGCACATACAAGAGTCCGTTAATGGAGCTACTACCACCTAATACCTTGCCCCGGGGCCAGGGAATAGATCGCCCATTAAGACCCGGGCACGCTTGGGTTTTATAGCACCAATCGGTGGCTGGGTTACCCATGGTTTTAAAATAACCAACGGGGACATGAATCCAAGGGTTTAAATCTCGGCTGCCAGCCTCTAGCAACGCCACTGTAAAGCGGCCGTCTGCGGATAAGCGGTTGGCCACAGCACAACCCGCCGAACCTGCACCAATGACAATGTAGTCATACTGTTTTTGCATCAACTACCTCAGAATTCTTATTTTTATCAATAAATGAGACTTTTATACTCATTTTATGTATATTATCCCTAGAAAAACATATCGGCTGCTCTAATTCAAGCTTTTATTTAGAGGATCACTGTTTAGCGACCTAATTCATTTGTTTTATTTAGCGCCTTTGTGTGCAATATGTGTGCAATATATGTGCAATCTATGTGCAATATAATTAGTGAGATATTTCTAATTAATATAATGTTAATTTTATGTGATAAATTAACAGTCAAATATGCTTAAGGAGATTTAACATCATGTCCGATTCAATTCGCGTTGCCACTAACATGCGCCTGTTTCATATCCTTGATGTAATCGCCACCCAGCAAAGCCCACTCACACCATCTGAAATCAACCAGCACCTAGGCTGGTCTAAACAAACCGTGCATCGGTTATGTAAGTCTATGGTAGAGGAAGGTTTTTTACACTATGACGCAAGTGGTAAACGACTCCTACCCAGTGGGTCTTTACGGACGATGGCCAACGGCCTTTTAGCCAGTAATTGGCACACTAGCGCCATCCACCAGATCTTGGAGAAGCTCAGTAGCCAGGTCAAAGAAACCGTTAACTTTGTTATCCCTCAGCATGAGGGCATGATGTATAGAGACCGGGTACAAACCAACTGGGCGTTTCAGATCCATCTTCCAGTAGGCACTCATGTGCCCTTTTACTGCACCGCCAGTGGCAAAACCTACCTTGCCAGCCTGAGCCCTAAAAACCGTCGCAGCATGGTGGAAAGCCTCCATCTAAAGAGTCTCACAGAGACTACAGTCTGCAACCTAGATGCCCTCTTAAAGGAACTAGCTCAGGTCAAAAAACAGGGCTTTGCCATCGACAATGAAGAGTTTTATGACGGCATGATTGCCATCGCAGTGCCGGTATTCGACCCACAAGGCCGTTACCATGGAGCTACTGCGATGCATGGGCCAACACTGCGTTTAAATAGATCGACCCTTGAAGAAAACTACACCTACTTAAGGTCGGCCGCAGATCAACTGAGCCGCCTTATATTTTCGGAGTAGCCTAAAACCTTCAGCTAAACAGCCTGTTATGAGTTAGAACTGGTGATCGGGTTGCAGTACAATTTTAGCAGCCGCAGCACGCCCATGATGTAAGTCTGAAAAAGCTTCAACACCCTCACTTAACGGTCGTAATTGAACCCACTTCAAATCGCCTAAACGCTTTGCTGCCAGCATATCCAAAGCCGCCTGCATGTCTGCTGGGGTATAACAGTAATTGCCCAACACAGTGATTTCTTGCAAGGTGATACGGCGTATATCTAATCCCTCATGGCTGTTTTGCAGGCCCACATGCGAAATAATACCACCAGCAACCACATGCTCACTAGCCATGGCCCGAGTCATACCCGCACCTACACAATCAAACACCACGTCATAACCATGAGCACTGGGCACAGAATCCGTACTTGGATCAAATACCTGGGCTACAGCTTGTTGCTCAACCGTGGTTCTGCGCAAGGCATTGGTTTCGGCTAAGTCAATGTTAGCACAGCCCTTGGCAGCCAAAATTAAGGCTGCTAGTAGACCAATAGCACCACCACCAATCACCAGACAGCGCTGTTCTGACAAGGGCCTGTAACTCACCCGCTCAACTAAAGCCACCGCATGCAAGGCCGTGGCTGTAGGTTCTGTGAGACACGCCACCCAAGGTTCAAGCGTGGGGGGTGGAATCAGTAAATTAGCCTGATCAACCACTAAGTACTGCGCATAAGCACCTGCTAAGCGCATACCTATAATCTCTCGAGTGCTGCATAAATTAGCTCGACCAGAAACGCAGGGGCTACAATGGCCACAGGTCATCAGTGGATTAATCACCACATGCTGACCCATAAGGTGTGCAGGTCCAGAGATGAGCTTACCTGCGACTTCATGACCCAAGATAAGGGGCGGCACACGACGTTCGTCCAAGCCATGATAAGCGTGCATATCAGAGCCACAAATGGCCGTAGCGGCAACCTCTATAAGCGCCTGATTTGGTCCCGGAGTGGGTTTTTTTTCATCCCGGTACTCTACTTCTTGAGTGCCAGTGTAAACAAGCGCTTTCATAGTCATAAAAGTTACCTTTAGTCCTGTGTCTTTAGTTGCCTAATGGCCTAGGTTAAATGTTTCGGTAGGAAAATACTTGCTCAGTCTGTCATCACCACTGCGTGCATGTCCTTCCATACCTTCAAGGCGAGAAATACGAGCAGCTGCGGCACCCACTTCTCGGTTTGCTTCTTGAGTCATGCGCTGGGTCGTGACGGTTTTAATAAACTTGCCTACAGACAAACCACCGGTGTAACGTGCTGCGCCCTTGGTAGGCAAAATATGGTTAGTGCCTGAGCACTTGTCGCCATAGGTGACCGTAGTTTCTTCACCCACAAACAAAGAACCATAGTTATTAAGGTTTTCTACCCACCAATCCAAGTCCTGACAATGAATTTCTAAGTGTTCCGCCGCATATTTATCACTCACTTCAACCGCTTCTTCACGGCTGCTACACACAATCACTTCGCCATAATCTGCCCATGCAGAACGTGCTGCAGAGCGCGAAGGTTCTGGCATCGATTCAATTAAACCGGGCATTAAGTCAATGGTTTTACGAGCCACATCTTCATCTAGACTAATCAACCATACGGGTGAATCTGGGCCATGCTCAGCCTGACCTACAAGGTCACTTGCAACAATTCTTGGGTCTGCTGTATGGTCGGCAATGACTGCAATTTCGGTAGGCCCTGCAAACATATCAATGCCTACACGTCCAAATAACATGCGTTTTGCTTCAGCTACAAAACGGTTACCTGGGCCAGCCAAAACATCTGCGGGTTGGCCACTAAACAAACCAAAAGCCATGGCAGCAATACCCTGCACTCCGCCGAGCGCTAGAATGGTATCGGCACCACAGTAATTAGCGGTATAGAGTATGGCATCGTTAATGCCTGTACCTGGTTTTGGTGGCGAACACGCCACAACATGCTTAACACCCGCTGCTTTGGCAGTGGCCACAGACATAATGGCAGACGCCACATGTGAATAACGTCCACCCGGAATGTAACAGCCCGCGGTTTGTACTGGAATTTGACGTTGCCCTGCCCACAAGCCGGGAGAGAGCTCAACCTCAAAGTCGATTAATGCTTGACGCTGTTTCTGGGCAAATTTGTTCACCCGTTCATGGGCAAAGCGGATATCGTCTTTAACTTGCTGAGTTAAACGCCCTGTCGCTTGCTCTATGTCGTCGCTAGTGACTATGATATTACCGTGGTAGCCATCTAGCTGGGCGGCGTATTCGATACAACGTTGCTCACCCCCTGCTTCAATGGCTGACAACATTTGAGCCACCGTGGCACGAGTATCATCTTCACCAGTAGCAGAAGACTTTGCAGCTTTTTTTAAATAACTAACGGCCATAATGTAAATCCTTGATAATTGTTTTGTATGCGCTTACATGTATTAATTGCGCCTATAGTAGACCATTGAAATGCCACAAACAAGCACCCACAAGAAATTTTTGTAAGCGCATACATTTTTATCGGTGTATGATGGGTGATGATGTTAGCAAAGAAGCCATTACATTGAACCCACCTCATAAACCAGCCACACAAGGTGATGTTGCTCGTGCAGCAGGCGTTTCTACGGCCACCGTTTCGCGCGTCATCAATCAACCCAACTCGGTACGTGCAGGGGTGCGTCAGCGAGTAGAAACAGCCATTGAAGAACTTCATTATGTTGCTGATGCCGCCGCACGAGCCCTAGCAAGTAAGCGTTCTCGCTGTATTGGCGCCGTAATTCCAACCCTTGCAAACGCTATTTTTGCCGATGGCATTGAAGCCTTTGAAAGCCGTTTGAATCACGCTAGTTTGAGTTTAATGCTCACTACTTCTGGTTATGATTCAAACCATGAGCTCACCCAAGTAAAAACCCTCATAGAACGTGGTGTTGATGCGGTGATGCTGGTCGGGCTTAACCACGACCCCCTCATTTACACCCTGCTTGAGCAAAGAAACATTCCCTTCGTACTCACATGGGCTTACAGCAGTGACTGCCCTTATCCATGTGTAGGATTTAACAATTATGCTGCTGCTAAACTAATTCCATTAGAGCTCATGTCCCTTGGCCATCGAAAATTTGGCATTATTAGTGGCATTCCAAAAGGCAATGATCGCGCTTTTGACCGCTTAAAGGGCATGCAAGATGCTCTTGCGACACAAGGCATTCGCTTATCTGAAGAGACTATTATTGAATGTAACTACGAAATTGAAGCGGGTCGAGCAGCCTGCCGAACATTACTCCAATTACCCGCCCCACCCACCGCCATATTATGCAGTAACGACGTCTTGGCAGCGGGCGCTATACTAGAATGTCAGGCCAGTGGTGTTGAGGTGCCCAGCCAAGTCTCTATTGCCGGCTTTGATGATTTAGCACTCAGTGCAAACCTCACCCCAAGCCTGACCACCATGCACATTCCTTTTAAGCTCATGGGTCAACGTGCTGCCCAATATCTAATAGACCGATTAGCCGGTGAAACACCCCAACCACAACAACAACTTGACGTTGAATTACGCTTAAGGCGCTCCACAGCTGCGCCTAAATAGCAGCGCTTAGGTTCAGCTAAATATTGAGCACAGGCTTCATTAATGAGCTTATTTTGGGCACAAAAAAGCCTCACTAAGACCGGCCTAGTGAGGCTTTTTTAAAGCCATTGCTAGCTTAGAACAAGCCTACAATTTGACCTTCTTCGTTGATGTCTATAACTTCAGCAGCCGGCTTCTTAGGCAAACCAGGCATGGTCATCACGTCACCAGCAAGCACCACGATAAAACCAGCACCAGCAGATAGACGCACTTCACGTAGTGGGATATCAAAACCTGTGGGACGGCCTTTTAATGCAGGGTCAGTAGAAAAAGAGTACTGCGTCTTAGCCATACAGATAGGCAAGTTGCCATAGCCTGCTTGCTCTAGCGCTGTGAAACGATCACGTAATTTTTGGTCACCTTGGATGTTGTCAGCGCCATAGATCTTTTGAGCTATAGTTTTAACCTTATCCCAAAGCGGCATGTCATCTTCATACAAGTAATGGAAGTCGTTTTCGTGATTTTCTACCAAATCAACCACCGCTTCTGCCAACTCAATAGCGCCCTTACCACCATCGGCCCAGTGATTCGCTTCAATCACTTGAACACCAAGGTAGTCACACTTAGATTGAACCGTCTTAACTTCTTCATCAGTGTCGGTGACGAACTTGTTAACTGCCACAACCACGGGAAGGCCAAACTGGTGGATGTTTTCAATATGCTTCTTCAGGTTTTCAACCCCTTTAGCGACCGCTTCAAGGTTTTCGTTGTTCACGTCTTTAAGAGGCACACCACCGTGCAACTTAAGTGCGCGAATGGTCGCTACAATGACCACAGCGCTGGGCGTAATGCCCGCCTTACGGCATTTGATGTCGAGGAATTTCTCAGCACCCAGATCAGCACCAAAGCCTGCTTCGGTCACTGTGTATTCACTTAATTTCATAGACAAACGGGTTGCAACCACAGAGTTACAGCCATGAGCGATGTTAGCGAATGGGCCACCGTGAACGAATGCTGGAGTGTGTTCAAGGGTTTGCACAAGGTTAGGGCTGAATGCATCTTTTAACAACACCGTCATGGCGCCGTGCACCTTAAGGTCACGTGCCGTAACAGGCTTCTGGTCGTGGGTGTAACCCACTACTGCATCACCCAGTTTTTCTTTGAGTTCAGCTAAGGTGTTAGCCAAGCAGAAAATTGCCATTACCTCAGAAGCTACTGTAATGTCGAAACCCGTTTCACGAGGCACACCGTGGGCTGGGCCGCCAAGACCAATAGTCACATTGCGTAGGGCACGATCGTTCATGTCCATCACGCGCTTCCATTCGATGCGACGTGGGTCTATGTTTAAATCGTTACCCTGCTGAAGGTGATTATCAATGGCCGCAGACAGCAAGTTATGCGCAAGGCCAATGGCATGGAAATCGCCGGTGAAGTGCAAGTTAATGTCTTCCATGGGCACTACCTGAGCGTAACCACCACCAGCAGCTCCACCCTTAACGCCAAAGCAAGGGCCAAGCGAAGGTTCACGTAAACACACAGAGGCTTGTTTACCAATTTGATTCAAGGCATCACCCAAACCGATGGTAGTAGTCGTCTTACCCTCACCCGCTGGAGTGGGGTTAATAGCGGTCACTAGGATTAGCTTACCATCCTTTCGATCTTTAACGCTTTTGATGAAATCAGGGCTGATTTTAGCCTTAATTTTGCCGTACATTTCTAGATCATCAGTATGGATGTTCAGCTTAGCAGCAACTTCAGCGATCGGACGTTTCTCGGCAGCGCGAGCAATGTCGATGTCGGACAAGTAAGTCTTAGACATGATTTTACCTTGCAATTAAAATTGAGCCAATTGGACTTCAATTTGTGGTTATTTAGCCCATTTTGAAAAAGTACAAAACGGACGACGTCAATAATGGTCGAAAATAATACGCTTTTGTAAATTAACTACATACTTAAAAGCGACCTTTCATTAACCCTTAAAGCGTGAATTTTGTGACTTATAAGAAACACACATCAAGGGGTTTTCCAAAAGGAAACTTAGCACTCTGTTTGGCTCCATTTTGTTAAAATATTTAACGTTTTTAACAAGTTATTCACACCCAATACTAAGCCCCCACTGGCATCAATAGGTTGTACAGCTATTCATCGCCACTGACTAATATTTCTGCGCTATTGGCCAATATTTATTCGCTATTGACTAATATATCTTCGCATTTAATCAAGTTTAAGCAAAACCTCTGAGGCATAGTAATGGCCTACTAAAAATTTAATTGAGCAGCGACATAAGAGCTATGCATGGATAACGACATTTACCTTACCAAAGCCTACCGCAGTCACCAGCCTGGAACACACATCGACTCCCCTCTGGCCCTTTATACTGACAAGGTACGCAGCGAATGGATCGATTACAACGGCCACATGAGCGAGTCTTTTTACTTATACGCGATGGGGGAAGCTTCTGATGCACTATTTCGCTACATTGGTATAGACGAAGCCTACCGAGCATCAGGCTCTTCTTTTTATACGGTAGAAACCCATATTAACTATTACCAAGAAGTGGCCCAAGGTGAACCTTTGCGCTTTACTACTCAGTTATTAGGCCTAGACCAAAAGCGCCTGCATTTTTTCCACCACATGTATCATGGTAAAACAGGCGATTTATTAGCCACCACAGAACAGATGCTGCTGCATGTTGATATGAACACAGCAACGACTGCACCTATAAAGGCGCCTGTCTTGGCGGTGTTAAAGGAAATCTGGCAAGCACACGAACATCTGCCTGCCCCCACACAAAAAGGCCGAGTGATGGCCATTCCAGTCCCTAAAAAAGCTTAACAAAACGTTCCCATTTAACACTCTTAGAGAATATTAGATCATGGATTTTAGCCTTAGCAACGAACAGCAAATGATCATCGACACCCTTAAAGCCTTTGTCGAGCAAGAGTTATACCCCCATGAAATGGAGGTCGAAAAAACCAATCAAATTCGTCCCGAACTGGTGGCACAGATCAAGCAAAAAGCCCTAGACCTGGGCCTTTATGCCGCCAATATGCCTGAAGAGCACGGTGGTGCAGGCCTAGATACTTTGACGCTTTGTTTAATGGAACGCGAGTTAGGCCGAGCTAACTTTGGCTTACAGTATATTGTTGCACGCCCAAGTAATATTTTGCTGGCCTGTAAGGGTGACCAAATTGAAAACTATTTGCTTGCTAGCATCCGCGGTGACAAGGTGGATTGTTTAGCCATGACCGAACCTAACGCCGGTTCCGATGTGCGCTCTATGCAGTGTCGGGCCGAACGAGATGGAGAGGACTTTGTTATTAATGGCACCAAACACTTTATTAGCCATGCTGATGTGGCAGATTTTGTTATTTTATTTGCAGCCAGTGGGGTAGAACAAACACCTCGGGGCCCAAAGAAAAAAATCACCAGTTTCCTGATCGACAAAGGCACCCCAGGCTTTAGCGTAGAAGCTGGCTACAATAGCGTATCCCACCGTGGTTATCACAATTGTATCTTAAATTTTGATAACTGCCGGGTGCACCAGTCTCAAATTTTAGGGGAGGAACATCACGGTTTTGATGTGGCCAATGAATGGTTGGGAGCCACCCGCCTGTCTGTAGCGGCCATGTGTTTAGGTCGGGCTGAACGGGCCTTGGAAATTGCCACCCAGTGGGCCGCCACGCGTAAACAGTTTGGCCAAAGTGTGGGCAAATTTCAGGGAGTGTCTTTTAAGTTAGCCGACATGGCCACAGAACTTAAAGCGGCAGAGTTGCTCACCATGTACGCGGCTTGGAAAGACACTAGCGGGGACATGACCGATGCTGATGCAGCTATGGCCAAACTAAAAGCCACAGAAATGCTGGCCATGGTGTCTGATGAAGCCATACAAATATTGGGTGGCATGGGTTTAATGGACGAATTACCACTTGAGCGAATTTGGCGCGACCAGCGCGTAGAACGCATCTGGGATGGCACCAGTGAAATTCAACGCCATATTATCTCGCGCGCCATGTTACGGCCTTTAGAAGAATAACTGGGCGTCTACATTAGCATGATTGATAAACAACGATTACGGCGCTTACTAGCGCCAAAATCCATCGCCGTGTTTGGCAGCCGTGGTGCCGATTTTGCGGTTCGAGAAAGCTTAGCCATGGGGTTTGTTGGGCCTATTTGGTCAATACACCCAACGCGTGATGAACTGATGGGCATTAAATGCCTGCCATCGGTGACGGACTTACCCCATGCGCCCGACGCCGCTTATGTGGCAGTCAATGCCGAAAGTGCCATAACCACCGTAGCCCAACTGAATAAAATGGGTGCTGGTGGTGCCCTACTTTATGCCTCTGGGTTTAGCGAACTGGGTGATGAGCTAGAGGCGGTGGGCCTCGATCGCCAACAGCGTTTGATCGCCGCAGCAGGCGACATGCCTATTATTGGCCCTAACTGTTATGGGGTGATCAATGCCTTAGACAGGGCGGTATTATGGCCTGATCAACATGGCTGCCAGCCCGTAGACAGGGGCGTGGGCATTATTACCCAAAGCGGCAATATTGGTCTTAATATGACCATGCAAAAAGTGGGTTTACCCATCGCTTATATGTTTACCATGGGTAACCAAGCACAAGTGGATATTGCCACCGTAATAGACGCCATGCTGGATGATCCAAGGGTGACTGCCATTGGACTGCACATCGAAGGTATCCCCGACTTGGTGGCCTTTGATACTGCTGCACGTCGTGCTTTGTCGCTCAAAATACCCATGGTGGCCATTAAAACAGGACGTACTCCGGCAGCGGCCAAAATAGCCTTATCTCATACCAGTTCCTTAACCGGTGCAGACCGCCTTTTTGATGCTTTATTTACCCGCTTAGGTATCGCTCGAGTAGACACGGTACCAGAGTTTTTAGAGACTCTGAAACTGTTAAGCCTATTGGGGCCATTGGCCCACAAAAACATTGCCTCCATGAGTTGCTCTGGCGGCGAAGCAGGCATGATGGCAGACCTCATTGAAGGTCGTGAAATTGTGTTTGGGGCTATTACACCGGCCCAAAAACAGGTCACCCTAGATACCTTTTCTAATGGCGAACAAGTGGATAACCCACTGGATTATCAAACTTATATTTGGCATAAGCGAGAACAGATGGCGGCCACATTTGGGGCTCACATGGCGGCTAATTTCAGCGCCACCATGTTAGTGCTCGATTGGCCCAATAACGCAGGAGCTAATCCAGATGAATGGGATACGGCGCTCCAGGCACTGGCAGACGCAGCCCAAGCAGGCTCGCATAAGGCCATCGTGTTAGCCTCAATGGCTGAATGCATGCCACCCCATGCCATTGATGCCTGCATAGCCCATGGCATGGCCCCCATGATTGGTATGGACGTCTGTCTTACAGCCCTAAATCATGCCTATATTATTGGCCAAGCCTTTGCCAAACCTGCTCCAGAAGCGTTAAACATTCGACACATTACCCCCCCTTCTGACACTGACAGACCTGCGCTTTCTGAGGCTCAGAGCAAACACCTATTAAGCCAACACGGCTTAACCATACCCAAAGGTCAAACGGCGGCTAACCTCACCCAAGTGCTTAGAGTGGTGACCGACCTGGGTTACCCGATTACTTTAAAAGCGGTGGCTGCAGACCTAGCTCACAAGACCGAACTAGGTGCAGTTAAACTTAACCTTAACAATCAAAGCCAAGTCGAGCAGGCTGCGGCCAGTTTATGGGCCCTAAGTGATACCTTACTGGTAGAACAGATGATGCAAGGCGCTGTGGCAGAGTTGATTATTGGCATTAATACAGACCCCCTATTTGGCCAATACCTAGTCTTGGGTGCAGGTGGAGTTTTGGTAGAAATATTACAAGATACCCAATGCCTGTTGCTACCCGCCAATAAAAATCAGATCATGCAGGCGCTTCGGCAATTAAAGTGTGCACCCATACTCATGGGTTACCGCGGCCAAGCATCTGCCGACATGGATGCTATAGTCGATGCCATCATGGCAGTGCTAGACTGTAGCCAGAAGCACCCCATTTACGAACTCGACATCAATCCACTACTCGCCCTCGAACAGGGTGCAGTCGCAGTTGATGCCCTCATTCAATTAGGCCAACCTTCCCTATGACTAATTCAGTGCTTTGCGAGCGCCATGGCGCCGTTTTACTTATTACCCTAAACCGCCCAAAAGCTAACGCTATAGACGCCCTCACCTCCCATACTATGGGCCAAGTTTTCATTGATTTTGCCAATGACCCCAGCTTACGCGTAGCGGTCATCACCGGCAGCGGTGAACGCTTTTTTAGTGCGGGTTGGGACTTAAAAGCGGCCGCAGAGGGTGAAGCAGTGGATGCCGATTTTGGCCCTGGTGGTTTTGCTGGTCTAACGGAATTGTGGAACTTAGATAAACCTGTGATTGCCGCGGTCAATGGTTACGCCGCTGGAGGCGGATTTGAACTGGCATTGGCTGCTGATCTAATCATTGCGGCTAACCATGCGCAATTCTTTTTACCAGAGGCGACCTTGGGCATCATACCTGACAGTGGCGGCGTACTAAGGCTGCCACGCCGACTGCCGCAGGCGGTGGCCATGGATATGCTCATGTCTGGGCGCCGCATGGCGGTTGAAGAAGCCATGCACTTTGGCCTCATTAACCGTCATTGTGAAGGACCCGTGCTGGTCGAACAAGCGCTGGCTTGGGCCCAAGAGATCGCCTTATCTGCACCTTTGTCATTAGCCTCCATCAAAGCTATCAGCCGAGCCACCCAAGGCATGGCCTTAGAGCAAGCATACACGCACATGCGCACAGAGGTGCCAGTGTATCAAACCATGTTGCACTCAGAGGATGCCAGCGAGGGGCCTAACGCCTTTGCTGAAAAACGCAGCCCCCATTGGCAAGGTAAATAAAGGCTATCCACCTAAGCACGGCGTAACTGATGTTGCCGGTCTTGGCTGGGTGCCACACTAAAAAACTGCCGATAGGCACGAGAAAAATGTGCAGCTGAGCCAAACCCGCTGGCCATGGCAATATCAACAACCAAGCGGTCGGTCTGTTGTAGCAGCGCCCTAGCCCTTTGCAAACGCTTAGCCCGATAATAGCGCCCCGGTGATTGTTGCAAATGACGACTAAATAAACGCTCTAACTCGCGCTCAGATACGTTTACCATAGCGGCTAAGGTAGGGATGCTCAAGGGTTCTTCTAATTGGTCTTCCATCACACTAATAACCCTTAATAATTTACGATTATTAGTGCCCAACCTTAAGGCACTACTCATGCGCTGGGGTGCTTTACCTTCGCGCATGTGGCTATAAATGAGTTCGTCTGATACCGCCAAAGATAGTTCGTGGCCACGCTGACACTGAATTAAATACAACATCATATCTAAACCCGCTAAACCCCCTGAGCAGGTAAAACGCCGACGGTCAATTTCATAAAGTTCTTCCACCACTTCCACACGCCGAAACACCTCTTTAAAGGCCATCAGATTTTCCCAGTGGATGGTAGCTCGATGATCATTTAACAAGCCACTTTGGGCCAATAGATAGCTACCGGTATCTTGGCTCCCTAACCACACACCTTTGCGACTATGTTGCTGCAGCCACGTTTGTAACCTTTTAGATTGCGCTTTTTCTGGGCTATATCCGGCACAGATAATAAGCATGTCTGGTGCTGTTTCTTTACCCATGGCGCAATCAGCAATCAACTGCATACCGTTACTTGCTGGCACGGGCTCACCCTTGGCACTGACCACTTGCCAGCGGTACAAGGTTTCACCAGAAATATAATTAGCTTGTCGTAAAGGATCGACCAAGGCCGAAAACCCAATCATCGAAAACTCTGGCACCAAGTAAAAAGTGACGTTAATTATCTTATTAATGGCTTTAGGGGTGAACATAGTGAAGAGGTCGTTAATATGCAATAATAATGCGATATTAATCATTCTTGAAAGCCCTTGCAACGCCTAATCTACGATTGCTATTTACCTCACCTGTTACGGAACACCTATGTCTAGTGCACTACAAACCCTTCAAACACCAGTAATAAAAGATTGGATTGATTACAACGGCCACCTCAACGATGCCTATTATCTTGTCATTTTCACTCAAGCCACTGACGCCTTACAAAACCACTTAGGGTTAACTCTGGAGCACATCAAACATACCGGTGAAACCCTGTTCACCGTAGAGACCCACTTAGCCTATGTGCAACAGGTGGGTTTGGGTGAAGTGGTGACCATCTCCTCAAAAATACTTGAAACAGACAGTAAGCGCATGCGCATTTTTCACAGTATGTTTAATGAGCAAAACCAACTGCTGGCCACCGTAGAAATGTTACTAATATGCTATAACTTACAGGCCAAAAAGGTCACCAACTTTAGTGACATGATGCTGCAAAGCCTCGTTAATTTTGATGCTCAATATGGGCAACTACCCTGGCCAGCAGCAGCTGGCAAAGGCATTACCTTAAAAAAGCGTTAACACGCCAGCCCTTGGGTAAAATAGTAGAGGCAAGGATACGACTTACTAACGACGGCGCGAACGGCGGTTAATTACCGCGCCATCTGCAGCCCCACCGGCAACACTTAGGTCGCCAGAGAATTGTGCCCTGCCGCCCTTAGAAACCTCTCCTAACACCAGCTCAATTTGCTCCACAGTGGGCGCTTCGCCTTTAGTGTGGCCGTCTAAAGCATGTCGCATCGCTGCAACATGCTCTGGGGAAGTGCCACAACAACCACCAATAATATTGGCCCCTGCATCCATGGCCAAAGTCGCATAGCTAGCCATAATTTCGGGGGTACCATTATAATGAATGGCCCCATTCACATATTCGGGGATACCACAATTAGCTTTAGCCACCAAGATGGCCTTGTCGCCACCGGGGGCCTTGCGCATATTGCGAATAGCCAACACTAATTCAGAAGCACCGACACCACAATTAGAACCACAGGCGTATGCTGTATGATCTTCATGGGCGCACGATTGCACCATGTCTGCCGGCGTCACCCCCATCATAGAACGGCCGTTGGTATCAAAACTGTAGGTACAAATGACCGGCAATCCAGTGAGGTTGGCACCCTCGATTGCGGCTTCAGACTCTTGCGTTGAAGACATGGTTTCGATCCACAAGACATCTGCGCCACCCTCTTTTAGTGCTTGCGCTTGCTCTGCAAATGCGGCCACGGCATCGCCATGACTTAAGCTACCCATTGGCTCTGGTATCTCACCTGTGGGGCCAATGGAACCCGCTATAATTACTGGCCGGCCTGCGTTAGCAGCCACTTCGCGGCCTATCTTAACCCCTGCTACATTTAACTCATGCACTCGATCTGCAGCATTGTGCAGTTGCAGGCGGTAATGGGTACCACCGAAGGTATTGGTGAGAATAATGTCTGAACCTGCATCTACAAAACTTTGATAGTTAGCAGCAATTCGGTCAGGGTGATCTACATTCCATAATTCAGGCGCATCGCCTGTTTCTAGGCCCATGGCAAATAAGTTGGTACCCGTGGCACCATCTGCAAGTAAAACCCCACGCTCTGCTAGCAAATCTTGAAGTAGATTAGCTTTCATAAATAATTCTCAAAAATACTAGTAATAGACCTATGCTACCTACCTAGGTGCTCTTAAGATAGCTTTAGCAGCCCTTCAACTCATCATTCAAGTTGAGTTTTTTTCAGACCGTCATGAATGTAATTCATAGTTAAACAGACCTAAATACCGACCAAGTCGACGATGTAAAGTGACGCTTAAACATAACTAGCAGTCGCCACTTAGCCAGCATATTAACCTCAAGAACTGCAAAATTTGGCCCATATAAACCTGCCCCATTCTATTGAGGAGTATTTCCATGAGTGAAACCCGCGCACGCCGTAAAAGCGGAGGTGGTCGGAGTGCTCGCCAAGCATCTCGCGCTAATGAAACTGTAAAAGTACCTGCCTTTATTACCCGTCAACTTAATCCATTTGAAGTGTTAGATGAAGCAGGTCTAGAGCTCATAGAACGCAATGCAGACACCATCTTGGAAGAAATTGGTATTGAATTTCGGGATGATCCAGAAGCCCTGCAATTACTCAAAGCAGCAGGCGCTAGTGTAGAGGGTGAGCGGGTGCGCTTTCCTCGAGGTATGTGTCGGCAAATTATTCAAGCGTCGGCGCCAGCAAACTATACGCAGCACGCTCGCAATAGTGATCGCAGCCTAGAAATAGGGGGTAAAAATACCGTATTTGCTCCAGGTTACGGAAGTCCATTTGTACGTGATTTAGACAACGGCCGGCGTTATGCCACGATCAAAGACTTCCAAAATTTTGTTAAGTTGGCCTACATGTCGCCTTACATGCACCACTCTGGTGGCACTGTCTGTGAGCCTGTAGACGTGCCCGTGACGACGCGCCACCTAGATATGCTTTATAGCCATATTAAATACAGTGACAAGGCCTTCATGGGCTCTGTTACCGCACCTTCTCGTGCCCAAGACACTGTGGACATGGCCAAAATTGTATTTGGTGAGGAGTTTGTCAAAAACAACACGGTGACCACCAGCTTAATTAACGCTAACTCACCCATGACTTTTGATGACACCATGCTGGGTGCCGCTAAAGTTTATGCTGAGAATAATCAAGCCTGTGTCGTGACCCCGTTCATCTTGGCAGGAGCCATGTCTCCAGTCACTATTGCCGGCACCTTGGCGCAAATTCTTGCAGAGGTATTGGCTGGTATTACCTTTATTCAGTTATACCGTCCAGGCACACCGTGCATCTTTGGCACTTTCGCAAGCTCCATCTCCATGCAATCTGGTGCACCCACCTTTGGTACCCCAGAACCGGCCTTAGTGCTTTACGGTGCGGCCCAGTTAGCCCGTCGTTTAGGGATTCCCTTTCGTAGTGGTGGTTCTTTGCCTGGTTCTAAAATTGCTGACGCCCAAGCAGCCTCAGAAAGTGCCAACACGTTAATGCCTACGATTTTAGCTGGAGTGAACTTTGCCTTGCACTCTGCGGGTTGGTTAGAAGCTGGCTTGTCTATGGGTTACGAAAAGTTTGTTATGGACTTAGATCAGCTGGGTATGGCGCATACCTTCTGCAAGGGTATAGACCTTTCAGAAAACGGCCAGGCACTTGATGCCATCCGCGAAGTAGGCCCGGGCAACCACTTTTTAGGTTGTGCTCATACGCAAGCCAACTTTAAAGAAGCGTTTTACATGTCTAACCTTACCGACAACAATAGCTTTGAGCAGTGGGAAGAAGACGGTAGCAAAGACATTCAATTACGCGCCAATGCCCTGTGGAAAAAGATGCTTAATGAATACGAAGCTCCACCTTTAGATCAAAGCATTGACGATGGGCTAAATGATTTTATGGCCAAGCGCAGAGAAGAGCTTGCAGGCACAGGCGACTTCTAAAGCACCCTGCCACTACCGGCAACCTTGCCAACGTAGCATCACTAATAAAAAGTCCCACAGAACCAGTCTGTGGGACTTTTTTTATGCCTAAAACATAGCTTAAAAGTCAGCTGCCACCCATACAGGGCGCCGTTGCTGGCATCTTTTCTTGTTTAGCCTGCCACTGGTCGACAGTATAGCAATGCAGTGCCAGTGCATGAATGGGGTTACTCATTAACTCGCCAACCAAGGCATAAACTTTTTGATGACGCTTTACCGGCCCTAAGGCAGCAAAATCATCTGACACCAAGACTAAATTATAGTGGCTTTCTGTGGCAGAACCACTGTGCTTGTGGCTGTCGTTATCAAGCTGATGATGGCTAACATTGAGCGGCGCTAATACCAATTCGAGCAATTTACTGGCCGTAGTATCCACAGTTATTTCCTAAGTTTTTAACATTCATTGATCATATCACGGAAGCTATTTCACCGGTGTTGAAAATAACACCTAAACGCATTTGACGTTTTTAGTTTTTTTACTATATTTATCCTAATTGTATATTTTTTGACAGATGATAATTTTAGGAATAAATCATGCCATCATGCATTCGTCTTTGGCCAATTACCCAACTCACTGTGTGGGCATTAGCTCTATTGATCAGTGCCTGCGGCCCCACTCAAAGCACCATTAAACCGCTACAACCGATTAAGGCGCTTAGCCAACCCAAACTTCAAGCCAAGCCTCAACACCTCGATTTAACCCTAGACAAGGCTTACCAGATGCTGCGAACAAAAACATCCGCGCCTGGCAGCAACACATCAATAACCTCATCATTATTTGGTTTTTACCAAATACAAGACCCGCTAGAACCAGAACTGTCGAGTTTCTTTAAGCAACAAAATGCTGCTTTAGCGGTTACAGAAAGCTTTTGGCAACTGGCCATTATCGATACTGCCTTACAACGCATCTGGCTAGAGCAGAAAAAACTCATTCCAGCCTCTGCCCAACATGCAGATCAAAATGCGGCTACATCCATTTCTCATGCACATCTGGCTCAGCTAAAAGCCCTCGCGTCTACGAGCGCCCAACTCAGCCGCCATAGGCAGAAAACAAACCGCTATTTGCTCAACATTATTGGCTCCGAAACCGACAACTTCAGCCTTAACTACCTGCCTCTTTCTGAACTTAGGTTGCGCCTTCCAAAAGCTAATACGCTACTCATTAATGAGTTTTCTAAACGCTTACTTAAGCAGCATTATCATGCAACGTATGCACGCCTCAGTGCTAACCACACGAATTTAAAGAGCCTTCAAGTGAGCCAGCTTTACCAACAGCCAATACTCGGAACTTATGTATGGCAAGAAATACAAAAGACGCTGACACATCAAGCCGGGTTACTCCCCACAGACACACCTGACTTACCACTAGCCCAAGAGTTGCGTCTTACTCAGTTAAATATGTCACTCGTTGATTACCACTACAGCCAGTTAAAGATGGCCAGCATTAAAAGCCAGCATGAAGTCACTGAGAGCCTCTACCAACTTAGTCAAGAGCAGATGTTGGATGGCAACATAAATCAACAAGAAGTGAATTCTCGCAGCCTAGAGGCGATGGCCATGCACCTACTCTACCTGCAAGCCACTTTAGACAGCATACATGCCTATGCAAGACTGCTAGCAAGCTCACACTTACCACCAAGCCAATGGCAACAATCGTTTAACAGCTTATCTTTAGCCAATAAAAACTATGAGTCCCTATCGAAAATAATAGACTTAGCACCGGCTAGTGGCACAGACCTCTCTATAAAAAATAGTGACCATTTAGTGGCGATTAGCGGCTACGGCGAAAACACCTCCACTCCAAGCAATAACATCAATCATTCAGCGGTTGCACACTACTTAAAACGACCACAACCACCTACTATGATTGCTACAGCAGCGCTAAAGTATTTGTGGCAGGTGGATCTTGGAGAAGAGACAAGTGTGCGAGAAGCGCAAGTGATATTAACAAAAGAGCCCACTTTGACTTACTTGGTTCATTACCAATCGCCTGAGGTGGAATCCAAGAATAGTGTCAATAGGCTCATGGCCGTGGGCTTAGGTCAACATCAAGGTCGGGCCCTATGCACCCGTCTTAAAACCCTCGCCAAGGAGTGCTGGCTGCAACAAAGTGAATACTAACCTTTGAGCATGCTCAAAGCGCCTTCATAGAGCCACCACTGACTTTCATTAAGGGAATAAATGGGCAGTAAGTTAGCAAGCTTTATGTCGGCTTTAACACGGTTGGTTCTATTATCTAAAATATAGAACTGATCACCCACTTTGACCGACAAGACTGCATGAAAATCATTAATGTGATCATCTTTAGCGATGATCAAACGCATATGACTAGAGGCTACGCCTAAGGCACGAAGGGCAAAGTATTTAGCAATACTGTAATCCTCACAATCACCTTTTCCATTATCAAAAAACTCCAATGGCGACGCCCAATAATCACCCGTGCCATATTGTTTTTTGTCACTCACATAAGAGACTCGATTGACAATGGCATTCACCTTGGTGATCTTCTCCATTAAATTATGCTCAGACAATGACTCTAATTGGTTAAGTATTTTTTTTGGCAAACACTGAGTGACCGTTGTTTCGCATTGCACGCCCCCTGGGATTGACTGCCGATCCAACATGGCGCGCCA
>Ga0075441_10000356_pt1 | contig 23467 bp, 22 predicted proteins | sample CoawatmetaG00DNA_FD_71582 | JGI IMG/M metagenome (GOLD analysis project Ga0075441, IMG submission 71582) | Marine microbial communities from the West Antarctic Peninsula - Coastal water metaG002-DNA | ecosystem: Environmental > Aquatic > Marine > Coastal | place: Atlantic Ocean: West Antarctic...
CGTTGCGCTCGATACAAGGGATCTGAACCAGCCCACGGACAGGATCACATGTCATGCCAAGATGATGTTCAAGCGCGATTTCAGCTGCGTTTTCGACCTGCTCTGGTGTTCCGCCCATCACAGCGCAAAATCCGGCTGCTGCCATCGCAGCTGCGGACCCGACCTCGGCTTGGCATCCACATTCGGCCCCAGAAATGGAGGCGCGGAATTTAATGAGCCCACCAATTGCCGCAGCCGTTAACATGAAATCGGGGACTTTGCTCGGCGCGGCACCCGGAACATGGTCCAGCCAGTACCGAATCGTCGCGGGAATAACACCGGCCGCACCGTTGGTCGGCGCAGTTACAACCTGCCCACCGGCTGCATTTTCTTCATTCACGGCCATCGCGTAAGTCGACATCCAATCGTTGATTGTATGGGGTGGCGACAGGTTCAAACCCCGTTCAGCCAAGAGCGCTGCATGAATTCCTTTTGCGCGGCGGCGAACATTCAAACCACCTGGTAAAATGCCATCAGTCACGAGGCCGCGATCGATGCAGGCGCTCATGACTTCCCAGATGCGCGTGATCCCTTTGTCCAGATCCACACCCGGTTGGCAGACCCGTTCGTTGGCGCGCTTCATGTCTGCAACTGATTTGCCAGACTGGGCGGCCATATCCAACATCTCTGCCGCAGATGTAAACGGAAACGGAGCAATTGGCAGATCATCATTGGCATCTTTGCCCGACGCCAATTCATCTGCCGTCAGAACGAAGCCACCGCCGATTGAATAATATGTAACTTGGGTGATCACATCACCTTGTCCGTCGGTGGCTTTTAAAATCATGCCATTTGCATGCCCAGGCAGGGCGGGGCCGTAGTTAAACTCCAGATCGGTCTTCGGATTAAACACCAATGACGCAAGCCCTGCAGGACGCACGGTTTTCTCGGCGTTGATGCGGTCCATTTCCGCGTCCGCTTTGACCACGTCATAGTTATCGGCCCGAAACCCAGCCAATCCAAGGATCGTGGCGCGGTCTGTTGCGTGCCCAACACCGGTAAATGCGAGCGAGCCATGCAGCGTAGCCTTAACGCCTGCGACCGCAAAAGGTTGGGCGCGCAAGTGATCTAGAAAACGGGCCGCAGCGACCATTGGGCCGATGGTGTGGGATGACGATGGGCCGATACCCACCTTGAACATATCGAACACAGACAAAAACATCAGGTTGCACTTCCTTCTGGGGGGCATGGTGGTGTGGGTGTCGAAAAAATGGTGTCGCCCAAACCCTCTGCAAGGTTTGCTTGGGTCGCGACATGGGTTACTTCGAACCGTTTTGCAAAAGCAAGCAATCTTGGAAAAGAAGCCAAATCGAACCAGCGTTGATCTGTGCCGTAGAGAGCAGACCATCTCAGCATCGGAGCGAGATAACACTGCATGATACCAACTCGTATATCGTCGAGCCAGTCGGCGTGGGCTTCCAATTGGGCAAAGTGACCAAGCAGATTCGAGCGGGTCGCGTTTAACAACTGCGGGATGCTAGCCGCATCTATATACTTCGACGGATAAAACGTCATGCGCAGCGCAGGGTGCAAGGTGTTGGATAGCCAGAACAGCCAAGCAAGTCCGGCGGCCCGATTGGGATCACCAACATCCGGAAAGATGTGACCTGGTTTTTGGTCCGCAAGCCAAAGCAATATCGCCCCAGTTTCGTAGATCGGGGCGTCCGGTGTGATCAACGTCGGAATCAACCCGTTTGGATTTAGCACCATGTAGGTTGGGCCATTTTGCGCATTTATACTGCGATCAACCAATTGGGTCTCAAACGGAATATCCAGCGCCAATAGTGCAAGCCGAACGCAAAGCGATGCATTATCCGGCGCATAGTAGAGTATCAAGGGCGTTGTCATAAGCTATTACCTATCAGTCGCGCTCTGCGAGTCCGGCGCAAAAGCGACGTATCGACAAGGAATCCCGCGCCGCGGGTAAAGTTTCCCGCTCGCTCCGCACGTAAAACCGTCCTATAATGTCCCAAATTGTCCACTGAACGCCGGAGCTACCGTCATGCCAAACGATCTTTCCCCTATCGACAAAGCCAAGTTCGTTGCTGCGAAAAAGGCGACTGATTATGTGAAAACTGGGATGAAGGTTGGGCTTGGGACCGGATCAACTGCGGCGTGGTTTGTGCAATGTTTGGGTGAACTGGTTCGCGACGAAGGATTGCACATTCAAGGCGTGCCGACGTCGATGCGCACCGCGCAACTGGCCCGCGAGGTCGGAATCGAAGTGATCTCGCTGGACGAAGCCAAGTGGCTGGACCTTACGATTGACGGCGCGGACGAATACGACGGCAATCTGAACCTAATCAAAGGTGGCGGCGGTGCGCTACTGCAAGAAAAAATCGTAGCCACTGCTTCAGACCAAATGATCGTGATTGCGGATATATCCAAGCAGGTCGAAACCTTGGGCGCTTTCCCGTTGCCAGTTGAGGTCATTCCATTTGGCTGGAAGACGACCCAGACGCTGATTGAAGAAACGCTGATAGGTTTGGATGTGCTTGGTCAAACGACAAGCCTGCGCATGAACGGCGATGCGCCTTTTGTGACGGACGAAGGCAACCACATTCTTGATCTGCATTTGAACCGGATCGGCAACGCGCGACAGCTCAGCCTTGTGATGAACCAAATCCCTGGCGTTGTTGAAAATGGCCTGTTTATCGACATTTGTGATACGGTTATCATCGGCTACGGGGACGGTAAGGTCGAAGTGCGCGACATGAACCACGGCGCAGCTGAGGAAACCAAGTTTGATTTCCTTGATGATGGCAATCTGTTCACCGACAATGCTGACTAGGCTGTAATCGGGGGAACGATTGCGACTTTGTCCCACTGATGAGTTCACTTAAATGTTCCATGTTCGCGTTAAGCCAACCGCAAAAAGCGGGCAGGCATGTAACAAACGAGGGACTTTTCATGAACAAATATATCGCAGAGGTAATCGGCACATTTGTGTTGGTGTTTTTCGGCGTAGGGTCAGCTGTCTTAGCAGGCGGCGACATTGGTTTCACAGGTATCAGCTTTGCATTCGGTATCTCAGTCGTCGCAATGGCTTATTCAATCGGCAGCATTTCTGGGGCGCATCTGAACCCAGCCGTTTCTATTGGCGCATTTGTTGCAGGCCGGATTTCAGTCACTGATTTGATTGGCTATTCGGTCAGTCAGACGATTGGCGCAATCATCGCGGCTGGCATGATTTTGGTCATAGCGACCAATTCTATTGGTGGCCACGATGTTGCCGTCAGCGGTTTAGGCCAGAATGGCTGGGGCGCGGGTTATAACGGCGAGTTCCTTATGATCTCAGCATTCATCTTTGAAGTTGTTGCCACAGCGGTCTTTTTGGTCGTGATTTTGGGCGTTACGTCCGACAAAGGCATACCAATGATGGCTGGTCTTGTGATTGGCCTTACACTTGTGATGATTCATTTGGTCGGCATTTCGGTGACAGGCACATCAGTGAACCCTGCACGGTCCATCGGGCCAGCATTGTTCGTCGGGGGAACTGCATTGTCGCAGCTTTGGTTGTTCATTGTTGCTCCACTGATCGGTGGTGCGCTGGGCGGCCTGTTGCATAAAATGCGTGTGACTTCAGCTTAAGGCGTCAGTTGAAAACTAATAGTGAGGGCGTTTGCATTTGCGAGCGCCCTTTTTCGTGGCGAAGTCTTTCTGACCAAAGGGGCGCGAATACCGTTGAAGTCAGCCCGACCCAGACTTAGATTGCGCAATGAAACGACAGCAATGACGGGATGGCACGATGGCCTTTGACTATGATCTGTTTGTAATTGGCGGCGGTTCCGGCGGTGTGCGGGCGGCACGTGTTGCCTCTGCAACGGGCGCTAAGGTCGCTTTGGCCGAAGAATTCCGCATGGGTGGCACCTGTGTCATTCGCGGCTGTGTTCCCAAAAAGCTAATGGTTTTCGCGTCGACTTATGCCGAGAGCATGCAAGACGCAGCGGAATATGGCTGGGACGTCAAAGTTGGGCCTTTTGACTGGACCAAGTTCAGCACCAAACTACACGCAGAATTGGATCGCCTCGAAGCGGTTTACCGCAAATTATTAGGCAATTCGGACGTCAGAATCTTTGACGCCCGTGCCACGCTAAAGGATGCGCATACAATTATGCTATCGACTGGCGAAGAGGTCAGCGCAAAGCACATTCTCGTGGCGACAGGCGGCCATCCGACCAAGCCAGAGATCGCAGGCGCGGACATGGCGATCACGTCGAATGAAATATTCTCGCTTCCTGAGATGCCCAAAAAGATGCTGATTGTCGGCGGCGGGTATATCGCTTCCGAATTTGCGGGCATCCTCAATGGATTGGGCGTTGAAGTGACGCAATTCTATCGCGGCGCACAAATCTTGCGTGGCTTTGACGAAGAGGCCCGCGGGCTGATCGCGGACGGCATGATCGAAAAAGGTGTGAACTTGCACCTTGGCACCAATGTCGTCGAAATGCGCCGCCAAGGCACCGGCATCCATGTCACGGCGACCAACGGCGACGAACATACCTTCGATCAGGTCATGTTTGCGACTGGACGGCACGCCAACACGGATGGGCTGGGGCTCGAAGACATTGGTGTTAAGCTTGGTCGTGGTGGCGAAATCCTTGTTGATGACTATAGCCAAACCGCCGTGCCATCGATCTATGCGGTGGGCGACGTGACCAACCGTGTGAACCTTACGCCAGTGGCGATCCGCGAAGGCATGGCATTTGTGGAAACCGTGTTCAAAGGCAACCCAACCAAGCCCGACCACGATTTGATCCCTTCAGCGGTGTTCACACAGCCAGAATTTGGCACCGTGGGCTTGACCGAAGAACAGGGACGTGCGCAAGAACCCATCGAGGTTTACGCGACATCGTTTAAACCGATGAACCATTCTTTTGCGGGACGCGCTGATCGCGTGCTGATGAAATTGATCGTCAGCCAAGAAACCCGCAAGGTGTTGGGCTGTCATATCGTCGCAGATCATGCGGGCGAATTGATCCAGATGGTAGGTATTGCAGTCAAAATGGGCGCAACGAAAGAAGATTTCGACAGAACTGTCGCCGTTCACCCGACGATCTCGGAAGAATTGGTAACAATGAAGGAACCCGTGCGTACCGCTTGAATTTCGGGCATAAACGCACACATTAAGATCAACGGCCCCAAACGTGGGGTGAAACAGAATAGGTTATGAGCAATGGCAGGTAATAACGGTGGCCCGTGGGGCGGCGGTGGCAACAAAGGTTCAGGTGATGATGATGAGCCACCTCGGCCACCTCGCAAGCCAGTTGAAGGTCAGGGCATTCCTGAAATCGACGAGCTGGTAAACAAAGGCCGCGAGCAATTGCGTGTCTTGATGGGCGGCGGCAACGGCGGTGGCACAAACGGCAGCGGCGTCGGCGGTGGCGGTGGTCCGGCGTTGACACGTGGCACAATCGGCCTTGGCGTTCTTGGCGCGGTTGTTCTTTGGGGCATGGCGTCGTTCTATACCGTGAAACCGGAAGAACAGTCTGTCGAGCTGATGCTTGGCGAGTACAGTGATACTAATGGTCCGGGGCTTAACTTTGCGCCTTGGCCAATTGTTACACGTGAAATTATTGCAGTCACATCCGAGCGGAACATCGACATCGGCACCAGCCGGTCCGGTCTTGATGCAGGTCTGATGCTGACAGGCGATGAAAACATTGTCGACATTGACTTCCAAGTTGTTTGGAACATCACTGATCCGAAACAATATTTGTTCAACCTTGCGGATCCACCGCAAACCATCGCGGCGGTTGCTGAATCCGTTATGCGCGAGATTATCGCACAATCGAATTTGGCCCCAATTCTGAACCGTGACCGTGGTGCGATTGCAGACCGTTTGCGCGACGAAATTCAAAGCACGCTGGATAGCTACGAAAGTGGTGTGAACATCGTGCGTGTCAACTTTGACAAGGCCGATCCGCCAGAGCAGGTTATCCAATCGTTCCGTATGGTGCAGGATGCCGAACAAGAACGCGACCGTTTGCAAAACGTGGCTGACGCCTATGCCAACCGTGTTGTCGCCGAGGCACGTGGTGAATCTGCGCAGTTGCTTGAGCAATCAGAAGCCTACCGCGCCCAAGTCGTGAACGAAGCTGTTGGTGAAGCAAGCCGTTTCACTGCCGTTCTGAACGAATACGAAAAAGCCCCAGAAGTGACGCGCAAGCGGATCTATCTGGAAACTATGGAAATCGTGCTGGGTGGGGTGGATATTATTCTGCTCGACGAAAGCAAAGAGGGCGGACAGGGCGTTGTGCCATATCTGTCGCTGAACGAATTACGCCGAAATACCACTGATGGAGGGTCAAACTAATGCGGGCTACAGCACTCCTTATCCCAGCCGTTGTCGTTGCCGTTGTGGCAGCCGTATCTTCGGTATTCATCGTGGACGAACGTGAAAAAGCGCTTGTTCTACAGTTTGGTCAAATCGTTAAGGTCAAAGAAAACCCCGGTGTTGGCTTCAAAATTCCACTGATCCAAGAGGTCGTCAAATACGACGACCGTATTCTCAGCCGTGATCTTGAGCCGCTCGAGATAACCCCATCGGATGACCGTCGTTTGGTCGTTGATGCGTTTGCGCGTTACCGTATCGCGAACGTCGAACAGTTCCGTCAGGCCGTTGGTGGCGGTGGTGAAGAAACCGCTGCACGTCGTCTCGACAGTATTTTGCGCGCTGAAACGCGTGAGGTTCTGGGTTCAGTTTCGTCCAACGACATTTTGTCCACTGACCGCGCGGCATTGATGCTGCGTATTCGCAATGGTGCAATCGCCGAGGCCCTAGGCCTTGGTTTGCAGGTCATCGACGTGCGCCTCAAGCGGACTGATTTGCCGCCAGAAAACCTCAACGCGACTTACGAGCGGATGAAAGCAGAACGTGAACGCGAAGCGGCTGACGAGATTGCCCGTGGTAACGAAGCCGCGTTGCGTGTGCGTGCACAAGCAGACCGAACAGTGGTTGAATTGGTTTCAGAAAGCCAACGTCAGGCCGAGATTACCCGTGGTGAGGCAGATGCCGAACGGAACGCAATCTTTGCGACAAGCTTTGGTGCGGACCCAGAATTCTTTGAATTCTACCGCTCAATGACCGCTTATACGCGGGCATTAAAACCCGGCAATTCCACGATGGTTCTGTCTCCGAACAACGAGTTCTTTAACTATCTCAAATCGGATACAGGCATCGCGACCCAATAATTGGGCCTGCATTTGAACTTTAAAAGGCCGCCTGTCATAGGCGGCCTTTTTTTGTGCCCGTCACGCAGGCGTGACTGTTCACTATTGCGGCGTGAACATCGTGTCGCGCTTATTTTTTCTGGCTTCATGAAAATTCCATTTAAGAAGCATAGTAGCATCAACAATGAAATATAGTGCTTTGGTATAAATACGAAAATTATCAGAATATATCGCATGGTGAAATGTTACAGTTCGCGCGCGAAGTGTCACAGCCAGTTGAGTTTCGGCGATTGACCTTTGCGTTGCCAATCCGGCGACCTACATTCAGTATAGTAACATCAAGCAGGCATGGTCCTGTTGCCCCACGTCTGTCTAAAGGAGTCTCACTCGTGACATCAAAGGCTATCGCAATTCAATCGACCCAAATGAATACTACTCGCACGCTCAAAACATTGTTGACCGGCACCGCCGTCGCTGTGGCACTTGTGTTTGCGCAGGTCACATTCTCCGAGGCGCAGGCGCGCCCAGCAACTTTTGCGGAACTTGCCGAAGAGGTCAGCCCGTCCGTGGTTAATATTACTACGTCGACAACCATCGCAGGCCGCACTGCCCCACAAGGCGTTGTCCCAGAAGGATCCCCTTTCGAGGATTTCTTTAACGATCTGGAAGACGGCGAAGATGGCGCACCGCGCCGCTCGTCAGCGCTTGGGTCTGGTTTTGTGATCTCAGCTGACGGCTATATCGTCACAAACAACCACGTCATCGAAGGCGCCGATGAAATCTTGATCGAATTTTTCCCAGGCGGGGAAGAAGGTGTCCCAGCTGAAATCGTTGGCACTGATCCAAACACCGACATTGCGGTACTTAAAGTTGATCTGACCGGCCTCCCATTTGTTAAATTTGGCGACAGCAATGCCGTTGGTGCCCGTGTCGGCGATTGGGTCATGGCGATGGGAAATCCACTGGGGCAGGGGTTTTCTGTGTCGGCGGGCATTGTATCCGCACGCAATCGCGCATTGTCTGGCACCTATGACGACTACATTCAAACAGATGCCGCGATCAACCGTGGTAACTCTGGTGGTCCTTTGTTCAACATGAACTCCGAAGTCGTTGGCGTGAATACCGCTATTTTGTCACCCAACGGTGGGTCGATCGGGATCGGCTTTGCGATGTCGTCCGCAGTTGTGTCAAATGTCGTCGACCAATTGATTGAATTTGGCGAAACGCGGCGCGGTTGGTTGGGTGTTCGCATCCAAGACGTAACCCCCGATATGGTCGACGCGATTGATGGGCTTTCGGCCGCGGTTGGCGCGCTTGTCACGTCCGTTCCCGCAGGCCCCGCAGAAGACGCCGGCATGGAGGCAGGTGATGTGATAACGACGTTTGATGGGATCGTCATTGAGGACACCCGCGAACTTGTCCGGATCGTTGGCAACTCACCTGTTGGCAAAGAAGTTCCCGTGATTGTCTTGCGCAATGGTGGCATTGAAGACTTGGTCGTTGTGTTGGGCCGCCGCGAAACCTCAGAAGCCGCCGCATTCCCCGCGGCAGTTGAAGAGCCAGTCGTACCTCAAGAACCGGAGACTGTGCTTGGCATGATGTTGTCTGAGATTACGCCAGAGCTTGACGCGCAATTCTCGCTGTCGGGCGCAACTGGTTTGGTCATCACAGACATCGATTCCGAAAGCGACGCAGCCACAAAAGGCCTCGTCGCCGGTGATCTGATCGTTGAAGCGGGCCGTCAAACGGTTTTGACTGTTGCAGACTTCGTGGCGCAAATTGACGCCGCACGTGAAGCAGGCCGCAAGTCGGTGCTGCTGTTGCTGCGTCGTGGCGGGGATCCACGGTTTGAGGCTTTGCTTTTAGGCGAATAGACCGCTTACAAAATCAATAATCAGGGCGTGCCGTCCGGCGCGCCCTTTTTTATTGGCCAGCGACAATGCTGTCTTTCGATAACGCGACGATGCCTAACTGGCGCGCAGTTTCAAGCGCAAGCAGCGGCGAATCTAATCCTGAAATACGTTGGAGGCTTTGAATGGCGGCCCCCGTTTGCAAATCAAGCGTGCCGTTAATCTGACCTGCGTAATATCCGCGTGCTTTCAGCGCACGTTGAAGCGTCGCAACCAGTTCGACAGAATAGTTTTGTGGGCAGACTGTTTCAAATCGGATTTCTGCGCGCTCACGGACAATCTGCTGACGGGTGATCGTGCGGAATGTGGCTGGCCTTGTGACAGTGCCGTTTGCGGCGCGTAGCTCTGGCAGTTCAATCTCTTGAATGGTCACTGTTTCGATCACAGCGGGCGACGTATCATTTGCAATACAGCGGCCGTTTGCCTGTGTTTCGATTGGCGCCATATCGATAAGAACGTTATTTGGGGCTGGTGCTACCGCAGACGTACAGGCACCAAGTACTAGGAATGGAATGATGTATTTCATCTGCGCGTTTTGCCTGCTGTTGGGCGAATTCCGCAAAGACTAGCGGTATCTGCCGCGTCGCGCAAAACCCCACATGTCGATTTCGCGATCATGTTGTCGCACATGGCACAGTTATGGGGCAATTGGGGCTGGTCGCGGGGCAAAGCCACAGATAGAAAAGTCCCAACTACGATGATTTTACGCAAAAGGAAGCTGCGCAATGGCCAAGATTACTTATGTCGAACACGGTGGCAAAGAACACGTTGTTGACGTCGCCAACGGATTGACTGTGATGGAAGGGGCTCGCGACAATGGCATCCCCGGAATTGAAGCAGATTGCGGCGGCGCTTGCGCATGTTCGACCTGCCACGTTTACGTTGACGGAGCTTGGGTTGAGAAAATTCCAGCCAAAGACGCCATGGAAGAAGACATGCTTGATTTTGCGTTTGAACCAAATGCAGACACATCGCGCCTGACTTGCCAGATTAAGGTCACTGATGCGCTCGACGGTCTGCGCGTGCAGATGCCAGAAAAGCAGATTTAATGCGTTTGGTGGCCATCATCGCGTTTTTGTCTTTTGCAGGGTCTGCAGCGGCACAAACGATTGTGGCCGCCAATTATATTGAACCGACCGACCGCTATGCGCATGGCATCTTGGGTGATGCGATCGAACATGCGGGCCTTGAGGTCATGCTCAGCGATGGTAGTAAACGCGCCGCTGTCTGGCCTGAGTTGGTGGTCTTTGAGGATACAAACCCGCGATTGTTTGACCTCGATGGTGACGGTGCCCCAGAAGTGATCACTGTTGAAACCCACGAAAATTTTGGCGCGCGCCTGTCGGTCTGGGGCCTTGATGACCGCGACGTCTTTGTGAACCTTGCCGCGACGGGTTACATCGGCCGCCCGTTTCGCTGGTTGGCCGTTGCGGGCGCTGCTGATATGGACGGGGACGGATACATGGAAATTGCCTATGTTGATCGACCCCATTTGGCGAAAACGCTCATGGTTTGGCGGTATCTGCCGCAGGGCGACGGGGGTGGTACGCTAGAACTCATTGCTAAATCGACCGGCCTGACCAACCACCGGATTGGTGAACGCGACATCGGCGGCGGCATGCGTGTTTGTGGCGATACCGTTGAGGTTATAACCGCCAGCGCAAACTGGAGCCGCGTGATTGCAACGCGTCTTGAAAATGGCACTCTGGTTAAGCGCGACGTTGGCCCACATACAGGCCGAGCATCGTTGGCGGCGGCGCTATCCTGCGAGTGACGCGACCAAGAACATCATGACGCCGATCTCGGTCAGTTGCTGCACAGCACCAAGTATATCACCCGTTTGACCGCCGATTTTGGCCTTTGCGATTGAACCGCACCCAATCGCGATAACAGCCACGGTAATCGCCGCACCGACGGCCATTGACCCGATAAATCCAACGGCACCGACGATAGCGACCCCTGTGGCAATCAACGCAACTGCAAACGTAGGCCGCCCAACAGCACGGCTCAAGCCGCTGGTTCGCGCATTGGGCAGCCATGTCATTACACCAACCATCGCCGCACGGCTCAGCATTGCGGCGGCAATTAGTGCCGCACCTGCACCAAGCTGAATAAGTTCGCTCAAAAGCAGCCAACGCAACAGCAGTGACAGCACAATAGCGATGACCCCGTAGGCACCGATATAGGTGTCTTTCATAATCTTCAAACGGTGAACCGGATCCCATCCGCCCCACAGGCCATCCGCCGTATCAGCCAAACCGTCTTCGTGCATCGCACCCGTAATGATGGTTGACGTGGCGACCCCGATCAGCGCAGCAACACCAGCAGGAAGCCCGATTGCACTAATAATGGTCATGCCAATCACGGCGATGAGGCTCACGACTAGTCCCGCAATTGGATACGCCCAAGCCGCCGCAGCGCCGCGCGCGGTTGCACGTTCCGAGTCAACGCGCACTGGCAGGCGGGTCAATAGACCAATGGCTGCGCGCACATCTGAAAGTGCGACCAGTGGCCCTTTGTCGGTATTGCGCATCATGTTGCCCTTTGCGGTCTTTTCTTCTGAAATCTCTGCGTTAAACAGATGCAAACCTAATCGCATTGAGGACCAGATGTCAGCGCCATTTTCAACCCTTTCCGAATTTCGTGATGTTCTGGCCGCAGGTCCTGACGTTGATGCCACAGCACTTGCCGGTGCAATGGACCACAACAGCCAGTTGACCAAGCCACCAGGTGCGCTTGGCCGGCTTGAAGATGTGGCGATCTGGTATGCAGGTTGGCGAGGTAATCCGCGCCCTGAAATCACGGCCCCACAGGTAATTATCTTTGCGGGCAACCACGGGATTTGCGCGCAAGGCGTGTCTGCGTTCCCCCCAGAAGTGACTGTGCAAATGGTCGCAAACTTCGAACACGGCGGGGCCGCGATCAACCAACTGTCCAAAGCAGTTGGCGCCAAGATGGACGTGCACGCGCTTGATCTGGACACACCGACGGCTGATTTTACCCAAGCACCCGCGATGTCCCAAGCAGAGGTCGTCGCGGCCTTACAAACCGGTTGGAATGCAGTTGACCCGACAGCAGACCTTTTGGTCACTGGTGAGATGGGCATCGGGAATACGACGTCTGGAGCGGCGGTTGCCGCGGCTGTTCTTGGCGGTACGCCTGCCGATTGGACCGGGCGCGGAACAGGTGTCGACGACGCCGGCCTTGCACGCAAAACTGACGTCGTGGCGCGCGGCCTAGCACTGCACGACACCACCGACCCATTAGAGGCATTGCGCTGTTTGGGCGGGCGCGAATTGGCGGCAATGGCTGGCGCAATTGCGGCGGCGCGGGCGTTGCGAATCCCTGTTATTCTTGACGGGTTTATCTGCTCAGCAGCGGCTGCGGTGTTGCACAAAACTGCCAACGGCGCGTTGGATCATACGGTCGCAGGGCACCTTAGCGCAGAAGGCGCGCATCGCCGTTTGCTTGAGGGTATTGGCAAAGAACCACTGCTTTCGCTTGGCCTGCGCCTTGGCGAAGGGTCCGGTGGGGCACTGGCGATCAGCATCGTCAAAGCGGCAGTTGCGTGTCATTCAGGTATGGCGACATTCGCCGAAGCTGGCGTAAGCGACGCCTAATTGTCGTCCTTTTGCGGGCGGGACCCAAGGGCTGTTTCAAGATCATTGTTCAGCTCGCGGGCCCGCGCCACATAGTCGGGATTATCCGCCAGCGGTATGCCCGGTTTCCACAGCTCAGCCAATTCGCGCACGGCTGCACGGTCGTGGTGGAAAAACGTTTGCTCGGCCTCTGCGGCCTCAAACTCGGACAAACCAAGGTTTTCTAACGCATAGCGACCGGCGCGCAGCGATCCGTCGAACAGTTCGCGCACGATGTCAGTGGCCCCCGACGCATAAAGTTCATAGACATGCACGCGGTCACTGGCACGGGCGATGATATGTAGGTCAGGGTGCGTTTTGCGGGCGTAAGCAACCAGTTTGATCGACGCGACACGATCATCGATCGCCACTATAAGGATGCGCGCATCGACAAGGCCAGCCGCATTTAATAAATCTGGCCGCGTGGGGTCGCCAAAGAACGCCCGAAATCCAAATTTGCGCATCATCTGCACAGCTGCCAAATCATTGTCTATCACCACAGTCGAAAACCCAGCCGACTGCACCAAACGATTGACGATTTGTCCGAACCGTCCGATGCCTGCGATGATCACCGTGCCTTGTGCATCGACTTCGTCGGCTTCTTGCGTATCATTGGCCTGTAGGCGTTTACTCAGTTGGTCATAGATGATGAACAACAGCGGCGTCACTAACATCGACATGGCGATGATCAGCAAAAGGGTGGACGATAGGGCTGCACCCAGCACGCCCTGTTGTAGGGAAAATGACACGAGAACAAAGCCAAATTCACCCGCCTGCGCAAGGCTTAGTGTGAACAGCCAGCGGTCTTTGCCCTTCATCTTGAACAAGAACGACAGGCCAAAAAGTACAACGCCCTTGATCACGATAATGGCGGCTGTTGCGCCCAAAATGAATGCTGGGCGGTCGGCGAGTAGTTCAAAATCGATGCCCGCACCGACGGTTATGAAAAACAACCCAAGCAGCAGGCCTTTGAACGGTGCCAGATCGCTTTCCAACTCGTGACGGAATTCAGAGTTGGCTAAAACGACACCTGCAAGAAACGTCCCCAATGCAGGGGACAATCCGACCATGCTCATCAAAACGGCAATCGACGTGACCATCAACAATGCAAGCGCGGTATACATTTCACGTAGGCGTGCATGGTGAATATACCGGAAAACGGGGCGGGTCAGGAATACACCGACCAAAATAATGGTGATAACTGCACCCAAGGTGACAAGGGTAACACCCCAGCCCGGCAGCCCTTCGACAAGGCTAAATGCAGCCTGTGTGTCATGCGGCTCTGACAGGCGGGTCAGCGACCCATCAGGGGACATGACCAACGGATTTGCAATCATAAGCAACGGCAGCAAGGCCAGTATCGGGATTACAGCAATATCTTGGGTCAGCAGCACCGAAAATACGGATCGTCCGCCGTTGGTCTGCATCAATCCCTTTTCATCTAGGGTCTGTAAAACAATCGCGGTGGATGACAGTGCAAAGATAAGGCCGACTGCCAACGCCGTGCGCAAATCAAATCCAAGCAGCATTGATGCGCCCATAATGCCTGCTGTGGTCAGCACGATCTGCAACCCACCCAAGCCGATCAACCGGCGGCGCATGTCCCATAGCGCGCGCGGCTCTAACTCCAAACCGATCAGGAACAGCATCATCACGACGCCAAACTCTGCGAAATGCTGAATGTCTTTCGCTTCTGTCCCAACAAGGCCAAAAAGCGGGCCAATGATTATGCCCGCGCTGAGGTATCCCAGAACGGACCCCAACCCTAAACGGGCGGCCAGTGGTACCGCAATTACCGCCGCACCCAGATAGATTGTTGCTTGAAAAAGGAAGGTTTCCATGCCGTCTTATCTGGCGACGGCGATCAGAAATCAATCGGTCAAATCAACCGGTAGGCAATGCAAGAGCGATGGTTTTGCCGCGTTTGACATAGTTAAGCGCACTATCGCCGATGGCTGTAACACGGCCACCATCTAAGCTACTGCCGATTTCAACCTTGACGTAGCTGCCATTACGTAATCGGACCAGTGCACGGCGGTTGTTGGGGCTGCCGTACACGCCGATCAGGTTTACATCCCGCAAGCGGATCGCATTGTTCAATGTGGCGGCCTGCGCGACGCTGCCCGCTGTATTGCCGGAGGAAGCCGCAGGAGCGTTTGATACAGTAGCGCCAGGTTGGGTGACTGTGGTGCGGGCTGTTTGCTGGACCTCAAGATCACGTGCACGTGCAACAACGCGGGCAAAGTTACGGGGACGCGTGTCAGGCCTGCTGGATACCGCAACAGCGAGCGCGGTCGGCGCGACAAGCAGGCTTTCAGGAATCGCGCCGGCGATGGCTGCCATAACTTCGGTAATGTCTGGGGCGGTGGGTTGTGGTGCTGCGGCAACAATTGGCGTCGCTAACCCTGCGGGGCGGGCCTTGGGCCGCTTTGAAGCAAGAGCTGGATCAGCCAAAGCGACAACGGTGTTCGCAGCTGGAACCAAGCCTTCAGGGCGGGGCAATGGACGCAGACCAGCAAGCGCTACAGCACCTGCCGTTGCATCGGGTGCAACGGTGGTGTCTGGCGCTGGCAAGGCTGCGAATGTCGGACGCAAAGGCGGTTTGCGTGTTGGTGGGCCTGCAAACACCAAAATCCCTTGGGGCGTAATCGAACCTTCCGGTGTGGCGCGGATCAGTCCATTTTCATCTCGGTCAAAGTCGACGCCGGGTGCCAGCGGGTTGATGGGTGTCACGATGGTCAAGTCAGGTGACAGACTTGCGATCAGCGGCAGAGCAGGCAAAATGAGGGGTAGAGCGGATAACGTCGGCTGTGGGAGGCGGGCATCAAATGTATCCAAGCGTGGCTCTAGCGGAAGCCGTGGCGCGCGTTGCCAAACGCCGGTTGCTGCATAAATGCGGGCGGCTTGTGCGGGGCTAAGAACTTGGCCCATCACATCTTCGCGCAATTGGGGCAGGGCCACAGCAACCGTTTCGACAGACGTGAGGGGCACATCTGTGATCTCTTGGATAATAGGCGTCGTTGATATGATCTTAGGCGGTGGAATTTCTGCGGTTTCCAAAACGTTTTCGGTGCCAAAACCAAACCAGTATGCAGCGTCTTCTTCAGATAAGTTCGACGCCCAGAAAGCCACCAGCGCCATAAAAATCACCAAGATTGCCGTCAGAATTAGTCCAAGAAAGCGTGGTTTTCCACGCACCGGCTGCGCCTGTTTTGTCGCAAAATCAGCAGCTTTCATTGGTTTGCGGCTTTGCATCGCGGGTGCTTGTTGTTCGACATCCTGTACTGGGGCCATTGGCTTGCGACGTGTTGCAAACCCACCTTGTTCAGCCAAATCGTCTGCTCGAATTGGCGGGGCCTCGGTTTCAGGAATCGGCGGTGCCACAACGGGGGCAGTCACTAACACAGAGGGTGCATCAATGCTTAGCTCTGGCGCATCGCCGACATCCACCGGCGCAATAGTCGGCGGTGCGACGGGTGCGCGCGGCGTGAATAATGCGTCGTCATGAGGTGCTTCGGGCGATAGATTGTCTGCAGGTATTTCCGGTTCAGACGGTGGGGCAGGCGCGATACTTGCGGGGTCAGCCATGCGCGGACGCGGCGTGAACACTGGTACGGCATCAGGGTCAGCCGGAATAACCGCAATACCGGTTTGGGTGAACGGGTGTGCGTCGCGTGTGACTGCGTGGGCAGATTTGGCACCCGAGGCCGCCCCAAAGAATACCTCTGACTTAAATGTCATCGCTTCAGCAACAGCGGTAAATGCCGCAGGGGTGAACCCATGATCTGCGGCGAATGCTTCGGCTTCTTGTAGCGTTTCACGCGCAACAGCCGCGATATAGGTCCGTCCGCCATTGCGGTCAAAGTCGACAACCAATTCGTCAATCGCATATGGGGTCGCATTTTCAAGCGCAGCCATGACGTCAGCCAAGTCAGTTTGCGCGGTTTCCAGCGCTAGATATTTGATTTGCTCGTTTGGGATCAGCAATTTAACCTGCATGTCCGATGGGTCCAAGCGCACCGATTGAGCGTGTAATTGGGCAAGCGCGGCATTCAAATCTGTGACGTCCAACGCCGTTTCACCAACAAGATGCCAACCATTGGGTACTCGGTGAAAAAGGCGAATGCCGTCGAAAGAAAGGGAGAGCGCGAAATTTGTCGTCATATTCACTATCTAACACGTTGACAGGCTTGGGTGAAATCTGATGTGTGGCTAAGCAAACTCTATAGCAAGAATTCGCCAAATCCAAGTATTTGCGACGCAATTCAGCGGGCTCCCAGTCGCAGCAATCCTGCCGCCAATCAGGCCCGCAATTTGATGGGTGAATGGGCGGCCCATGTCTGTGACACAGGCCGCCAAATTGGTTTAGCTGGTTGCCTTGGCCAAAGCCTGATCCAAGTCGGCCATCAAATCATTGGCATCCTCGATCCCGATCGACAAACGCACGATGCCTGGACCCGCGCCAGCGGCTTCTTGCTGCTCGGCAGTCAACTGGCGGTGCGTGGTGCTGGCCGAATGGATGATCAAACTGCGCGCATCGCCAAGGTTGGCGACGTGGCTGAAAATCTCAAGGTTATCAACAAGCTTGATACAGGCATCGTAGCCGCCTTTGACGGCGATGGTGAACAAAGCGCCTGCGCCTTTGGGGCAGATTTTTGGGATCAGTTTGTAATACGGTGACGATGGCAAACCAGCATAAGTCACGTAATCAATGCGCGGATCATTTTCCAGCCAAGTCGCGATCTTAACCGCGTTCTCAACATGCCGCTCCATGCGCAGCGACAAGGTTTCGATCCCCATCAGCGTATAATGTGCGGCTTGTGGGTTCAGCGTCATGCCAAGGTCGCGCAGGCCAATTGCAATGCTGTGGAACGTGAATGCAAGCGGGCCAAATGTTTCGGCGAACTTCAGGCCGTGGTAGGCTGGCTCTGGCTCGGACAGGGATGGGAACTTGTCATTTGCGGACCAGTCAAACTTACCAGAGTCGACGACGCAACCACCCATAACCGTGCCGTTACCGGTCAGGTATTTGGTGGTGGAATGTACGACCAATGTGGCCCCATGCTCAATTGGGCGGGACAGATACGGCGTGGCTGTTGTGTTATCCACGATCAGCGGAATACCAGCCGCGTCTGACACCGCAGAAATCGCGCGCAGGTCGCTGATGTGACCACCAGGGTTGGCGACGGTTTCGCAAAATACGGCTCGCGTGTCGTCATCAATGGCTGCGGCAATCGCATCAATATCGTCAAAATCAACGAATTTGGCCGACCAACCGAACCGTTTGATGGTTTGGCTAAACTGCGTAACCGTGCCACCATAAAGGCGGGTTGAGACGACGACGTTTTTACCCGGCGTCATCAACGGGAACAGCGCCATCAACTGGGCGGCGTGACCGGATGAACAGCAAACGGCACCTGCGCCGCCTTCAAGCGTGGCAATGCGTTCCTGCAATGCGGCAACCGTCGGGTTTGTCAGGCGGGAATAAATATACCCAACTTCTTGCAGGTTAAACAAGGCCGCTGCGTGATCCGCATCGCGAAACACATAAGCAGTTGTTTGGTATATCGGCACCTGACGGGCACCTGTTGCAGGATCGGGGCGCGCGCCTGCGTGTATTTGTAGCGTGTCAAAGCCGTAAGTTGTTTCTTCAGACATTGGGCTATCTCCGTTTGAAATTTCGTTGCCAAACAGTAATGGTAAACCCGACCGCCCTGCAACGGGGCAATGTAAAAAGGATCACCCTATGCCTGTGCCGTTCCATTTCGCGTTTCACGTTCTTAATCTGAATGAGGCACGGGAATTTTATTCCAGCGCACTTGGGGCCGTTGAAGGGCGATCAACGGACACATGGGTTGATTTCGACTTTTTCGGGCACCAGCTAAGCCTGCATCTGGGCGAACCTTTTGCCAATGCAGCCACTGGAAAAGTTGGCGATCACTTGGTGCCGATGCCCCATTTTGGCGTGGTTCTTCCGCTTGATGAATGGAATGTGCTCGCTGGTCGCTTGGAAGACCGGCAAACAGATTTCATCATCGCGCCGTCTGTCCGGTATAAAGGAGAGACAGGAGAGCAATGGACGATGTTCTTTCGCGATCCGTCGGGAAATGCGATTGAGGTAAAAGGCTTTGCGAAAACCGCAGGAATATTTGCGACCTAGCGGACCCAGAACCCAGCGGATTTGATCTGGTTGCGGATCTGTCTTTCACGTGGTGGCATATCCGCGCGGTCAAACATTGCGCGGACTTTCTGGCCACGACCCTGATAAATCATGCGCTTGTACGCATCATATTGCTTCAGCCATTTCTTAATTTTGTTTGGGGCAGCGACGGTTTCCATCACCGCGACCGCTTGATCTGTCTCGCGGGCATAAAACAGCGGCAGCAAGCGGTAATGACATGTCACATCGCCATCTAATCCGTTCAATCGGATGCGGGAAGCCCGCAAGGCATTCAGCGATATCGCTGACCTCACAAGGCAGCTCCCGCTCAAACAGCACCGTTCCTTTACCATCAACAATGCAAAGCGCACAGGATCGCAACGACACATCTAATCCAGCATAGTATTCCATTATCTATCTCCCTTGTTCACAGCTATTGTGTGATCTTAGTGGGAGCTTGGCCTAAAAGCGAAAGGCTGCTCAATTACGCATGCTTTCCGCCCTTAATGTAGAAATGTGCATGGCGCAGCATCAGTCACGATCGGCACATTGTGGACATCAACCACGCTATCTATCGCAGCGATTCGGCTTCCTGATAGCGGACATTCGCTCGCACAACAAACTCTTGGCCGACGCGCTGGATTAGCCTTACAAGAAAACTATCAGAATGCCGCAAAGGATTTGCAGCGGCCACAAGATAGGAGGTCCGACCATGGTAGAGCCAGAAACATTTACCTTCCTTGCGGACCTCAAATTGAACAACCGAAAAGCTTGGGTGGATGAACACCGCGAGGAACGCGACGACGCGATGCGCAATTTCATCGGTATTGCGATAACGCTACACGACTATTCTGATCGGTATGATCCTTTCGTCGCTGAAGCGCGGAGTAAACCAAAACAAAGCTACACCAAGTTTTTTCAGGATTCGAGAGATCGCGTTGGTCCTGGTCTGTACCGCACGGGCATCGACGTTTTCGCCAATGCCGGTCAGCCCACAGAAGACTTCGGATACTACCTCCATATTGAGCCGGGGAGTTGTCATGCAGGTGCAGCATTGTTCCAGCCGTCTAAGCCCGCTCTCGCGCGGTTGCAGGCGCGTTTGGTCGATGACCCCGAGGGTTTAGAGGACGTTTTGACTGATCCTGAATTTATGACAACTTTCCCAGATGGCATCGTCACACGAAAGGCGTTGGCCGCTGTACCAAGCGGATTTTCTGACCGCGACCCCGCAGCGGCCTATCTAAAGATGGTCGGCTTTGGGTGTCGCAAAGACTTGCAGGACGCGGACCTGCTTGACGACGAGCTAATTGACCAGCTAATCGAGATATTCCGTACCGCCAGCGCGCTGGTACGCTATTTTGAATGATTGCGAGAGTGGCCCTTAGCTGACCTTTGAACAGCACGCAGCGAACGGCCGCAGTGAGCCCAATCGGCTAAGTTTCTGCGGTGCAGCTAAGGTCTGCTAAGCCGATGTTGCTACTTAAATAGCGCATTTATGCTGGCGCCACCTGACGTCAACGTTGTGGCAAATGTAAAACTCAAACTGGTCAAAAAAAACCACTCGAAAATCCACTTCATAGGCCGCCCAACTTGGGCCGTTTCCGCTCCAACGACCTGTTCACCGGCATACCCCCACCTGGCGGGGAGACAGTCCGACAAGCGCTTTTCTGCTACCAATCCGTAGGGCCATTTGCCATTGTTCAGGGCAGGTTCTATGCCATCGGAGATCGAGAAAAGGAATTAAGACTTTTGATACGCCCCTTTGGCTTTGTTAGTGGCTTGACGCTCGGAATGGCTATTGCAGCACCGGCGATTGCGCATCCTCATGTTTTCATCGATGGCGGAATAGATTTCATCATGTCCGGTCAGGAGACGCTCGAAGCGTTGTCGGTCACATGGCTCTATGACGAGTTCGAAACCCTTTATGATCTGTCGTCGCGTGGAATAGAACCACTACCTGATGGCAGCCTTTCGGATGCAGACCGAGAAGCTATTCGCGCTGCCTATAACGAGTGGCCGGACGATTTCGACGGCTCCGCGCACCTTTCAATAGACGGTCAAGTGATCGAAATGGACTGGCCCAGCGATCTTGCGGTTGACCTGGTTGATGGACGGTTACAACTGGCCTTTTTGCGCAAACTGCAGGATCCAACTTAGTTGGTTGGCAAGAGTGTTGAGATCGCGTTCTATGAATCCACACATTTTTTTGCCTTTAAAGTCACAAACCGTCCCACTTTCGTTGGAAACGAGACCTGCGAGGCAATTGTTGTGCCCTATACTCCAGGCGAACAATCGGACGAAGTGAAACAAAGCCTTGCGATGTTAAGCCGCGAGGAAACCCCGGACATTGCCAATGTTGGTCAGATGTTCGCAGATAGGATTGTTGTAAATTGCGCATAATTGTCCCGATGGCACTGATCTTGGCTGCCCTCGTGCTGTTCGCTGTCGGCTCCATTTTATTTCCCGGTGTGATGGACTGGGCGGCGACCCAGCAGCGTGCCTTCCAAAACGAGATGGCCGCGGCCGTGCGCGCGATCAGGTCGGGCGCGCCGGGGGGGTGGGCAGCTTTGCTTCTGGCGGCAGGGTCATATGGTGTTGTCCATGCGGCCGGGCCGGGGCATGGCAAATACCTCATTGGTGGGGTGGGCTTGGCGTCGATTGCCTCCGCCCCTCGAATGATCGCTTTGGCCGTAGCATCGAGCCTTGCACAAGCGCTTTGGGCTGTTGTGCTGGTCTACGGTGGCTTTTCACTCTTACAGCTTTCGGCCAAACACTTGACTGTGCTGGCTGAACAATGGCTGGCCCCAGCAAGTTATTTAGCCATTGCCGCCGTCGGCATTATTCTGGCCGTGCGCGGGCTGCGCATCATTATGCGTCGGATATCAAACACGCCTGACCCCGCGAGCCACGGGCACGTCAGTGACGGCTGTGGCCACACACATGGACCTGACCCCGAACAAGTGGCGGCTTTGCAAACGTTCAGGGAAGCAGCGGTGCTCGTGGCCAGCATCGCGATACGCCCCTGCACTGGTGCTATTTTTCTGTTGGTAATTGCTTGGCAGCTGGACATCAAAGCTGCGGGATTTGCGGCCGCGGTTGCCATGGGGCTGGGAACCGCGATCTTAACATCTACAGTGGCTATTTCCAGCGTTGCGTTGCGTGGCATGGCGATGTTTTCAGGCGGTCGGGCCGGCGCAATTGGTGTCGCGGCCCCGGTTCTCCAGATCATTGCTGGCGTCCTGATTTTGTGGTTCAGTGTCGCGCTGCTGTCGATTTCAAGTATTTGGTAAAATAGCCCTCCGGTGTTACAAAACAATTTTCAGCAGTAGCCATTTCGGGAAATCAACCATTTGACTTTGAAATGATCAAGTGCGCTTAGTCGCGCACTGCAGACCTCGGCGCGGCGCGTAGCAAAGGGCAGGTTCGAGCCCAATGTATGGCAGGTCGTCAAGCTAAGTTTCCGGGATTTGCCTCAAATACACCAACGCGGAAGTCTAAAGATCGAGCTGCATGAAGAGCAAATAGGGCTGCAGTTCAGGGTCGCTTTCGCCTTCCGGGTAGCATTCGATCTGGCGGAAACCCAAGCTGCAATACAGTCCCTGTGCGGCGGTGTCATAGACGCCTGTATCCAGGAGAACGCGCGCTGCGCCCAAGTTTCTCGCGTGGGACAGAATACTCTCCATGAGCTTTCGCCCAAGGCCCAACCCACGGGCCGCAGGTTTGACATACAATCGTTTGATTTCGCACGCGTCCGGTGAAATCATTTTTAGAAATACGCACCCTTGCAAATTGTCGCCGCCGTCGATCGAGATGTGAAGTCCTCCGTTAGGAGGAAGGTATTCGTCGATGTAATCAAAGGTATTTGCAACCAACTCATCGACGTTGAGATCGAGCCCTGAGACTGCTCGCAACTCCGAGATTTCATGGTTAAGATATTCACGAACCAAATCCCGAAGCTGCGCTTCGCTCTCTAGCTTGTCGATTGAGCGAATTTCCATGGCGATGGCTTTCCAACTAATTCGGACGAACTCAGACTATCCTAAATCTCAAGGTCCGAAAAGTCCGCTAAATGTGAATTCATGCACCGCGCAGCGAATGGTCAGGTCGCAGGTGATGACGACAGTGCGCGAGCGGCTCTCGCCACTGCCGACGCGATACGCACCAGCGCCCCCCATCATTCGCCGCCGTTAAAGGCACTCCACAAGCACGGTTGCAAGATTGCGCATAAGCTGGGGATAGAGCGCCGGTCCGGGCTCCAGATCGGAGCCAAGCGGTTCCAGAATACCGGTTCCGGCCTCCGTTCCGTCCAGAACTGTCGCAACAAGACCTGGATTGAACTGTGGCTCTGCCAGCACGCAGTCGATGCCTTCATCCGCGATCCTCGCGCGGATTTCGGCAATCCGAGCCGGGCTTGGATCGGAGGCGTCACCGATTGAAATCGCACCGGCGGCAGTGAATTCAAAGGCGGACTCGAAATATTGATAGGCGTCGTGGAAGACGATGAACTGTCCCCCGCGCACCGGCTCCAGCATGGTGTTGATGTCGGC
>Ga0075441_10000366_pt1 | contig 23331 bp, 5 predicted proteins | sample CoawatmetaG00DNA_FD_71582 | JGI IMG/M metagenome (GOLD analysis project Ga0075441, IMG submission 71582) | Marine microbial communities from the West Antarctic Peninsula - Coastal water metaG002-DNA | ecosystem: Environmental > Aquatic > Marine > Coastal | place: Atlantic Ocean: West Antarctic...
AGAAGCAGAAGCAGCAACGCAATTGACCAAATCCAAAGAAACAACAAATGACAACATAATACGTGCTCCACGTATGGTAGAAGAAAGAAAGCAACAACAAGAACAACAACAACAGAAAATTGATGCAGTAAAAGCAGCAGCAGCAGCAGCAGCAATAGTAACGCCACACACACCAGCAAAACCAATGTTAACACCTTCATTACAAACAAGCAATGAACAATTGTTACATGAATTGGCATTAGAAACCAAAACATTTCGTGAACACAGCAATAGCAACAGCCAGGACCACCAACACTCTTTTGGTCCATATAGAATATAGAATATAAAAACACATAGAACACATAGAAACACATAGAATAGAGCTATACACATTTTTCGATTTTTCATTTCTTTCGTTTACTTGCTATCCATCTTGCACGACTCTCTGCTTTTAATTTAGAAGTAAAATGAAACAAATAAAGTGCCGCTTTAAAAGCACCAAATGCAGCATCTATATTATCCACTTCTTGTACTTCAAATCCATCTTTTTCTTTTTCAAATCTCACAACACAGGCACGTTCTACTTTAGATTCTTCTGGTGAAAATCCAGCTGCCAACAAATTTTCTTCAACCGCTTTAGCATAAGCAGCTGTTTGTATAATATGACTTTCATAAATTCCGTTACTTGTTTTCCAATCACAAACCATTAATTTACCATCTTTTGTCAATGCCAAAGCATCCAATGCACCCGCATAACCGTACCTAGGCGAAAACACCATTGTATCGCCTCGTGGATCTATTGTAACACCTGAATTTACCCACCAATTCCAAAAATTCTGAACGACTTGTTGAATATCTTCTTCCAAATTTAATTCTTCGTATTTTTTACCAGCAATTAATTGATCTATGGCATCGTGCGCGCGTGTACCAAAATCACCTGCTTTAGTCAATGCAGCACTGGAAGCTTCCTTTGATTTTCCTACTGCAATTGCACGTTCTTCCGAAGTCAGTGATCTGTCTCCAACTTTGTCTTGTGCATTGTTTAATTCTTCCAATGAATGTTCAATTGTTTGATTGACTGCCCAATTTTTAATACCTGGTTTATCTAGTACATTAAGTACAGATGTAACACTGGGAAACAATTCACGGTGTCCATCGACTTCGTAAAATCTGGAATAGTCTCGTGTTACTCTTCGAAGTGTTGGACATCTCAAATTTCGAACTGTTGCAGTTTGTGGGGTTTTGGAGGAGGGTTTAGTGGAAAAGGAATGATGTTTTGTTGAATATTGAATAATACGTTGACGTCTTCGTTTCAATGACAAATGTGTCATTCGAAGAATCATTTGTTTGAATGGTTGATGTAAATGAAAATAAGGATATGCGGTAATTGGAAAATTGGATAATAATTTTTTTATTTGACACTGTGATAGCTTGTGGTCATTTCAAGTGTAAATCACGTATATACCAAACAATACAAATCAAAACAATGCCAGTTCTCCATTTCTGCCTACTTCTTATCTTTTCATTGCTACCCACAACTTTGCCATACAAATTCACTCTCACATTCCATCAACAGACGCTCGGTTTAGTCCTGTCAAACGATCTAGTTGTAACAGGTTTTGCCTCTTCAGCAAGTCTTGAAACAAAAGAAAATGTACAGGTAGGAGATCGCATCCTTGCCGTCAACGGTCAAAATCTAGCTACCACAAATGAACCACTTCATATCATTCGAGATGCATCTTTACCTAAAGAAATTGAGTTTGTAAGCAACAACAATAATAAATTTTCAAATTTAAATTCACAAACAAGCACAACTACTTTACGGTTGCTAGATATTGATCGAGGACTGTTAGATACGATTCATATTTTACCAGCTGATTTTGGTGTATGGAACTGTAAACCACACCTGCTTGCTTTTATCAATGGCAATGCTTGTGCAGCTTTGGACGAATCAATTAAAAAGAAATTGAAAGGTAAAATTGCTGTAATAAATAGAGGTGGATGTTCCTTTTTAGCCAAAGGATGGCAAGTATTTTTACATGGTGCAGTGGGTGCTATTATTGTCAACAACGAAGAAAACGTAGTTCAAATGCCACCCGATAACGAAGAAGCGGCATTGGGTTTAAATATACCGGTTGCAATGGTACGAAAATCAACGGAGGAAATTCTTCGTCTAGGAAAAAGGAATGGAACTTATGTACAATTTTATGATCCAATCATTTGTCAAGCTGGCAATGCTGAATATGCTACAGTTGAAGGAGCACTGGATACATTGCAAGAATCGATGGAAACAATTATGCAGTTGGAATTAAATGAACATGCAGATCTTGTCATGGAAGATCCATTGTATCGTGGTGGACGTCTTGTTTTTGCGTGGCCGGACGGTACAACGTTACGTGGTGAATTTCTGCAATTTTCTTCGGGTCCACGTACATTACCAAAACGTAGTGTTCGATTGTTACACGTTGAACCAGCCGGTGGATGCACATCACTGCATCCTTCTTCTGTATTGTTTACTGTTGAAGTCAATTGGTTTGCTGTGATTGAACGTGGTCATGGTTGTTCGTTTGCAACAAAAATAAGAAACGCAGAAAAAGCAGGTGCAAGTGGTGTATTAATAGCCAACGACATGGAGTTTGGTCTGACATATGGAAAGGTAGGTATGAATGACCCACACAAAATTCCTGCAATTATGATTCCTTTGGAGACGGCACGTGATTTACGAAGGATAAGTAACGATCAACTGGGAGATGGTGGTGGAAACGGAAATGGAGGAGACGGAGATGTTGTGAATGGAAGAATGACAATGGTGATACGTCCACCTGTAGCAGCGTTGTGGTCTGAATTGGGAGAATTGGAAGACATTCGTGGGTGGCCGTCTGGACAAAAGGAGCGACGTAAATTGTGGAAAAGGTTATCGATACGACATCATCCAGATAAACAAAGTGGTATTAAGGAAAGATTTGAATGGCTTCGTTTTTTGTATGATACGGTTGCTTCAACAAATAACAATGCAGAAACAATATAAGATACCGATGGTAACAATGGTGACAATGGTGACAATGACGACAATAGCGACAACGGCATACTTCCTTTACGGTTGGCATTAAAAAACCAAAGCTTTGTACAGAGATTACATGTGCCTTGTATAGGAAAGTAGATGTGAAGTTCATGTACACCAAGTACTAAGATCTTTCTTTACCCAAATAATTTTTCAATTTTCGTGTATAACTTTCATTTTTAAAACTGTACGTATAACTATAATAACATAACTTTCTACACCTATTCAAATGCATTTTACTCTGTCACATGCTCTTTTAATCATCTAATTGTGTCAATGCAGCTACACCACCTTTAATCCACTGATCCGAACTGCCTTCTTCTGCTGGTATCTTCAAATACATAACAAAATTAGTCGAGTGACCCGTTGTCGACAACATTCCGTATCTTTGACTCGTTTTATACGTTGGACAAACATAATGACTAAATGTTTTTAAATCTTTTGATGCCGCTGGTTTCAACCATACTGTTGGTGCATCTGAAAACAGAATTTTAGGCAACGAATGATCTAATATTTTAGCATCTGGATTCCATCTTGCACCATCTAAAAACATACCATACACATAACATCCATCTTTAGGTGGTTTGCGATAACTTTCCCAAGATCTCGACATCATTTCATAATCGAAATGAACGTCATCAATAGGTATAGTATATCGACGTGCATGATTCTGTAAAGTACCAGTAAGAAAAGCTTGTGTGAAATAAAATCCAGAAATCCAAAACGTAGGCGGTGCTTTGCCATCCAACCATTTTTTTAAAAAGGTTAATTTGGCTAAGAAATCTATTACATAACTGGACAATGGTTTTAGCGAAGGGTACGAATTATCTAACCATTTGTCCGGCACTTTACCGTAAAACAACGATTGTCCAGCAATTTCAAGATCTGCACTCATAACAATAACACCTTTAATACCATCTTTAATATCTTGCAATGACTGCGAAATAATACCATTTAAATTATTAAATCGTTGCAGTTCTTGTCCTAAAACAGTATTCATACTATTGTCCCATTTCACTGGATATTTCAGTTTGGCGTATTCCATATCGTATTGAGGTGGAATTTTTTGTAATTGTGTCTCAGCAATTTCAAAAGTTAAATCAAGTTGACTTTTACTTTCTTTTTTGTCCTCATCGTTTTCATCGGCATCGTCATCGTCTCCACCACCGCCACGCGAAGCTTCTGTAACTAATACAGACGTCAATAAAGTACGTGTAGCTTTTTGATCTTTAGTAATGGATGCATTTTGATGCAATCCAAACACTTCTGGTTTAGTTGTTAAAGGAAGCGTTTGTATAAATTTTAAATAACTTTGATGATTACCGTCGGGTGGCATAATATAATCACCACTAGGTGTAATTTTATGGTCATCCATTAACATTTCTGGACAAAAGAAATCTTTTAAGATAGCATCTAATGTACGATTGTCTTTGTCATCTGTGACTCTACCTCCATAATTACATGCACCGTAACAATAATTCAATGCTTTAAACGGAATTTCTTCATAAAGATCTAAAAACATAGCCAATTGTTTAATTGAAATAAGAAGATCTGAATTATTAAATTCATAGGCATTGTTCCAACCCAATGCGCCAAATTCTTTTCTTTCTTGAATATTGGAATGAAAGAAACACAACGAATATAACATTCTACGAAAAACTACTTCACGTTCTACACTACTAAAAAAGACTGGATCACAAATTGGATCATTTGTATAAGATCCCATAATATTAGCACGCATTCCTTTCGGTGGTTCCAATGTAATTTTAACAGCATTTTGTAAAATACTGACTGGAAATTCATTACTAGGATATGTCGTAATCCATAATCGATAATCTTTGTGACATTCTTCAACTGTTGTTTGTTCACAGACTCGTTCAAGACTAGGAAGCCACGAAGAAGCAAGATGTGCATTTTGAAGACATACCCAAGTACCATTTTTTTTACCGTCTACCATTAATTTTTCTGCTTTTGGACCTTGTCCTTGTCCCAGTGATACGGAATCCACTTGCATTTTAACATCACTGGCTAGTTTTAATAAGTTTGTCATTGGATCTGCACCAGCAGACAATACAAAGACTAAGGGTGACAAAGGTGCGGATTCTTCGAAACAAGCTGGTAAATTAAAAGGTGGCGGTGTAACGTATTGTTCACCCATACTTTCAATAATAAAATTTTGTACGGCTAATTCTAATTTATCTGGACGTATACAACGCAAGACTAACATTTTTTTAAACGTATCTAACTTCTCACTCCAATCACCGGGCAACGGTTCTGATTCGGCATCATCGGAATCATAAATTTTTCTCCATAAATCAGGTTCACCAGAAATTGAATGACGAAGTCCAGAAAATGCTGGCAAATCGGATAAACGACAAAATTCACCCCATCCTTTTTCAGACAACCAATCTTTCGCTGGATTACGATTCTTATTTTCTACAACCATACCACCAGTCAAAAGAAAATACCATTCGGCATAATCAATTTCTGAATTTCCTTGTGCAATACGCACAGTTGTTAAGAAAGAGAACATTAATTTATCTTTTTCAAGTAAAGATCTACATATATTGCAATACAATGAATAGGTAAAAAATGCAGATAAATTAGACAATCTTTTTTCTAGATCTCTTGATTTTTCTGAATTACGAATACCTTTGACAAACAAAGCAGAAAACCATTCTAAGGAATATTGATACGTTGGTTCAATCAAAGCAAGATCTGAGACATTAAAATATAAAATTTGACCACGTACAGCCACCGGTACATATTTCGCCCGCACTTCATCAATTTGTTTTTCTGTTTCAACTTGAATTTTTTGTTTTTCAGCAATATCGTTCGATATAATTTTAGAATCTTTCAATGCTTGAATTGCATCTGCATTTTCTAAAATATTACCTTCAGCACTTGATAAGATGTGTAATATGTTGTCTTCACATCCTTTTAATTTTTTTGCACTTTCAGCTCCTTCTACAATTAAGCGATTTTTTTCTGCTGCAAGATCAGGACGTTCTTCTAATACAACAGTTGTTAGTAATTGATCTCTTAATCCTGCCGGTGTAATCATAAAATTTAATAATGTTACTTTCACAGCAACTTCTGGTAAATAATGTGGATTTGTAAGTTTAGTTGTCATATAGAAACGAAATTCTTCACTGTATTCTACTACACTATCACCAAGACGGATACACAATACACCACCTTGTTTAAATGTTAATTTTTGAAGCAATGGTTCTAATGTTGGATCTAATTCTTCCAATACATTTTCCAGCAATACAGGAGAACCGAATTGTACAGCATTTTCGACGGTACGCATGTAATTATCATCTGTTAATTTAATTGCTTTTAATTGATTTTCTTTTTCCATGTTACGAATCCATTTATTTGCTTGACCCTGCGGATCAATCATTAATGGCCAACGTCTTGAATTAAATACAGTAATCGCATTGTCAGTAGAGATAGCATCAGCAGGCAAACCTTCCATTTGCCATTGTCTGATTGCTACCGGATCGCCAAGTGTACGTACAAGACTAGGTTTATCAGCACATGGAATTTGACGTTCTTTACAAATAGAAACCCAATCCATAATAATATCTGATCTAAATTCAGATGTAAAAGGTCCCAAGTATGCCATAAGACCAGCCGATATTAATACATTGCCTGTGACTTGCTTGTATTCTTCTGCTAATCTTGTGACACTTTCACTCCATCTTGATTTTTCACCGCCCAAACTATCTAATAATTGTTGAGCACGAACTAATTTATCATTACACAATTCAACGTTAGCTTCTAAATCTGCTTTTTTACGCACTGCTTCTGCTAAATTGGCTTCTAAAGCACCCAAATCATCTTCTACTTTTTTCAGTTCTGATTTCTTTACACCTAATTCTTCTAATGTAACTTTTAAAGTCGCTTCCGATTCTGCAAGTTTTGCTTTTTTAGGTGCAACAACTTTAGCTACTCGATCGTATGCTTCCATTGCACGAACCCATTGACACAGACCCATAGCTGCGACTGATGCTTTTTTAACAATGTCTGGTTGAAAACCAGGATCATTAATATACGTTTTACGAATTTTAGCCATAATTTTAGGGGCAATGTTATCTTTGTCATAGACTTTGAGATGATTTAAAAATTTAGAATCACCCAACAAATGTTTTTTGGATGGTCCCCAATAATCGGTAACTTTTTTTTGTGGATCATTTGGATCTTTAATTTTTTCTGGTTTGACAGACATCATAATACAAACGGCACTCATCGTTAATACTACGCCTGCTGGTGGTGTTTTCATTGCTTTGACTTCCGTAATGTCGGAAGATTTCAATGTATCTAATGCTTTTAAAGCCATGGCAAGTAAAGGAATAGCTTCCGCGAGATCAGCTTCACATTCAGATTTCATTTTATTACACGCATCTGCTTCAACTTGAACAATCGCAGCTTCTGCACCAACCGTCTTTTGCATTTCTTGAACACCAGGCAATTTCTTTTCAATTGTAGCCATTAATTCATTCGTTTTTTCTTGTGAATCTGCAAGAACTGGAAGCAACGCTGTTAATTCTTCTTGCATATGTGCTACTTGTTCAGCTGCAAAATCTAATTTATCTAAACCGTTTGCATATCGATCACGCATGAGACCAACCTTTTCACGACATACATCTAAAGCAGATTGATACGAACGCAACAGTTCCAAGTACGATGTGGGTGTGGTGTATGTCACACGTTTAAGTTTCTCTTCAAATTTACCAGCTAAGGATCGTACTGAACTATGTAAATAAGAACACGTAACAATAATTTGATTTTTGACTTCTTCTTCCATTTCGATGGTAGACATAAATTTAGTAGCTACTGCTTCTAATGCATCAGTAGGCCATTCAAAAAACCAATCAATAGTAGTACAATTAATTAAAGCTGGAAATGCACGCAATCGATCACGAAACGCACTACCAATTGGACTAAATGCAAGAAGTACATGTAAATTACGTTGACATCGTTCTAAATAAAATTCCCATAATTCTTCGGCCGACATATTTTTACCTTTTCCACCTGGTAAATTTTTAGCATGTATTCTCATACCATCAAGAATGATTGCTTTGTCGTCAGCAGCAAATAAATTAGGAACTTGTCCTGTATTTAAAATCGAATTGATGTCTAAGACAAAATCGTCGTATTTAATTTGTGTATCACTGAATAAAAATACGTAGGGTTTTTGTCCAATTCCAGCACCTTTTAATATAATACGAAGATCGTCTCTCCATTCCACTCTTGTATAATTTTTAGACAGAGCTATTTGTTTAATATCGTAATCTAAGACAAAAGTTGCCAGTCTTGACAACGATTGACGTCCACTACCACCAACACCAACTAACAATGCATGTCCACCTGGCATAGCAAGTACTCTGCATACTCGACTGACATGTTCAATAGCAAATACAAACAGTACTAAATCCATTGGTGTTTTTGCCATTGCATTGTAATTTTCTAAATATTGTTCAAATAATGGAATAAGTGCTTGTGCGTCGATTACATTTTTATACATTGGTTTTTGACTGCCAAGATCAGTATAAGAACCAAAAAACAAGCAACGTTGCGCATCCAAAGATGCTACTTGAACACCGGTTGGATTCAATGGGCCCAACAATTTGTCTAATGTATGTCCCGAAAAGTTTTTAGCAATGACTTCACCAGATTTATCAAGCAACCATTGTTTGTCTTCCGTATTTACTAAACGATCACCAATAACTCTTGTAACTTCATGAAGAAATAATTTAGGTAAAATAGAACCAGAATCCATTCCTTCATAGGGTTTCATTGCTAATATACCTTGTGTAATTCGAGCTAAATCACGCAAATTAAACACATAATGTGATTTGACAGGTGTTGGTCTTAAATTTTGACGGGAAGCACCATAAATTTCAATACATGCTTCGACCAAACCTTTTGTATGTTTCGATATTTCATTTGGCATTTTAGATTGAATCATATGCCAATTAAGAATAGTTGAAAAAATTAGAGTCAAAGCACCTGTTTCAAACTCATCGATGCAAATAACACTGAACCAACGCATCATACGTGGTGTAATGTGATTGTTTGAACCACCGGGAGGAAGCATAGCTGCTAAAAGTTGACAATCTATCATTTTACGGAATGCTTTTTCTTTGTTATCGTACCAACCATTTTGATCACAAAATTGACGCATGAGTTCTACTGGTGCTTGCGCACCATATTCTTCAATCTCTGGCATATTAATATCATCAATGAAAATGACTGCTTTGCAACCAAACGGAGGTCCAAAAACACCTTTTCTTCTTTTACCCAACCGTCCATCTATAATTTCTTGTGCATCACCAGATTTGGTTTGTGCGTTGAATCCAACTTTAATCATACGATACACTTCTTGTGGCATATCTTTAGTAAGAAGTTTATTAATCAATGCTGATTTACCTGTACCAGTAGGACCAATCAGAAGTATAGGATGAGACTCTTTCACCAATACACCTAATACGTATTCTAGTTGTTCGGTCACTATAGTGGGTACAAGAATAGATGAAAATTGTGCATCGGCAGGAATTTCATGTTTTCCTTTCTTCATCCAATCAACCCATTTATGCGTCTCTACTGAAAATCTTTCGTCATAGACATTTTTAGATGGAAGTTTACCTCCAAATTTTCTTGGACTTTCATATGGATATTTCCAATTACGCAACATTAATTGTGTATTGACTGCTTTGTATTCTTTATTTTTTTCACATAATGCAGGATCTTCTATAAATGCAATAATAAAGTTTGAAAAAGCTTCACGTCCGGGACCATCAATTGTTGCACCTACCGACCATACTAAAGCAAAAAAAAATGAACTTTCCATTGTTGCTTGATTGATTGTTTTCTTTTCTGCCACTTCACCTCTCTTTTTTTTCTTTCTCTTCCCGTCATCATGGTATCCCAACATACTTTCCAACAGACCCTCAAGAAGACGGCAACAACCTACTACAAGAGTTTGATCCAATGTTGGTGCATATTCTTTTACCATGCGACGAACGAAACACAAAGCTGGATCAATTAACCATTCAAACAAACCATTTAAATTATCTGCTTCATCTTTACTAATGTTCCAAGTTCTTGTTCCTGGTGGACACGGTGTTTCTGATTCTGGATCATGCACTTCGTGTTGCATGCGTCCAAGCCAAGAGGTGACACAGGGTCTCCATCCCATACGATGCGGTTCCATATATATAACACCAACTCTTGAAACCGTTGCCGGCGAAGCAACTTCTAAATCCATCGGTTCAAAAATCATTGACATGGTATCACTCATCATAATCATTTCACCATTCATTAAACATAATTTTTTGTTGTTGTCCAACACAGTATTCATGTTTTCAATCCAAACAGCATCTACTGGACCATCAAACCAGACCCATTTTAAATCTTCTTTTTTACCCACTTTTGGCGGATCAGCAGAAAAATTACGATACCCAATTGCTAGAATACCATCTGACCATTCACGTGAAACAGGATCAAATTCACCATACAACTGTCCCATGGTAATAGATTTAGGATTAATAATTTGATAGTGTACTTTGTTCCATCGACTATCTTCTGGATCTCGTTCTTTTAATGTTGTCAATACTTTAGCTAACATTTTTAATCCATTTGTTTTAGCTGCGTATGCTTGTCCAACTACCATAAATCCATGACGAACGCACATCATTTCATAAATTTCATATACTTTCTTTTTAAAATAAGGTGTTGGTTGAAGACCTGCTTCTGCAATATGTTCCATCAAGACTGGATCCATTTTACTGCGATCAACGACGGGAAGACTGACGCCTGGAAACAAATCACCGGTAATACCTTCAAACAATGGAACATCCGGTGCTAAAAATTTTGGTAAATTGACGTCTACAATACCACGCAAACACAAAATATCTTCGTCAATATCAGGAAATTTACGTTTTAAATTACCCATAGTCAAAAGTACAGCAATAACAGCACGCATTCCATAATCGTAGTGCTTTTGGTTGGAAAGCTGTTCCGAACACAACTTATACGTCATTACAATTTTGACGGCTAATTCTTTGCCTTGATAATATCCCATTGAATATAAAATAATTTGTCCAATTTGTGCGTAATCTGGAACCATCATAGCTACACTACGTACCAATGCTTTTAAATTGTCTGGCAGTTCTTGACGCCCAGCATAACCTGGATTCATGGTAACGAATATGTTACAGGTTCTACGCAACATAATGTTTTCATCTTCAAAATCAAATCGATCTAATCTAGCCATTTTAGCTAAATTAATGGTTAAAATTTGTTGCGCTACAACGGACAAAACTTCCAAAGTAATACGATTGAATTCATCAAAACAACACCATGCACCAGTACCACAAAGACCTTTGAAAAATTTACCCATAGCTTGGTAATCTAACGTATCCGAACAATTGTACACCACTGTTTGCGTCGCAACTGCTTTACCAAGATCTTTGACTGTTTCTGTCTTACCTGTACCAGCTGGTCCGGCCGGTGCACCACCGTAATCTAAATGAATTGCACCCATTAATGTACGATAACAACGATCAGTCAAAGGTGTAATCACAAGACGTGAAGAATTGCCTAAATATTCATAGGCATATTGTCTTTCTGCATTAATCATTTGAACTTTCATCGAACCAGGTGATCCAGTTCGAACTGATTCTCCACCTGGTATATGAATGTATCTCAATTGTGACAACCAATCAAAATCCATAGGAGAACAAATGTTTCCATTGACTAAATCTTGTACTGTATCTCTTGAATGTACATCTAATACACATAAAGCACTAATAGTTTTTCTAACAATTTTTGGCACTTCACCACGTACCATAGCAACAATGTCATTCAAATAACCAGTCAATTTATCGGTATATATCTGTAATGCATCTTTATCTCCTTCTTTTGCTCGATTTAAAACATCAGTTGTTTCAGATGTCCAGTAGGTTTGCGTAACACTTAAAACAATTTGTCCGGGATAATCTGCCAACCATTTTGTACGACCACCTTGAGGTGTTTGGATACCATATTCTTCCATTGCAGTATCTAATATGTAAGCCATTGTTTTTCTCATGGCAGTTTGAATTTGATCCAACCAAATTTCAACACATCCACCAGAATCAGCAGGTTGAATTAATTTTTCTTTAATGTTATCGTATTCAAATTCCACTTTTTCTTTTTCTGCGGAAACCATATGCGTAATTGCCATATCTTTGTCAAAGACTAATGCTTGAATACCTTCAAAACATTTTCTTAAATGAGGTTGCACTTTAGTAGGATCTTTTGTTTCCGACAATATTTCTAATAATTCATCGTTCGACAAAAAGAAAAAACGTGGGAAAAAAATACGTTTTGTATTTAAATAATCTGCCAATCCCTTTTGTACTAATTCTAACAAATGATTAGCAGCAATTAAACGATCTAACATTCCTTGTTTTTCACCAATTGTAGTCACTCTAGGATCTTCATCGGTCTCTTTCATGACATCACGCCATGTACGATCCACTGTAGCAAATCGTTTTGCTTCAGTTGGCATTTGTTTTTGAATGTCTGCCGATGAAAAAATTGATTCAAGATATAACCATGTTGCTTGAACTTTTAACCAATTCGCAATTAAATCTTCCAACGTCGCAAGCATTTTTTCCCATTTTGTAATTCGATCTAAAAACGGTGCAATGTAACGTGAACCACGCATGGCTTGCGCACGTACAATTTGGTCGTCAAGAATCGTTTCAATTTCTTCCACCGAAGCCAGAATTCCAGTCCCTGATTCTTTGTATGCTTTTTGTTCAAATACAACTCCTTCCCATTCTTCTTCCATTTTATTTAACGATACTTCCAGCGAAAATTCTTTCGACGCATTAATACATGTATCTTCAATATCTTCTATATGAAGATGTAATCCATACTGTATCATTTGATTGAGATTGGCATTGGGTGAATGACGAATGGAAAGACCAGTAATGTCATTAATCGATGACCAATGTCTTGCTTTCATTCCTCTTGTACATAATAAAGTCATTAATGGATGTAATTTTTCTACAAAATCACCGCATTCTAACGATACTGTTTTGGCTATTTCTGCTAAACCGGGTTGTTCGGAATCATCAAAAGCTCGTTGTACTTTAATTAATGCACGACGTAAGTCATCTGCCGTATTTTCAATTTCTTCTGGATTTAAATCTGTCAATGGATCTTCGTGCCATTTTGAAAAATGTTGTACTTTATCATCAATAGTAAACCAAAGCTCTTTAAATGGTTTTAATTTACCATTGTACGATGCAACTTGTACTGCGAATTCATCGGAACTTTCGACTTGTAATATTTCATCTTGTGCTGCTATATCATTGCATTCAACTTCAGCACCTTCAATAGCAACTTCCAATGCTTTAATTTTTTTGACAGTACGTTTAATTTCAGAAGTTTCCAATGAATTCATGTCATACAATTTGGCAATATCTCTTTCAATAATTTTAAGTTCTTTATCGAAAAATCTTTTACGATTTCTTAAAATTTCTTCCCGTTTTACTTTTTCTGCATTTTGAATATTAATTGATCTGTCTTGTACACTTTCCATTTCCGATGGCCAAGAAAACAATGCCGCAAACAGTGTCTTGTCACCCGTACCAAGATAATGTCCTCTGGCTAACGTCAGAAATTTAACACGTTTAAATACAATATTACGAACAGCTTCATTCATTTCTGTTATACGTGGTTGAATATCATTGAAAAACTTTTGCAATTCTTTCAATTCATCTGAATCTTCTGGATTAGTTACTAATCTTTCAGTAATACTGCTGTATTCATTGCACATATCTTTCATGTGAGCATGATTCAAAACGGCAACATGTTTCACAAGGCGTTCAACCAATGCGTCAACGCGTCCAATAATTTGTTCTTTTAAACCATCTGTTGAAAGAGTAAAAATATTACTTTGTACTGTGTCGTCGACGGCAAAAAGAGCTGAATTTTTGACACGTAATAATTTTTGAATTGTTGCTTGAATCTTTTGTAGTTCATTGCGACATCGATCTGCTGGTGTTTTGCCCTCCGGTTCGTTTTCACACAAATTGGTGACTGTTTCATCGTGTTCGTTTGAAAATATATTTTCAAAACGTCCAAGCATTTTTTGATGTTCTTGCAACATACGTGTATATTCTGAAGTCAATACATTTTTAATTTTGGATTGCGCAACAAGAACGAGATCTTCGTCAAACGAAGCACCAAAAGCTCTTTTCATAGCACTAGGACCTTTAGGAGAAGCAGTATCTCCGTTTTCATCTTCCTCGTCACTGTCGCTACTGTTTCTATGTCCTGGATGTGCTTCTGCAGCATCGCTTTGAGTTAAATTTACAACACGACACATATATTCCAAGGTTTTATTAGTTGAATTACATAATTCTTCCAACGATGGCGATATAGTAAGTTCACCAGTATTTACACCATCTTCATCTGCAATATACATGGTCAATGACAATGTTACAATAGGTTCACGTACTTGCACACCACCCTGTTGATATATAGCATCTTCAAATCCTGTGGTTTTGCCAGCAGCATGTCGAATTGCTGCAACCAAAATTTGACTTTTTGTTGCTTGTCCGGGAAGTCTTGTTGGATCTCTAGGATGAACGGAAAAAGCAGTTGTTGAATCATGTTTTAAAATTGGATGTGAATGACGTGATTCAAATGAATCAACAAATGCATCAACTGAATTTTCAAACATAGCACGAAATTGTTTCCATAAAAATACAACTCCTCTCACTACTAATTTAGTCGCTTCATCATCTATTTCTTGTGGACTTTTAACTCCATCTTTTATATTTTCTTTGGCGTCTAATGCTGCACTTTTTTCCATTGCCGCTTGCAATCTTAATTCCAATGGACCTAATTCTTCTTTTGCTTTATTTTTTGTATCTTCCAATGCTGATTGATTGTCTGGATCCATAATTTGTGATCCCATTCCTCGAGTCGTCATCACTAAATAAGCAAAGACTTTGGCTAAAAAATGTTCACGAAGAGAATCACGCATGTCTTCCATTGTATCTTTGCAAGCCGACGTAAATGCTTTCGTATCGAGTGGAAAATTTTTACGAAATGATGGTGCATTTAAATCAACTAAAAGTATGTTACTGGAACTACTAGTATTTTGTTGCACGTGCCACATGTGAGATAAATGAAGCGAAGCACCAAATTCAACGGCAGAATAATAGGAACGCAATGCATGAAGACCAATTGGAAATACGTCTGGATTAATACCGGTATTTCGTAATATTTTCCAAGAAGGACAACGATATTCCGGTGAACTCCACCATTGTGGAAGTGCATGTAAATCCTTGGGATTAATACCCGTACCACCACGTCTTGGACTCATTAATTTGTAGTCCAATGCGATACGTCGATTGGCTGCTGAATATTCCATGTGTACTTCTGACATAATCATATCAAAATAATTTCTTAATTCTGGTTTGTTTTCCATTTCACTACGCGCAGCGATACCAGCAATACGTTGATTACCTGGATCTCTTGTATCACTGTCCGATTTACTTAATACATTCCAATATTTTTCTATAGCTTGAACCGTGGTATCGTTAATTTTCCATTCATCTGTACCTTTGGTTAGCAGTTGACCAGGCAGATCTAAACGATATGGATGTGGTGTTTGTATTGTTCTTGAACGTACAGCTTTCATTTTAGCTTCTTCAAAAGATGTTCCCATAGAACGACTAGGATCCCAATTCTTTTTATCTAATACATTTTTTTTAGGAGGAGCACCTCGATTGAGTTTGTATTTGCCACGAGGTGCAGGTGAAACAGGTATTACATTTAACGTAGGCCTGTGTCGAAGAAAATCAAAAGAAAAGACACGATAAAGATAGAGAAAAAAGAGAAGAAGAAGAAAAGAAAAAAGAGAAATTAGAAAAGAGAACAAATTGTTAACTTTCGTTTCAAGCATTTTATTATTATTGTATACTTACGCAGAAGCGGAATTACGAAGCATTGAACGACTACTGGTTCCTCCATTACCAGCTGCAATGTCTGCTTCTTTCGCTGACACGGCATCAATATGATCTTGGGAATGTTTTAATAAATCCATAGTAAGACCACTACTATGTAGTCGATAATTTTTTGCGATGGTAGCACTTTTACCGTAGGCACATCGATCATCCGTGACTGAAAACGGACCCATGAAACCACCAGCACTACTCCCATTGACTGTTTCAGACATCGAATCCGCTTCATTGGTGAGCCGTGCCGATCGTATCGGTGACAACATGATGGGTGATTTTACTTGCGAGTTGTTCGAACCTTTTTCTTTGTTTTGTTTTTGAGGCGTGCGTGTATTGTTTGTTGATGGCTGTGCTTGTTTTTGAGAGGAAAGAGACCACGCGCCTCCAGAGGAAGAAATTTGAAGTCGACGAGATACAGGAGCATTTCTTTGAAGGAACAGGTCCGTGGTTTTATCTGACATGTTTTTTGTGTTTTGTGTTATCGTTGAAGAACGAACAACAAAGCTGAAAGCAGAAGTTGATCTCTTGCAGCAGTGTCAATTTTAATCATTCTTAACGGGTAGAATCACCAACACAGACACCAGACGAATCCGTCACCCCAACGAAACTAGAAGAAACTAGTCTTACTTCACTTGAATACCAAAATACAGTATCAACAAATATAAATTCCAACATAGAAAACACGATTTCAATAATACGATCGTGATCAAAATCCAATCCAATACTGTATTCCAACAAAAAATGCAAGAGACCGGCCAATTACCACAATTCACAGCTGTACCAGGCGGCACGCGACGAACCCTGCACGTTCGCAACCAATTAACCGGACAAAACAATTTACCAATCGATGCCTTGTGTTTCAATTCGAAAAGAAATCAAATATTAACAGCGGATCGATACAAATTAACTTTGTACAGTTTACGCAAACAACTCAAACAAGTCAATCTAGTACCACCACAAAATCGCAGTGGTGGCGACGAAAACCAAGTGCAAGCGTTAATTATTGCACTCGTACACAACGTCCAACAAGATTTATATACTGCTGTTTTTGGTGGTGATCCACGTGTTGTTCAAAACAATCGTTACATTGATCCAGCAGTCGTTCGTGTCTATCATCCTTCTTTATCTATCTTATTACAATTTTCTTCCCACCAAGCCCCAATATTAGCTGCTACATTTAATCAAAACAAATGTCAATTAATAACTTCATCAACAACAACATCGATTAAAGTTTGGAACTTTAATGCTGGTAGTATGGCTGTTGATTTAACTAATCCTGGTAATGCAACTTCGACAACTTCAACAACAACGACCACCAAAGACAACAGTGTACAAGTGGTGCTGGGTCACATATTACAAGACCACGATCGACCTGTTAGCGTTTTACATGTCTCGTCGTGTGGCAAATTACTAATTGGTAGTGGTGGTACAGATGTCTGGGTTTGGAATATTATTAATGGTTCATTGATACGTTGTATACGCTCGTTGCATAATTTTCAAACAGAATTAATTACATCAATAATATATATAACAAAATTAGATGAATTAACTGTGGGATACGATGACGGTGTAATAGCTGTATGGCGCATAGAATTGTTTGCTTCAATGGGAAACAACAACCAAACAAACACCAATCAATTAGAAGATAAAATAAATACTACGACTACAATTGTTGTTCCATCTTCTACATCTGCTGCTGCTGCTGCTGCTGCTGCTGCTGCATCATCCTCATCCTCATCCGCAACAACAACAACAACATCTACTGCAATTCCTATTCGTCCAACTTTATTACGTGAATTTGAAAGTCACGAAGGACGTGTTCATGGTTTAGAACTATCCGATGACCGAAGATGGATGTTTTCCTGTGGTGTAGATGGCATGATCTGTCACCACGATGCATTGCATGGATCAAGATTAGGAGGATTAAGATGTAGTAGTATTGTAAGAGCAGCATTTACGGGTGTTCGAAGAGAATATCCTCCGTCTATTATTAAAGTACAAAGAGTTCGTGCACCGTTTGGTACACGATTACTAATATTTAGTGTTACAGGAAGTGTGATTAATATCGTAGATGTACAAAGTCCACAATGGGAATGTAAATTTGTTAGAGAATCAGTCATGTCATTACAAAGAAGAAGAATGGAGAATGGTACTGATTTAATTGGTAAGTTTAATTGTTTTGTTGATATTTGTTTTGCGCAGATTTCGCCTTTCAAAAAACTGATAAAAAGTTTCTGAAAACTGAGAAAAAACTAACTTTTTTATAACTTTTTTTGAATCTTTCAATCTCTTTTCTTCAACATTTCTTTCGTTTTGTCTTAACACATGTTTTTAAATTTTTCTTCTTTCTTGTCTTCTTCTTCTTGCAACACCACAGCTGCTGTCTTATCAAACAATCAAATACAAATATTAAATGGTACAACAGGTATACGAGAAAGACAAACAATAATACCAATTACAAGAACAATTAAAGAAAACAATCATAAGAGCAATAAAAAATCAAAGAAAGGATTTGGTGGTTTACGTGGTAGTTCAAGTACCAGTACTCTTGAACCCACGAAACTTGCACGAGGCAGAGCACGTTTAGGTGCTACGACGGCAATGTTGCCACCTGCTGGAGGTGACATTGCAAAAACAGGAGAACGTTCTTCATCAATAGGAAATTTACATTCTTCAATTCCAATGTCAACTTTATTAGTATCAGAATGGTGGAACGACAGAGATGCAATAGTATTAGGATGGAGTGATGGTTGTATTGAAGTTACAGAAACCAAACAGGGTGGTCGACGATTAAAATTGTTGTCGGACAAAACACAATCTGGTATTGCTATTACAAGTGTATGTGTTGCAAAATTATCGTGCACATCCGGTGATCGTGCTGTAGCTGCTAATGGAGGTAATATGAATGAAGCTACAAATGTACCACAAAGATTAGCGGAAGAAGCATGGTCGAATAATGAAGTAGTCAGTTCAATGACAGTACATGCACCTACTTCTGAATTAGCTGGTCCATGGGGTGGTCCTGTACGTTTTTCTAAATCTAAAAAAAGAAAATTAGATGGTAAACAAAAATTAATAAATTGTTTAGAAAGTAAATATACAATTATTGTAGGTAATAGTCAAGGAACATTATGTATATGGTCACCACGATTAAGTCGTTTAGTAAGTTCCAACCATGGACATTCAGGTGCAATTATAGGTGTCATACATATGCCAATGCGTACAACAACAGATCCTACAACAACAACTGGAAATAATGAAACAACAAATCATTCAGTAACCTCTAGAATACAAGCTTGTTCTCCTTCACCCAGTAGAAATTGTATTGTGACTGGTTCAATAGATGGTGTCATTAAAGTATGGTCTGTATCACGTGCTGGTAAATTAAAACAGATATCTTTCTTTCTAGCACAACCACAACTCTCTGGTAATACGAATACAAACAGTAGCACCAGTACCAATGGTGCAGGTAGTAGAAGATCGGCATTGACACAAATTATGGTCATACCAAATACATCCATTTTAATATGTGGGTTCGACGAAGGTACAGTGCAAGCATGGGAATTAGATACAGAATCAAGAATAAATGTAGATGCACAACAATTAGAAGCTAAAATACCTTTTTGGAACCGTAACCAACATTCACAAAAAGTGACTGCTATTCGTAAATCAGAACACACCGAACGATTTGCAACTTCTTCTTTAGATGCTACTATCGTCATTTGGGAATTAACTACTAGAAGAAGACCTTCTTCGTCTTTATTAGATGATCGTGGTGCAAATGGTGGTGCCAACAACGGTACCAACAACGGTGCGAATGGTTTAATTTTACACATTACACCTCTTCAAGCTTTTTCAGTGGATTCACCAGTAATTGATTTACATTTTGTAGGAGATGGTGGTGCATTATTAGCTGTATTGAGCGGTCGATTGGTATGGTTGGACGGTACATTACGGACCGTTATGGATTCAAGAAAAAGTCAATTAAAAAATGAAGAAACGAAACAAGAAGTATTGAGGCAGCAATATTGGAATGGACAACAAAACGAAGATGACAGTAGTGGCAAAACAGATGCGAATTCAACACCCATTCAAGTACAAGAAGTTCAAGATCAAGAAACAGAACAAGAAAAAGAAGAAGAAGAAGAACAATGGCCAGAATCAGACGATGATTCATCTTCATCTTCATCTTCCGAAGATGAAATTGTGGAAGAAAAAATTGAAAGTAAAACGGATGCTTTTCCATATTCTGGATATCAACCTAATAAATACCAAAAACCACGCAGTGTTAGTATAGGTAGTACAGATGCATCTGAAAATCCACCGGTAGCATTTTTTGGTTTTGGTGATCGTTCTGATATTAATGCATCCGCATCGATACCTAGTCGTCATTCACCACCACCTAAAGAAATTACTCAATCTCAATCTCAATCTCAATCTCAATTACAATCTCAATCACAAGCACAAAACACTTACCACAATGAACACGGAACCAGAGATCGACTCGATTCATATAGTAATCAACATTATGATCCATCTACAGGATCTATAGATTCACCTACTTTTTTTGCCTTGTTACCAGAAATGACGGCTGAATTTGTACCTAGAACACGTGGATCGTTACGTCCATTTACAACAGAATCAAACAGTAGTGAAATTGAACAATCCATTGATGAGTCCAATCTCATTCAACAACAACATCTTCAAGCACAGCAACATGGTTCCATATCTTCGTCTTCTATTTTACCACACAACACATCTCTTACCTCACCTACCTCACCTACATCGACACATTACTATCCAACATCACCGACGCAATCAACAGTAGTACCAATCAGTGGTCGACCATTACCAGATATGTCTTATCATACACATGACAGTCAAACCACTTTAATTTTTCAATTGTTGGAACGTGAAATGACTTCGTTGGACGAATCGGAAGACGGCAAAATTTCATTGAATGATATACCTCGATTATTAATGTCAATGCAACAAACTTCTCGCGACGATGTTCAATCCAATCCAGTTTTAAAATATCCTTTGTGGTTAATATGGGAATTGTATCAAAGATTGATTCGATGGAAATTAACCGTAGGTGATGCAACACGCAATGTAGTTAAAATACCAACCGTTTCTCAAGATTTAAAACGTATTCAATTAAAATGTGACACGACCAAAGTAGATTTAAATACTACCCGTTTGTTATTTACTACTTTATTGGCTTACAGCAAACGTCACGGTGAAATGTACGAAAATAAAAAATTATTAAAAACGTCTAATTATTTAAAAGGAAGTGGTCGAAACAAAAACATTAAAAACATCGTGAAATACAATTCAATCGGTGAAAAAATTATACAAAAACGTAATATCAATGTTTCTGAAATGGTTTCGTTTCGTCAAATGTTTTTAAATATGAAAAGTAGAGATCAAAGAGCAAGAACGGCCTCCAGAGAACAATGGGATCAAATGTTAGGAATACATGCACAGATTGATATAGGTATTGAAGGCTTATGTCGCGTACCAGCAGTGCGTTGGCACATTATACCACACAATGCATTATCTATACTGGAACAATTTGGACAATCTTTAGTGGGTTTATCTTACAAAGAAGTTTCACATTGGCCTTGGCCTCCGTTGCCTGAAGTATTTATTAAATTACATACATTGCAATTAAAAACTTTGCCTAAAAAAGATAGAGATCAATTTGTTTTACCTACATTTGATGAAGTCGTTACAATGCCATTGCATGTCGTTTTAGAAATAATTAAACAAATTTTAAACGACAAAGAAGCCGACGACATGGTACAAGATCGACAAGGACACCCAAGACAAGGTTTGTGTATGTTTATTTATGAATGGCATTTACAACATTTTGGATTACCAATTTTAGTTGCTAAAAAAGTAGTCTCTTTTTTACGTTCCTTGTTGGAATACCGTGAAATACCAGTATGTAGAACAATAGCACGATTTTGTAAAGTACTGGGACCCATACCCTTATCAGAAACCAAGTATGGCAACACCGACAAGCATGCTTCTTCTTCCTTCAATTTGTATTTAGATGCCAAACAATGGTTCATTGCTAGAGATATAGCGACTAGAAAATGTTTTGACGAACCTCTTGGTAATTTAATGGGAATGGAACCATCCAGACTGGATTTATCCAAAACATTGGTTTCTGCTACCAGCACAGCACACTACAAAGTGAATTTAGTCACAACCTACCGTGCTTTTGAATGCATTCGTGCTTTGTTTCCCACTTCTTTACCTTTAGTCCAACACATTGAAGGTTCTTTAGTACATTTACCTTCCATGTCCGATCCAGAAAATCCAACTTTAAGATTAATAGAAATGGAATTAGTTTTAGAAACATTTTTACAATCGTATGGATCTTGGGTTTCCAAAGGTGGTGCTCCTTCTACGGCTTCTTCCATTGACAGCAGTGCTCGTGGCAGTACGAGTGGTTCAATCAGTTCTATCAGTTCCATGGAATCAAACAGTTCTAGTATTAATGTACCACATGTCTTTGGCAGCAGTAGTAGTAACGAAGGAGAAGGAGAAGGAGAAGGAAAAGGAAACAACAAAGATCCAACCAATCAAGCGTTTGTGGTTTCGGCAGTGAAACGTTTGTTAGATGATATGATGTTAGTGGATGAAAAAGAAAACAATGGTTCAAGATCTGGTTCCATTTTACCTTCTACTTTTGAAGATACATTGTCACAATCAGCAATATGGGGTGAACAAATAATATCACCTTCTTTGTTACGCATTATATTGAAAGAATTTGAAAGAGAAGGAACAATAGCTTATTTAGAATTTTGGTCACAGTTGTATCAACATGTCACGACGAACAACGTCAAACCTTTACATGTCTCCAAAGAGAACGGTACTGTCATTTTACCTTTGTCTGTTTTAGACAGTGTTCGAAGAAAAACAACGAAAAAAGAAATAATAACACAAAAAAAAGCTGTCTATTCGAATATGATATCAACGGGTGGACATGGTAAAAGTACAGTACCCATTCCATTAAAAAGTTTGACAGACCGCATGTCAGCCATGGTACCTTTGTTTTCCACTAATTTAAACATGGACATGACTTCTACTACAAATATTTCGACCAGTTCAATCTTTCACAACGGTACCATTGAAATAAGTCGAGAAGATCAAATTGAAATGACACCTGGAATAAGTCGTGCACCAGGTAGATTAGAAAGATCTGATAAATTAAAAATAAATAAAGTATTAGATCATGGTGAACAC
>Ga0075441_10000367_pt1 | contig 23306 bp, 25 predicted proteins | sample CoawatmetaG00DNA_FD_71582 | JGI IMG/M metagenome (GOLD analysis project Ga0075441, IMG submission 71582) | Marine microbial communities from the West Antarctic Peninsula - Coastal water metaG002-DNA | ecosystem: Environmental > Aquatic > Marine > Coastal | place: Atlantic Ocean: West Antarctic...
CCTTCACGACAATCACAATATACTTGCTCATCTATCATACCCGTATCAGAACAGGCATCACATGAGAAGTAGCTTTCAGTAACCTCACACCCCTCATTAGGGGAGTAAGAAGAATCATAGTAGGAGAGAGATTTCATTGTCTATAGTATAACAGTGCGCAAGGGTATTGTCAAGTAAAAAATGGTAATTATCCAAATATAATCCAACTAGCACGTAGCCATATCAGGGTAAGCACTATAGCTGTAAGGGTAGTAACCAATGTAAGGAAGTAGAGTATGCGTTTCTTCATATCTATATTATATCAGTGCCACCACATATTGTCAAGTAGTATTTCACATTTTTTATCCAATGTGTATTAAGCCCTGTAGGGTCATTATCAGCACCAATAGGACAGTAGCGCGCACCTAGTGATGATATGAATGAGCCTATACGACCACCCTTGACCCACCTATCATAGTGCTTCTGTACAGTAGACGCACACCAACCCGCTTGGCTTCTATATGTGGGCTTCACACGCGGGTGCAGTATACCATACTCACGACCCTTGCCACCATTTTCAGCATGACGTATAGACGCCACTATAGGGGCAAGCATCTCACGACACTCTACACGTATATTGACCTCAATGGCGTCCTTATAGGCATCGGCACATATAGCACCGTCCTTAGCCTCAATAGCATCATATGCTAGTGCAAGCTGTATAGTGAGCAGTATGCCTACCACCATGATTTGTCCTCCTGTGCTATAGCACGCTTGGTAGCTATGGTATCATAGTTGTTTTCTTCTAACAACTCGACCACCTCATAGGCTATCTGTTGCTTGGTTAGGTCATCGACCTCTACACTAGGTGTAGGTGGTGCGACATAGTAGCATGTAACCATGCCTAATAAGAATGCGATGACGTACTTCATCGCTTTGATATAGGGCTTCTGAATGGGGATTGTAGGCTATAGCCTTGAGAGGCTAGTACGTAGCCTAGCACCATACCTATAAAGAATATGATGATGAACGTAATGATGAGAGATAACATACGTATAGTATAACATGGCGCATCATATAATGCAAGTACTTTCTCATGTTTATTTGTGATTATTTCAAGTTTCCCACCGGAGAGAAACTCGAAAAGTAGGTACCATACAGGGGTAAAGCCCCCCCACTTCCTCCTAGGAGGTACATCTTATAAGAGAACAAAAAAAAATATAATAAAACAGTCTACAATGGACGGAATAAAAATAAAAGTTCGGTAAAAAGTTCGGTAATAAAAATAAAATTTTGGTAAAAACCGGTCGAGATTTATCAAAGGGACTCCAATTCTATTCCACGCACCTCTAGATAATGTTGATGGAAACAATACTACTAGATTACGGGGTGCTCGGATGTTGGGTCATATACAGTGTAATCCGTGAGCGATGGCTGTTGAAGAAAATGGAAGAGCTCTCATTGAGGTTCGAGGGGGAACGAGGAAAATGGCACAATGAACGCACACGATGGTTGAGAACCCTTGGGAAGAAGCTAAGCGATGAGACCATAGACGAGGTTCAAAACCGATAAAAAATAAAAAAATTTTGCGAACGATGAGATTCAATGTGCACTAAATAAAGTAGGTAAAACTAATGGCACAATACAGAAAAACATACGATAAAAAGGGGAACGTAAAGCTTATTGAGCTTACGCCCGAGGAAGCGCTCGCGATGCGTGAGCAAGAAAAACTTAAAGAAGAAGTTGCTCCTCCTACACAAGATAAGGACCAAAAGGAAGCACAGCTTCTAGGCTCCACTAAAGAGGCTATCCAACTTCGTCGTGCGGAGATTGATGGTGAGATTCGTCTGAGAAAAGCGAATTTGAAAGGACAAATTGACACCATAAAGGCATCTGAGTCTGCGAAGGAAAAAGCCGGAAAACACCTTGCGATTTTCGGAGCTGCATATTTGTGTATCTGCGTGCTCTCATTCATTGCCGCGATGTCTATGTTGGATACAGAAGCAATTGCTGTCGCTGCAACCCTAATCACCCTCGTCGTCACTCAGCTTAGCAGCATACTGAAAACAGTTGTTGATACCAAGGAACCGAAAGACCCTGTTGAGCTCATGTCAGACATTGTGCATAAAACTCTAGTTGTTAATGAAACCGGAACCGAATCTTAAAAAACGTATAAAAATTTTATTTATACTTGTCTTGCTAGGACTCGCTGTGGGGAATTGTGATTTTTCTACCATTAATTACAATCCCTTAGGACCAGGTATAATATTGTCACCATTCTAGTCTATATAACTGTATGGCTACAAGACCCACTTCATCTCAATCAAAAGGATTTTCAAATACCGGCGGCGGTGGCGGTGGCGGTGGACAGGCTGGGGGAGGAGAAACCGCTGAGGACAGCTGGTGGGAAGGTTTTGAGTATATTAAAAATCTGAACAATGGCTGCGCAGCAAAGATAGAGATGAAACCAAATGGTAGCCTCGGCGCACCTGACTTGGGATTTGGGCTTAAGAGCCCCATAGCAGACCTTATTGTCAAAGATATAAAGCCTGGTTGGGGCACGGTATTGGGTCCACTTACAATTGAGCTAAACTTCGATTTGATATTCACATGTGGTAGATATAAAAGCTTGTGTGAAAAAGGTTGTGAAGGTTCGGAGAAAATGAACATAACGGTTGAGGTCGTCGTCGACTTTATGCTACCAGATGGTCCCGAGAAAGAGAAGTTTAAGAACTGTCTTGAAGGTATAGGTCCGCCAGACTCAAAGTGTATTTCCAACTCGCTGGAGTGGCTCGAAGGCTTATACGAGAACGGTGAGTTGCCCAAGGATTTCTATGATATGCTGGATAACCCTTTAGAGTGGTGGTCCCAGGGGATGCCATTTATTGGAGGACCTCCAAATCCAGGGGGAAACGAGATAAGAAACGGTATCATGAAAGCTATGGCTGTAATAATGTCTGACCTGTTTAATGATTATAAGAAAGGGCAGATGAAGGATTTTGCTGAGTTGTGCCAGTGTGAAGAAGTTCCTGTTTCAGAACAAAAGGCATGGATTGGAGAAACCGAAGAATTAATTATCCCTAAGTTACCGAAATGGGAAAGTATTATGCAGGAACAAGTCGTCAAAGAGTATAATGACTGGGCAAAAAATAACAATCACGGCGGCGTCGATATTAATAATATTTCGATAGACTGGGGAGTTGATAGAGATATTTAAATGGGTAAAGAATTTAAAGCAAATCACAAGAGGTTAGTTCCACCAGAACCTCCTCCAAGTAACAGTCTCCGGATGTTCGACATGAACAACCCGGATATTGACTTGTTCAATATGATTGATGATGAGCTTATTCGAATGTCAGGTTCACAAATGTATATTTATAAATACGAGGTTGATGAAAACTTCGATGATGTGTACGGGGAAAACCGAGTGAAAGCGATAAGGCAGCAGCCAGTTTTGGTTGAAGGTCATTATGACCCGCGCGCGTTCGAGGAGAATCTGACCGAGTTCGGAATAGAAATGACCAACGACCAGTTGTTCACTTTTAATAAGTCGTATATCGAAGCCGAGCTTGGTCGTCCCTTAATTGCGGGCGACATCATACAACCAAGGTTTCAGAATGTCTACTACGACGTATTTGAAGTCCAGCAAGACTCTTTCGCAGTATACGGTGTTTACCACCTTGTAGCATCAGCAAGAGTTCTTCGCGACAAGCCAGAGATACTTACAGACTCAGGTGGTCAAGTGGAAGCCGATATTTATGACCCTAAGGACTGGGGTTAGCCTAACTAGGCTTTGTGAGGAGTAGCCTTTCCTCAGGTACTACCGTCATCCTTCTTATGAGGGTGAAGTTTACCGTGCACTCGTTTCTTCTTCTTAACAGGAGTTGAGCTCTCTCCGTACATCGCGTCGCGTTGTTCCTTAGTATAAGATTTCTTATCCATCTCATAAGGGTCTAAGTGTCCACCTTCTGGCTCTGCGCACAATTTGGCGAGGTCATACAGGTTCATCTCCTTCTTAAGAGAAGCTTTTTTATCTCTTTTCTTCATTTTGCCAGCTAACCAACCTCTATCCTTATTGGAAACAACCCAAGCGTTTTCGAAGCTTCTACCGTCTGCGCCTTTTCCAGCTCCCTGGACGACGTAAGTTTCCTCTAGATAAGCTCGTACTACTCCAGTAAGTTTACCTCTAGGAACAGGCTTAGAAAGGCTCTCTGTTTTAGTCTTGCGAGCATTGCTAATAGAGATGGCTACAGCCTGGTCTTTTTTACGACCTTCCCTACTTAACTTCTTTATATTAGAAGAAATTGCTTTTTTGGAGTTTCCAGGCTTTAAAGGCATTACATTTGCTCGGCAGCACTCATGCGCGTGTCAACTGATGCTTTCTTGTTACCTGCTACGTTTGCCGCTTTCTTAGGTGGTAGCGGTTTGTTGGGACGTGCCTCTGCTGATGCCGTGTCTCTGCGTACAGCCTTTGCTGTTCCTCGGGGTTCTGCCAATGGCTTGAAAGCGTCGGTCATTTGACCGCCGACCTCCTCGTTGTCTGGGTTCTCCGTGTTACCTTTTTGAGACTTGTAGCCGCCCATAGAGGCTCCGCCTTTAGTAATGGCTGTCTTAGTCTGGTTAGTAGAAAGTACTCCATCTGCATCTTTCAACAGTTTGGCGTTTCCGACCTTCTTAGCAGTTGCTTTTTTAGCTGCAGCTTTGGTAACGACCTTGCTCTTTTTCTCTTCAATCTTTACTCGACCACCAAATAGGGAGTCTGATATAAGGGGATATGTTTTTGGCTCCGCAGGGCGTGACATGCGAGACTCTGTAATTGTTCCAACTTTCTTCATAACTTTATATACTCAGTGTGTAGGGAGAACTATATAATTATGTAAACTTAAATTATGGCACCCCTCCCAGCACCTACACCTTCATCTCCTACCGCTTATACTGCTCCCTTCGCAGGTGCAGGTGGAGGAAATCTATTTCAGTCTAGCGGTCCTTGTTCAGGAACCACTTGGACTCACACTCAGGACCTCACCATCTTTTATGAGGTTGTCACTTATCCCCGACCAACCGGAGGTACTTGGCTCCCTTCTACCACCGACGTAAGTGCTTTAAAACTTACGGTAATGGGAAATGCAGGAAACTCCTTAGATTTCTTCGTGACGAGCTCTGTTTCCGGTGCAAGTGGATGCGCGACTGCTGCTGATGCAAGACAGGCGCACGTACTAGCCCTTTCCTCTACAACCATTACTACTTCAAATGCAATGGGTGGCGCAGGCGCTATTTACACCCTGTCAGGTGGGTATGAGAGACGATGGACACAGACTGGTGACGTAGCTCAAGTGGACAACCGCTTTTATGGGGAGGGATTGTTCGAAATTAACGGGCTCCCAAACAACTGGATATACGACCCAACCTTATCAACCCAAGTCGCAAGACAGATTATTTCTCGGGTATGTAATGGAGGAATTCGTTATAGCAATGATGGTACGGCTCCACCTGCCACAGCAGGTAATTGGGAGTTAATGAAGTTCAGTTTGATGGACGTCTAACCCAACAAGACAATACAAAAAACCCAGGAGGCTTTCACTTCCTGGGTTTAGTCTTTTTACGGGGACCATCCCAAAGAACAAATATTTAATCTAACCAAATAGAATAACAGATTCAGCCTCTTTCGCTTTAGGAACAGTTACAGATAGTAATCCATTCTCATAAGCCACTTTAGCTTTCTTTGTATCATATTGCTCGTCAACCTTTATGGAAAAATCAATGTCTTTGCCGCTGATTCCATGATGTAGAAGCAGGTGAGTTGCGCCAGTGCTACCCATAGAATTTGGGGATTCCTCCTTGGCTGCTCGAATGGTAAAAGAGTTTTTACCTCCGATAACTTTAACTTCTTTTTCCTTATACCCTGCGAGGGCAAACTCAAAGTGTAGTGAGTTTTGGTCTTCCGACAGGTAGCAGTTGCTAACTGGGTATTTCGGTAATCTGCAAGTATCTTTTACTCGCTGTGGGTGTGGGTGAGAGTTCGGTTCGAAGTCTCCTTGAAGCTCGCTGAAGAGCTTATCAAAATGTGTGAAGTAATGATTCATAGTTTTTATTCCTCCTTTCGGCAGGTGTTAGAAGACTTATTATTGTTTTTGTTACGTCCTCTGTTTTATGGAGGGTTTTATCCACCCCATTGATTTCGACAATCAAAGAATACTCTGATTTGCCAAGTGTAGCTTTATATAGGGATGTACAACGACGCATTAGTATATTGTATCGTGCGCTACCCTCCTTAAGGCTCTCCTTCGTTATAGTCTTGTAGGGCTCCATTTCTGCATAAACTTTCTGGGACTGAATGACGTAGACCGTCTGACCCTCTTTAAAGTTAGCTAAATTTCCGTGACGGACTTTACTTGCTTCTATCCCTTTAGGGCTAGATAACAGTAGGAAGGTAATCAATAATAGTTTATGGAACATGTTCGTGCAAATACAAAAATGGGACTTTTAGGGGAAAATCAGTTTCCTCCTATGCTGAGTACACATCTCTCGATAAAAAGACACTATGCGCTGCAGCAATGTTTTGGTGCAATAGCTCAGAATAAGCCATCGCTTATTTATATATGCCCTACAAAGGGGGTTAACATAAATATACTTCCCTTGCTTATTATAAATAAGATGAAGTTCGTGTTAGTAATACCTAGCAAGAAGTTCTTCACTTTACTGAGTAAGGACGAGAAGGCTATCTTAGACGCAGCGAGTAGTTGTGCGGAAAAAATTATTATTTTAGAAACTAAGACCTCCAATCCTTTAGACTGGAATAAAGACCTAATAGCCGGAACCAAACGAGTTATAGACTCCTCAGACTGGGTGATGATAGCCCATGACCAGTTTGGAGGAAATGAGGCTTTCGCAGACCTATGCCAAGAGTTTCAAGGGGACCCTACTCCGGTTTTGGAAGTTGGCTTTGGTCAGGAAGAGTAATCTCTAAGAAGTCGTCCCCATACATTTTATGGAAAGCTAAACGACTTTCATTCCATTCCTCGCTCATAGCCCCTTCACCTTGAGATGAGTGGAGGACCATAAGGGGTACTACGTGATTCTTTTTACCTTTACGATTAGCTTGTAAAGTATAATACATATCGTAGTAATCCCAGTCTGATGAGAATTCCTTAGGTTTCGTGGTTTTTATATTATTTAACGTGGAGCCTGTCGTAACCAGCAATAAACCATCTAACACCTCAACTTCCCCGTAACCTCCATAGTATGTGGGGAAACACTCGTCAAGACTGTCGCCGTGCCATACGCACCCGCGCAGGAAGCTGTCTGGGTGAGGGTACTCTTTACCAAGACCGTGCCACCAACAGCTTGTCTTGTTTAGTCGCTGAGGACCTGCGATACCTAGGAAGCCTACGTCCTTTGTAAGATTTTTATCTATAACTTCATTAAACGTTTCGGGAGTATTTAAAATTTGTATGTCATCATGACACAAAATAACTTTATCTTTAGCTATAATGTTATTATCTTTAAAAGCTTTTGTGTAAGCTTCAAAGATAGAACTCTCGTTTACTAAGTAATGGACTACCCATCCTGCTTTCTCCAAAAAAGTTTTAATCGGACGTTCTTTCGCTTCGCGGGTAGGTATAAAGGCAAGTTTTCGCATGTCTATATAATAGTGTCACCATCATGAGTCCTGAAGAAATAAAGCAAGAATTTTTGAAATGTAAGGAAGACCCCGTCTACTTTATGCGTCACTATATTAAGATTGTCCACCCCATACGCGGGCGTGTCAATTTCGATTTGTATAGATTCCAGGAACGGATTATCACCGAATTCACAAAGAATCGGTTTAATCTCATGCGCAAGTTCCGTCAGGCTGGCGCGACAACAATCAGTGCTGCGTACGCTTTATGGTACATCACCTTCAATTCCGATAAGAATGTTATGGTGGTATCCATTGGCGACCGTGAGTCCCGGGATTTCTTGGATAGAGCGGTTAACATGTACGACGATTTACCTAGCTGGCTACAGGCGCCAGAAACCGAACGAAACAAGCACGTCCTTAAACTCTCTACAGGCAGTAAGATAAAGTCTCAGCCCGCAGGCGCTGGACGTGGCGAGTCAGTATCCCTTTTAATTGTGGACGAAGCTGCGTTTATTGATAACATGAGAGAGTTTTGGATGGCAATTTACCCAACAATCTCAACAGGCGGTTCTGCTTATATCCTCTCTACTGTTAATGGTATGGCTAATCTCTACTACGAATTGTACCGAGATGCAGAACTAGAGAAGAACGATTTTAACGTAATCGACATTCATTGGAGAGAGCACCCTGAATACACAGAGAAGTGGGCTCAACAAACACGAAGTAACGTAGGTGAGCGCGCGTGGTTACAGGAGTACGAGGGTCAGTTCCTGGGTACAGGTGAAACTTTTATTGACGGAGGTACTTTAGACCAAGTTAAGCTTAGTACCACCCACAAGTTCACGAAAAAGCATTATAACATGATGCGTATCTTTGAGGAACCTCAACCATATCATACCTACTTGATAGCTGCGGATACCTCTTTTGGACGGGATAGGGATTACTCAGCCTTCCATATTATTAACCTTTATAACGGTACCCAAGTAGCTGAGTTCTACAGTAACCGATGTGGGTTGAACGAGTTTGCTCGAATCATGGCTGAGGAAGGTATGCGCTATAATATGGCGTTTGTATGTCCTGAGAGAAATGGTTTAGGGTTGGCTCTTATTGAGCAATTATTTGAAGTGCATGAATATGAGAACATGTGGACCGACGACAAGGGACAGATGGGATACTTAGTAAATAACAAAAATAGAGATATTATGTTAAATACTTTACAAGAAAAATTAAAAACTTCAAAAATAAAAATCAATTCAGAGAGAACTTTTAAAGAGCTAACTACTTTTATAATAAGCAAGACAGGAAAGATTCAAGCAGAATCTGGTTTTGCGGATGACCTTGTTATGAGCTTAGCTATTGGCGCTACTATTATGGAAGATATTGTGGGTAGAAGCCCAGTTCCAATAGTTATGGGAGACCTAGAAAAACCTTCTAACAAAGAAAGTATAGAAGGTGGCTTCTCCAGGGGTACATACAATAAGGAGTTTGAGGATTACAGAAAATGGATTTAAACGATAACAATAACGACAATCTCGAAGAGAATGAACAATTAGATGAGAATGCTGGTTTTACAGCGTTCCCTGGGTCACGTGGATACCAACAGAATGTCCCTTTGTCCGGAGCATTTGCTGCTTTCTTCAAATCGTTCTTTACAACAAAGAAAAAACGAGGTAGACCTGCTGGGGCTAAAGACCCTCTTAGAGGAGATGTAGTAAAGCAAGCAGATGGCGAACAAGATACATCCGTAGGTATTGGTGTTTCCAAGGGAGGCATTGCTTTACCCCAAGTTGAGTATGCGCGACGTCGACGTTACCAAGATTATGAGAGTATGGATGAGTACCCAGAAATCGGTGCCTCTTTAGATATCTACGCAGATGACGCCACCCAGACCCACCTCGACGGGCAGATGATAGAGGTTATTACAGAGGTACCAGAGATTGCAGATGCAGTCGCTGCTTTTGTACATGAGACTAACTTAGATATGTATCTGTGGGATATTATCCGCAACATGTGTAAGTATGGCGACTGTTTTGTAGAGAACATTGTGGATTTAAATAATCCAGACGCAGGCATTCAAAGATTGAAAGTGTTGAATCCTGTATTTTTATTCCGTCGCGAAGATAGGTTCGGGTATTTGAAAGGATTTGTCCAAGAAGTACCAGAGTCTACATCCCAAGCGTATAACCAAGGAATGGGTCATATCAAAAAGAAGAGTATTATCGAGCTAGACCGCCATCAATTGGTGCAGTTTAGATTGCATAACTCAGACTCTAATTACTACCCGTATGGTAAATCTATCTTAGCCCCAGGCGTACGCGCGTGGAAGTCCCTTCGTATGATGGAAGATGCTATGTTAATCTACCGTCTGCACCGTGCGCCAGAAAGACGTATTTTCTACATTGAGACGGGCAACCTTCCTCAATCTAAAGTGGAAATGTTTATGGAGCGTGTTAAGCAGAAATTTAAGAAAGAGAAGTTCTACAACACTGAGCAAGGTGGCGGTGATGAGCAATACAACCCTATGTCAGGAGAGGAAGATTTCTTTGTACCAATTAAAAATGGTCAAGGAACAAAAATCGATACCCTGCCTGGCGCTCAGAACTTAGGAGAGATTGATGACGTTAAGTATTTCCGTGACAAAGTCTTGGCTGCAATGAAAATCCCTAGAGATTTTATTGTGGAGCATGACAAGTCCCCAGAACGTAAATCTAACCTAGCCCAGCTAGATGCAAAGTTTGCTAAAGCTGTTATGCGCGTACAGCGTGATACAGAGGTAGGCTTGAATACGTTGATTAAACGTCACTTGGACCTGCGTAAGTTCCCAGCACAACTGGTCAAACAGCTTCGTATTAAACTCGCTCCACCATCAGATATGGCAGAGAAGAGAAAGTTGGAGTTAGCAGAACAACAAACACGTGTTGTACAGGCTGTTAAAGGTCTAGAAATGTTCTCTAAAGAGTACTTGTTTAAGAATTACTACAACTTCAACGATAGAGAGATTGAAGAAGTTAATCAGCAACGTGAAACAGAGGTTGCAGCAGACCAAGAGCAACAAGCAGAAGCAGCAGCTGCGACAGCAGAAGCGGGCGCTGCTCCTGGAGGCGCACCTCCGGCAGGGGGTTCACCTTCACCAGCGGGGGGTAAACCTCCTACTGAACAAAAATCCGAGCCTGACCAAGGCGGAGGTCCCGGGGGTTTGGGAGGAAAACCAAAAGATACACCGCAATAATTATCACAAAGAGCTAGGTTAGGAGCTCTATATAAAAACAGAACCAATTTTAGAACAATGAATTTAAAAAACCTTTTCAATAACCGCAACAAGAATTTCGCTCGTTTAAACGAGGCAGGTGATTACCTAGGTCGTCGTCTGCGAGAAAATTTAGTTATTTACGATATAGACGACTCGAATAGCCGAGTTACTTATGTAACAGAATCTAATAACCTTATCTCTTGTTACTACCAAGAAACAAAGAATAAACTAACCTTAGAGAATTTCAATATTGCCAGTCTAGACGAAGTTATGTCAGATGACGCAGTGGACAGCCAAGTCCAGGGAAATATCCATAAGTTTGTAGAGAGTATTGTGGATGACCGTTATGACAAAGCAGAATCTTCTTTTGGTTCAATTGTAGAAAGCTTTACAATGAGAGCTAAAATCGAGGAGTCTCGCAAGAAGCTTAACAAGAAGATAGCTCGCTTCGGTGAAGCATACAATATAAAAGAGACTAAGTCTTTCAGTAAGTTCCAGGAAATTACACCTATGCTTGTGAAGTTTCTTTCGGAGAACTTAGAAGAGCTTAAGTCTAATGGTAAGTTAATTGAAGGTCTTCGTCTATCAAAGGTGGTAGGTGATACTTATGACCTTCCAAAGCTAACCCTAGAAGGTTTGGCGGATGAGTTTATCGTAGTTCCAGGAAACACCCAAAAAACACTATATGAAATGGTGTGTGAGAAAGAGTTGGTGCGTAAGGAGTTAATGGAAGCAAAGGAATCGTTCTCACGCATGTGGGCGCGTAACGGACATATCTCCACCCTAGCTTCGCACATTTACTCAAACGATTCAACGGTTAAAGCAGCTCTACAGGAAGCGGTTATGGATATCCCGTATATCGCTCTATCTAACAAGGTTGACCTGTCAACAGTTATGGAGTCCGTATTTCAGATTACAAACCCAGGCACTATCTCTCAAAAAGATATCCGTGAATTTGTAGGTAAGATTTACGAGTTTAAGAAGCCATTGAAAACCAAGGTTATCACTGCTCTAAACGAAAAGTACGGTGTGAATGTCCAAAGCTTACGCTTCGTCCCTTCTTTTAAAGGATTGGCAGAAGTTCAATCAGAAATCTTCGCGATGTTAAGTGAAGCGGCAGGCGAAAGCATTCTATCAGACGTACTTAAAGAGTTCTCTGTGTGCATGTCACGTAAAGGTGGCGTCCAGGTTCTAGATATCTCTAATATTCTTTCTAATATTATGAAAGAAGCTGATTTTACAGTAGTAGATATTGACGAAAATTTCGAAATGAAGAAGTTGTCTGATTACCTAAAGAATGACCTCCAAGACAACCAGTACTACGGTGATGACGATGACCTATCTAATGACCCGGGCGAAGGTAAAGAATTTGAAAAAGGTTCTAAGTCTAAAACTAAGAAAGGCGCTAAGGATTTTGAGCCTAGTGACGACGATGATGATGAAGACGAGGGCGACGATGATGGCAAGAAGAAAGGTAAGAAGAAAGGTAAGAAGAAGCTTTCTAAGAAGCAAAAAGCAATGGACAGTGATGACGATGGCGATGTAGATGGCAAAGACTTAAAAAAACTTCGTAAAGAAGGAGTCGCTGAAGCTGAAAAAGAGGTAGCCAAGGATGGTGAGGACGATGAAAAGTCTGAGAAAGATGCAGCGGAAGTAGCCGCATTCAACGACATGTTCGATAAAGTCCAGTCTATATCTAAAGATATGAAGCTCGATTTGGCGCCGGACGAGGAAGAAGATGACTCGGCAGACCCAGACCCAACACCCGAAGAGGACGAAGAGGTAGAAGCAGAGGCAGGAGAAGAAACCGAACCTACTCAGTAAAGTAACCCTGTTTAGTCCAGTTAATAATATTGGACACAAACAAAGAACGCATTACAAGGAGCTCAGATATTAAATTATCGAGCTCCTTTATTGTTTCCTCAGTTACATGCTTGTTTTCACGCATATCTTTAAGCTGCTCTCCTAACATGGAAAGGCGTTCTCTTGTGTCCGGGGTAAAGTCGTTCAATTTTCTAGTTTCAATTTTTATATTTTTCATGTTTTTATCTCCAGTCCTAAGGACTTGTAGGATTTAATCCTTTCCTTAGCATGTTTTTCGAGGTAAGGGGCTCGGTCAAAGAAGTCGTATATAAACACTTGATTCTTAGATTTATGAATTCGTAAGGCGCGACCCATAGCTTGAAGGGTAGCAATCTCAGACTTTAACCCACGAGCATTAATCAAATGTGTTATCTCAGGGATGTCAATACCGGTTTGCATAATGGTTGTACCTATCAAAACAGATACTTTGTCGTCTTTGAATGCATCTATCGTCTTTTTTCGAGTCGCGAGGTCATCTTTTCCTTCCAATTTAAAGGAGTTAGGTATTCGAGAGTGTAAAATCTCAGCATGCTTCAGGTCTTTAACTATTATAAGCGTTCTTGATTGTTTCTTTTGTATTTTTTTTGTCAAGTCTACAATCATATCATTACGGACATCGTTTTCGGTTACAAATTTCTCATAAACTTCTCGATAAGTAAGTTCCGTGTCCTCCACAGTACCTGTGTCCGCCATTGGGATTATCTGAATAACTGGTTCGGTAAGGAATCCAGCCTCAATTAGACCTTTAGCATCTACTTCCTCAATCACTTTACCTAATCCTGATATAAGGTTGAGACGGCTCATGGGGTCGCGAGGTACAGTGGCAGTCATTCCGATTCTGTAAGCTGCGTTAGGGAAAGACTTTATAACCTTTGTAGCCACTTTACCTTTGGCAAACTCATGCACCTCATCAAATATTATAAAATCGGAAGTCTTTAAATGACTATCTATAACCTTATCAATGGATTGTATAGTGCATAAGGTCATCGGTTTAATAATCACACCATCTCCAAAAGCTAACCCTACATCAAGACCCCATTTACGTAGGTCATCATAAGTCTGTTTAAGCAATTGTTTCTTTGTGAAGAATATTAAACCAGTCTTACCTTCTAAGGCTTTTAAGATACCTCCTAAAATAAGAGTCTTTCCCGCGCCTGTGGGAGCCTTAACGATACATCCTTTAGCTTCTAAGGCGCTTCTAATCATGGATTCTTGGTATTCTCGAAAGGTTACTCCTGGCAAATAGATATCATCGGAGTGCGTTGCGTTACGGGAATCCTCTATTTTATAGTCCATACCTAAATAAGTAAGGTCTTCCTCTATGTGAGATAAAAGACCGGTACCAAATTTACCCGTTTTAGAAGAGAAGAATGATTTTTCCCCATTCCAACCACGCTTCCTGTACGCAGCAGAGTAGTTGTATCCAGGAACCTTAGCACTATACTTCTTTTCTAAAGTTGTTAATAATTTTTTGTTATCTGTTTTTAAAATAGATGAATTATTATTAATAATTATTGTTACCATAATACTATTATAGTATTAAAGTTTTTATAACTTACAAAATTATGACTCCACCCAATAAAGAAAAATCCCTTATCGACCTAGCTCGCGACCATATGCACCAGTCTGGCGCTGACCCTGCTCAAGGAGTTAGTGTGCCAGATGCACCTGCAACGTCAGCCAAGGAACGTGTAGAAATCCCGGAGGAGGATTTAAAGTTTAACTCCAAGAAAGAGGAGCCTAAAACAGTAGTTAAGGATACTTTTGACGGAACCGTTGCAGCTGCAGTTAATGACCTGCTCAAAAATGTAGGTGGTATAAATGAGTGGATGCCATTGGACCTTCCTTCTAGAGGAAAATCCTACCGTGACCACGATGGAACTGTTCAAATTAAAGCATTTACGTACCGTGAGGAGAAGAAGTTACGCAGTATTAAAAAGGTAAATCAAGCTAACAACGTAATAAAATCTTTATTTACAGATTGTGTACAAGGTTTAGATTACGATGTAATGACTTTAGAAGATAAAAACTATGTACTGTTCAAGTTACGGGAGATTTCCTATGGAGATAAATACGTAATAACAGCAAACTGCACTGACTGCTCTGCTGAGAATAGACTTAATCTTCTTATTAGTGAAATTCCTGTAGAGTACGCAGCAGATGATTTCGAAGAGCCAATGGAGATAACCCTTCCAGATAGTGACCAGGTAGTAAAGTATGTTAAGCCCCGCGCTAAAGACGAACCTTATATGGAAGATATGGTAGCCTTAACAGAAAATCTATGGCGCTTTGCGTTATCGGTAGGTGCCCATGCGGACAAAAAGATTTTGCGTCAGTTCTTTGAAAAGACTACCGTTAGAGATATCGCATTTTTTCGCGAAAATCTAGCGAAAACACATTATGGCTTTACTAAAAAAATCGCTTTTGATTGTGCGTCCTGTGGGGAGACGATAGAGACCTTTGTACCATTCAATGAGTCTTTTTTCTCCGTGAGCTAGTTGTTCGAGGGGATAACCTAGCATCGGAAGTATACTCCCTAATAAAACACGCCCACTTCACCCTTCATGATATGTACCTTATGACTGGTGAGGAGAGGGGTAAGTTCATGGATTTGTTAATTGAAGAAAGCAATCGTGAGAAAGAAGCACTTGAGTCTTCTAGGTCCTCTAAATAATTAAGACATGACAAAGTTCAACGATATTACAGTAATTAACCGGGCTAACCGCCCATCCCCCATCAGCCCATGCAAAATTGATTTTATATGGATTAAGGATGGCAGTTACCAGAACCCTTTTCAGGTATGTTCGGTCCATGTTTTCCCCAACACACAGTTTGGGTCTCCTAACCCTTATGTTAACCTAACTCCCGGTGATGCGAATTATGGTTTAGTAAGCTCTACAGCTACAGACTACATTTTCCGTAATTACAAACGCAATGGAAGTGGCGACAGAATTGGCTTTGATGCAAATGTAAGTGCTATGGCTGCTGAATCTACTTACGTCGGAGGTAATTCCGCAAGCGCTATTTTCAACCCAAGTGTAGGAAACTTTACAGTAATCCTCCAACCAGGTGCGGAGTATTTCCCCACAACAGCCCCAGATAATGCATGGTTACCCGTATTAGGTAATAGTGCAAGTGCAACAGGTGACTACTTGGATATTTGGACCTTAGTAGATGTAGAGGGTTCCAGTGCACAGATTTATGCCAACTCGTTTAAGCTAAACTCCGCCTCAGTCGTAGCAATAACGGAACCTTTATTAGTAACTCCCACCAACAAACTGATTCAGCGTTATGTAGAAGTAGGGAGTAAGGAAAAGCTTCGCGTTAAAACCGAGCTGGTAGTAGATAACGAGCCTATCTCAGATAGCCTGCGCAATCTATTGGAGACAGGTGCTTTGCTTTCTAACCCTTCAATGCGAATTGTTAAGTTGAATGAGAGTCCTGAATTAACTAGTCGCGTGATGATTCACGACTTCGAAGATACCGTAGGCACCATACAATTAGATTCACAAAATCTAATAAGCTATCTTTGGGATACATCCCTCATCGTACCAAAATTCAATGAGCCTGATACAGCGGATATTTTAGGTGGGTCAAGGGGAGTGTATGAAATTACTGTGAAATACAATATTTTAACAGAAACCTTTTACAGTACCAAGTTTAAGTTAATAGTGAGGTAGCAGTTAGCTCCCAATTCGCTTTATTTATATTAGCGTACACATAAGCTTCAAAGTCTTTACGTTTTGCGGCTACCCAGTAATCATTCCAGTCCTTATAGTGCTTCGGGGGACGCAGGGAGTAGATGTCATTGGTGCGTTGGGTCAGGAGTCTCTTCTTAGCTTCAGCGAAGCCCTCCTGTCCACTTTCGTCATTATCGTATGCGAGTATTACTCTCTTGCCTTTAAGCTCCTTAGCTTGGACCGTAGACATCTTACAGCCCTGAGTGCATGTAGCGTTGAAGCCAGCTGCTCGAAGCGACATTGCGTCTAAAGGACCTTCAGTAACCATGACGTACTCCAAAGACTTATCGTAGGGATACAGGATTTCTGATGTCTTAATACCATACAAGCCCTTACTCGGATTTAAGTACTTAGGGTCCCGGTTTATAAGTGTACGAGCTTGGAAGTAAAAACAACCCTTCTTATCAACATAAGGAATTATAATTCTCTGAAAGTAACGCCCCGTCTTACCTACGTAAAATTTAAAGGACGCAAGCTTACGAGAAATGGCGAATTTGGAAGCCAAGCGCTTCAAGGCATTAGTAGAATTTATATCCTTCTTAGGGTCAACCTCAATCCAGTCCTCCATGTCAGCCTTAATGGTACGCTCCACGGAAATAGCTTCATTCTCTACATTCAAGGTAGATACATCAAAGAGGTTGACTCCCTTGTCGAACGCAATCTTATTTATAAATGAGCGTGCTGATAAGTAAGGGACATTCTCTACGTGCGAGATGAGTTGGAAGAAGTTTCCTTTTTCCCCGGATTTGAAATCAGTCCACAGTCCCGTATCCAGGTTAATATAGAGCTTCTGCTTGTCATCGGTGGCAAATATGGAATTAATACGGAATTCACGCCCAGATTGGGTATTTTCTGCAAATTTCTCGGACAAATAGTCTTTTATAATAGCTGGAGGAACATTCATGTTTATTAATAAGGTATCACCTAGTAAGATTAAAGTCTACGACGAATGCAAATTGAAGTATAAATTCAAATATATTGACTATTTGCAAGAAAAGTCCACTAACACGGACGCCCTACAGTTCGGCTCATACATCCATAAGATTTTCGAGGATGGCGTTAAAGCCACCTCAGAAGAGGAGTTACATCAAGTAGCTGAGTCACTTAGGGGCAATTACACGTTCGATAAAGAGCGTGAAAATAAGATAGAAATTTGTATAACTAATTTTCTAAATTTCAACAACTCGCTATCAAGCTGCGAGCAGGTCGCAACGGAGCAGTTCTTCGCGGTGGAGCTTAAACAAGGCTACGCTGTGAACGGCATTATTGACCGAGTGGTAAAGAGCGAGGACGGGAACTATCTCGTTATCGACTATAAAACCAGCAAGAGACCGTCCTCAAAGCGAGACCTAATCAAAGACCCCCAGATGTTATTGTATGCCTACGCTATCTCTAACCTGTACACGGTACCTATTTCTTCAGTAACTTTAGCACACTACTACCCACACTTGGACAAGTTGGTGCATATTAAGTTTTCTGAGACCCATGTATTAATGTACATGAGGAAGCTGACACAGCAGATTTGGGAGATTAGGAAGAAAAAAAAGGACGAGTTCTTCCCTCAAGTAAACCAGTTTTGTAATTGGTGCGGTTATAAGGACATGTGTCCTAAGCAGAACCCTACTACTCACTTAGCTGAGCACGCTAAAGCGCTGAAGAATAAGAAGCCTAGAAAGAAGTTTGTTCCTTAAAACAGGCGCTTCTTTTGTGCTATGTATTTTTTATCCTCATATATAAGAGGGTAATATTCTTCTATTGATATTAACTTGAAGAATTCTTTAACTTCGTTAGGAGAGTACTTATGTTTTTTTGTATAAGTAGATAATAAAGATGATAACTTTAAAGGTCTTTCAGTCTTTACGGAGTTTAATACTTTAGCCTGAAACACTTCTATGAAGTGAGTACTAAACCTGTATCTCCATTTTTCTTTAAACTTCAAAGACAAACAGTAATCTATTTGCTCTAGGAATTCAGACAACACTAATTCATCGCTCATAATTTATTTAATATATATAATATAGTAGAAGCTCATCCAGTTCTGACACAAAAAATGGCAAAAAATAAAAATACTACGTTTTTAGGTACCACCTCAAAGCTTCCTTCTCAGGATACAACTAAGAAACAACCTAAGATAGTGCCTAAGGGCTGTTTATTCTCTTTCTCTTACAGAGCAATAGACGGTCGCGACCCATCACCCTTTATTATTATGGTGTCAGCACGATGGAAAGCTAAAAACGGTAACACTTATTTTAGCGGAGTTAACCTAAAGACCCTAGGAGCCAAGACTCGCCGCAGAATAATAGCAGAGTTTGGAGGCTTGCCTGTAGGGTCAGTATCTTACAGTGATATTAAGTCGGTCGCGAGTCAGGACCCTGAATGCTGTATTAGGACGTATAATGTTAGAAAGGTTAGAGCCCTACATAAGGTAGGAAACTAATTACATGGCAGACACAGACCCACCACCCGCAGAATCAGGAAGTAAGCTTGAGACCCTTATTGATATTCTGATTAAGCAGAATGCTGATAAGAAAGATGAGTCTGATGCTAAGAAAGCAAACAAGAATAAGAATCTTGTAAAGGGGTTAGCTAAAAATTCAGCATCTATAGTAGGTCTTACCGCAGGTATGACATCGCTGAAAAGCATTTGGGCAAAGGCTGCACAGGATAACAAAGATATAGTTAAACAGTTATCCCTTTTTGGCACTGCATCAGTGAAGAATTCAACTGCGTTAATGGATAACCTTAACACAGGTTACACTACTATGGCTGAAGGGATAGAAACCCAGTCTGCCATCTTTGAGGCTGGCTTAGGGCAGATGAGTAAATCTAGCACTGAATCATTTGTAGCGATGAAGGCTTTGGGGGTAAATATCGGCGCTGTCGCAAACGTCACTCGTTTTAATGTGCAGGCAATGGGGATGAGTACTGACGCTGCTGTCGCCTTGTCAGAGAGCGTAGTTGAAGCTGCGAGAGCTAACGACCAGTCCATCAGTACCCTAGTTGATGCCATCGCTTCCATGAAGGATGCACTGAATAAGACCTCCGTTGAGTTGGGACCTCAAATGACTGCGAATATACAAGCCGTGGTTGCGCGTATGGCACAGTCGAATGGAGAGATGGCGGGCATGGCTTCCAGCTTTGTTACAAGCTTTTTGGCAGGTGAACAAGGATTCATGAAAGCCGCTAGGCTAGGGGTAATGTTTACTGGTCAGGAGAGCGAACAGCAGTTAGTAGAGAAAATAGAGTTACTTTCTCAAAGAATTGTGCAGATGGGCTTAGGGGCAAAAGGTGCAGGGGGAGGAGTAGCGTTCCAACGCTTTGAGGACGCTTTCGGGTTAACTCGGGAAAACTTCATGGTCGCCGAGAAAATGGGTCGAAGTATTGATACCATTCGAACAGATGGCAATAAAGCTGCTGCAGAGAATTTAAAAAATATGGACGCCTCCAGAGCAGCGGAAGTAGCAATGTACGATTTGCAACAGCTCGGAGTGACGGCACAGCAAGGGATAGCTAAGTCTTTAGAGCCTTTGGCTGAATTCCTTCCTACGTTATTAATGGGTTTAACAGCGATAGAAGCTATCCTAACGGTAATCGAGTTTAATACCATGATGGGCGGCTCGGGCGGCATAAAGAAATTCGCTGGGTCCGCCGCAGGAATCGGTGTTGCAGCGGGTACTATTGGCTTGGGTCTTGCCATGGGAGGTAAGGATATTATGGATATCGTAGGTGGGGAAGATAAAGAGAACAGCGGTGCAAATTGGGGCGGTGCAATTGGTATGGGAGTTGGAGGTATTATCGGTTCCATGATTTTGCCTGGGATAGGAACTGGTATCGGAATGACCGTAGGAAATATAATCGGCGGGTGGATTGGCGGTATATCAGATAAAGATGCAGATTCAAAAGCAGACCTCGCTACCTTATCGGACAACTCTTCCAAGCAACAAAAAGATACAGAAGAGATTCGTCGGATTCAAGAGGACCAAGAGCGCCGAACACGGAGCTTAGCAAACCCTAATCTCCGTATCCTTACCAGTATAAATGATACTCTCATTAGAAACCTAGCTGTACTAGAGAGGACAGCTGGTTTTGCAAGCCGGTCAAATGAGCTTGCCGAGGACGCAAAATTCCAAACCGGTAACGGACCACCTTCCTTAACTACTAGCCTAGGAGCTTTTTAACACATAATTATGGCAGCAAACTCAACATGGGACTTCTCGAAAGAACTTGGCTACAACACTAGACCAGGAATCAACCAGGCGGTAGAGAAGCGCGCTGGGCTACTTTTTAATTATGGTAGTGATAATGGCGCTACCAGAAAAAGGTGGTTGCCCTTTTACGAAAACCCTCAAATCGTTGAGAGTAGGAAAGCTAATTATGCGTCCACCGACATCTTTTTAAGAAATGAACCTGTTAGGTTATTCACAGGTGCGGACGCGAGGCAGTTTAGGGTTGAAATACATTACACTTTAATCCACATGGCATCCATGGTCCCTACTTCCGAAATTTTAAAAATGTTTAGCAATGATAAAAAGCTGGATGACAAGGAGATTGAGGCGGTTGAAAAGTATGTAAGAGATGTAGTTGCACGAGATACAGGTAGCAGGCGTCCCTTAGGCGACGGCACCGCAGAGCAATTAGCTCGCGCCGTCCAAGCTATTAACGGGACTCCTAATGTAACCACCGCCCCAAACAATCCTTACGCTGGCAAATTACCGGACCTAGAGAATGCTACGACTGTATTAAACAGTATAGCCAACTCCCAAAGGAGTTTAGCTGATTCAATGTTGGAGGATGTTGCTAGTCGCGCTACTGATGGTACTGACGGTCCTTTTGGCAAACTTCCTAGCAATATTTCCTCCCAATGGAACGACGCTTTAATTTATACCATGGGAACCCAGTCGGGATTCAATAAGCTCGCAGGACTTCTTCAGTACGTTATGAACCATATCCGCGCCTCAGTAATAGGCAGTGGGGGTGTACATACTAAGGGTCCTCCTATAGTTCAGTTAAAATACGGAGCTATGTATGATTTTGTCCCGTGTATAGTAAAAGACTACCGTTTTCAGCCTGTAGAAGATGCAGGGTTTGACGTCAAATCTCTTTTTTCTCAAAGACTAAAAATATCCTTAACTTTGGAGGAGATGAGGGCTGTTCACGGAAATCAATTTGGCGACCCCTCCGTAACTGGCTCTTTACCTGGCTGGGAGCATCTTCTTCTACGGGGGACTTTGCCCGGAACTACCGCAACAACCGCAGAACAACATGAATTTATGGACAACTCTAATTTTCAGAACGAAATTCGCGAATCATTACCCTGGTTAAATTAATTATGGCATTTTCTAACGACCGAGCAAGTATTTTCCCTGGACGAGTTATTTCTCATCGAGGACATACTATAACAGATATAGGAAGTTCTCCTGCCTACCTTGCTTTTCTAGAACAACAAAATACTGCGACCAATTATAGAGTTGCTATTGTCCCTAACGATATGGAAGGCAGACCAGATTTACTTTCCTACGCCGCATATGGCACAGAACTTATGTGGTGGTTAATCGTCGAAGCCAACTCAATCTATGACTATGAATCAGATTTGAAGGCTGGTACTCAACTAATTATACCCCAACTTTAATAGATGATTGGAACACTGCCTACTGAAACAAGTACACGAGCTTACAACGGAAATAGCGTTGCCTCTGTGTATATTTCTTCTGGTTATGGGGACCTAGTAACTAAGGCAGAGGCTGGTACTGGAAAGCCAAGTATCTTCGACAACGCCACTTTAAGTCTGCAAAACGGTATTTACGGCATGTCAGACCCTGCTAACCTACAAGGTTTAGTTGAGAGGTTTGAAGTTGAGTTGACGCAGGGAGGCACTTCCAAAGGAACTTACAGACTCCGTCTTATAAATCCTACTGATGAACTGGAGATATTTTTGTTCGGTATTTATAATGCGGCGTTCCCTTCTGATAATACGTCCTTTGATATTTACGCAGAAGCAGCTAGGGAAAACGTGGCTAGGACTACTGTAAAGGCTGTTGATGATTCAAGCGCTTTAAATGACCTTTTGTCGCGCGGAATGCAATTACCTTTCCTTTATATGCGTTGGGGGTATGGCACCACAGAGGAACAGGGATTATCTCGAATACACAAATGCGTTTTATTTGGTTGTGAGTATTCCATAAACAGCAATAAGGATAAGGTTATAGAGCTTCATTTAATAGACTGGTTTTCGAGCCTTGCTGAAAACCAAACATTTAATATTGCTCCCAGATTAACTCAAAAGAGTTGCTTGGATAAAGAATTCCAGCTTAAAGATTTTAATGTAATTTTAGAGGACCTTGTAACAGACTACGCCAGAGTATATCCAGGAGTAATACCAATATTCGATGCTGACTCTACCAATATGGAACAGTTGAATGTGATTGCCAATAATCTGGCTGTGGCAAACTGGCGCGAGCTTCAGGAATATATTATCGCTGAAGCCGGTGACGGGAAACCAGGTAAATTTGAACCAACTACAATGGCTTTAAACTTTAGTGGTCTTAATGACGAGCTGGATGTTCCGACTGACAAACTTGCAGCAGGAAGAGATTTTAGCGAAGATTCTAAAGAGGTATCTACAGCCAATAAAATATGGTTAGGCGCTTATGCACAAGTGTTTAAATTTTTAGGTGTTAACATGCGACACTCTTCGGACACAGGTAAACCACAACCGGTCACTACTGAGAACGATACGTTTCAAGCACCCGACTCTCGTAGCTCATTAGGGAAAGCGTTTAATACAATGAAAAAACAGACGTTTATAAAAACAAATCGCATCGGGTTCTTGGATTTTATGGTACCTGTATGGGAG
>Ga0075441_10000368_pt1 | contig 23268 bp, 22 predicted proteins | sample CoawatmetaG00DNA_FD_71582 | JGI IMG/M metagenome (GOLD analysis project Ga0075441, IMG submission 71582) | Marine microbial communities from the West Antarctic Peninsula - Coastal water metaG002-DNA | ecosystem: Environmental > Aquatic > Marine > Coastal | place: Atlantic Ocean: West Antarctic...
ACTCTCCAAGGAGCTCGAAGAAAACACCAACAGCATACGGGTAGAACTTAACCGCCTCGAAGAGGCTGGAATGCTGAATTCTACTCTTGAAGGGCGTCGCAAGCTTTACCGCGTTAACGCTCTACACCCCCTTGCCTCTGATATAACCTCCATCGTAAGGAAGGTTGCGGGCATTGATACCGTCATAGACCGCGTGGTGGAAAACCTTCCTGGGTTAAAGCAGGTATGGATCTGTGGGGACTTAGCCCGCGGCGTTCCTAGCGGTAGCATTGATTGCATACTTATTGGTGAAGAGTTAGACGCAGCGTATATCGCTGGGCTCAGCGCCAAGGTGCATAAGCTGGTAGGCAAGAAAGTAAACACCCAGGTAATGACAGAAATCAAGGACGACATGGTCAGCGGTTCTCTACTGGTCTGGGAAATGAAAACGGAAGAATGATTTCCTGATTTAAAGCAGCATTAAGCAACAGCGAAAAACAACGCAAGATTATGCATGTGAAGAGTGACCTTGCAAACTTTTAAAGGAGAAAACGGCTTACTACGGCTTTGTTAAAGAGGGAATAACTAAACAATAATAATGAAGGACTACCGGTGGTAGTAAAAAAAAATAGAAGTTAATAAATATTAATATGAATTTAGATAAAGTGAAAATCGCAGTGATAGGCCAAGGTTATGTTGGTCTTCCTTTAGCCATTGAGTTTGGGAAAAAATATCCAACTTTAGGTTTTGATATCAACCAGGCTAGAATTGATGAATTAAAAAATGGAGTTGATCATACCAATGAAGCCTCACCTGAGCAATTAAGAAGTGTTAATCAGTTAACTTTTAGTGCAAATATTAATGATATCAAAGAGTGCAACATCTATATTGTAACAGTTCCAACCCCTATAGACGAATTCAAAACACCTGACTTAAATCCATTAAGAGGTGCTTCTAAAATGCTTGGAGAGATCCTTAAAAAAGGAGATACTGTCATTTATGAGAGTACTGTATATCCAGGATGTACCGAGGAGGTGTGTGTACCTTTATTAGAACAAGCAAGTGGATTGATTTTTAATACGGACTTTTACTGTGGATATTCTCCAGAGAGAATTGTTCCAGGAGATAAGGTAAACACCTTAACCACCATAATGAAAGTGACCTCAGGTTCGACTTCACAAGCTGCAGATTTTATAGATAATTTGTATAGCTCGATTATAACTGCAGGTACATTTAAAGCCGCAAACATTAAAGTAGCAGAAGCCAGTAAAGCAATTGAAAATGCGCAGCGTGATTTAAATATTTCATTTGTAAATGAATTGGCTTTAATATTTGACAGAGTGGGCATAGATACTCAAGATGTTCTTGATGCTGCAGGGACTAAGTGGAATTTTCTAAAATACAAACCAGGCCTTGTTGGTGGACACTGTATAAGTGTAGATCCCTATTATTTAGCATATAAAGCAGAAAATTTAGGATATCATCCTGAAGTGATCTTAAGCGGTAGACGTGTGAATGACAACATGAGTACTTTTGTAGCAAACAAGATGATCAAAATGCTTATAAAGTCTGGCAAACAAATAATGGGCTCTAAAATATTAATACTAGGAGTTACTTTTAAAGAAAATTGTCCAGATATACGTAACTCAAAAGTAGCAGATGTGCATAATGAATTAAAAGAGTTTGGTTTAGAAGTTGATGCCTACGATTATGAAGCTGATCCTTTAGAAGTAAAAGAAGAGTATGGTATACATCTTATAGATCAGATTACAGAAAAATATGATGGAATTTTATTGGCGGTATCTCACACTAAATTTTCAATGATAAACATCGAGTCTTTAAAGAAAGATTCTAATAGTGTTATTTATGATTTAAAAGGATTTCTTCCAAGAAATATAGTTGATTCAAGATTATAGAATAGATGAAAAACATACAAATGGTTGACCTAAAAAGTCAATACAACAAGATCAAAGATCAAATTGATTCTGCAGTGATTCAAACGATAGAATCAACCAGTTTTATAAATGGTCCAATTGTAAAAGAATTCGCTAAATCGTTAGAACATTATTTAGATGTAAAGCATGTAATTCCCTGTGCAAATGGTACTGATGCTCTTCAAATAGCACTCATGTCCTTGTCTTTAAAACCTGGTGATGAAGTTATTTGCCCTTCCTTTACATATGTAGCAACTGCGGAAGTTATTTCTCTTTTGGGCTTAACCCCTGTAATGACAGATGTAGATCCAGAAACTTTTAATATAACTGCTGATATAGTTAGACCGCACATTACTAGTAAAACAAAAGCAATTGTACCTGTTCACCTCTATGGGCAATCTTCTGATATGGAAGATATTATGGATTTAGCTAAGGAGTTTGGTCTCTATGTAATTGAAGACAACGCTCAAGCAATAGGAGCTAAATATACTTTTAGTGATGGGACTGTAAAAAGTACAGGTACTATTGGTCATATAGGCACTACTTCTTTTTTTCCATCGAAAAATCTAGGCTGTTATGGTGATGGGGGTGCAATGTTTACAAATGATGATGAAATTGCTAAAAATCTTAAAATGATAGCAAATCATGGTCAACAGGTGAAATACTATCATAAAGTTACAGGTTGCAACTCTAGATTAGATTCCATCCAAGCTGCAATTTTAAATATTAAATTAAATCATTTGGATAGTTATTCTTTTTCAAGAAACAAAATGGCTAAAAATTATGATGAAAATTTCTCTGAAATTCCAGAATTATCGATCCCCAAAAGACAATATAATTCAACACATGTGTTTCACCAATACACATTAAAGATTGTACCCGAATTAAGAAATTCTCTAATTGATTTCTTAAAAGAAAATAATATTCCGGCGATGATTTATTATCCGGTTCCACTATATAAACAAGAAGCATTTAGCAGCTATGTAAATAGTGATTTTACAATAGCTAATGTGGAACAATTGTGTAGCAGTGTATTTTCATTGCCTATTCATACTGAATATGAGAATTCATCACAGGAATTTATCATTAATAAAGTAATAGAGTTTTTTAATAGATAAATTATAAATCCCAATATTATAATACATATAAAAATAATACAAATGATTGACTTAATAGAATGGTAAGGTTAATAATTTTATCATTTTTAGTACTATATCCCTTAGGAGCATATTTTTATTCCAATTTATATTATAAAAATAGTAACGAAGGTCTATTTATAACATTAGTTATATTATCAATTATTTTTTTCCTGATTGGCTTCAATAATAAAATTCGATATCGAGTTGATTTTAATTTTAAGCCTAATTTATATGTTCTACTATTAATTTTTAGTACAATATGGTTGTATGATATTTATTCATCAGTAGATTACTCTTTTTCAGCAGACCAGAGACTTACAAAAGAAAGTCATTCAGGTTTTATTAATGTAATAAAAGAGTGGTTTTATATTTTTTCATTAGCAACAATATTAAGTAGAATTAAGACTAAATCAGTATTTTTAATTTTTTGTATTCTTCTGCTTTTTTTGTATCCAGTATTATTAACTGGTCAAAGAAAGCTTTTATCTGAAGTAGTTTTTGTGTTATTTATGATGAAAACAGAATTAACGAAATTAACATTTAAAAAAATCGTATTTTTTGTATTAATTGGATTTGTAGGTATTTCTGGAATTCAACTTATTACTCATGTTCGAGGTGCAGAAGAACCGTTAAATAATATACTTTCAGCATTTAATTATAGCGACAATATATTCCAATTTCTTTTATTTTCTGGAGGTGAATTTGTTATTCCTTATTCAACCTTAATTATTTTCTTACAGAATCAAAGTTCGTATGAAATGCTAGATGCTTGGTTAATTCCAATAATGTCTTACATACCTAATTTTATATTTTCCATGGAATATCGTGGTTTAGCTGAATTGTTCATGAACAATGAGTTTCCTTCGTTAGCAAGAGAAGGTAGAGGTTATGCTTTTAGCGCTGTTAATTCTGCTTATTGGAGATTGGGCTTATTAGGAGTTGTCATAGAGTTTTATTTATTAGGTCGTATAATAAAATTTTTACTGCATTCTGCAATTTATTCGGCAAGTTCAACTAGTAAGTTTATGTTATATGCAGGAATATTTACTATTGGAATTGAAACAATAAGAGGGGATTTATTAATGATTCCCAAGATTTTTTTGATGACATTTTTATTTTTAATATTTAAACTCAGAGTTTTTGTCAGAAATTAAATCCATAGTTTCATTATTATCATTCTTATTGCAAGCAATTGTTTCGATTCTTATAATATGGTTGTCTAATCATTTAATAGATCCTAATTATACCTCTTATATTGTTTATACTCTTGCCATTGGTGGACTATTTACTTTAGCTGATTTTGGATTAAAAACTATTTATCAAAGAGTTTATGCAGTTGATAAAAACGATGCTAAAGGATTGTTGAATATTTTTGTATTGCTTTTACTGATATACTCATTTATAGGCTTAATTCTAGAATATCTTTTTGAAGTAAATTCAATGAATGTAATCAGTTTTATATTTAGAACATTTTTCTATTTTAGAATGATAGAATATCTTTCAAACGGCCGAATAATAAAGGAGAAAATATTTAGAATTATAGCTGTTATTTTGAATATATTATTGTTCTATGCTACTTTAAAAACCTCTTACTATAGCCATGCTTTATTTTTTGGAAATCTTGTATATTTTTTCTTATCGATACGTATTCCTAAGGAAAAAATTCATTTTAGAATTCTAAAACAAATATTTTTCAAGTATTTTGATTCTATCAGAGATTATATGAAAAATTTAGTTCCAGCGTATTTTTTAATACCACTACCGTTACTTTTAATAAAAGGATTTGTAGATGATAGCAATTATATTTCTTTAGGGTACTTATATCAAATTCTACAGGGAGCTACTGCTTTTTCTACAATACCTACTATAGCTCTAGTTAGCTCGTATGCTAAATTGCCATTTGGGGATAGCTACATAAACCTTATTAGATTAAATCAATCTGTTAGTATCCGACTTTTTGTTTATAGTTTCATTGGAGGAATAATATTGTTTAGCAATTATATAGATGGTTTCAGTAGTCCATTTATTTGGATAATCCTCATAGGTGTTTTTGGAATACTAGAGTCATATCAAAAGGTATGGATGTATTCAAAAATTCAAAAGGGAATTATGGGTTATCCTAAAGTATTTATACTGTCTGTTTTGTTACAATTATTCTTACTTTATTTACTTAGGGAGATGTACCCTAGCTTAGTAATAGTGTTAGCTATTTTAGTACAAATGTTCATCGTTGATATATATCTAATAAATAGAGAAGGATTCAAACATTCAAGTGTATTATTTTATCCACTGCTTTTTTTACTTGTATTGGGTATAAATAACAGTATAGTAGAAGTTATGATATTAATTTTAGTTATGTTTTTGTGTTTTTTAGATTTAAAAAAGTTTTATGAGAATCTCAATAATTATCCAGGGCAGTCTAGTTAATAATTCTTCCAATTCGGGTTATTCAACTTACGATTTACTGGGTGATATAACTAATATATATCCAACCTCAAAAATTTATTGGACTGTTTGGTCAGCTTCTGATTCTAGTATATATGAGGAATTAATGCTCAAATATCCAAAGCTTAGTATTTTATTTATTCCAGATCCTGGATCTATATATAAAAATGGACAAGAATATAATATTAGTCGAATAGTTCAGTCAGTCATAAATTCATTAAAGTTCATTGATAAAGCAGGTTTAGTTTTGAAAATTAGATCAGATATGCGCCTTTTAGCTCCACTAACATATCCCAATCGATATTCTATTGGCAGGTACTTTTCTCTGATTGCTCTTAGCAGCCGCGGTGGTACAACATACCTAAATGGTATTAGTGATTGTATACATTTTGGAGAACTGTCAACAATGAGAAGAATATGGTATGGCATAGACTTAACTGAAAATTTTGTTTTTCCTGAGCAATTAGTTGGTAATTCTGTAGTGCGTCTTTTCAATATTGAAACTCTTTTTGACCTATACGATTACTTACACTTTTATGCCAATGAAGATCGATACTATTTATATCCCAAAAGGTTTTATAGGAGAGGAATAATGAATTTTGAATTTCATAAAACTGTTAAGAATCTTTCAGTTAGATTATTTTTTGTCAAAATCAGCGCTAAATTATTATGGATAATAAGACTTTTACTAAGAAGACATTATTGATTATTACATCTAGTTTTCCTTATGGAATGTCTGAAGCATTCATAACTAAAGAATTAGAACTATTATCAAAGGATTATGAAATAATAGTAATGCCCATTTACCCAAGAGGGGAAATGCAACATTACAGTGTGTTAAGTTTAGTTAGAATTTTTAATTGGAGTTGTAACTTAAGAGGGTTTTTTTATTTTCCTTTTAGAGTTATATCAAATATTAACTTATTTACGAGCAGTTTTAAGCATTCAATGCACAACTTAGCCGCGATATTTGTTTCAAGTTGTATTAGTAATCCTAAAATAAAGTTTGACCATATACACGCTCACTTTGCTAGTGCTCCAAGTACACTTGCGATGTTATTATCAAAGTATAAATCAAAAAGTTGGAGTTTTACTGCTCATAGATGGGATATTTATGATGAGAATTGTTTTAAAATAAAAAATAGAACAGTTTCATTTGTGAGAGCAATTAGTTATTTAGGTAGTGAGCATCTAGCTAAAAGAGGATTCTTTAAGGAAAAGATTATCGTAGAAAGATTACCAATAGGTAGTTTGAAATCGACGGTAAAGAATAAAAAGACGAATACTTTTTTATTTCCAGCAAATCTTATAGACGTCAAAGGTCACTTAAATTTTTTGCGTTTATCAAAAGATTGCTTGTTACAAAATGATATTAAGATTCATTTAGCAGGTGATGGACCGCTTAAAGATCAAATTAATAAATTTTTGCACTCCAATAATTTAAGCAATTCCGTCAAATTATTAGGTCATGTTAATCAGCAAGTGTTGCATGATAATCTTAAAAAAGGTATTTATGATTGTGTTATGCTCCCTAGCTTAGATCTTGGAGCAGGTTTACATGAAGGTGTACCTGCCTCATTGCTTGAAGCAATTACTCATGGAGTACCAGTGTTAGCAAGTAATACAGGGAGTATTCCTGAGTTATTTAATAACGGGAAATCATGTGATTGGATTTTTGACCCCACTAACAAAAAAGAATTAGTTGATTCGATTCTATATATAATTTCAAACTCTAGGTTAGAATTATACGATAATCAAATTAGTTCTTTGAACCCCGAGTTTTTAAATTTTAATTTAAACAACATATTTAAACAACATATATGATATTTTTATTGATTACGATTTTTGTTTTTTTTATTGCCCTATTAAAGGTAAAAGGTATTAGATCGTTAACTATTAGGTTATTAGTTTGGATATCCTTTATCGGAATAATATTAGCGTTTTTCTACAACGCAAATAATACTGAGGACTTATTTTATTTAGTCATAGTATTTATGTTAACTTTTAAATTTCGTGTTATAAATTACGAGTCTCTAGGAGTGATATACATGATATTATTATCAATATATTTATTACATGATGAGAATATATGGCTCAATTATATTTTTATATCTTGTTTTTTACTTAAAAAAAATAGAGAGAGACACAGAACTATTTTGATATTTTCTATACTAATAGCTACTACTATTTATTTGCATATTTTTAGCTTGGATATTTTGAAAAATATTTTGATATATACTAAATTCGGTCTGTTAATTGAACTTTCTATAGCTCTATTAGAATATTTCATACATGACGCCAGGAGGTTGAATTATGTTATAGCTGTAGCGGGTGATAGCGGTTCAGGAAAAACAACTTTTTCTCAATTTCTAAATACAAGATTAAATAAGCATAGGTCAGTTTTCATTGAAGGTGATGGTTTACATCGCTGGGAAAGAGGTAACAGCAATTGGAGGGATTATACACATCTCGATCCTAAAGCTAACGAGTTACACAAGCAATTAGGTATTGTAGAGAGATTAAAATTTCATAGATCAGCTGAAGGTCGTGACTATCTTCATTCATCTGGGACTTTTTCTAAATTCTACACGATTAAACCAAAAGAGTTTGTAGTATTGATTGGTTTGCATTCATGGTATTTACCGCGGATGCGAGAGATGGTAGATTTAAAGATTTATTTGGATACAGAGGAAACCTTAAGACGACACTGGAAAATTATTAGGGATATGCAGGGGCGTGGTTATAGCCGTGAAAAAGTTATTTCACAGATAGAAAGTCGAGTAGAAGATGCGAATGTTTATATACAGCCTCAGAAAGAATTTGCTGATATTTTGATAAGAATTAAATCAAATACAGGATTCGATGTAGGTATTGAAGTAGAGGATTTATCTCTTTCAACAGAATTTCATATTTCAACAAATTTTAAAATTGATAATGAATTAAACAAATACTGCTCAGATAATAATTGGCAATATTCTAAAAATATGCAATATTTTTTAATAGACTTGAAAGGTGTTATTGGAGATTCTGCTAGTCCAGCTCATAATTTCTTTGAAACAATTTTTGATAAAATAATATTATATAAAGATGCCGTTAATAATAGATTTAGATAACACGCTATACAGTTATGACATATCAAATCAGTATGCTTTGGAAAGAATTGCAGAACATCTGAGATTTAATCATAAAATAGATCCTCTTAATTTTAAAGATACCTTTAAGTTGTCCAGAGATAAGCTACATGCTACATTGGAGGATACAGCATCAAGTCATAATAAATCCATCCAGTTAAAATTAACGTTGGAAAATCTAAATATATTTTCATTTGAATTACTTCGTGAAGTAATAGTTTTATATGAGCAATCATTTATAAGTAAAATGTTTTTATATGAAGGTGTTGAGTCATTTCTTAAATCTTACAAAGAAAAAATATGTGTATTAACTGATTATACACTTGATTTTCAGTTAAAGAAATTGAATGCTCTAGGAATAGAAAATTATATAGATTATATAGTATGTAGTGAAGAGGTGGGCAAGGATAAACCATCTAAAAAAATGTTCGCTACTGCACTTGAAATAATGAATTGTAGCTCTTCAAAAACAGTAATGGTCGGAGATAATTTCGAGAAAGACTATTTAGGAGCTAAGATAATGGGATTAGAATCTTACCTATATGTTAGAGATGGATCTCCACCTCACAATGTTCAATGGTTTAATAATTTTAATGATTTATGTATTTAATGTTAAATTTTTTAGAAGTTTCTTCTCGTCTAGGACTTAGAAGAGACTTGATTCAAGCAGCAGGAGGTAATACCTCCATTAAAATCAAAGGTAAAATGTATGTAAAGCCAACGGGTGTGAGCTTATATGAAATGAATTCTTTAGGTGATGTCGCGACTGTAGATGTCGTAAAAACTATCGAAGAAATGAATAGGCTAAAACAGATTCAGAGTAAACCTGTCAGGGATAAAGAAGCTAAGATATCATTAGCAGGTCTTAGTCCTGATCCGCTTCCAAGTATGGAAACTTTTATGCATGCTATATTGTCTGAGTCTGTATTACATTTTCATGACAATAGAATATTGGGTTTGTCTAATTCAAAAATATTTGATAATTATTTAAGGAAAAAGTTCAATGTGATTAAACTTGGATATATCGAACCAGGTTTGGAGTTGGCTTTAGAATTGAAAAGTACATTAGATAACTTAAAATCAATCCCTTCGATAATAATTTTAGAAAATCACGGAATAATTATCACGGAAAAAAAGTTAGAAAATTGTTTATTAATCTTGAATTATATAGACAATTATTTCAAATCTTTAGATTATAGTTATAAAATAGCTATTTTATTTAAAACCAAAATTTTTGTCCGCCGTGTACAAGGACTTAATACAAATTCGTTGACGGATTATAAACCTCTAACACCCGATATGGCAATTTATATTGGACCAAATATTCCTACTATCAGCAATTTTGAGGATATAAAAAGGTTTAATTCAGAAACCAGAATAAATAATGTCTTTTTTTTTAATGATTCTTTTTATGTTCTAGCAAAATCGTATAAAAGAGCCTGTGAAACGGAAGATTTACTTAGCGAATACATTCTCTTAAATAAAAATCTTAATAAAATATCTGATAGCGATATTCATTCAATTTTGAATTTACCGCTAGAAGGTAACAGAAAGTAAATATGTATATAATTATTCCTATGTCGGGTTCTGGACAGAGATTTAAGAACGATGGTTATAGAAAACTAAAACCATTAATTCGTATAGGTGGAAAACCTATTATTCAACATGTTGTAGAAATGTTTCCGACCGATTGTAACTTTGTGTTTATTTGTAGAGACATCCATCTTGCAACTACGGAGATGCGTTCTGTTTTAAAAAAAGTCGCACCCAGCGGAGAAATTTTGTCTATACCTACACACAAAAAAGGTCCAGGTCACGCGATAGACTTAGTTCGAACTCACTTAGAACACATTAAGGATGAAGTTATAGTTAATTATTGTGATTTTTCTTCAGAATTTGATTTTCAAGAGTTCATACAAAATAAGCATAAGTCAATGTCCGATGGCATTATTTTTACATACACAGGTTTTCATCCACACATGTTGAATGACGGAAACTACGCATTTGTTAGAAAAGAAGGTGAGATTGTCACAGATATAAAGGAAAAGGAATCTTATACAGAGAATAAAATGTCTGAGGAAGCTTCATCAGGCACCTATTACTTTTCTTCACTAAAATTGCTTTATGAAGCACTAGATTGGACGCTAGAGAATGATATCAACAAAAATGGAGAATATTACATATCATTATTTTATAAATATTTAATTAAAAAGCAAAAGAAAGTCAGTACCTTTTTAATTAATCACATGCTTCAATGGGGCACACCTAAAGATTTACAAGAATATATGCAGTGGCATAATTATTTCGCTAGAGATATTTTTGATCCCAAAATTGTTAGTGTTGATCAGCTTATCTTATCTATGGCAGGAGCCGGATCTAGATTTAAAAATAATGGATATCGTGTATCCAAGCCCTTCTTGAACGTGAATAATAAGCCTATGTGGGATAGTGCTCGAGACTGTATGCCATCTGCAAATAAGACAACATTAATTACCCAAAAAAATCATATGGTATCCCCAAAGGTTTGTGATAATATATTTGAACTAGATGGAATAACTAATGGTCAAGCTACATCAGTATATAAATATGTAAAAGATGTTCTTGACTATGATTCGATATTTGTTTCTTCTGTAGATCAATTATATGAGGTTAACCCTGATGTCCTAGAGCATCATATAAGAAGGGATGATTCAGATATAATAGTATTGACTGCAAAAAATCATTCCACTGCATTAGATACACCTAAAATGTTTGGTTGGATTCGTTCAGATAATGATAATTTAATCAAGGAGGTTAGTGTAAAGGAGGTTATAGACCAAGATTATATTGAGGATTCTATTATTATTGGGGCATTTTATTTTCGAAATGCAAAGATATTTAAAAAGCTGTATGAAGAACAATTGTCAAGAAATATAACGGTCAATGGCGAATTTTATATAGACAGTTTATTACAAATTGGTTTAGAGCATAAAATGATTATTCGTGAAGTACAAGTAAATAGATATTTAAGTTTAGGAACTCCGTCAAATTACGAGACATACCTTTACTGGGAACAATATTTTAGTTTAAAATCAAAGAAATGTTAGGAATTTGTCATCGTATTAATTCAATTGAAGAATTAAAAAAAATCCCACGACATTTTGGTGTAGAAATTGATGTAAGAGATTATGATAATGATTTAATTTTAGCGCATGATCCATGGACACATGGCGAAAGTTTAGAGGATTATCTGAAAGTATTCGATCATGCTATTTTAATTGTTAATATAAAGTGTGAGGGAATTGAGTTGAAGGTTTTAGACCTATTAAAAAAATATAAAATTACAGACTATTTTTTTCTTGATTGTACATATCCAGCAATCATAAAACTAATAAATGAAGGTGAATCATCTATAGCCTTGCGTTTATCAGAATATGAGTCAATTGAATCAATATTAACCCTAAAAGATAAAGTTAAATGGATTTGGGTAGATTGTTTTACTCGTCCAGGAATAAAGTTAACTGAAATTGAAAAAATAAAAGGAAAGAATATTTGTATAGTTTCCCCAGATTTACACGGCAATACTTCATTAATAGAAGATCATTTTGAATTTTATTCTAAACTATCAATAAAAAATCTAGCAGTTTGCGCTAAAAAGGACAATTTGGAGTTTTGGCTAAAATAAAATTCTACTATTTTATAAATCAAGTTAATAAAAGTGATAAGTCCTATGGATAATATGCAAATGGTTGACCAAAAAGATCAATCTATTAAGATAAAAAATCAAATTAATACTGCAATAATTAAAACGATTGATTCTATTAGATTTCTTAGTGGACCTTTCGTTACAGTATTTTCTAATTATTCTCAGGATTCTATTACCCAAAAAATGAAAGATTTTTTTATAAAAATTAAATTAAATAGAAAAAAAAACTATTTCATTCACGAAAGTTCCTATGTGGATTTACCATGCCAAATAGGAAAAGGAAGTAAGATATGGCACTTCTCTCATATTATGAGAAATTCTGTAATTGGAGAAAATTGTAATATTGGTCAAAACGTTGTAGTTTCTCCAAATGTTCAATTAGGAAATAATGTTAAAGTTCAAAATAATGTCTCAATATACACTGGAGTTATTTGTGAAGATGATGTGTTTCTTGGCCCATCTATGGTTTTTACGAATGTTATAAATCCGAGAAGTGGTGTTATTCGAAAAGATGAGTACATGAAGACAGTTGTTAAAAAAGGAGCTTCAATTGGAGCTAATGCAACAATTGTATGTGGTAATAATATAGGTAGATATGCATTTATTGGAGCAGGAGCAGTCGTTACAAAAGAAGTACCCGACTATGCTTTAATGGTAGGAAATCCTTCCAAAAATATTGGTTGGATGAGTGAGTTAGGAGTGCGTTTAGATTTTGATTCTAAAGGTTTAGCAATGTGTCATAAAACTAGAGTAAAATATAAATTAAATGATAATTTAGTACATAAAATAGATGAATAAAAATTTCGCTTTAATTGGAGCTTCAGGTTATATCGCTCCAAGGCATTTACAGGCAATAAAAGATACCGATAATAATTTAGTAGCAGCACTCGATCGTTTTGATAGTGTTGGAATAATGGATAGTTATTTTCCAGATGCTGATTTTTTTGTTGAGCCAGAAATTTTTGATAGGCATATTGAAAAGTTAAAATTTGAAAAGAATATACATTTAGACTACGTAAGCATATGTACGCCAAATTATCTGCACGATTCACATATAAGAATGGCACTTCGAAGAGGAGCAGATGCTATTTGTGAAAAACCATTGGTGTTAAATCCATGGAATTTAGACGCATTACAAAAAATGGAAATTGAAACGGGTCAAAGAGTTTGGAATATTCTTCAATTAAGATTGCATAAAAGTATTATTGAATTAAAAACAAAGGTTGATACAGCCCCAAAAGACAAAGTTTTTGACATTGATCTTACCTATTTAACCTCTAGAGGGAATTGGTATTATACATCTTGGAAAGGTGATACTAATAAATCAGGAGGCATTGCAACTAATATTGGAGTTCATTTTTATGACATGCTTTCATGGATTTTTGGAAGTGTTAAAAGAAATGATGTACATGTTCAATCACATGATAGAGCGTCAGGATACCTAGAATTTGATAGAGCTAGAGTTCGTTGGTTTTTATCAATTAATTATGATATTCTTCCTGAAGAAATAAAACTTAAAGGACAAAGAACTTACAGATCAATTACAATTGAAGGAGAAGAACTCGAGTTTAGTGGAGGTTTTACTGATTTACATACAAAGGTTTATAAAGGAGTGATTGACGGCAATGGTTATGGCTTAGAAGATGCGAGAACAGCAATTGAAATTGTTCATAATATTAGAAATGCAGAGCCAATTGGTTTAAAAGGAGATTATCATCCATTTTCAAAAAAAACACAGAGTTTACATCCATTTTTCAAAAAATAAAAAGACATGAAGAATAGTTTATTCACTAAACCGAATATTAAAAAAGTATTAATTTTAGCACCACACACGGATGACGGTGAATTTGGATGTGGAGGAACAATAGCTAAATTAATAAGTGAAGGTGTAGAAGTTCATTACATAGCTTTTAGTGCCTGTGAGCAATCAGTTCTACCTCATTTTCCTTCTGATATTTTGATTACAGAGGTAAAACAAGCAACACAAGTTTTAGGGATTAAGAGTGAAAATTTGTATTTATTAAAATATGATGTAAGAACTTTTAACTATAATAGGCAGGAAATTTTAGATGATATAATTAAATTTAAAAATAAAATTAATCCAGATTTAGTTTTTATACCATCTTTAAATGATATACATCAAGATCATGCAACAATTGCAAATGAAGCGGTAAGAGCTTTCAAGTGTTGTAGTATATTATGCTATGAAATGCCATGGAATAATTTCAATTTTGCGACTACAAGTTTTATGCTTCTAACTGAAGAACATATAAATATAAAAATAGAAGCTTTGAAAAAATATAAGTCTCAAGAGCATAGATCATATGCAAATGAAGAATTCATTCGTTCTTTAGCTAGTGTTAGAGGTGTGCAAGTAGGTCAACGATATGCCGAGGTATTCGAAGTAATAAGACTAATATCATGATAAATATTTTAATGACAGGTGCTGGAGCGCCAGGTGGACCTGGAATTATTAAGTGCCTAAAGGAAATACCAAATTCAAAACTTATCGTTGGAGATGCTGATGATATGGCATCTGGAAAGTTTTTAAATGATTCGTTTGTATTACTCCCAAAAGCTAAGGATGATAATTTTATACATAAAGTTTTGTCAATTTGTAAAGAGATGGAGATTGATTTAATTTTTCCTTTAGTTACTATGGAGCTTTTTAAATTTTCCAAGAATAGAGATATTTTTGAAAGAAATAATATAAAGATAATTGTTTCAGATTTTGCAAACTTATCAATAGCTAATGACAAGAGCGCTCTATATAAACACCTTGCAAAAAAAGAGGTTGCAACTCCAATGTTTCGTGTTGTAAAGAATTATGAGGAATTTTATAAAGCAAAGGAAGAGGTAAAATCGGTTACTTCTTCTTATTGTTTAAAACCATCTATTTCAAATGGTAGCAGAGGTGTAAGATTAGTCGATGATGAAATAAATGAATATGACTTACTGTTTAACGAAAAACCCAATTCTCTTTATATTACAGATGAAAAAATTAATACGATTTTAAAAGAAAATTCTTTTCCTGAATTACTTATCGCAGAAATTCTTCCAGGAAATGAATATACCATCGACACTATTGTTGATAACAATGGTAATCCAATTTTAATTTTACCAAGGTTAAGAACAAAAACTAATGGTGGTATTTCTGTTGCTGGTAAATTTGAAAAGCACGTCAAAATTATTGATTATTGTGATAAAATAATTAGATCACTAAAACTATTAGGACCTATAGGTATTCAAGTTAAAGAAGATAAATTTGGAGAGTTTAAAATTTTAGAGATTAATCCAAGAATTCAAGGGACTAGTGTTGCAGCACTTGGAGTTGGAATAAATCTGCCCAAATTGGCAGTAGAATCATTTTTGGGTATTAACTATACCATTCCTGAAATTAAATGGAACACTGAATTTATAAGATACTATGAAGAATTATTTTTCTAAATATAAACTTGTAATATTTGATTTAGACAACACCCTTATTTTAGAGAATGATTATCTATTCAAAGCATATGAGGATATAGCTTATCATATAGGGAGTATTCACTTTTTAGACAAGATTAATATCGAAAATTACTTAAAGAGTGAATTTGTCAAAAACGGACGATCAAAATTATTTGACAAAATGATTAGTCATTTCAATATAAGCGAAGTTGAAATGACATCAATCCTAGATATACTCAGAGGAGTTAAATTATTAAATAAAATTTGTTTGATTGAAAATATGAAACAAATTTTAAAGTTTTTGAAAAGTAATAAAATTCCATATGTAATATTCACAAATGGAAATGTCGCTCAACAAAAAAATAAAATAGCAAATATTCAATGGGATGGTCTATTAACAGATGTTATATATGCAAATGAAATTTCCCCAAAGCCAAATCCGATTAGTTTTTCTAAACACTTATTAAAACATGAAATTAAAATAAATATGCAGAAAATATTAATGATTGGTGATAGTCACGTAGATGAATTATTTGCAAAAAATATCGGTTGTGACTATGAGCACGTTTCATATTTTACAAAAAAAGTTATTTAAATTTTGTATTTCATTTACAAAAAATTAGAAATATGAGTTTAGTATCTATAGTAATACCATGTCGAAATGAGGTTAAATATATTTCAAATCTATTAAACTCAATAAAAAATAGTGATTACCCACTATCATTGATTGAAATATTAATTATTGATGGTATGAGTACTGATGGAACTAGAGATTTAATAATTGATGATTTTATGTCAAGTTCTAATAATATAAAATTAATAGATAATATAATGCAAAAAACGCCATTTGCGTTCAACCTAGGAATTAATAAATCTTATGGGGATTATATAATCATTTTTGGATCGAGGCATGTTATATCAAAAAATTATATATCCGAAGTTGTTAATATATTAGATAAAAATAAAGAAATAGGCTGTGTAGGAGGAGTAGTAGATAATGTTTATGAAAATAAGATTAGTAAAGTCATAAGTACTGCAATGGCTTCTCCATTTGGTATTGGCTTTTCAAATTTTAGATCAATTAAAGTAGATTCGTACGTAGATACGATAGGTTCACCAGCATTCAGAAAGGAAATCTTCAATGAATTAGGATTGTTTGATGAGAGATTAACCAGAAATCAGGATGACGATTTTAGTTACAGATTGATTAAGGCAGGTTACAAGATACTTTTAAACTCTAATATTTCCATTAAGTATAATGTTAGAGCAAACTTTTATAAGTTATTTTTGCAATATAAGCAGTATGGTTATTGGAAAGTATATGTGAATAAAAAACATAAAACAGTTACAACTTTAAGACAATTATTTCCAATAGTTTTTGTGCTTTCACTTTTATTATTGCCATTTTTAAGCTTTCTTTTTCCAGTTTTAATTTATTTGTTAATTTCTGAATTAGTATTATATTTATTGTTAAATATGTTTTTTTCTTTAAAATATAATGGTCTAAATTTAATAAATGTATTTATGCAAATGTTTGCATATTTGACATTACATATCAGCTATGGTATTGGTTATTTGGAAGGTGTTATTGATTTCGTTTTTATTAATAAACTGCCAAGTAAAAAACACGAAAAACTTTCACGATAGTAAATACAAAGCAATCTAGTTAATATTAATCAATTTTTATATGTCTATAAATAATATTCCATTTTGTTTGCCTCTAATAAATAAAGATGTAGAATCCGAAGTTCTTTCGTGTTTAAATGAAACAGGTTGGTTAACAACCGGACCTAAGGTCAAAGAATTTGAGGATGAAATAACCAAGTTATGTCAAACTAGTTCTACTATCTGTGTGAATTCTTGGACTTCAGGAATGTTGTTATTGATAAGGTGGTTAGGGCTTGATGAAAATGATGAGATTATAGTCCCTACTTACACCTATGCAGCTTCTGCATTTTCAGTAATTAACTCTCGTGTTAAATGCATTTTTGTTGATGTTAATAGTGATTTTACAATTAATATTGATGAAGTTGAAAAAGCCATCACTAAAAAGACAAAAGCAATTATGCCAGTAGACCTAGGTGGTCTTCCAGCGGATTATATATTACTTAATAGCCTTCTAAGTAAAGAAAGTGTTAAAAGTAAATTTAATCCGAAAACAGATTTTCAAAGAAAAATAGGTAGGCCTATCGTCATTTCAGATGCTGCACATTCGATAGGATCTTTAATTGATGGAGTTCCAACACCTCTGTTCTCAGATTTCAGCGTTTTTTCTTTTCATTCAGTTAAGAATATAACTACTGGTGAAGGAGGAGCAATAACTTTTAAAATTTTCGATGAGGTAGAAGATGGATTAATACTTAAAGAATTAAGATTATTATCTTTAAACGGTCAAAATAAAACAGCCTTTGAAAAAAATTCCATAGGAGGCTGGAAATATGATATTACAATCAATGGATTGAAAGTAAATATGCCAGATATCAATGCAGCTATCGGATTGGCTCAAATAAAAAAATATAAAAATATTTTATTACCTGAGAGAGAGCAGGTTTTTTTAAAGTATAATTCAATTTTATCTCAGTATTCATGGGCAATATTACCAACGTTTTCTGTTGATAACAGGAAATCATCCTGTCATTTATATCAATTACGGATTGAAGGTTTTGACGAACATCAAAGAGATGAATTAATAAGTAGATTAGCTTCATTAGGTATAGGTGTTAATGTTCATTATATTCCACTTCCAATGTTATCATATTTTAAAAGTATTGGATTAGATATAAAAGATTTCCCATCTTCATACAACCTTTATAAGAATGAGATTTCTTTGCCAATATATAATGATCTCTCCCTAGAAAGCGTTGAGTATGTTTGTGAAAAATTGACTAAAATTGTTAATGAAATAATATGAATATAAGTAAATTGCTTTCCACTAGAGTTAGAAATATTAAAGAGAATCCTTTTATTCATGATTTATTCATGCAAAGTGAATTTTTAAATTCAAAAATTAATAATAAAAAGATCTTAATAATTGGTGGTGCGGGAACAATAGGTTCTAGCTATATACAACAAATTTTAAAATACAAACCTGCAAAAATTACCGTAGTAGATATTAATGAGAATGGTTTAACTGAATTAACTAGAGATCTTCGAAGTTCTAACCTATTAGATTATAATCCTGCATACATAACCTATCCAGTGAATTTATTGAGTAATACATTTGATAAGATATTTAATTCAGATACTTGGGATGTTGTTTCAAATTTTTCAGCTCATAAACATGTGCGTTCAGAAAAAGATAAAATTTCTGTTGAAGCTCTAATTAAAAACAATGTTTATGGGGCTATTAAACTTTTAAATCTTTGTGAAGGGAATTCACCGAATTATTTTTTTAGTGTTTCTACTGATAAAGCCGCAAACCCAGTAAACATCATGGGGGCCTCCAAGAGCTTAATGGAAAAATTGATTCTTTCCAAAAAAAATAATTTCAGAGTTTCAACCGCTAGATTTGCCAATGTTGCTTTTTCGAATGGAAGTTTATTAGACGGATTCATATATAGATTAAATAAAAAACAACCTCTTTCTTGCCCAGAAGATATTAAACGTTTTTTTGTGACTCCAGAACAATCTGGCCAGATATGTTTATTGGCTACATTTTTAGGGGATTCAGGAAATATTTTCTTTCCTAAATTAGATTTTCATAAAGATCAAATCTATTTTAAGGACATCGCTTTAGATTACCTAAAAGAAGAAGGGCTCGAGCCAATATATATGAATTCAGAAAAAGAAGCGAAAGAGTATGATATTGATAATAATTCGAGAAAGTATCCGATTTATTTTTTCAAAACAGATACCTCTGGAGAAAAAACATATGAGGAGTTTTATACGGAAGAAGAAGATTATAATATTAAAAAATATGATTCACTTGGATTTATTAATACACAGCAAGTTCGAATATCATTTCAGGAAGTAGAGGCTAGTTTTGAAGGTGTTTTTAATAATTCCAAATCAGAAAAATTAGATATAATTAAAGTTATTAAAAAGTATGTTCCAGATTTTATGCACATAGAAACTGGTAAACATCTAGATCAAAAAATGTAAATTATGCCAAGAATTATTGATATCTTATTATCACTTTTATCACTTTTAGTCTTATTGCCCCTATTTATACCAATAGTTATTATACTGCTTTTAACAGGTGAGCATAAGGTGTTTTATTTACAAACTAGGGTTGGTTATAAGAATAAGGATTTTAAGATAATAAAATTTGCAACTATGCTATCAAATAGTGCAAATATGGGGTCTGGAAGTTTAACCCTGAAAAATGATCCAAGAGTTCTGCCTTTTGGTTCCTTTTTACGAAAAACTAAAATAAATGAATTACCTCAAATACTAAATATTATAATTGGTGATCTGTCTATAGTTGGTCCGAGACCACAGATGCAAATTGACTTTGATAAGTATTCAGATGAAGTTAAGAGAAAAATATATAATGTAAGACCAGGTTTAACAGGTATTGGTTCTATTGTTTTTAGAGATGAAGAGTCATTAATCTCACTTGCGGCCGAAAATGAAAATCCACATGATTTCTATAAAAGAGTAATCTCTCCCTACAAGGGCAAATTAGAGTTATGGTATCATTCACATCGTTCAGTATTTTTAGATTTTCAATTAATCTTTATAACGGCTTGGGCTATAGTTAATTCAGAAACAAGACTTTATGAAAAGTGGTTTAAGGATTTACCAAAGCGTAATTTTTAATAGAAATTATGCAAGAAATAGATAAAATGTATAAAGAAATTAAAAAAGAATGATTGTATCGGGTTATTTTAACCCAATACATAAAGTACATAAAAGGCTAAGATGGAGATGCTCAACGAAAAAGAGCTGGATGATCTGCTTATTAACCAAGTGAAACTTACAAAAACAGAACGGGTTAAACATGTTAGTACCCCTTTCTAATTATATATATATGAAAATATGAAAAAAAAAAGATCTTTAAAAATCGGTATCCTAATAGGTAATTTTCATTCTCTTCAAAATTATCAATTACGAATTATTGAAAACATAATTTTAGACACAAGCCTTGAGTTATCATTACTAATTAAAGACGGAAGATCAGGAGAAGACAATGTAAATAATTTCAAAAGCAAATTAAAGCATTTAATTAAAGGAAAAAATGTATTTGGCACAATATTATTAAAGCTTCAAGATTTAGTAGAAAAATCTCTTTTTAAAATTACCCCTACAGTTGATAAAGAAAAAATAATTAAAGAATTAAATGCAACTAAAACAATACACTTAAATCCTATAAGAAAAGGATTTTTAGATGTTTTTAGTGAGGTTGATTCTGAAAAAGTCAGATCCTTTGATTTAGATATTATTTTAAGGCATGAATTTAATATTATTAGAGGAGATATTTTAAATTCTTCAAAATATGGGATATGGTCTTTTCATCATGCTGATAATTCTGTAAATCGAGGAGGTCCCCCAGCTTTTTGGGAAATTTTAAATCGCGAATCTGCAATTGGAGTAACATTACAGCAATTAACCCCTGAGCTTGATGGCGGATTTATAATCGATAAAGCCTTTTATAATCGACACTGGTCATATGTTAGATCAAGAAATCTAATATATGAAGGATCTGTCACTCTTTTATTTAAAAATATACGATTACTACAGTATAATGATTTTACAATCAACAAATCATCGGTTTACTATAATGTTTTATATAAGACTCCAAAACTTATAAATACTTTAAAATATGTATTGAATTTTTATTCTAATATTCTAAATATATTCTTGCAAAAATTTAATGTTGTAATCTTTGGCTCAAGATATTCCCGCTGGACTCTTTTTATTGGTAAAGGAGATTTTTTAAATTCTACTCTTTTTAGACTAAAACCGGTTAAAATGCCAAAAGATGAGTTCTGGGCAGATCCATTTATCTTTAAATTTAAGTCAGAAAATTATATATTTTTTGAAAATTATAGTTATAAATCAAAAAAAGGAAAAATATCATGTGGTAGAATTAAAGGAAATCAATTAGTTGAAGTTTCAGATGTTTTAGATTTTGATTACCATTTATCTTATCCTTTTATTTTTGAAAACAATAATAATATTTATCTTATTCCTGAGACAATGCAGAATAATAGATTAGAAATTTATAAATGTGTTGATTTTCCAAATAATTGGGAATTATTTAGTACAGCATTTGATGGTGAAAAAATTCTTGATTCACATATCTATGAAGATCAAGATGGTCAAAAATGGTTGTTTTTAAATAAACAGGAAAATCAAAATACTTCAACTTCCTCTGATTTATATATCTATAAATTTGATAGCCTAAAACTTGAAGATTTGCAACCGCATTCAAAAAACCCTGTCATTATAAATTCTAAAACTGCACGAAATGGTGGTGCTATTTTTAAATATAATAACGAGGTATTTAGACCTTCCCAAGCAAATATTGATGGAATATATGGACGTTCTCTTAATATCAATAAAATAGAAAAATTAACTATTGATGAATATGTTGAAAAAACTGTAATAACAACATATCCTAATTTCAAAAAAGGGTTGGTATCAATGCATCATTTGCATCAAGAAGACGGGTTATTTGTAATTGATGCTGCATATATGAAACAATAATAAAATTAGAACCTATTAACCATAGACGTATTTTCTTCTTTTAATTCAGTTATTTCTATTTTAGCATCATTTACTTAAGTTTCGAACGTTCGTCGAACAGAGTAACAGGTTTCCGAATCCAGCCATCTAAAGACATCAAAAAATGACTGCGGGCTACAGGCATGTGAAATAAAAAACCAGTAATTGCTGGTTTTTTTGTTTTGGTAAACGGATTATCTAATCATCCCCGCAGCAACAGTCTCATTCGTAGTTTCATCCACAAGAATTAGAGAGCCGGTAACGCGATTTTGGCTATAGGTATCTGTGAATAGCGGTTTTGTTGCACGGATTTTTACCCGTGCAATATCATTCATCTTAATATCTGTATTCTCATCTCTGTGGAGTGTATTAACATCCACTTTGTAAAGTATTTCTGTGATCATAGCACGTGCCTCTGACGTAGTTTGCTTGAGTATATACTTAGCTCTAGGGCGCGGAGGCGTATTATTAAGCCAGCACAACATAACGTCTAAGTCTTGTTTGCCCTCTGGCTGGTTTTCTGGCTTAACGAGCATGTCGCCACGGCTTATATCTATATCATCAGCTAGGGTAATGGTAACAGACATAGGTGGATATGCTTGTTCCAGCTCTCCTGTCAGGGTATGGATGCCTGTTATGGTACTTTCTAATCCGCTGGGCATCGCCGTGATGGTGTCTCCTTTTTTGAAAATCCCACCTGCTACCCTACCGGCATACCCCCTGAAATCGTGGTATTCATCCGTATGAGGCCGTATGACGGTTTGCACAGGAAAGCGTGCATCGCGAAGGTTGTGATCAGCGGAGATGTGCACGGTCTCTAGATTATGAAGCAGAGTCCC